>Ga0209979_1003826_pt1 | contig 12938 bp, 9 predicted proteins | sample AnhtaG_FD_183114 | JGI IMG/M metagenome (GOLD analysis project Ga0209979, IMG submission 183114) | Deep subsurface microbial communities from Anholt, Denmark to uncover new lineages of life (NeLLi) - Anholt_01485 metaG (SPAdes) (version 2) | ecosystem: Environmental > Aquatic > Marine > Oceanic >...
ATCAATGTCATAAAGGGTTTAGCTCTTTTAGGAATTTAATCGTTCGTTATCAACCCTGCTATTTTATCCACGGTCACCAACATCTCATCTATCCTCACGCTGGCGAGCGAGTGACTCAAATAGGCAAAACCCAAGTTATCAACTGCTATGGTTACTACATTCTGGAGAATGTCTGAGGTAAGGAACAACATCGATGACGGGTGAGGCTGAGAACTCAAAGCTATTTGTCTTGGCTTGCTGGAGTATGACCAGTGTAGGATTGGTGATTGGCTCACTGGGTCCTCTTTTAGTACCTATTTCGGATGCTTTTCATCTGAGACTAGCTCAAATGGGATTGCCAATCGTGTCTTATTCGACTGGCTTTCTCAGTGTTAATATTTTTCTTGCTTTTTTCTGGAAGATCCACAGAACCCGAATATTCTTAGGCCTCTCTTCACTTGTGGCTTCATTGACTCTGGCAAGTATCAGTCTTGTTCGTACTCCCCTGTTACTTCTGGCGATCTTATTCTTTGTTGGTACCAGCCAAGGATTACTCCATATCAGTATTTATACTACAAGCACAGAAGTTAGAAGAAATAGGAAAAAACTTAGTTTAAAGCTTCTTCAATGGAGAAAAAAGGCAAATTATGAGCTTCAGCGGCTTTTCTGCAGGTAAGCTTACCATTTATTACATTTAACCCTCTGGCAAGAGCAGCATCCTCTCTTAATGCATCTTTGTATCCTTTATTTGCTATCTTTAGTACATAAGGAAGTGTTACATTGGTTAAGGCAAAGGTGGAGGTTTGGGGATAAGCACCGGGCATATTGGCAACACAGTAATGGATCACACCATCCACCTCGAAAACAGGATTATCCTGCGTAGTAGGATAAGTTGTCTCCACACATCCTCCCTGATCAACTGCTACGTCCACTATTACCGAGCCTGGTGGCATAAGTTTTAGCATCTTTTTTGTAACAATACAGGGAGCTTTTGCTCCAGGAATAAGCACTGCTCCTATCAGAAGATCTGTATCAGGTAAGATTTTCTCCAGGTTATATGAGTTAGACATTAAAGTTTTAACATTTGAGGGCATGATATCATCAAGATACCTCATTCTCTCAACATTTACATCTAAAATAGTTACCTGAGCCCTCATTCCTGCTGCAATTTTTGCTGCATTCGTTCCCACTGTTCCCCCGCCAATTATCACAACCTTTGCAGGAGAAACTCCGGGGACTCCCCCTATGAACTTTCCCATCCCACCTTCGTGCTTTGCAAGGTAAAAAGAGCCAACAAGAGGGGATACTCTTCCTGCAATCTCACTCATGGGGGCAAGAAGAGGAAGAGAACCATTATCTTTCTGCACTGTCTCATAGGCAATTCCCACAATCTTTGCCTTTAAAAGAGCCTCGGTGAGGGACTTATCTGCCGCAAGGTGAAGGTAGGTGAAAAGAACCTGTTCCTCATAGAAAAGCTCGTATTCCTCAGGAAGGGGCTCTTTTACCTTGAGGATAAGCTCTGCCTCATCGGAAAGTTTTTTCTTGTCCTCAATAATCTCTGCCCCTGATTTTTGAAACTCCTCATCAGAAAAGCCACTTCCCTCACCTGCCTCCTTTTCAACAAGCACCCTATATCCTGCATCACATAAAGTTTTTACTCCTCCAGGGGTTGCTGCAACTCTGAACTCTGCCTTTTTTATCTCCTTAGGAATTCCAATAATCATTTTTTATCCTCCTTCTCAATCCCTCTATTTCTCCCAGATGGATATTTTTATAACGGGGACCGTAATAAAACGAGAAGCTAAACCAATGGTAACGTCTATTAATAATATAGCCATTGGCTTCTTGATATCAGGTGAATTTAACTAAGCTCATCCTCAGAGGGGGTTCTTATTAGAACGCCCTTTTGACTTACCATAAGTTTTACAGCTAAAGGCCCCTGAGGCGGGCAGCCTCAGCTACTCTATTTACTGCTACCATAAGGGCAGCCGTTCGCATATCCACCTTTTCTCCTAAGGAGACCTAGAGCATGTTGTGAAAAGCCCGAGTCATAATATCTCTTAGTTTTAAATTAACCTCCCTTTCACTCCAGAAATACCCCTGTATTCCCTGAACCCATTCAAAGTAAGATCCTGTATTTCCTAGCCTCTGGAACCATAGGCCCACAGGCAACTATACTTAAATCTTCGCTTTCTGATTCATATTTAGAGGAAAGCTTTATCTCGAAAGCCTGGATAAAATCTTCCCTTTCCCCCTATACCTTATTATATTGGCCACTCCAAATTTGTAAGGTGTATCCTGATTGGTTACTATGGGGGTTGCCTCCCTTGCATATCTCACCACCAAGATGTTTGGGACAATTCTATAATGTTAAATGTTCCTTAACGAGAAAAAATCTAATAATGTTATATCCGTTTTAAGAATAACGTATCTAAGTTGCCCAACAGCAACTTTATTCTACTAACGGTACCCTCTATAGAGCTTTCCTCTACTATATCAGAAGTATCAGAAGGTAAATGGTATTGAGGATAAGGCCAGTACATAAATAAAATAGTTGGTATCCCTTCTTCAGCAAAGGCATAATCATCAGTTATCGCTTTTGGCAGATCATATTCTACCTTTTTTTCTTCAAACGCGTGGTGGCTTTCAAATAAATACTGGACGTTCTTCTTTAGACCCTCTGGGCCACAATAAATCTTAATGTTCTCCTCTATGCCGACACTATCTAGGTTAATGTTCAAGAGGATAGTACCCAAAAGACCTCTTTCTTTCAAGTCGCGAACGTAATATCTGGCTCCCAGTAAGTAAGGCTCCTCCCCTCCGAAACTTATGAATTTTATGCTGTATTCGGGGTTGCTTCCTTTGAGTTCTTTGGCCAGTCGGAAGATGGTTTCCACCCCTGATGCATTATCTACTGCTCCTGGGGACCCGAAGGGCGAATCATGGTGAGCACTGATAATTACACTTTTTGATAGCTTTCCAGGAAGAGTAGCTATTACATTTTGGATATATTTATTCGGTTGATAGCTCGCCTTTGTCCTGAGTTTAGCTATAACTTCTTGACAAGAGGCTAGTAGACTGTCTATTCTCTCCTTATCCTCTTTTCCAATTATAGCGGTAGGTGTACTATAAGGCATACCTCGACTATGATTAATAACAGAAATAGCTGGTCCATTGGGCCTTGCAATTATATGACCAATATAATCACCTTCCTGGGAGAGTATACCATACTTTACCCATTCAAATTCCCGGACACCCGGTGATTGAGCATGTTTACCTATTTTGACTAGCCTTCCACAAATTCCTTTTTCCGGAGTAGAAGCAGTGTAAACCATAGGCGCTGCTTCCAGCTTTACTTTCTCAGGAACTAAGATTTGTACCTCAGGTGGCCAGGGAGAGTTCCAACTCAATATTTGAGCTTTCTGGACATCAATCTCTAATCCCAGCTGTTCAAAACAGCTCTTTATATATTCTGCAGCCTCAGCTTCTTCCCTCGAACCTCCATAGCGAACCCCAATTTCATCTGCCAGTTTTCTAACTATATTCATTCCATCCCTCCTACCTAAAATCAAGATTTTGGCAAAAATTAGTCCAAATTAAGCTCAAAGCGTTATTAGTAAAGGCTTAGAACGTTAAGGCTGTATAATGCTTTAGTAAAGGATCTTTGATAAAATGGCTCTAATCCCTTGTAATACGAGAATCAAGATAGTCAGGGGGCTTTGCCCCCTGACTATCTTGGGGTGCCAAATCCCGGAAAGCCTTGATAAATCAGGGCTGGGTTTCTGGAGAAGGGTAAAAATTTACCATTTGCTGTCGAATGGAAGATAAAGCTGTTTCCATTTCTCCGAGTTTCAGTTCCCTTAACGTTGTTGAAGTTGGCCAACCCTTACACTTATCCCAACCGTGAAATTCATAGTATTCGTTAAGCATTTTCTCCCATTCTTGTTTATCTAACCGTTCTCCCTTGAATGAACCGGATTTAATAGCTTCTTTCATCAACCTTTCAGGAGGATAGTCATCCTTTCTACTAAAGCGTGCGTGTAAGATATTGAGAACCTTTCCCGTATTATGGATCCGCTCGCCCATCGTCATTAGCTCTTGAGACGATATATCGATGCCAGTAGCTGCCGAAAAAAGCTCCGAATACTCATTTGGACCAGGTAGATCCGGATCGCACCACTTACTTATAAAAAAGCATATGCCCAGACTGTCAAGTACTGCATGAAGTTTCTCATAGTATACAACTATCTTTGCCTTGCCCTCATAAGTAGTAGGTCCGCCCGCTGATGAACGACCCCACATTTCAGTTATGATCCGGGGAGTAAACAGTTTTGGCCAGAGATCTATTAAAGGTGCACCTGTAGTATGCCCTCCACCTCTTCCAGATATCACAATGCCTAAAGCCCAGCTTTTGTAAGCTCGGATAGGTTCTTTGAGCTCCTGTCCTTTTGTGTGGACAGAGTACTTTGAGCTATCTCTACCAATTATTTTAGAAGCTTTGTTACTACCATGTGCGAGAATATCTCCAAAACCTATCCTGTAAGCCATCTTATGAAGAAGATCCATAACAACCCTATGGTTTCCCCATTCGAGCTCAATTCCACCTGTATCCTGCTTTGATATAATTCCTCTCTGATAACACTCAAATGCCCAGGCTATCACACCCGCTGCATTATCAATATCCAAACCATATTCAGTACAAAGTACAGTTGCTCTGACTGCTGAAGCTGCATCATAGATACCGAGTTTATAACAAAAATCGGTCAGGCTATTATATTCAAGTTTTCCACATTCGGTTCCCGCGTAGGTTCCATCTTGGATCTTATAATATTTGGCACACTCAACCGGACAATTCCAACAACGCGCACTCTTTGTTTTGCTATCTTCTCTGGACATATAAGACAGAAGTTCTGATTGAATTCTTTTTGAGAGACTTGGGTCTAGATATTCATCCTGAAAGTTTTTGATTGGCTCGGTAACAGGAACTCCCCCAGGAGTACCATATTTTGCATATTCTTGGAGTTGCTCTGCATTCCTCATTTTCTCTAAGATTTTTTTCACCACTTGAGTAAATTTCTTACTGTCCACTACACTAATTGCTCCTGATCCTCTAACAGCAACTGCTTTGAGATTTTTTGAGCCCATTACCGCTCCTAATCCGCACCTGCCAGCAGCTCGACCCCGGCCGACAATAATACAGGAGGCCATAACTAGATTCTCCCCAGCTGGACCAATGCTAGCTATCTGTAAGTCATTGCATCCCAGCTCACGCCTTATACGATTCTCTGTCTCGCCGGTAGTTTTTCCTTTAAGGTGTGATGCATCCCTTATCTCTACTTTGTTATCATCTATGTACACATAGCATAATCTTCTATTTCTTCCCATAAATACCAAATGATCATACCCGGCAAATCTAAGAACAGGAGCAAATTGACCACCAACACTAGACGATCCTATGCCGTTAGTCACTGGACTCTTTGCAACCACATTCATTCTATTAGCACCCGGCGCAGAGGTCCCAACAAGAGTCCCAGTACCGAACAGAAGCACATTCCTTGGATCAAGAGGAGATATGTTTGGATCTGTATGTTTAAAAAGCAGCCAGTTATTTACTCCTCTACCTCCTAAAAATCTCTTCATATAATCCACCGTTGGCTCATAAGATATCTCTCCTGTTGACAAGTCAAGGTAGAGCACTTTCCCTCCCAAGCAGTCATTTTTCATCTGGATTTCCTTCCTCTTGTTTTGTCCCTTTTTCTATACTTCTTAATTGAGCTTTCATTATTTTTAACCTTCCTCATATCTTCTCCATCCTACAACCCAGAGTTTTCTCTGTCTTACTTACATCTTCTTCTCTAGCGGTTTCTTTTTTCTTCTTTCCACGACAAAAGTTATTTGATAAGCTGACTTAAGTATTCCTTTCACTTTATATTTCTATCTTTTCAGCCTTCTTTAGGATACTCAACGCTAATCTAAACACCGTCAGGGATTTTCTCAGAGCTTTCAGAAAAATTAATCTCTTTTACTTCTTGAGGTGGCTAAAGAATCACTATAACGTATTTCGCCAGTATTTACCCGTCAAAGAGCCTATTTTTGCTTAACTTTTTGCCAAAGTCTTGAAAATATTACTTCTCAATAAACAAAACTTATTTAGATGATCCGATCATGAGTCCCCCGATCATGTATTTCATACAGAAAAAGAACACTATAGCTACCGGAATAGTACTTACCAAAGAACCACCCATAAGATAATGCCAGTTTATTTGGTATCGGCCTACAAATCCGGTCAATCCTACAGGTAAGGGTTTCTTGAAGGGGGTTGATATAAAAGTTAAGGCAGAAAGATATTCGTTCCAGGAGTTGACAAAGGTCATACTCCCTGCTACTAGAATTGCTGGTTTTAACTGGGGTACGATAATAGAAGTTATGATTCTCAAATCAGAGGCACCATCTATCTTGGCAGACTCGTCCATACTTATAGGTATCCCTCTTAAATAAGCTTGCAACAACCAAAGCATTAAGGGACAGTTAAAGGCGGCGTTTATTAAGATAAGGGCAAGATAGGTATCTATCAGCCCATAATTGTTCATAACCTTAAATAAACCCACAATGATGGTTATAGGTCCAAACATTTGAAACGTCAAGGCAGTAAACAGAAGGGCAAGGTGACCTTTAAATCCCTTTCTGGCCACTGCATAGGCAGCAGGAATGGTTAGGACAAGTGCAAGTGTAGTAGCTCCGGTAGCTATTATGAGGCTGCTACGAAAATAGTCCGATAGCGGAAGAGCAAACCACATTTGTATGTAATTCTCAGGATGTAGAATCCGAGGGAAGAAGGATAGAGGCAGCGTGTATACCTCTTTCAAACTCTTAAGGGAAGTTACCACCATGACCACGTGGGGGAATATCAAGACAAGAGCGATGAGAGCCAGAGTCAGATGTCCTGCCCACCTGGATGGTTGAGAGTAGTTCGTACCCATCATAACTTCTCCTTAAGACTCAATTTGATAAAAAATATGGTGAACGTGAGTAAAATAAACATAGCTACTATAGCGGTAGCCGAGGCGACCTGTGCATCCAAAGCCTTAAATGCTGTCTTGTAGATGTATGTACCTATAATCTCGGTAAAGTGTCCCGGACCTCCGCGGGTTAAAACCCAGATTATAGGAAAACTCCGGAATATCAAAATGACATTAAATAAAGTCACGACTACAAATACGGGTTTAAGTAAGGGCAACGTGATATAAAAGAATCGAGACCATCCTGAAGCTCCATCAATTTCAGCTGCCTCATAAACTTCGGATGATATACCTTGCAGTCCTCCCAACAGACATAATGTAGTAAAAGGAACAGAGTTATTTATGCCTACCCAAATTGCCGCAGGAAGGGCTGTATTAGGGTAAGCTAACCAGGATATGTTCTCCTTTATGATACCCAAATTCTTTAATACCAGGTTTAAAAGGCCATAGTGCCCATCATAGATATATCTCCAGATAAAAGCCAAAATTGCCGGGGAGATGGTCCAAGGAAGAACAACAGCCAGCCTCATTAGCGTTCGGCCCTGGAACGATCTGTTCAGAAGTTCTGCAGCCACCAGTGAAATGATGGTAGTTATAACCACCATAGAAACTGTCCAAAGAAAAGTTTGGTAGAGGGTGAGAAAGAAGAGTGGGTTATCTATCAGCAGATGCCTAAAGTTGGCAAGCCCGGCAAACGCCTGCACGTTACCCATTGGGTTAAGATGAGAAAAAGACATAATAAGAACTTCTACTGTGGGATAAAATATTATTAATCCCAAAAGTATCACCAGGCCACTGACGAGGAGGTAGGCGTTTAATAATTCTTTTTTTCGCATTGTGTATTTTTTGATGGAAGGGGAGAGCGAGGTGGAAAAAAACCATTCCATCTCTCTTTCGCTCTCCCCATTTCCAATTCACTTCCTACAGGCCAAGGCGTTTTTCGGCCAGCTCTTGTGCTTCTTTTAGAGCCTGGGCAGGAGTCTTAGTCCCTAGTACAGCAAGTTGAATTGCTGCCCGCATTTCCTCTTCTACCACGTCCCATCCGGCTTGTACCGGGTACATCTTCGCCATAGGAAGGAGACTGGAAAGTTCTTCGTAATGTGGCCCCGTAGGCCAGACTTCTAATACACTCTTAGTTCCCCCCATGCAGGATAGTTTTTTCACCCAGTCCAAGTGCATTGGATCCGACATCAAGAATTCTATGAGCTTCCATCCTGCTTCTGCATTTGGTCCCTTGAACAGATAAATTGTATCAATGAGACTTATCACACCGGGAGCTCGAAGTTCGGGGAATGGAGAAATGTCATACTCCATCTCGGGATTCAATTCAGCTAGTCGGCCAATAGTTTCCATGGTCTCATGTAACATAGCTGCATGCTCTCCTATAAACAACTGTTGAATAACCTGGCGGGTACTTCCAGTAGGACCTGGTTGAGTGAACTGGTATTTTCGTACCAAATCGGTAATGAATTGTACAGCATCCAGATTCTCTGGAGTGTCAAGTGTCCACTTATCGTTGGTGAGCAATCCACCACCAGCCGCCAAGAGGAAAGGACGAGCATTCCAAATAGCCTCATGGTCATTCAGGTCAATGGCGTAAGGATACAGGTCTGTTGCCGTCTTGATCTTTTCACATGTGGTTATGAATTCATCCCAAGTGCCCGGGAATGTATCAATTCCTGCGTCTTTAAAGGCTCCCACATTCCAGAATACGCCTCTGGCAGCCGCTGCGAAGGGAAGAGCATAGTAGTTACCTTCTTTCTCTAGAGGTTCCAATAGAGAAGGGATGATGTTTGCCTTAAACGTTGGGCTCATATATTGATTCAGGGGTTCTAACGCATCCATATTCTTGAAGTCGACAAGCCATTTGGCGCCCCCTCCTCCCACATCGGGAGCTTTACCACCCTTTATCCAGGTTATGTATCTGTCGAAGGCGTAATCCCAGGGCACCACTTCGATTTTTACACTAACGTCCGGGTTTTGTTTTTCAAATTTAGCAGCCGCTTCCCGATACCAATCTCCTGTCCACTCGTAATACTCCATCCCCACAAATTTGATGCTCACTTTACCCTGGACGGGAACTCCATAGCTGACCACCAACAAACCAACCAACAAACTCGCCATCATCAACTTCCAACTGATAACTTTACGCATTTTTGCGTCTCCTTTTACGTCTTTTTTTGGAGAATAAAGACTTTTTAAATCCCATTATCACCCCCCTTCTGTTTATTTTTCATCTCCTATGGATCCCTCCGTTCCTTTAGCATTTTTCCGGATTCTTTATCTTTTGAAATATTTATCCTCGGCTTCCATTATAGTTTGATCCAGAATAGCAACTATCTTGTCTACTTCTTCTTTGCTGATTATTAAGGGAAGAACCATTATCAGAGAAGATCCCCGAAAACCACAGTAGAAACCTAATTCTAGAGATCTCTGTTGGATTTCAAGACCTATATCACAGCAAAGATTATCTCCTCTATTTTCATCAACTAATCGCACCCCTCGGAATAATCCTCTCCCACAGATATCTGCTACTATTCCATATTTAAGTAATTCTTTTAGTTTCTCACCCAAATACTTACCTGTTTGCTCTGCCTTTTCTATCAGGTTTTCTCGTTCGATTATTTCTATGTTTTTAAGAGCAACAGCACATCCCAGGGGATGTCCCTGGAACGTCTGGCCATGTAAAAAGGCTTCCTTATTCGTTGGACCTAAAAAAGCCTCGTATATTTCTGGTTTTACAATGACCGCGCTAATAGGAAAATAACCACCAGACAAAGCTTTCCCCATGGTCATTATATCTGGTTCCACTTCATACAAGTCAGAGGCAAATAACTTCCCCGTTTTTCCAAATCCTGTACTAATCTCATCAAATATAAGTAGCATACCGTACTTGTTACAGATCTCTCTCACTTGAGACAAGTACTCCGTAGGGGGATCAAATATCCCTGTAGCCACAGGGATAGGATCAACAATAAAAGCCGCCACAGTTTCAGGATCTTCAAATAGAACCTGCTGTTCTAAAGCTTGGGCGCAGTCTATATCGCATTGGGGGTATTTTTTGCCAAAGGGGCATTGGTAGCAATTTGCCTCTTGGATATGTCTAAAACCAGGAACAAGCGGCTCGAAGGCTTCCCTAAATGCAGGCACCCCATTGGCACTGAGTGCCCCAAACGATACACCGTGAAAGGAGTATCTTCTGGCAATTATCTTATATCGACCAGAAAACCCTTTTCTAGCCTGATATTGTCTGGCTATTTTTAAAGCAATTTCGACCGCATCAGACCCGCTACATCCGAATTGTACATACCTAAGATCACCAGGAGTTATCTGAGCAAGTTTCATTGCTAAATTTATTGCAGGTTCATTAGTCATAAAATCAAAAAGTGACATGAATGCAATTTTTTCCCCCTGTTCTACCAGAGCCTGGATAATTTCTTGTCTGCCATGACCCACTGCTGCTGTAAACAATCCTCCCATTCCATCTATATATTCATTTCCCTGGATGTCCGTTATCTTACACCCTTTTCCTTCTACTATTATTTTGCTCCCCCACTTTTGTTGAATCCTCATTTGGGTAAAGGGATGCCATACATATCCCAGATCATTTTTCTTGAGTTCTTCCTCGTAAGACATTACTTACTCCTTTCGTTGGTTAACTAGAAGCACAGTAATTCTCCATTGCTTAGGGGAGATCTATGCCGCTCTCCCGTCAAAGACCTCCCCCCGTGCTTCTCAATTGCATTTCTACATCTGACTACAAGCATTCTAGCACTAAAGCAATCCAAGTCCGTTCAGTTTGGCTTCTAATTTTTTCTTTTCATCCAGTGTTAGTTCTCTTAGAGGTTTTCTGGCATAGCCACCTTTTCTTCCCCGGAGCTCAAGGGCTGCCTTGTACGTAGAAATGTAGGGACCCTTCAATGCTGCCCTTGTCTCTAACATTTTGTATTGAAGTTGAACTGCTTTTTCGTAATCTCCTTCTTTAAAGGCCCGGTAAAGCTGAACAGGAATCTCGGGAAACACATTTCCCACCACCAGCACAGTTCCTTTCGCTCCCATAAGTAGTCCTGCCAAGACGAGATCATCGGTGCCAATAATGAGGTTGAACTCATCCCCGACAACCTGTTTGAATTTACAGAAAGTTAAGAGTCTATCACTAGAGTCCTTCATCCCTACTATATTATCCAACTGAATGAGTCTGGACAGAAACTGAGGGGTTATCTCAAAACCGGTACGGGCAGGATTATTGTAAATAAAGAAAGGAAGGTCGGTTGCTGAGGTTACATCTCGGTAATAGGAATAAATAGCCTCCTCATCATGTTTGTAGTAGAAGGCAGGTACTGCTGCAATGGCATCTACGCCAGCTTCTGCTGCAATTTCTGCCTGTTGGATCACTTGGCGGGTGCTGGGGGAGCCTACCTGGCCAATTACAAACATATCATTTTCCCTTACCGCCTCCACCATTAAGCGATCAAATCTTTGATAATCATCCGGAGAAAGCATAGGACCTTCGCCATAGGTACCACTGGCGAAAATTCCATCGACTCCCTTCTCAGCCAAAAACTTAATATGTCCTTTTAAGACTTCCCCATCAATTTCACCCTCTTTGGTAAAGGGGGTGAACGATGCCACAAGTACACCTTCTATTTTCTTCGCCATTGTTTATCTACCTCCTAATGGTATTTTGGCAATTTTCCGATTCTCTCGACTCTCATATCTCATAATTTTTTTCTTGCCCTTTAACATACGGTAATGATATACCACCCAAGGGCATAACGCCTACTTTCGCTTTTTCCCCACATTTCTTGAAGGCTCTTTTGAGAGCCTCCTGCATTGATCTTGTCCAATTAAGATGGAGTTGATCAGCTTTTTCAGCAGAGACTCCTTCAGTTACAATTATCATATCTGACTTTTGCTGTGCCTGCAGTATCTTATAAATGGCGGGGGCGTTAGCCATTTCATAGCTGTATTTTCCTGCTTTTATCTCCTCGAGGTATACTTCAGCACTGGGCCACAGTCTACTGAGTGACTCCTCGTATAATCTTCTGGTTAAAGGTGGCCCGAGTTCTTCAGAACAATAGGCAGCTATAATTCTTACTCCCCCATTCTTAACCACCTCTGCGGTACTCATCATAGGGACATTGCTCATATCAAAATACCAATGTTTGGGATTGGCACTGGCAATTACAATATCCGCTCTTTCAGGAAATTGTACGCCGAAGACTTTCAGGAAGAACTTTATTCCTTCTTCCTGGGCCTTAACGGGGTTTCCTGCCACTGCTTCCATTATCTCTAGTTTGGAATCAAGAATAACGTTGATAACCATATCTAGGCCAGCTATATTTGCTGCCTCAACCATATCCATCCAGCAAGGGTTGTTATTGGTTCTTCCAAACCATGACTGAGGCGAACGAGCGAGTTCTCCATGATTATGAAAGATAGATTCTTTACCTGCTACTCCTGGTAATAGTATTTTTGATCCACCACAGAAACCAGAATAAGCATGAGCCTCAAGACTACCGATACCAATCTTTATGTCTGAGTCGGCTACCGCACGGTTAATCCATAAGGGGGTACCAAATTTAGTTTTCCCTATATACTTTAACTGATTCTTATCCTCAGCATTATGTTGGATAATTTTTATCTTCTTTTCAGACACTATTTGTTCGCCTAATTTTTTTTGTACTTCCCCCTCCTTCATCGGTCTGTGAATACCGGCGGCAATAATTATACAAATATCCTCGGCTTTAACTCCAGCTTTTTTTAGTCGCTCCAACAGAATGGGAAGGATTCTATATGCAGGGGTAGGCCGGGTATAATCATCACAGATTATGGCAACTTTCTTGCTAGAATCCGCTTTTTTTTCTATAGGATCCATCCCTATCGGTTCGTCCAGAATCTTGTTTATCCTATCTTCCAGATTTAGAGCTGTCGACACTT
>Ga0209979_1003827_pt1 | contig 12935 bp, 17 predicted proteins | sample AnhtaG_FD_183114 | JGI IMG/M metagenome (GOLD analysis project Ga0209979, IMG submission 183114) | Deep subsurface microbial communities from Anholt, Denmark to uncover new lineages of life (NeLLi) - Anholt_01485 metaG (SPAdes) (version 2) | ecosystem: Environmental > Aquatic > Marine > Oceanic...
TCAAACACATCAGGTCTATCACTACCTTGGAACATTGAGCACCACCTACGCACTATTTCCTGATTCAAGGCGTTCAGTAGGATAGCACTCACCATTCTACGGTCAAGTCAACTTGGAACGTCTGTCTAATCTAACAATGTCAAGGTAGGAACGGGAGATACAGGCGCGAAATTTACCTGCAGTGAGCAGCAGTTCGGCAGTTTCGAGGTCATCGTGACTGTGCCTTAAGAGAAGGCGGATCTCCTCTCTGGTTCCTTCATCCATAGATCTATCCCTTCTCGTTCCAGATTACGGTAGAAAGAGGTGCGGATACGTTGGATCATTTCATAGTGCTTCTGTCCCACAGTATGCGTTGAGAACACAACATTGTGTTCCAACATCGGTTCGAAAGCCAAATGGCTTACCTCTTGGTGGAACCGCCAGTCATCGCTCTGGACGACGATCAGCAGGTCAATGTCCGATTCCTCATCGAAGTCGCCGCGCACCTTGGAGCCGAAGAGAATGACGTGCTGAACCTGGTCGGGGTAATGTTCCCTCAAGCGCGCCAGAAATGTCTCCAGGGCCCGTATTTCGTTTTCAGCCAGGTAGGGAGGCAGGTTCACCATGACTACACTCTATTCCGGCCTTCCACTTATCCTGATCCGCCAGTCCTCCACCACGATCACCTGCCCCCGCATTCTTTCCTCAGGCACAGCGGCTAGAACTCGGCTGATGGCCAGTCTGGTATTGTTGGGAGTAGGCACATGAAGTCGGATCAGGATAACGCCACTGTGCTCCTTCAGTGGGTAGCTGAGTATGTCCCCAAAATCCTTGTCATGGGTGATGATGATTCGACCTTCATTCAAACCCATCCTGATGATGTCATCATCTTCCACGCCTATCAGTCCGCTCTCGACGATGTCTTTCACATCATGGCCTAGATCGCGCAGCATCTGGATGACGGCACGGGAAGTATTTTCGCCGGTGATGAACCTCACGCTGCGACCTCAACGATGATCTCTTCATTGGCTATCGTCTTGGCAGCGTAGTCAAGGGCGGCCAGGATGTCCTCTCTTTGCAGGTGGGGATACTGTTCCAGGATTTCATCTATCTCCATCCCTGCCGACAGTAGTTCCAGGATGAACTGTACTGAAATTCTAGTGCCCTTGATGATAGGTTTGCCACCCAGGATTTTGAGATTGAATGTGATTCCCTGTGCCTGACCACAGGACAGGCTATCCATGAACTTGACTCCGATCATGTTCGGTGGTCACAACTGTCGCGCGGGGTTCACCAGCGTGCCGGCGGGCTCGACGGTGATGGACACCACGTCGCCATCTCACAGGGTGAAATCGTCGGGAGGGACGATGCCCGTGCCGGTGAGCAGTACCACACCTTCGGGGAAGGAGTTGTCCCGGCCCAGGTACTCGATCAGCTCCGCGTAGCTGCGCTTAAACTGATCGGTGCTGATCCTCCCCTCGAAGACCACCTCCTCGCTCCGGCGGATGGCACACTCAATCTCCAGGGGCGGAACCTCGGTGGCCAGCACGATGGTGGGCCCCAGTGCGCAGCAGCCAGTGTACACCTTGGCCTGGGGCAGGTACAGGGGGTTGGCTCCCTCAATGTCACGGGCGCTCATGTCATTGCCGATGGTGTAGCCCACCAGTTGCAGGTCCGAGTTGAGCACCAGGGCCAGCTCCGGCTCGGGCACACTCCATCCGGAGTCGCTCCGCACACAAACCGGCGCGTAGGGCCCCGCTACCCGATGGGGGGTGGCCTTGAAGAATATCTCTGGCCGGGGAGCGTCGTACACCCGGCTGTACACGTCCGCCTCCTCCGATTCCCGCTCCCGCGCTTCGCGGCTGCGCAGATAGGTCACTCCCGCAGCCCACACCTCCTGGCGGTCAATGGGAGCCAGCAGGTGCGGTGTGTTCCCCTCGCCCGGCGGCTGGCATAGGGCTTTCAGTTCGCCGAGCACCGGACAGGAGTGCATTGCCTCCTCCACGAAGGGCTCCAGTTGGCCACCCAGAGTCTGTGAGTGGGCCAGGAGTCCAGCCAGCGATGCGAGGGTAGGCACCCCCAACGCTGAGAGATCGTATACCCATCCCTCGCGCACCGCTCCCAACCTGGGGCTGGCCTCTGGCCACCACTGAAAACGACAGAGTTGGATCACAGCTTTCTCCCTACAGGGTACGGCAGGTCTCCAATCGCCTCCTCCAGCGCCAGCTCAGCCAGCTTCTCCGGCGTGGGGATACCCTCGGCTGTCCAGCCGCGGGCTTGATAGTAGTCGGCCAGCATCTGACCCAGCGGGGGCAGCCTGCCTACCGCTCCCCCCTCCTGGAAGCGGTGCACGAGTATTCGCGAGGGAAGAGTATCATCCTTGCGGCTCACTCCCAGCCGCACGTTGTACATCCGCTTGAGGTTGTAGATCCGCTCGCCGATGGTGAGCATCTCCTCGTTGTCCACATCCCAGCCGGTGATGGCTCGCAGCCACTCCGTCATGTGGCTGAGCTTCACCCCACCGAACATGACGAACTTGCACTGCTTCAGCGAATCGAACAGGCACATCAAATCCTGGGCTTTGGCCACCAATTCCCCTTTGCCCTCCACGGCGTGGCAGTCCACCACCTCGTGGACCCCTATCTCAGGCATGGTCACCGTGCGGGCGAAGATGTGGGAGAGGGCCTGCAGGTGGCAGGCTCCCCGGTTAGAAGTGGCGTAGGCCGCAGCCAGGCTGTAGAAGGCCCGTGGGTCATGCATGGGCAGTTCCATCCCTTTGATCTGGATGGCGAACTCCTCGGCCCGCCCACCCAACTGGCCTGCCGCTGCGCGCACGCCCTGGCCCAACAACCGCGCCAGGTCATCCTCCTGACGGGCGATGCGCTCCACCAGGGCGATGGCCCCCTGGGCGTCGCCCCAATCGGGCCCTTCCTCAATCAGCCCCCGCTCCTTGGCCTCCATGGTGAAGGCAATGACCGAGCCGGTGGAGATGGTGTCCATGCCGTAGCGGTTGCACAGCTCGTTCAGCTTGGCCACAGCCTGGATGTCATCAATAACGCACAGCGCGCCCATGGAAGCACAGGTCTCATACTCCGGGCCGGCGCCCTTCACCCCGGCGTAGGGTCCCTGGGTGATCTCCACCACCCGTCCGCAGCCGATGGGGCAGCCGCCGCAAGCGTAGGTATCGGTGAGGATGGTCTCAGCCATGTGCTGGCCGGAGATCCGCTCGGCTCCTTCGGTCCACTGGCCCACCGCCCAGTTGCGAATGGGCATGTCCCCCATGCGCTCGAAGCTGAGAAGCCCATTGGCCGTCCCGTATCTGTGCATGTTGGCCGTTCCCTGGCGGATGGTGGGGATGATCTGGCGCACTGAGTGCACCAAAGCCTCGCGGTCGGCCAGGGATGCGCGCTGGCGCCCCCGGCAGGCGATGGCCTTGAGGTTCTTGGAGCCCATCACCGCGCCCATGCCTGCGCGCCCCGCGGCGCGCCCATCGTGTCGGCCGCTCATCACCGAGGCGAAGCGCACTCCCCTCTCGCCTGCCGGCCCGATGCACACCATCTCCGCGCCCAGGTCCAGTTCGTATGTGTCCAGGCCCCAGAGGTGAGAAGCATCGCGGAGTTCAGCCTGCCCATCTTCGATCCACAGATAGACAGGGGGGGCGGCCCGCCCGGTGATGAGGATGCCGTCGTAGCCAGCGCTCTTGAGCGCACCGCCCCAACGTCCGCCGCAGTCCGCCTCCCCCCAGATGCCAGTGAGGGGTGAGCGGGCGGCGGCGGCGAAGCGGTTGCTGGCCGGCACAGGGGTGCCGACGAAGGGGCCAACCATGAAGCACAGCAGGTTGTGGGGGCCCAGGGGATCGGTGGAGTCGTCGGTCTCGTCGTACAGGTAGTGCGCCGCCAGCCCGCTGCCACCCAGGTACATCCGGGCCAGGGCCTCGGGCAAGGGCTCATCTCGCAGTTCTCCGGTGGTCAGGTCCACGCGCAGGATTTTGCCGCGGTAGCCGTGTGCCATGGTGTCCTCCGCCTGAGGGTACGATGTGCAATGGTTAGCTTCACGCTGATTATATCGTGAAGGGGAATTACTGTCCAGCGGCGGAGCTTGCGCGACCAGAGGCGAGGGTGAAGAGACTGTCGCTTTGATCTCACCTGAGTTTGACTAAAAGCGGAAAATGTGCTATACTATAATTGCAAGTAGGATGCAGTCAGTGAGTTTCGGTGCGACAAACCGCCGGGCTGTTCCTAGGCCTTGGCGGTTTTCTGTCAGTGTCCTTTCACGGGAGGACAGTTGCTCGCAGCAGTGCCGAGCTCCACATCCTGCCCTACGGCAAAATCTCACGGGAAGGAGGAAAACGGCATATGAGCGAGCGTGAGACCGGAACTGTCAAGTGGTTCAGTCGCACCAAAGGCTATGGCTTCATCGAGCGAGAGAATGGCCCGGATGTCTTCGTACACTATTCTGCCATCCAGGGCCAGGGCTTTCGCAACCTGGATGAAGGCCAGCGGGTCGAGTTCACCGTGGAGGACAGCCCGAAAGGTCCTCAAGCAGCGGACGTAGTGATGCTATAGGCAAAATGCAACTGCCTCGAACCCCGGTTCGGCGATGCTGAACCGGGGTTCGAGCGTTTAGGAGCAGGCCCTGCCTCCAGGGCCAGGTTGCCGGCCGCACCCAACACTGCTATACTCAAGGGGCTTCTTTGCAGAAAACAACGGGGAGGGGACGAAAAACAGGTCAGGAGGGTGTACGTGAGTCCCAAGCGAGAGCGACGGAAGCGGGCCCGGCAGGAGGCGGCCCGCAAAGGGGAAGTAGCCGTGCAATGGTTGGGCATCCTACTGATATTGTGCGGGGCAGGGATGTTTGCCAGCGGCCTGTACCTGGCCGGCATCCTCCCCCCGCGATTCTTTCCCCGCGTCCAGCGCTTCTGGGAGCCAACGTCCACTGCCCTCCGCATTGGCACGATTGGTGATCTGTTGGCCGGGGCGGTGGTCATCGTCCTGGGCGCACTGGGTATCCGAAAGCGCCTGGCCAAGAGATCGCTGTACATCGTCATGGCCTGTGCCTTCTTGGGGCTCATCGCCGACATGCTGGGTGGCCTATACGCCATCAGCGCTCAGGCGGCCTGGTACCTATCCCTGTTCACAGCACTGTTCCGCCGATAGGCGGAAGGGGTAGGCGGATTCCAAAAGGCCGGCTAGAGTACCTCGAACCACATCAGGATGCCCAGTACTACAAAGGCCACGGCCGAAGCTTTGCGCAGAAAGATAGCGGGCACTAGTCGAGACAAAGCCTGACCTCCCAGCACGCCCAGAAGCGTCACCAACGCCAGAGCTCCAACCGCTCCCACAAAGACCGGACCTGGGCGGCCATACTTGCTGACCATACTGATAACGGCCAGTTGTGTTTTATCCCCCAGTTCAGCCACAAACAGCAGCACGAAGGTGCTGAGGAGAACATTCCAGTCCATTCCCTATCCTTCCAAGGGGTGCAATCCAGGCCAGAGGTCTGATCCACCAGCGCGGGCCTTGCATCCGCGAGTCTCAGGGGCTCAGCCGCTGGCGACATACCAAATGATGATATTTATAGCCTGAACGCAAGCTTTGTCAAGTACACAGGAAGGATATACAGGGTCTTTCCGTTGCAGGGTGCAGGGCATTGCTTCCGCAGGCCCCAAAGAGGAGGTTTGCTTGTGAACATCAAGCTAGAATTCGCTGCCGTCTGCGGCGCTTTCTGCGGAACATGTGAGTTCCCGGGGAAATCCTGTGCTGGTTGCTTAGCTCAGAAGGGCCGCATGTTCTGGGGCATCTGCGAGCGTTATCTTTGCTGTGTGGAAGAGAGACACTTAGAACATTGTGGCTGGTGTGAGGAGTTCCCTTGCCACTGGTTCGACTGGAATCCAGAAGGGCTGGATGAAGCGACCTTCGCCGCCAATCGGCAGAGGAACATCAATAACCTGCTGCGGCGGCGTGAGGTGGGCACCGAGGTGTGGCTTGAGCAGCAAGCTGAGACAGCATGAAAAATACGGTATTGTTCGACCTTGGTGGAACCTTGGCCCAGTACTTGGAAAGCTCTGAGTTTCCCGACATCCTCGAGCAAGCCATTACCGGGGTGCAGAGCTATCTCCATTCAAAGGGTCTTCTCCGCGTATCCCCGGAGGCCATGTGACGGAGAGTAGGAGACGAGGATCACGAAACCAGAGATTACCGCGTCAGGCCCCTCGAGGAACGGCTGGCTCGAATCTTCCAACTTGATGACTCACTCCAATCTAGTAGCTTGATAATGGCCATGTGCCGTTGTTTCATGAACCCCATATTTGCCAGAGGGCGTTGCTATGAAGACACCCTCCCCACACTTCAGAGACTAAGAGCCGGAGACTTCAAGACGGCAATCGTCTCTAAGACACCGTGGGGAAGTCCTGCTGTCCTGTGGCGGGAAGAGATGGAGCGGTTCGGCTTGAGTGAGTGGATGGACGTCGTTGTTTTTTTGCAAGGATATAGGACGGCGAAAACCGGTGAGGCAGATCTTTGAATTCGCGTTGGAGAAGCTGCAAGCCCGGCCGCAACACTGCATCTTTGTGGGAGATGACCCGAGATGGGACCTGGTGGGACCGAGGGCGGTGGGGATAGAAGCAGTCCTTATTGATCGCCGAGGGACGATACAGGATGCTGGGGAAGGGCCAATCAAGAACCTCTACTACGGATTAGCTGGTAGACTGCAACTGGCGTGGTAAGATGAGCAGAATGTCGAAGGGTCAGCCAGAGACAAGTAGAGTCACAAGATCAAAGAAAGAAGCCCAGGCCACGTACGACAGGATCAGTGGATGGTATGATCTACTGGAGGGGATGTGGGAGAAGAAGACGAGAGATGTTGGCTTGCGGAAACTCGGGGCCAAGGAAGGAGAGATAGTTCTTGAGATCGGATTTGGCACAGGACATGGCATACTGGCTCTGGCACAATCAGTCGGCGACTCAGGAAGGGCTTACGGAATCGACCTCTCCTCCCGCATGCTCGACATCACCCGAGCCAGGGTGGGTGAAGTGGGGCTTTCAGAAAGAGTGGAGTTGAGGTGCGGCGATGCTGTACAGCTTTCCTTTGAAGCGGAGTTCTTCGACGCCATCTTCATGAGTTTCACGCTGGAACTCTTCGACACGCCGGAGATCCCGAAGGTCCTGCAGGAGTGCCAAAGAGTTCTTCGCAGCGGCGGGCGCATTTGCGTAGTTTCCCTTTCCAAAACAGGAGAATCGAGCTGGATGAGGAAGCTGTACGAATGGGGACATAGGAAGATGCCCAAACTCCTTGATTGCCGTCCCATATTCGTCCAGAAGGCGTTAGAAGAGGCGGGCTTTCAAATCCTTGACGCAACCCCGATGTCCATGTGGGGGTTACCGGTTGAGATCGTTCTTGCCAGCAAGCTGTGACTGAAGCGATGTACGCGGCACTGCAGGTGTTTGCGGAAACCCTGTTGTATCATACTCAAGGTGCATGAGAAGGAGACTTGAAAGTGGAAGAGCTGATTTGGTTTTCAATGCCAGGTGCTGTTATGGCGCTGGCCATCGTTACGGTTTGGCCGTCAACCGTTGACAGCGAGCCAAAGGTGCTCTTGTGGGTTGTTCTTGTGCCAGTGACAGGTTTCATGATCCACCAGTTGTATCGGCTCATTTTTGAGTCAACAGGCGGGTTTGCACGGAAATCGCGGAAAGTACTCCACCATATTTCTACAGTACTTGCGCCGCGCGAAAATTTCGTTGTGCCTAACCTTGAAAGAGCGTTTCTGATTTGGGAGACAACCTTCTACTCAGACGACTTTCCCGCCCCCTTTCGCGACCATGACAGAGGCACATGGCACTACATTCTTTCGTTCTGGAGCATTAGCCTATCAGCAATTCTGGCCCTATTGCTTTGCCTGATAGGGTATTTCGCCATTACCCCGAATGCTAATCTATTGGTGGTTGCCATTGGAGAGTTGTTTATCTTTCTGGTATTCTACTTGAAAGGCCGGAGCAGCTATCAATCATTGGGGAACCAGGAAATCGGTGTTGTACGTAGCCACGAAGAGCTTTTCCTCACAACGCTAAAGAAACTTTGTGATAAGCAATAGTCGCACGAAAGACTGGGCTTCCGCAAACACCCGGCTGGCGGACATGCGGACCGCCTTTGCGAAAGTGGCAAACAACCGAGTGTTATCGCGCCCCGAAAGAGGGGCCGGTCGGAGAAAAGGTGCACGCCGCCAGCTTCTGCCTATAAGGAGGTGCGATGAATCTACTGCGTTCGTTCCTGGGAACGAAGGAGCTATCCCCCCCGCTGCCGAAGGATGGGAGAGAGGCCCTGGCGCACACCCTCGCCAGCGCGGTGGGCATGCACGTCTACCCCCCTTCCATCACCGCGTTGCGAGGCGTGATTTTCTTTCTCGGACGCCGGGGACGAAGGAAGTGGCTGGGGTTGATTTATCGGGGCGCCTCTCCCGACGCAGTCCACTTCAGCGGCGAGGAAAGGGAGATAGAGCTCGACCAACCGCTCACCCTGCGGCTCTGCCCCACCAACCACGCCAACGCTGCCACTGTGCGTCACATGTTGCCTTTCACCGCCCCCAAGGTGCTGGGCATCCTCAAATCTGTCGGCTGTGGGGACCGACTGGGGTTGGCTACCCCCGGGCATGTCCGTGCGGTGCGCAGAGCTATTCGGCCAGGATTCAGCGTAAGCACTCAGTCCAGCCACTCAGGGCAAACTGGCATGGCGCCCATCTTCGCGCAGCAGTCCATCCGCGAGATGGCCCGTACAGAGCGCACGCCCGATCAGGTGATGGACGACGCCACCTGGGGTGTGTTTCAGGAGGGCTGGTGCGAGGGATTTGGAGCCGATGCCGACCACCTGAAGACCACCGCCGACGTGGACCTCTGCGTGGGTGCAGGTTTTACCCTGTACACTGTGGACCCTGGTGATCACGTGGACAACGCTGCGTCTGCAGATACGGTAGGGACTCTGGTCGAGAAATTCGCTGCCTTGCCCTGGGCCGTGCTGGAAAGCTCACCACAGGAAGTGCGCGCTACCTACCTGGGCAAGGCATTCGACCTGGGTGACGGCGTGGTGATCCGCTTTCCCAATGAGACACTGCTGCGCGCCGCTGCCAAGTACGGTCGGGCGGTGGCTCACGCGGCGGCCATGTATCGTCACCTTGCCGGCCGCATGGGCAACCCAGCCTCAGGACAAGGCTTCGAACTGGAGGTATCGGTGGATGAGACGGAGACACCGACCACGCCGGAGGAGCACTTCTTCGTGGCCAGCGAGCTGAAGCGGTTGGGCGTGCGTTGGGTGAGCCTGGCCCCGCGCTTTGTGGGACGGTTTGAGAAGGGGGTAGACTACATCGGTGATCTGGAGGAGTTCGAGGCAGACCTGGCCCGGCACGTGGCCGTCGCCCGGGCCCTGGGACCCTACAAGCTCAGCATCCACTCCGGTTCGGACAAGTTCAGCATCTACCCCATCATCGCCAGGGTGGCTGGCGATTGGGTGCACCTGAAGACTGCCGGGACCAGTTACCTGGAGGCTCTGAGGGCCGTTGCCGCCACCGATCCTGCTCTCTTCCGCGAGATCCTTGCCTTCGCTGAGGCAGGGTACGCGACCGACAAGGCTACCTATCATGTATCCGCCGACCCGCGTCGCTTCCCCGATCCCGACCGGCTGGCTGATGACCAACTGGCTGGGGTGCTGGACACCTTCGACGGGCGACAGCTCCTGCACGTCACCTTTGGCTCGGTGCTGACTGCGCACGACGACAGCGGGGGCTACCGTTTTCGCGACCGACTGCTGGAGGCCCTCTCCGCTGACGAAGAAGGCTACTACGCCCTCCTGGAGGCGCACATCGGCCGGCACTTGGCCCCCTTCACTACAGGAGGACTGCTCAAGACAAGGGGGACAAGATGAAACTGAGCATCGTCCTCTCGACCCACGCCACCTCCTTCGACGCCCTGGTCTACAGCGGCGACTTCGCTCGCAACGCGCGGCGCATCGCCGAACTGGGCTACGACGGCGTGGAGTTGGCCGTCCGCGACCCAGCTCTGCTGGACGCCAACGCCGTGGCCTGCATCGTGGCTGAGGCAGGGCTGGAGGTGCCGGCCATTGGCACCGGCCAGGCCTACGTCGAGGACGGTTTGTCCTTTACAAGCCCTGACCCCAAAGTCCGGGCCAGGGCGATAGCCCGCATCCAGGCCCAGGCCGACTGTGCGGCCCATTTTGGGGCCCAGGTGATCATCGGCCTTGTCCGGGGGAGGCTGGTGGAGGGGGTGAGCCGCGAGCAGGCGATGGAATGGTTAGTCGCTGCGCTGCGGGAGTGCGCGGGCTACGCCGCCCAGAGGGAGGTGTGGCTGAACTTCGAGCCCCTCAGTCGCCTTGACAGCAACCTGGTCAATACCGTTGATGAGGCGCTGTTGTTGCTAGAAGAGGTCGGAGCGCCAAATCTAGGGCTGCTTCTCGACACCTTTCACATGAATATTGAGGAGCCCTCGATCTGCGCTTCACTGGTGCGGGCCGGAGGGCACATCACTCACGTCCACGTGTCCGACTCCAACCGCTGGTACCCCGGTGCGGGCCACGTGGACTTCGCCGGAATCGTGGCCACGCTCGAGGCCCTGAACTACAACGGCTACCTCTCCGCCGAGATCCTGCCCCTGCCCGACTCTGACACCTGTGCTGCACGTGCCATCGCCCACATGCGCCCTCTTCTTGCTGCTAGGGAGAGTAATATGAAGCAATCAAACACTGTGACTGGCAAGCGGTTTTACTATGAGGGGAGTATCTCAGAAGATCTTATCGTCTACCCAACTGACAGGAGCGGCGTAAAGCGCTCCGGGACCAAGGTTCCGATACCCTCACAGGCAATAGATTTCATCCGGGCTGAGATTCGGGAGGGTGGTGAAATCGCCATGGGGGCTTGTCGAGATAGCCCGTCACCTGGCTCGCTGGGCGCAAAATTGCTTCGTCAACAGCGTAAATCGCCCCAGCTCTTGAGTTACATGATTCCGCTTTTGATTGAAGAGGGCTACTGCACATGCCTCAAGGACGGTAGGCGTTATGTGATTCGTTACACTCGGCCGTAGGGTGACCCTCTTGAATCCATGATGTAACGCTGAATGCTTACCTTGACCATACGCAGGCACAACATGGTGCTTGGTCTGATGAAGTCAGAGGAGGAAACACGCATGAAGTATCGAACACTGGGAAGAACAGGCTTCACTGTGAGCGAGATCGGGTGCGGTGGGTGCGGCATCGGCGGTGGCTGGGGCCCTCGGGACGACGCGGAGGCCCTCCGCGCCCTGAGACGGGCCATTGACTTGGGAGTGACCTTCTTCGATACCGCTCTGGGGTACGGCAACGGTCACAGCGAACAGCTCATTGGCCAGGCGGTTAAGCGCATGAGGGAGAGGGTGATCATCGCCACCAAGATCCCGCCCAAGACTGGCCGCTGGCCCGTCTTGTCCCACGAGCCCGTGTCCGAGACATTCCCCGCCGATTGGATCGTGGAGTGCACTGACAAGAGCCTGAAGAACCTGGGCACCGACTACCTGGACGTCCAACAGCTCCATGCCTGGGCCGATGCCTACAACCGGCAGTTGGAATGGTATGAGGCGCTGGCACGCCTGAAGGAACAGGGGAAAGTCCGCGCCTTTGGCATCTCGGCCAACGACTGGGACCCCTACGGGCCGGTGAACCTGGTCAGATCGGGGCTGACAGACACCGTGCAGGTGATCTACAACATCTTCGAGCAGCGCCCGGCGAAGGAGCTGCTGCCCACCGCCCTGGAGCACAACGTAGGCATCATCGTGCGCGTGCCGCTCGAAGAAGGGCTGCTCACCGGCACCCTGGGCCCTGATCATGTCTTTCCCGAGGATGATTGGCGAGGGAAGTGGCTCACCCCTGAAAGGCTGAAAGAGGCCGCCGAGCGCGTGCAGAAACTGAAAGCCTTCTGACCGACGACCGGCCCGCGCTGGCTGCCCTGGCCCTGAAATTCTGCCTCAGCCACCCCGCCGTGTCCACGGTGATCGTCGGCATGCGACGCGCTAGCCACGTGGAAAGCAACTGCGCTGTCTCAGACGGTAAACTGCTGACCCAGGACGAACTATGGGAGTTGGCCAAGCACGCCTTCGTGCATGGCTGGAAGTACCCCTGGAGCCAGGTTAAGTCTGCCGCTGACATAGGCTGATTCTCGCCGCATAAATCATTGGAAGCCACCAACGCCGGATGTACCGTGTACATCCGGCGTTTTGTGTGGACTGGCCCCATGTCGGACAGCCCATCATTCATCAAGGACTTAGACATCAGGCAGGCGAGGCGAATGGGAGTGGCCATGAATGGAAGCATGATCCATATCCGGGAGGAAGGCTGGCCTGTCCCGTGGCCCGGCACAGGGAAGGAACTACCTGTCCAGTCCAGGGAAAGTAGGGTGTGTGTTTGATGTAGAAGTTTCAAGGGCACGCGACCCGGATTGCCCAAGTGTTGGCTCCAGCGGCTCAAGACCAGCCTACCGTCGCTGAAGAGCTGGTGAAAAAGCAGGGTATTTTCGCCACAACCAGCGACGCATGAACTACCCGGAGATGCGGGAAGCCTGTCGTGGTTCAGGGAAAGCGCTGCCAAGCAGTTTAAGGCACGTCTTACGGAGCCTGGAATGCGCTGGAGCCGCTCCGGTGCCGAAAAACTCCTGCTGGTGCGAGCAGCGATTATGAGTGGCCGTTCGGACAGGTTCTGGCGAAAGGCCCACAATTCACCCCCAAACTGAAATGCACGCTACATGCAGGAGACGCTTGACGAGCGCGGAAATTTCTGGTATAAGTATGGTCGGAAAAAGGTTACTACTCAGGCATAGCCGCCTGACGGAGTATTGATGAAACTCTGACGAAAATCAAGTTGCAAATCTAACACGCTTGTGGTATATTCAACTCACTATGACGTCGCAATTGGATCTTGATCGTAGC
>Ga0209979_1003830_pt1 | contig 12929 bp, 11 predicted proteins | sample AnhtaG_FD_183114 | JGI IMG/M metagenome (GOLD analysis project Ga0209979, IMG submission 183114) | Deep subsurface microbial communities from Anholt, Denmark to uncover new lineages of life (NeLLi) - Anholt_01485 metaG (SPAdes) (version 2) | ecosystem: Environmental > Aquatic > Marine > Oceanic...
ATGGATGTCTGTATGTCTGTAAACTAGAAAGTATTCAAAACTCGCAGAAAGGAGAGGACAACCCGGTGACATTATCATTTGACCGAACAGTAGCGCTTCGGTAGGATTATCATTTGACTTGACACGGGCCTGCTGCCGGACATTTTGAAGGGGGGAGCTCCGTGCTTATCTTATTGTCAACCTAACCTCATACAAAAAACGCCAGCCAAGGCTGGCGTTGCGTTCGTGAATGTCGTTTGCCGTATCAGGCTACTCCGTGAAGGCCGAGCCCCAGTGCCTTGCCAACTACAGCTATTCAGCACAGGGAAGCAAAGGTTTGGAGTTCGGGGGCAAGATCACCGGTCGTGTTTTTCATGGCTGGGGTTGTGACTCTTGAATACAGCGCAGAATTTGGCCACTAGATGCTGTCCATCGTGCCAGACGACGCTCGCGGTACTCCCAGTCGGGGATATAACAACCCATCACGGCTCGGAATCCCTTGCCGTGGGATGGGACTCTCAGGTGGACTAACTCATGGCAGATGACGTAATCCACCAGGTCTGAGGGAAGCTGTACCAAGTCTGCGCTTAGGGTTAGTGTGCCACTGCTGGAGCAAGATGCCCATTTGTTTCGCATGGTCCGAATCTGCACCCGCTTGATCTGCACGCCTATGCGCTCCGACCACATTGATACCAATGTCTTCAGGTCTTCCGCCGAGACTTCCGAAGTCTCCAAGACTTCGGAAGTCTGAAGCTTTTGCAGGCCTGCCTCGATGAAAGCTTGCACGCGGGGGCTATCGGCGTTCAGGTCGGCCGGGATGAGCACCTGAATGCCCGCAGGTGTCACCCGCATGGCCAGCGTTTGCCGGTCTTGCGGGACCACTTCTGTGGGCCGAAGACCTCCGAGGTCTCGGAGACCTCGGAGGTCTGTTGATCTACCTTGATTCATGACGCCACCACGCGATACATCCTGAGCAGGTTGTCCACTGTCTCTTTGAGCGCGCTGGCTCGCCAAACCTCGGCTGGCATCTCGCTTGGCTTCTCTCGGACAGTGGCCCTCTGCGGCGCTAATCTCAACGCCTTGTATAGTTCCAACCGAACCTTGCGTTCCAGTCCGGCGTTGTAAGGCCATCCAGGGTGCTCGGCCAGAACGCGATGGGCGGTCTGGGCTGCGGTATCTGGACTGACCACGCCCTGGCCTTTGAGCACCCAATACAGCGCAAACTCCCCGTGTGACAGGTCGCTCTCGGCCTCTTGTGCCTCGGCGGTGACCGCCTCCTCGGCCAAATCGCCAAGCTGCTCCAGGGCGGCCTCCACGCTGATCTGGCGATCCCGCAGACGCTGGATGACCACCTCGACCCGCTCACCGATGGAGATCAGGTAGGGCTGCTCCTGCTGGTGTCGCTCAATGTGGATGATCAAGCTGCGATAGAGGTTGGTGACCTTGACCCTGTCGCTGACGTTGTCCGCCTTGACCACGTTGGCGATGTCCCTGTTGATGGGATAGAGGGGCAGCGTGTCCACCACGGGCGCCGCTTCCACGTGTGTCCGAATGAGGGCGTCGGTCTTGCGAAGCAGCTCCCGCTGGATGCGCCGCTTTTCGGCCTCTGGGTCGAAGTAATTGTAGATCACCTGGTAGACCTGCACAATGAGGGCATAGTCGTCCAGGTAGTCGCGCAGGAAGGGATCGGGCGAGAGGATCTCGTAGGCCGTTTGTAGTTCCTTGAACAGGCTGACGAAGGATTCCCGGCGCTCCTGATCGAAGAAGTGGTCAATGATGCGGACCGGACGCCCCGGATCGTCCGACAGGTTGATCAGCGCAATGGCGGCCTGAGTTGCCAGCAGCACGTCCACGAACCGCTCTTTGAGCGTCTCCAGGTCTATCAGCCCCTTGGAGATGGTGGCAAGGTCGAAGGCCAGCGCTCGCTGCAGGTCCTCGAAGACGCCGATGTAGTCCACGATCAGGCCGCTCTCTTTGTCAGGGTAAGGCCGGTTGACGCGGGCGATGGCCTGGAGCAGGGTGTGGTCTTTGAGCGGCTTGTCCAGGTACATGGCGTAGAGCACGGGCGCGTCGTAGCCAGTGAGCAGCTTCTGGGTAACGATGAGGATCTTGGGCAGTTCGTCGGGCGCGCGGAAGGCCTTGCGTACCCGCTTCTCCTCGGCGTCGTCTATGTGATGCTGGCGCATCAGGCCCCCATCCTTGTGGTAGGGAGTGTAGACCACCCGGCTGTACTCTGCTGGCAGATAACGGTCCAACGCCTCTTTGTACAATGCACAAGCCTCTCGATCCACGGCGACCACGAAGGCTTTGAAGCCTAGAGGTTCCACGTTCTCCTGGTAGTGCCAGGCAATGTGGGCGGCAATCTTGTTCACCCGGTCGGGAGCTTTGAGCACCGCCTTCAGCTTGTCGGCCTTGTCCAGAAGGCGGTTGAGCTCTTCGATGCTGGCAATGCCCGCATCTTCTACCAGGCGGAAGAACTCGTCTTCGAGGGTCTGCCGGTCCAGACGCAATTCGGTGGGGGTCAGGCTGTAGTAGAGGGGCACAGTGGTGCCGTCCTCGATGGATTCGTCAATGCCATACTTGTCCTGGTAGCCGTCGGGATCGGGCTTGCCGAAGGTCTCGAAGGTGCCCCGCCCGACGATGCCCCGATCAATGGGTGTGCCAGTGAAGCCGAAGTAGAAGGCGTTGGGCAGCGCGGCCCGCATGTAGGTGGCCAGGTCGCCCTCCTGGCTACGGTGGGCTTCGTCAATTAGCACCACGATGTTGTGGCGGGTATTAAGGTGCTTGGGGATGCGGTCGAACTTGTGGATGGTGGTGACGACGAGGCCCCGGTAGTCAGAGGCCAGCAGTTCCCGCAGGTGGCTCTTGCTCCCAGCCGGCACGACGACCGGGAAGCCGAACGCTTTCAGGTTCTGCACCATCTGCGTTTCCAGTTCTCGGCGGTCCACCACTGCTAGCAACGTGGGGTTTTCCAGCGACGAGAGCCGGCGCAGTTTGTGGGCGGCGACGATCATGGTCAGCGTCTTGCCTGACCCTTGGGTGTGCCAGATCAGGCCAGTTTCGGCCTCGTCGGTCTCCACCCGTTGCACGATGCGCTCAGCGGCTCGAATCTGGTGCGGGCGCAAGACGAACTTGTGAACCTGGTCGTCAGCGCGGAAGAAGATGACGTAGTCGCGCAGGATGCGCAGCAGGTGCTCCTGGTCGAAGAGGGTTTTGCTAAGGTTCTCCAGACCGTAGTCGTTGCCATCTGCTTTCCAGCGATAGAAGGCTTTGAGGCTGTCGTTCCAGGTGGCCCCGTAGTGGATGCGTACATCGCAGGCGGCGAAGAATTGTACGAACTTGAGCAGTTCGGGGATGCGGTCGGTGTAGGTGTGCTGCACCTGGTCGAAGGCTTCCAGTTCCGCTTCGGGCACGGTGGGGCTCTTGTTCTCGATGAGGGCCACGGGCAAGCCGTTGACGAACAGCATCATGTCCGTCCGTCGTCGGTCCCGATCCTCGAACCAGAATTCCTGGGTGAAGGCGAAGCGGTTGTTGGCGGGCGTGTCGAAGTCAATCAGCGCCAGGTTAAGCTCCCGCTTTTCGGCTTCGCTATAGACCGTCTTGTGGCCGCGCAGGTAGTGCAGGAACTCCTCGTTACCGGCGATGCTGGGATGCACCCCTCGCAGTCGGCGCAGCATGTCGTCCACGTTGTCCTCGGTGACCAGGCCAGGGTTCAGGGCGATAAGCTGCTCGCGGGCGATGTGCACGAGGAAGGGTTCCCGTTCATCGCCATTCCGCATATTCATGATCTCGTCCGGGGGCAGGTACTCCCAGCCGATGCCGATGAGGTGGTTGACCAGGGCCTCCTGCACGTCCCGTTTTTCACTGAGGCGGGTCATTGCTCCACCTCTGCTTGGTCTACACGTTTGAGAATGTAACTGATAACTGCCAGTTGGTCCAGTGCTTCAATGGCATCTATTTGCACAGTAGGTGCATCCATTGGCTCATGCCCCTTGGGATTGCGGAAGGCAGCACAGACACCTTCCGCTATCAGTCGCAAACCTTCCTGTTCATCCTTTTCCGATCTGGATTGAAGCCTGTTAAATCTAATACGTGGCGATGCCCTCCCCAGACTTTCCTGAACTAAAGAGCGGCAGTTCTTGTCGATCCCTGTTATTTTCTTCAAACATTCTTCAAAAGCCTTAGTTGCTTCAAAGACGGCGTGGATGTAGTTCCCTTCTTTGAAAGGCTTCCGCGCAATTTCCTTTACTCGTGCATGAAGCGGATAGAATTCAAATAGAAAATGGGGGTCAGGACTAGCTGTTTCCCGGGCCAATGCTTCGTACAGCAAAGCCACCTCCGAGATGGACAGAATACGAACACCTTCACGCTCCTCATCTTGGCGAAAAGACAACCCGTCCTTGATACTCTCAAAAGATCCCCACCATCTTGCCCGTTCACCAGGCGCTCCATACCGCTCCCAGCACCACACTAGCGCAATGACATCGCCAGGATCGTTTAGATCCCCTATGGGTGCGGGCAGGGGAAGTACTTCGCCCAACTCTCTTAACGCTGCCCCGTAAAGGATCTGACGCTTCAGCGTGCCTTGCATTCGTACACGCGTTGCCTCTCTCAGGAAATCCTTGAGACTCTGGGGGACTTTCTCCAGAGAGCTAACCAGCAAAGCCATTGGGAAGACCTGCTCTGGATCATTCACCGGCGAAAACTTGTGGCTTTCCTGCCCGTCCAATCGCGTGATCTGCTCCAAGACCTGATATGTGAACTCCTGCGCGTCTTTGCCCACTTTGCCCAGGAAACAACCCGGGAAATAACCCAGGAAACATAGTGCTCCCAGGTTCCGTCGAGCAGTCCAGGTCTCGTTCTCATCTGCCCAGAGGGCAAGCCTCTCGATCAGCTCTAACAATGGTTGATTTGCTTCAAAGTCGTCTTGACTGAGCGCGTAGGCCAGCCAAGAAGCAGCAAATGGGTCCCATTCAGAGTCCAAGCGTGCGATCTGCTCGAGAATTGCTTGCTTGACCTCCTCCCGATACCGGTAAAAGTCCATTCTCATAGAAACCATGCCTTATCCCTCAACCGACCTCCGCTGATAACCTGATTCCAGGTGTTCGCGCCGATCTCCACGATGAGACGGGCGATAAGGTAGGAATAGTTGAGAGTAACGGGAACGGCACGGGCGTTAAACCCGCGCCAGTTGACCCGGGCAAAATTGTAAATCTGGCGGACCAGGCGAGGAAATTCATCGGACGGCATTGCTGAGCGTCTGTCCATTGAGATATCCAACACCCTTGGTACACCTCTGCGATTGCGCCTATCACCGACGCGTCCATCAAGTAGCAACAAGGCATTGCGCCAGCCCAATTCCACCTTCAGCCCGGCCTGGGGGATATAAGTGGCGTGACCTGCGTCGAACAGGCGATAACTGCTATCGTCGTTGAGATGCATCAAGGCATAAGGAACAGCATCGCCTATCTGCTGGAGGGCTTGCTGGGCGGCTGCGACCTCCCGGAAGCGACCAGGCCGTTTGCAAAGGTGCAATACGATGGACTCAGGCGCACCTTGAATCTGGTGATATTCGTGGTAGGCCTCGACGATCAATTCGGCCAGCCCTTTCACGTATTCTTCCTGATCCCATTCCAGCACTGGCGCCAACGAGTGTAACAACAGGAAATCTCCATCCTGGGTGAAGAGAGTGACAAATCCCACGACAAACTGCCCGTTGCGATCTCGTGCACGGCTGATACCAATGACCAATTCGCGCCGACTGCTGTCAGAAGCGACGACCCAGGGGGTGCCGCCAATCTTAGCATAGCAGGCCAGGGCGACATTCTCCAGCACCCAAGGCACTTGCCTCGCATCGCGTAGTTTTCCGACGGTCACAACTTGGTTTGGGATACCGTTGCCCAAGAGCTCTCGCTTAGCGGTTCGATATGACGCCCCATTCTGTGAGGTGATAAGGATCAGTACTAGATCTACATTGCCCTGACGCGCCAAGTGTTGGACAACTCGCCGCATTTCCCTTTCGTTCTCTACAGAAAGAGACCACTCTCTCTCGATGCTTAACGGGATTCGAAAGAGTCTCCGAAAGCCTATAAACGGGCTGTGTCCGTTTGTTAGCCCGTTTACCAGCGTGTCCTTCTCTCTGACATACTGAGAAGGGAAAATGACAGCAGCGCGGATGCAATCTTTGCCCAGGATGCTGGAGTCATAAGGGCCATAGGTTCTCAACCCCCGCCGTGCGTCGAAATGCCGGGCAGAGGTGGAGGAATAGTCAAATCGCAGTGCTGGTGGTTTGAGCAATTCGCCTGTGAGAACGTTCATCGTTCCTCACCTCCCAGAATGACGCGGATAGGCTCCAAGAGAAGGCAGGCTTGCCCGCCACAAGGCAGGTCAAACTCTGGATGGCTTTGAACAAAAGGTAGGATATGCTCCTGAAATCGCTGACGAGCCACTTCGGTATTGAGCCTGCTGCCACGGGGTAAGTACTCCCCTTGAACTTGACCAATGGCAATAGTCGAGCCGTACCCATATTGTTGCCTGATCTGGTGCATATTGAGCGGCTGATTTGCATTGTCCCGCAGTGCCCAGACAATGTCCACGATCAGCCCAAAGGCAAGCTGATCGGCAACGATATCTTTCCAGAAGAAGGCTCGCAGGTCATATCCCCGATGCACGCGACCCCTTCCACCGGCGATTCCTGTGAATTGGCTCGGGTGGTAGACTTGCCAGCGCCCCTTGCGAAAAAGAGGTTCATAGCCTTCCGTCCTCAGTGCATTCACAACTCCCTCGACAATCACCCGAGTGGCAAGTCTGGGTGCTTCGGCGAGCAGAAGCGATGACCTCTGAAATCCTTGCGTCTCCAAACTTGCTGCATCCGGGCCATAACCATACACAACGTCCCCATCGGCATACACCCAGGTATCTCTGCCTGCTTCCACGAGACGCTGGCGAAGAGGACGCAAGTCTTGGAATGAGGCCCGGGGAGCAGTCATTATCGGGAGTGCATCCTCTGGAATCTTTACCGGGAAGACGTTCAAATAGATGCCTGGATCCAAGTGTATGCGGTTCATTCTCAAACCTCCACGTTTCACACCCGCACCTGCCCCGTCATCAACTGGTGCAGCATAGATTTGAATAACGCCTGTAGTACCGCCTTGCGTTGCTCCTCGACCTCGATCTTGCGGTCCGCGGCTTGCAAGATGGAGGCAATGCGGCGCTGCTCGGGGAGAGAGGGCAAAGCGAGCTTGAAATCTCTTAGCGATGTCCAACGTGTTCGTGGAAGATTGGTCCCACTGGTCGTACTGATGGCATACGAGAGGAACTGTTGGGTATGCAGGAGATGCACCAGAAACTCTGGTAGGGTAAATTCGGCGTTCGCCTTGACGACGAGAATGTCAGTTGAGCAAACTCCTTCAAACTCTGCCAAAACAGCCTTGTCGAGATAAGGCCGTAGCTTGCCATAGAGCACATCACGAGGAACGAAGTGATGCTTGGAACTCCTTACCTCGTTGCTGCTGCCCCACTTGCGTAGCTTGGGCTCCCCGCTCTCAATGTGTTCTAACCCAACATAGGGCATTTCGGGCAGTTCTTGAGGTTCAAGGTTCTCTCGATCCAACTGGCACAACTCGCCCAACCGCACTACCTCCCAATGCTCCGGTATCTCCCCAATCTCCGTCTCCTTCGTGGGGGCAGGCTCGGCGTCGGGGCCGTAGGTGAAGAGGCGCTGCATCAGGCTGCGCTTGACTTCGCGGGCAGCGGCGATCAGGTCGTCCTGGGCGGCGATGGCCCGCTGGATGGTGCTGAGGACGTGGGCGATGCGGCGCTGTTCGGGGAGGGGAGGGAGGGGGATGCGCACGGTCTTGAAGACGCCTTTAGAGACTTCTTTGAAGGTAGTGCCTGTTCCTAACTCTTTCAAGAACTCCTTCCGCCAGGTGATCCAGTAGGCTAAGAACTCGTTTGCCAGTTCGTCGGGCCTTACGATGATGTTTATGAATCCTTGATTGGTAGCCATCGGTACATCACAAATGGCTACCTCACCGATCGTGGCCCGGCTCGTCATCAATACGCTTCCGCGCGGCATCAGCTTGGCTGAGCTTTGCTTTAGGCCTTCCTCTGTGATGTACCTAGATGATCGGGAGATGTGCAACGTTCTGTGGGAGGTCACATCAGACGGTGTGAGGAACGGAATTGCACCATTCCAAAAATGTGGCTTTTTTGTCGAAGGTGTTCCACCGCCTTTGATATCTGCCACATCGCTGATCTGGATCACCTCCCAATCCACCGGGATCGGGCCGATCTCGGTCTCTTTGAAGTCCTCGGGAAGGCTAACCTGAGAGAACATTACCGCCACCATTCTCTTGTCACTTCTTGAAGCCACTCTCCATGAGTTCGCACAATCTCCCTGAACCGATCAACGGAGCCATCAAAGAAACCGGCCTTAATCAACTCGCTATCTACTCCTCTCTCAAGCTCAACCCGTGCAAATCTAGTTAGGGGCGAGCGTTCCCACGTCTCTGGATATCTGTACAGCCACGCAAATCGTCCCCGAGGTGACCATGAGTCACGAACAAGGTCCATGTAAGTTAGCGCCAAAAGGTATTCAAAGGTATCAAACGTCTCTTCGTATCTTGTATCGTCGGGCAGGTAATCACGCAGCATAGGACGCAGGAGGTCGCAAAGGTAGTAATTGACCGGGGTGTATTCACGGTCAGCATCTGGGCGCGGCACCCACTTGAACATTCCTTCGAACACTGACCAAACCTGGAGCTTGTAAATCCCGGGCATTTTCTCATTGAGGGATTGGTCACGATATTCGGTCTCTAGCAGAGTTGCCGCCAAGTTATTGAAGCGCTTGGCCGCAAGAGCACTTATGCCTGCGGCATACACAAGCAAGAGCGCAGGATAGTACTGAAGGTTAAGCAGCATAGTCACTCCACCACGTCCTGGCCAACAAGTAAGTCGTTCAATACACCTTGTCAGCAAGTAGGCATTTTCACCGGTGTCGTGATAGCTCAAAGCCGCCAGCATGGCCATCAAGCGCTCAAGCAGAGCTTCGTATTGATGCATGCGCTGCTGGAATGTCTCCTTCGCGAAGTTCTCATTCTCGAAGGGGCCAACTGTCGTACTGAATCGTTCAGATACCAATTCATCGTAAACTCTCTCAGTCTCTTCGTGAATGAGATCGTGCAACCGAGTTCCGTGTCGGGGCTCTGCCAGATACCGTTTCACGGTCTCCACTGCTACCGCCGTGGAAAGCGGATGGGGACGCTCTAATTCCCGCAATGACTTAACTTTCTCGAGCAGCTCTTCAAAGAACGTGTCAGCGCTCTCAATCTGAACAACTTCTGCTCGTCGGTGTTGGATGATGTGTTGAGCTTCTTCAGTCGTCTCACCTTTGGCAAGCCAGTAGGTTGCGAAGCGTCGGTTAGGACTGCGCAGAATGGCGTTTCTCAGCGCGGTATCCCATTTCCCGGACCAGCCACAGATTATCAGACCGAACTCGTCAAGAACTCGGTCCAGGAACTGATTGAGTGTTTGCGAGTAATTCTCCAGCTCTTCGGGCGTGTTCTTGATGCGTGTGTCGCGATAGTCGCCGTTTACTTTGACAACGACGCATTGAGAGTGAACATAGGGCATCACGCCTTGCAGGTCGTCATCAGAACTGATGACATCGGGCACTACACCTTCGTCGTCAAGAGCCTGTTCTAGGAGGCGATCAAAGTTCGTTGTCAGAATCATGCGGATGTAGCCGTGTTTTGCAAGGGTAGCAATAGCTTGATGAGCAGGAGTCGGAGTTTTCAACCCCCGTTCTAGTTCGTCTTCGGTTGGCTCAAAATAAGAGCGTAGCAAGGCCATGCGTTCTGCAGGCGTTATGGTCAGTCTATCCAGCAGGTTTGCGTAGTCGGGCAATTCACCGAATCTCTGATGATACCAAGTCTCAGGGTTAGGCTGAGGCTCCTCTCCTTCAACGGCTGCTACCTTACGGATTAGGTCCAGCACGATCTCCCAGCCAGTGGGGATTCCAGCAGCCCTGGAAACGCCAGAGCCAAGCAGTAGAGCATAAACCCCTGGATTTGTGTGCACGGATATGGCCAACCTTAACGCCGATTCGTCTTTCATCTCGCCACCTCCCAATCCACTGGGATCAGGCCGATCGCTCGGTCTCTTTGAAGCCGTTTGAGACTTCCGAAGTCTCCCAGACTTCGGAAGTCTTGAGGTGATTGAAAGCTCCGACCATGTCCCTCATAATTCACCTCGTTGCACCACTGTTGGGCAAGCTCTGGAAAATCAAACCTCGTCTTCCGGCGGGACGAGAGGCTCCATCAGGGCAATCAAGCGGGGCAAGTCATTCTGAACCGTTTCCCAAACCGTCTTCAGATTGACGCGAAAGTACTCGTGGATCAGGCGGTTTCGCATGCCAATCATCTGCTCCCAGGGGATTTCGGGATGCGCTTGCCGGGTCTGCTGTGAAACCAGACGGGCGGCTTCACCGATGATCTCCAGGGGTCGCATCACAGCGTTCTGGTGTAACTCGCTCTGTTGAAATCCCTCCCAGGTCATGCCCTCCACAAACCTGAGCGCCTTACGGGCAGCGATCAGGATGTCAAGCAAATAGGCTTCATCGCGCTCCATAAACGACCTCCATGTTACTCAGGATGCTTTTGCGGCGAATGTAGTTTTCGCTCTGTTCCACAGCCACGCGCTCCAGCAGGTCAACTTCACGGCCCAAAATGCCTTTCAACTCCCCTTGCATCCTTACCAGGTCGAACAGGCTCCAACGGGTGTCCGGGGCAAACGAAACAAGAATGTCAACATCGCTGTCGGGGCTGAAATACCCGCGCAAGACGGAGCCGAACAGGGCCATTTCGGTCACCTTCCAGCGGCGGCAAAAGGCGGCGATTTCATCTTTGGGCATCACAAACCTCAAATCTTCCATCCCACTATCCTCCAAAATCCATGAGCCTTGCCTCTCACGTGTCCCACCAATCTACGAAGCCCAACTTGGTCAGCACTGCATCGAGTTCCGCATCGGCTTCGCCACGCGCCTCCTCGGCCTGGGTCAGCAGCACCAGCGCCTCCTCCAGGGGCAGCGGCGGCGCTACGTCGTCGCTGGCGACGTAGCGGGACGGGCTCAGGTTGTAGTCGTTGCGAGCCGCTTCCTGGGTGCTGATGATGGCGCTCACTCCATCCTCGGCCCGCCAGTCCCGGTAGATCTCGTATACCTGACGGATGTGCTCATCGGTCAGGTAGTTCTTGGGTCGGCCCTTGGCGCAGAGCTTGGAGGCATTGATGAGCAGTATCTCGCCAGGGTGAGGCTTGGCCTTGTTGATCACCATGATGATGCCCGGCGCGGTGGTGTTGTAGAATAGGTTCTCTGGCAGCAGGATGACCGTCTCGATGAGATCTCCCGACGTTACCAAGTCGCCTTCGACGAAGGCCCTGCGAACGTCCCGTTCCCGGTTGCTGCCCTGGTTGCCGCTGCCACGGGAGACAGCGCCAGTGTCCAGCACCACCGCCATCTTGGCCCCCTCTCTCAGAGAGGTACACATGTGCTGAATCCAGCCCCAATCGGCCGAGCTGGCCGGGGGCGTGCCCCGGGTGAAACGGCCATAGGTGTCGTTCTCGTAGACCTCGGTGCCGAATTTCTGGTTCCACATGGGATTGGCCGTCACCTTGTCAAAGGTGCGCAGGCTGCCATCCTCAGTAGCGAAGCCGGGAGCCTTCATCGTGTCGCCCAGGGCGATCTCGGCGTCCATGTCGTGCACGAAGGCGTTCATCTTGGCCATGGCATAGGTGACGTGGTTGATCTCCTGGCCGAAGAGCTGGAGTGGGCGCTGTACGTCGCCGGGTTTGAGGTCGTGCGCGTCCTTGCTCAGGCGCTGCGCTACCTTGTCTCTCAAGCGCAACTGGGACTTGATGAGCAGGCCGCCGGAGCCGCAGGCCGGATCGTAGATGGTTTCACCCTCTTCGGGATCGAGCATGAAGGACATCAGCGTCGCTACCTCCATCGGCGTATAGAACTCCCCGGCGCTCTGGCCGGAACCCTCGGCGAACTTTCGCAGCAAATACTCGTAGGCCCGCCCCAGAATGTCAGGCTCCACATCTTGCAGGCCCAACCGCTGGCGATTGAGGATTCCCGTCAGCCGAGCCAGGATATCGTCGTCCAGGATACGCTGTCCTGCAGCCGTGGCGTTGAAGTCCACAATGTCAATCACCCCCACCAGTTTAGGGTTCTCTCTGGAGATGGCTTTGACGGCGTCAGTCAGGCGCTCACCCAGTTTGACAGGGCTCTTGCGCACCTCGGGCCAGGTGTGGCCATTGGGGATGTAAAAGCGGATCAGGGCGCGGTCTTCTTGGGCCAGTTGCCGGGCCAATGCCTCGTCGCCAAACTCCTGGCTGAGTTTTCGCAACTCATCCTCGTACACGTCGGACAGCCGCTTGTAGAAAAGCAACGGCAGGATGTAGTCCTTGTACTTGGGCGCGTCCAGCGGCCCACGGATGCTGCACGCCGCCTCCCAAAGCCAGTTCTCCAACGTTGTGATGTCCATGTTTGTCTCCGACTCAACTCCAGCTTTTTGTTCCCAAATATAGTATAGCAGATTTCGCCTCCTTTGGCAACAAAAAGCCACCTGTGCGGTTGACGCAGGTGGCTTTTATCTTGACGGGAGGCTCTACGTCCCTTGGTGCTCAACCTTGGGTCGTGTCCCTCTGTGCTATTTGGATGCCCCCAAGCTCCTGGCAAGATGATGCCATAGAGCAGTTGTGCATCTCCTGGGGTCTTGGCCTGTGAATGGGCGCTGAGTTCAAGGCTGTGGCCAACTGGCCAGTCGGCGGGGTAGACACTGGGCCCTAACCGAATGCCGTGAAACCGATTTGACAGAAACGGGAAAGTATGATATGATAATGAGCGTAGGACGCAGTAAGCTCTTGTTTGGAGTTCAAATGATGAACCG
>Ga0209979_1003831_pt1 | contig 12928 bp, 12 predicted proteins | sample AnhtaG_FD_183114 | JGI IMG/M metagenome (GOLD analysis project Ga0209979, IMG submission 183114) | Deep subsurface microbial communities from Anholt, Denmark to uncover new lineages of life (NeLLi) - Anholt_01485 metaG (SPAdes) (version 2) | ecosystem: Environmental > Aquatic > Marine > Oceanic...
CCTACCAAGAGGTGGCGGCTATATCCGAGAACGAGAAACTAACCATGCGCGAGGCAGCCACTGTCCTAGGGATCCGGCGCGTGGTGGAGGCCACCGAAATCCGTGGCATGCGTCCCTAAACAGCTAGAGACAACCGGCTCACCGACCTAGCGTAGGACAACCGCGGCAGCCACCAGCCCCGCCGCAATGACGAGCATGATGATCGCGATCCGTCTCAGCTCGCCGAAGACGTAGCTGTAGTCCCTAGCAATATGGCGAGCCGCTGGCTTGGTGGCAGTGCTGGCGGCAGAAGAGCCGCTCGCAGGGACATCTGCACGACGAGGGGCCTCAGGGATCTCCCTGGGCGCCGCAGTAGGCGACGGGCCCGCCTGGCTTGGCACTGACTGCCTGCGCTCCTTGCGGCGTTGCCTAGGGACAAACCGCCTGCCTCCTGAGCGAGGTCGTTTGGGCAACTTTCCTCTCCTGAGACTACTCTCGCCGTCTCTACCAGTAGCATTATACGACAGGCCTAGGTTCAGGCCAACACCAGGCCGAGCGGAAAACGATTGACAAAAGAAGGCTCACCCATCTAAAATAGGGCCTGGATCGAGCTACGGCTATCCATAGCGTGGGCGGCCCCGTGGTGTAGTGGCCTAACATACCAGCTTGTCACGCTGGAGATCGGGGGTTCGAATCCCCTCGGGGTCGCCAATAACTAACGAAGGATCGTCGGGTAAGTCACCCGGCGGTTTTGTTATCTCTGCACCCTCAAAGACCCACCTGAAGCCAGGCTTTGGTACCACTTCGATAATCTGGCCTGTTCTAAACTCTAGGTACAGACTCTCGAACATACAACTCACCATCTGGTGCTTCTCCTCGGGAGTGGCCAGCTCCCAATTCTCGCCGAAGCGCTCGAAGTCCGCTATCGAAAGCTCGACGATGGAGGCTTCGGCGGGAGCCGTCGTCCGCAGACGATTCTCAATCAACTGCACCTCGCGGTCGAACTCTGCTCGGTCTATCGCCCCCTCCTTATAGAGCTCGATTACCCGCCGGCGACGCGCTTCCAGTGACAACCGCTCGTTCTTCAGGTCGATCAGGTTGTTTTCAGCGTTTGCCAGCTCGAGGGCGCGTTGCTGCCACGATTCTGGAAGCTCGATCGGCCTCACCAGCACTTCGATTTGACGGTCAATAGAAGGAGCAGGCCAGTAGCGGCCAGCACTAGTACACCCGATTCCACGGAACGCGCTCGATTCGCGGTAATAGTCCCGACCCTTGATGTGCTGGCACCAGGCTTTCTCACCACAAGTCATGCAGCGAAGGAATCCCTTCGCCAGATAAGGACGCAGCTTGCTGGAAGATGATCGAGGAGTTCTGTAGCGCGCCCGAAGAATGGACTGGACTCTATTGAATTCCTCTGGCGACACAGCTGGCCGATGAGCGCCCTCTCGAAGCTCCCGAGACGTAGACGTCCCATTCTTGGATCGCCTTTGCCTGACAACAAAGCCGGCATAGAACGGGTTGGTAAGTATGCCTTGGACGCTATCGTCCGTGAACTTTCGGGGCTTCGGACCCTGACCGCTAGTTTCCTCAAGCACGCTCTTCTTCCGGTTTCGAGTCGTGAAACCGGACCTGTTAAGCCACGCGGCAAGTTCCCCGCATGAGTACGCTCCCGTGAGAGCTCGTTGAAAGAGTTCGACGACTGCCGGAAACTCTCGCTCGTCGGGCATGGGCGGCCGCGGACCAGCCCTCGTCGACTCAGGATCGGCTCGATACCCGAACGGGATAGAGCCTCGGTGTATTCCCTTCTCAAACTTCAGGTCGGCCACGCGCCGGACATGCTGGGCGGTCATCGCTGAGCCATATTGCGCGAAAGACGCCAGCATGTTGAGCATGAAGCCGCTGGCCGGGTTAGATAAATCAAACTCCGTCTCGGTGACGGAGGCGAATCCTATCCCCAACGCGCTCATCCGCCTGAAGCTCTCGGAAGCAACCACAAGGCTTCTGGCCCAGCGGTCGAGGCTAAACACGACCACCACACTCGGCATCAAGACGGGCAGCCGATCCAGCAGGTCACGGAACCCCGGCCTCCTTGCGATGTCATCGGTGTAGGCGGATTCGCCCTCGTCACGAAAGGTAGCAATGAGCTCGAAACCCTTACGTTCACACCATTGCCGGATCTCCTGTTCTTGCGACTCTATCGAAAGGCCCTCGACTTGCTCATCGCTGCTGACGCGAACATAGCCGACGGCCGTTCTCTGTTGCTCAAGCTGACTCACGTTCAACCTCCTCTCCGGCGTTCGCTGATTTGGGTAGCCCTGCCAGTCCTCTTATCCTTAGTACCACTCTAGCGTAGATGCGGCAGAAGGCTTCAGCATCAGGGTCGGCAAGAGGCCCTCGATCTTGTGTCCAGCCCTTCCTATGGGGCCGTAAAGGCTCAAGATCGACGAGGCCGAGCCTATGATTGTCGTTTCCCCCTTGACGCCCTGGCCCTTCTGGCTTACCCTTCCCACTTGCCAAGGGCCCTGCTCCTTGGTCGGGGCGAGCCGCATGAACCTTCCCGGGGACGGCGACTCGTCCTTCCTTTCAGCAACCTAACGACCTATGCTTATCGCGTTCCACTCGCGATGTCAAAGCTACTGTCACACAGTCTCCCAACCCCTCCGACTTAAGAACAGTATAAGCGCTAGCGCTTGCACTGTCAACCAGCGCACGTGCCATCAGTGACGCCGCTCCCTGACAATGCAGCGCTTGCTTCAGCCGGCGAGGAAGTGAAGCCGGACGGTCGTGGGAACTCCCCTCTTCGCTAAAGGTGAGGCTCTCGCCAGGCGGGAACCGTACGTCGGCCACCGGCCTGGCCATTAGCCTGATCGACGAGCTCTCTAGGTCCTCCACGTGCCGAACGCCCCAAATGTCGATACGTCCTGCCATGGCTCCTCTTTCGCCAACGAAAGCCCCGAAAACCAAAAGCGCCTACCTCGGCCCGAGCCCGCTTTAGGGCGCTTTGTGGACCGTTTGATAGGCGCTCCAGCCTAAATATGCAATTTTACAATCTAACTATTACACACTCCACCGCAGACTGCAACTGGCGTGTCACTCTTGGCACCAGCCCTACGGGATTCACGCACCTCCCCAGCTATCTCAATGCCCTCCTTCTTTCCAAGCATTGCACGCTTCGCTCAAGATCGCAACCCATCTGTCACCCCCCACCCCAGCCCTACGCTATAGATCGACGTCCGTCTCCCCTTTCGATGCTCTCTGCCAGCTCGTCAACCCGAACGGGAGACGGAAGCCATCCGGTCTTGCTGGAGGCCGTGTCCTTGCCGCCCTCGCTGTCCACCCGCGGGCCCGGGCCAGTGCATGCAGGGTGACCGCTCGGCCGTTCGCCGACTGAAGTGGGTTGCATCTTCGTGATGATGTGTGGCAAACGAATTCCCATATCGTGGGGCAAGATAACCTCCATTACACGACACGTCGAGGGCAGCAAAGCCTTGCTCCGTGCCCGGGAGAGTCCTTGCTTCGCAGCAGAGGAGCCCGACTGGCTAGATTCGTTTAGGGACTGGCCAAATGAGTTTGATGATCAGAGGTCTCAACACGGGCAATAGGGGATCCGCAGGTGATGCTAGACAGACAAGCACATCTCACGGCTTCTCTTCCTGAACCGCTAGTCGGCAATGTCCAGCATAGAGATGGCCTCGTCGAAACCCTTGGCCTCCGCGAGCCGCTGTTTCAGCGTCTTAAGATGCATCAGGATGTGGTGGCTTAGCATTGGCGAGGGTTTTCTTTCCCGGAACCTTTGGAGGATCGAAAGCGCTTCACTCGCCTGGCCCGAGCATAGTAAAGGGAGCGCCAAGTACTGATTTTCCTCACCGCTATCACCCTGGGCTATGCGAAGGAATTCGGTGGCTCTCTCGTAATCACCCCGGTAGCACTCAACCAGGCCTTTCGCCAAGAGGGTCAGTAGTGAGTCAGCAGCAATAACCTCGGCTTGCCCCATAGCTTCGTCGGCCTCTTCACATCGACCCGTTATTGCGAGACTGACAGCCTTATTTCTGTAGGCACTTGCAGCCTCCGGATCATCATGGAAGTCCCGAACAGCTTGGTTGAAGCTCGCAATGGCCTCCAGATGATTGCCCCGCATGGCCAGCGCTACGCCGCGATTGTTATGAGCTTTCGGATTGTGCGGATTTCGATCGAGTGCGCGATCGAGCGCGGCAATCGCTTCAGGGAACCTTGCTTGCATCAGCAGAGTGAGACCGATGTCAGCGTCAATCGCTGAGTTGTTTGGCGAGAGCGCCCGGGCGAGTTCAAGATCCGACAGGACGTGCTCTAACTGTTCGATCTCGGCATGTTTGATCGCTTTTTGATGGAGAGCTGTCGCCCGCGATTCCCCGTCCTGCGCCAACTCGCCCGCGACTGTAAGCGCAGAGATTGCTTCCTGGGTTTCCCCCAGTTCTGAATGTATCTGTGACTTTAGAAGCCACGCGTCGAAATTCAGTTCACCTTCGATCGCACGCTGCGCGTCGTCCAGCGCTTGTCGATGCTTGCCGCCCAGGAAATGCGCGACAGCGCTACGGAAGTAGCATCTCACCCTCTCTGGCACGTCCGGGTAAAGATTTATTGCCCGGTGGAAGTCCTCTACAGCCGGTTCATATGACCCCATTTCGACCAGCACATTCCCGCGAGACTCAAGCGCAGCGGCCTTACCAGGTCCGTCCGGGAGCGATGACATTGCAGCCGAAAGATCATCCAGGGCGCTTTCATGCTTCCCCAGCATACCCAACGCGTTTCCGCGATTGACACGGGCCAACGCCATCTCTGTATTCAGCTCAAGAGCGCGCGTAAAGCACTCGACCGATTCTGGAACCCTATTCGTCTTGGCAAGAGCCACGCCCTTGCTGGCATGCGCTGGAGCAAAAGAGGGATCGGCCTCGATGGCTGCATCACAATCAGCGAGTGCCTCTTCGTATCTGGCAAGCTCGGTCAGAGCGCCGGCCCGCGCAACAAGAAGGGCGGCCGTGTGCTCCTGTCTGTCGGCAGTCTGAAGGCCCTTGGTGGCCTCCTCTACGAGGATGTCGAACCTCCCGATCTCTGCAAGCTCTTTCACCGCGCTGAGCGAGTAGTAGACCTCAGGGTCGTAGAATCGCACACGAATTGAGTCGCCATCCCACTCGAGCGCGGGTGGAAACTCGGGCAAATTGAGGGGGAAGAACACGGGGGGATGCCAGCCCTTCGCGATTGCCTCCCAGTCGAGCGGGAAGTCCCAGGACTCGTGGCCTCTGAGATCCTTTTCCAGTGCGGCCACGAGTCTATGCCATGTGAACTCATGGGCGCGAGCGAAACGAGGCGTAAGGAAGCCGAGATTGCCCGGTTCAGGAATGACATCTGACCTGCGCCTACGCTCAACGTATCGACTGACCACATCCTCGGTAGGCCCGTAGGTAAACCACAGCGCCATTTGGGCAAGTGCTCGATTGAGGCCGACGTGGTTGTTGAGCGGTTCCTGTACGTAATCGATCACAGGGATCCATCGACCCGATTGGACGACGGCAACAGTTCGCTCGTCGGACGGAACAATAGCGAGCACGTGGGCATGGCCTAGTGGAATTGCTAGCCCCGCATCGCTGGTCCGGGTGTTCACGAAAGGCGCCCACCCTAAGTCGTTGGTAATAAGTGGCTCACCGCTGACTGCAATAACTAACCATTTTGCCGCCGTAACCGGTCCAAGCAGGCGTTGAAGATCGAGTAATCGTCCGCCGTTCGTATTGTCTGGGGTTAGAAGGCTCGTGCCCGATGCCAGACCGAGGGCACGAAGGCGGTGGGCAAACCGCTGGTCGAAATCAGGTCCTCGAACCAGCATACACGCGACAAAGGGGACGAGCACGCGAGCCCATGTTCTTCCGTCAACTCTTCCTTCGATGAGTCGACTAACAGCGTCTGGGAGGTCCTGTTCGTACCGGGCCCACAGCCGTTCGAGCAACTGGGGGTCGCTTGACCGGTCGGCCAGTGTGTAGAGGTTGTTGATAGCCCCAACCCTGGAAGCCGCAGCCCGAAACGTTCGCCCGGAGACCCGGTCGCCGACAACAAGGATCCTCTCACGTCTCGGCAGAGTCGTCTTGTCCTCTGAGAATGAAGCGAGGTAGGTTGCGGGAAGGAAGTGATGTAGGCGCGGGCGCGATTCCCCGCCTCGGAATTGGGAATCTCGGATCGAGTGACTAGGCAAACTCAGCCGGGCCTCCTGTTCTTGTTCCTATAGTAGCACATGCTTGCGGCCACTCAGAGCAAACTACGCTATCGGCCAAATGCGAATCTTGGCGACCGGCCAGTGTCGATCCCCTGCTCTCTGTTAGCAGGTCTCGTAATCTCCCATGAACGCGGAGTGCGCGTCAAAGTATTCCTGCTAGCCGGACCCCCAGGATCATCTCCGTATCGGTGACGCCGGGTACCGCTGCCACCGGGGTGGGACTAGCCCCCGCGGTGGCCGTGGCCACACCCGTCGCGGTAGTGGTCGGCGCTCCCTCTTCTTCTTCACACGCCACCGCCAGCACCGCCAGGCATGCAGCAACGACTACGCCCATGACCGCGCTTACCGTTTTCATCGTCGTGCCTTCTCGCTCCCTGGGCGCTCAGCCTGCGGCGGCCCCATACCACTTGCTAGGGCGGCACGTCTCAAGGATGTCTCCCAGCCCAGCCGCGTCTAGCCCCCTAGAACCTGATCGTGTTCGCCTGAGAGGACGATGAGACTGGGAATCGAGCGCCGGCCGGGATTCACTGCGCTGACGGACACCAGCCAGGGGACACAACCTCACAGGCCATATACGCTGAAGCTAATCCAGGGTCCCGATCACTGAAGGCTCTCCTAGCGGACCTCCGTCGGCCGTCACGCTCTTGCGCGGTGCCCCTCGACCTCCTGAGCCCAGTGGCCATATGATTCGAGCCAGTCGGGTTCTTTGTCGGCGACCGTTTCGGCAAATTTCTTGATTTGCCCAGCGTAAAGCCTCAGCCGCTCCAGTCCCGGAAGCCCCAGGACGAGAAGAGTCGTCCTCGGATATTTGTTTCTCTTGGCGGCAAGGCGGTCCTTCACGAAGTCCTCCACCTTGTCCGCGGTCTGTAGCGCCCTGCGGGCCTCCTCCGGTGTCGGCCAGTATCCGCGATGGGCAACCTGATTCCGGAGATCGCGGACGTCGTGCGCCCACTCGCCGATGACCGAATTGGGGTCTTGCGTGTTCCAATTGCCGCCTAGACGTGGCGGATAGAACGTTCTTAGCCTTCTCGACAACCCGATGTTGAACCAGTCTGCGGCCTCAGAGGGCAACGTTCCCTCTTCCCACGCCATCATCAGCAATACTGCATCCAGTAGGACCTCGGTCGAGATGTGGGTCTGAATGAGCACGGCCCCATAGTCCCCCTCCATCCAGTACGCCCGCCAGGCTGTCCGCGCATGCTCGGCGAAGATGGCCGTGGGGTCCCCCTTCTTCATGCGGCTTAACGTGATCAACATTGGCTCACGATGAGTTTCGTCAAGGGTGCCTGTAGGCGTGGGTACAACGTGCGGCCCGATGTTGGCCAAGTACAAGTCTATCCCTCCCCACTCAGAACCATCTAGACTTCTTGTTGTCCATGGGATGAACGGGTACAGTGAGTGTCTTGTGGGCGGCAGCACTCTCGCGTCCTTCGACATGATGACGTAAGCACGCACCAACTCCCTGAGGTTCTCAATGCAGCGGTCGAAGGCATCATCGACGGAGCGGTCCACATCCACTCCTACTTTCGCTGGGACCGGCAGAAGAGGGGTAACCGCCTCAAAGACCGTAGCGAAGGACTCCTCTGCCCCTAGTATCGACTGTGGAGGAGGCGTGATTTCGGGTAGCTTGCCCACTCCGGGAACAACGGCCTGGACAACCAACATCGCTCGCCTAAGGGGCTCGATCTCTGGCTGCAGCTTCTCTGTCGGACGCCAGACCTTGAGGGACACGAAATTCTTGCCATCCGCCTCCTCCTTGGCCCATCCATTGAGCGGGGGAGTCGCTGGCGTGGGCCGCAATCTAAGCCCCCTCAGCCAGTCAACTTCCTCGTCACGAAAGAAAGCGAACGTCGAGCCGTGGGGCAGGGCAATTGATTTGGGAGCCGGTATGAAGAAGACCGCGAATCGAGGCTGTCCCTTCCATGAATCAGGGATGGGCGGTTTAGAGGCGCGACTCTTCGGGGATGGCTTGGCCAAGCTGCGTCCTCACTTGGACAGACAGGCGATAAGTGGGCTAGTTCCGGTCCTCAGGACAGTACGTGAGCCAGAGCGGAGGTCGGTATCCAGATGATGTAGCCCGGCTGGTAGGCGCAAAGGAGTTACATCTAATTCAGCCTCATCATCGTCGCGGGCTAGCAACAGGAAGGCATGGGCAAGCAAGAAACCGAGCCAGAACTTCGACATGACAAGTCCTTCCGCCAAGCTGGTTATAGTTTGCCGTGAGGGCTCCGAAGGAGTCAAGCGAGGCTGGAGTCCTGAATCGATCGATCGTCTGTGACCGCGAAAGCTAGTTCAGCCCGTCCCGCATCGGAAATCGGTCTATCCCGCGTGCAACATTCGATGCACGAACCGCGCACTTCATGGCTTTTCTCGTTCAATGTCCCAAGGCGGTAGACACGCTGCCCGCAGAGCACGCGAAGTGATGCTCAATCACGAGGTCCGGGCGACAACCACCCCTCTGGGGCAAACTACTGCCCCCGGGTGCCGAGGGCAAGCCCCTCCTCCGGTTATGCCAGAGAGAATTCCGGCAGTGAAGCAAGCGCGGTCACGGCAAGAAGTCCTTCGACTATGCTGAAAGCCCTCAGACGACTGCCGTTGTCCCCAGGGGTGCTGTTCCAGGCACTGGACACTGTACCCAGTCATAGGTTGACGCGGTTCCGTTTCAGTCGCTATATTGATGCCAGTCTGGCCAGGAGAGCGACGGCTGTCAGAAAACCTGATCACACTAAGGGAAGCCTCTAAACAGTGCGGCCTCAGCATGTCGCACCTGAGGCTACTTGCCAAGACAGGGCGACTGCAGGCGCAAAAGATAGGACGTGACTGGGTCACTACTGCAGAAGCGGTTGAGCGTTATATGGCTGACACATACCTTAGGAGCAGGAATCCTTACAAGTCCCGTGAGTCCAGGCCCGAGAACTAGAGACGGTCGTCCCGAAGGAGTCCGGGCGAACGCGGGCTCACAAGAAATGAACGGCTGCAGGAACCGCTACCCGGGTAATCCGCCGAGTTACCGATGGCTCACAGAATGGCGTGTCGTGTTATTGTGATTGCAGGCCCTCTGGCCACTAAGAACTGCTTATGTGGATTCGGAAGGCTGTTGACGATCCGCAGTCTGAGTGTAACTAGGCGAGCCCGGCGCCTAGATGCGAGGCAATCGGGGACGGGGGAGCTCCTCCCGCAGATGTTCGACCAATGCTCGCAGGAACCGCGGGGTTCTCTCCCTGGTGAGTGGATGGCCGTGCTCGCGATGCCAGAACAAGGTGCTGAGCCTCATCTCGGCCAGGATCTCATACATTCCCTCGGTGGAGAAGTCCTTGGATTCCCTACACACGTCCGCCACGGCAGGGAAGATCAGGTGAAGCGCACACACGCCCCATGCCTTCTGGATGGTGTGCTGCTGGGGTTGAGCGAAGGCCCCCGGCCACCGCGCCCTTAGAGCCGACCAATAGTTCACCAGCAGTTCAGCTACCTCGAGGTCGCCCAAATGCTTCATAAAGCTGTCCCTAAGCACTGGTTGCAGCGAGGCTACAAGTGAGTGCTGACCGATGAGGTGCTTAGAACTCCGCTTCTGACCGGGAATCCATATCGTGCCAAGCCACACGCTGGCCGGCGATTTGCGAAGGAAGTCGGCGATCTCCGTTGCCCTTGCCCGCAGATAGCTGCGCTCACCCATGCTCTCGATGAGGCCAACCCCCTCCACCTCGCGCATGGAAACTAGGTGGCGGTCCACCACGTCGGTGGGCACGCCTTTCTGGCGAGTGTTCACAACGTGGAAGCAGCGCATCTCGCGGTAGTCATCGATCCCCTCTAGGATCGTCACAGGCAGAGGGTACGCTTTGGCCCACTTGACTCTGTCTTTCCTGAAAGCCCGCTGAATACCGAAGAGACGATGCTGGCCATCCACCACCCACAGGGTCACCTCAGTCGGTATGACCAACTCACCCCACTCGCCAACGGGGCCGGCCGGGCCTTTGACCTCGAAGCTGGGTCGGTCGGGGCGGCGAATACACAACAGGATGGAGGTCGGTAGCAGGCCTTCGTCCCGCTGGAGATAGGAAGACACTTGCCTTAGTCGAGCCCGGGCCAGGGGTCGCTGATAGCCCCAGGGGGTGTCCTCTTGGAAGCAATCAACCCTGCAATGAGCTAGGACCTGAACCGCAGGAAGAACTGCGACGTAAAGGGCTACATCCTTCTCCTTCTGATGAAACCGTACGGCCTGGACGCTGATAGTCATGGTGCCTTCCTGCTAGATCTCCCCTTTCCTAGCTGGGGTCGGCCAAAGCTTTCCTTGGGAATTTCCTCGGCGACCTGCAGCGAGCGACCGCTTGGCTTCAGGGAGCTTTGGATAGTTGCTGCTTCCCCTCGCGGGTATTTCCCAGCTTTTCCAGGCTGGCCGCCAGTACGTTGTTCGTGTAAGTCTTGGTCATTGAGTCGACCCTAACTTGCGCCGGCAGGACAATCTCCTCGTGGTACTCTCTTTCGGGCCCCTCGGCATCGAGGGTGAGTGTGTCCCCGGCCACTGTCAGGACAAGGTCTTCTTCTCTAACACCCGCCAGCTCAGCAACAACATCTATGCGATCCCCCTCATCAAAGACATCAACCAGCATCGCCGTTCTGGCTCGCTCGGCCGCTCGCGTTGGGGCAATGACCCACCAACTAAACAGGACCTTCTCGCCGGTTAGGGGGTCAAACCCGGACCTTTGAAAGCTGAGCAGAGGGCTACCGGTTATCCTCTCGGCGGTTGGGTTTATGACCCCCCTTATCTTCAGCAGAACGACCATGTGGGTGGGCGCCGCTATCAGCTCCGCCAGTTCGTCGATAGTGGCGTGCCGGTTTTCCCAGAGATAGCCGACTATCTCTCTGCTTTGAGGGTCTAGCTCGTGCATCACAGTGTCGACAGTGTCCTGGTCGATTTCCAGTAGCGCCATCTCGAACAGCCTTTTCCGCCAGAGCTGCAGATCGCGCATGATCATCTGTACTCTAGATGCCGCTCGAGTTGTTGGATGCCGGTACCCTATCGTGATGACATCCTTCCACCTGCCGAGAGCGAACCTCGCTTGTTCCACCTCGATCCTCTGTATATCCGTCAGAGGTACCTGGAAGAGGATCGCCCCTGGCCCAGAGAAGATCAGCCTCTCGCTGGTCAGGCAGAACTGCCCAAGTTTCCACCCTGAGCGCGCGTGGTCTTTGTATCCACCCTGGGAATGGAGGACGATCTGGTCATCGCCCGCCATGGGCGGCCGCGAAGGCCTGCTACGGTCTCCCATGGGCGGCGCCAAACGTCCGTGCGCGCGGCTCACTGTCTCACGCCTCGCTTGGCAAGCTCGCGTCGCTCCTGCTCTCGTTTTCTGTCTTGCATCTCCCCATGTAGGGCCTTGACCAGCTTCTCCAGCTCTCCCGTTCTGGACTTGATCTCCTCGCTATCGCCGCCTGCCAGAGCGGCCTGCACCTGTAGCATTCCTTTCTCCACCTGGTCGGCCAGGGACAAGTCCACGGTTGGCCCGGCTTCTTCAATAGTCTGTCGGGCAGCTCGAATCATGTTGTCGGCCTTGATGCCGATTTCCACCTCTTGGCGCTGTCTCTGATCCTTCTCCGCGTACCTCTCGGCCTCCTCGATCATGCGGCTTATCTCTTCACCGGGCAGGCCGTAGAAGCGAGGGCTGATCCGCAGTTTGTGCGAGTTATCGGAATACAGGTCATGGGCAGACACGTGGAGAATGCCATTGACGTTGATGTCGAAGGCCACTTCAACCCGCGCCTCTCCCCGCGGCGCTGCGGGGATGTCGGCTAGCTCGAATCTATCCAGGGTCATGTTGTCGACAGCCATGTCCCGCTCACCCTGCAACACATGGATGTCCATGGAGGTCTGATTGTCGGCGGCGTTGGTAAAGATCTGGCCCTGGGACAGGGGGATGGTGGTATTCCTTTCGATGATCTTGGTGAATATTCCGCCCTGGGTCTCAATTCCCAAAGTTAGGGGGGTAACGTCTATCAGCACCTTCCCCTGTATTTGCCCCGTCAGTATGCCCGCCTGGATAGCTGCCCCCTTGGCCACCACCTCGTCGGGATGGATGTCCTTATACGGGTCCTTTCCCATAAGCTCCCTGATGAGCTCTCGCACGGCGGGCATCCTGGTTGCCCCGCCCACCAGGATCACTCGGTCGATGTCCTGGGGCTCCAGCCCGGCATCGGCGAGCGCCTGCTTGGTAGGGCCCACCATCTTTTGGCGCAGGTCCTCGGTCAACTCTTCGAACGTGGCTCTGCTCAGGGTTGTTTCCCAGTGCTCGGGGCTCCCTTGGCCGGCATCGAGGAAGGGTAGTCTGATGCGTGTGCGCTCTGCATCCGTTAGTTCAGTCTTGGCCTTCTCCGCTACCTCTTTGAGCCTTTGCAAAGCCACCCTATTCTGTCGCAGGTCAACCCCGTACTGCCCCTGAAACTCATCGGCGAGGTGTTCCACTACCCGCTGGTCGTAGTCGTCTCCGCCCAGCCAGGTATTGCCATTGACCGCCTTGACCTCGAACAGGCCTTCACCCAACTCCAGGATGGAGACATCAAACGTGCCACCACCCAGATCCCAGACCAGGATGGTGTGAATGTCCTCCATGTCCAGGCCGTAGGCGAGAGCAGCGGCCGTGGGCTCATCGATGATCCTCATTACCTCAAGGCCAGCGATGGCACCGGCATCTACAGTCGCCTGGCGCTGGCTAA
>Ga0209979_1003832_pt1 | contig 12925 bp, 14 predicted proteins | sample AnhtaG_FD_183114 | JGI IMG/M metagenome (GOLD analysis project Ga0209979, IMG submission 183114) | Deep subsurface microbial communities from Anholt, Denmark to uncover new lineages of life (NeLLi) - Anholt_01485 metaG (SPAdes) (version 2) | ecosystem: Environmental > Aquatic > Marine > Oceanic...
AAACAAGTTTCAGACCATATCGCTAAAAGATTAAAGATAGCTGCTACAGGAGGCGGATTTTGGCTAGCATTTGGTTGTGAAATCCCCCGTGAACTACCCGTAGACAACATGAAGGCTATTATGAGAGAGTTAAAAAGGTCTGGAAAATATCCGATTTCATAATTTTTTTTTTAAATTGCTTCAATAACATTCTCTACTTACATAATACAAATATTTAAATCATTATAATAGGGTAGGTTTATATCATAAATAATAATTATTTAATCAAATCGAGTTATTTTTTATCGAAAATATAGTAATTAATATCGTTAAAAGACACAAGCTGATTAAAAAAATGGTCGAATATTCCCAAATATTACAAAATCTCGAGTTTATTAACATCAGTACGGACGAATTTACTATATTTGAATGGAAACCTCCAAGATCATATAAAAGTTTTATATTAGATTTGAATATTGTTAAGCAGAATCCTGTGAGTAATATATTTTTCCATATTTTCAAGGGCAACATGAAAATTGTGCATATTCGAATAAATAATTTAATATATACTGCAGGTTCTAATAATAAAGTTCAATTCCAATTGCTTGAAGCTCTAATCGAAAAAGTGAGTATAGAGTTTAATATAAAATATGATATCGAGTCATATATCTCTTATGGTAATTTTTCTACTACAATGGTTAACTCATTTAATGAAAATATTGAAGACATTATTGCGGGCTTTAATAATTTTGATATAGTAAAAGTGCTTAAAGTACCGTGCATGGTGTGTAATACTGTCCTTCCTATCATCGTAAAAAAAAGTTTTATAGAAAACGCCGAATCTTACCCCGTACCTCTCGTATATATGCATAAAGGTCATTCGATTCTTTGTTTCATTGATAAAAATTACGATATTAGAGGTGTAGAGTTAGTTAACATTACTGGATGATATGCCTTGATATATTATTAGATAGCTCCAAATTATTAATCTAATTCCATTCCACATAGAATTAAAAAACCGTTATTCTTACCAATAAATATGGCTCAAGATAAAAGACCAGAGGAAGAAGTTTTTTTTGAAGGCATTTTAAAAAAGACTAAAACAGGTATCACTTTCCCAAAAGAGCTAAGAGAAAATTTATTCAATGAAGAGACTGATACCTTCTTCAGAATAATAGTTCCAAAAGAAAAAGATAAGATAATTTTAGAAATTTTAACAGAGGAAGAAGCGGAAAACCAAACTGTAAAAATAAAAGAATCAAAACCAAAAACTCCTAAAAAAATAAATCCAAAAACTAAAGATGGACCGACTTCAAAGAAGATTGCTCCGAATTGGGGTGATTATTTCATCTACGATTTTAAAAGTAGAGAAAAAATTCAACCAATTTTAGAATCAGCATTTTATAAATTCGCAGAAACCCCAATTAATATGGAAGATGCTATGGGAAGGATTAAATACGCCTTAGTATCGTTCTTATCTGGAACTAAAACTGAAAATGCTAAGTTATATTTTTCTATTGTCAAACTACTTATTGACATTATAGAAAGATTTGATCAACCTAATTTAATTGATTGGATATTCGAAAAAATTGTCCCTAATATAGAAAGTAAATTTCTATACGAACAAGCAGTTCTTGAACTCTTAGAAGTGAGTTTGAAAATCAAACGCTATGAAAAAGCGGAACTCTTTATATTCTATGTCTTAAAGAATATTGATGATTATCCTCGTTCAGAGCTCTACAACATTTTTAATTCTTTTAAACAACTAGTTAAAAAAGTGCGTTTTATTGAAAGGACGGATAAGATCGATCTCTTACTGAAAGAAAAATTAATGGAATATGGGGAGGGTGTAGAGGATAGCGATTATAAAATCCAGATTGTTGAATTTTTAGAAGATTTAAGTTATATTGAGCTTGCTTATAGACTCGCTAAGACCATACAAAAAAGTTTACCTGCAGATAGTGTTAAGGTTAACGAGATTAGGAAAATTGTGAAGCGGTTATATACTGCTCCAATAACAGAAGATAAAATCAATTAGGGATAGGCTTATTTTAAATTTTTCATCATTCAACTATCTTCGTCAACATCAGGGCGATCAGAATTATCATCTTTAAGTTCTTTAATTTTTTCTTCTGCTCTCTCTAGTTCGGTTTCCATGATTCTTTGTTCTTTTTCCTCAATGATTTTCTGATGTAATTCAATTTCTACGTTCGATAGTTCTGTTTCTTTTTCAATTAATTCTTCTTTTAGTTTTAAAGCTTTTTCTTTTTCTTGAATAGCTAATTCTTCAATTTCTCGTTCTTTGAATTCCAACTCCAATTTTTTTTTCTTTATTTCTAAATCTTTCTTCTTGAGTTCAATCGCCTTATCTATGATGTCAGATTCTTCTTTTTTCAATTGTTTTTTAACCTTTTTAGGAAGGAGTTCTGCAGAATCTACTGTAATTTCTTGTTCGAGAATTTCTTCTTTAAGTTTTAGCGTTTTTTCTTTTTCTTGGATTATTTTTTCTTCCAAATCTTTCTCTTTTTCTGCTAATTCTAACTTTTTTTTCTTGATTTCAATTTCTTTTTTCTTGAGTTCTAACTCTTTATCAATTATTTCAATTTCTTCCTTTTCTAAAGTATCTTCATCCAACGTTGCTTCCTTATGGCTATCTTCAACTAATTCATCAATTTTCTCAACAGTAACCACTGATTTAAGCACTGTATCTATGGCAGTTTTCAGATTTTCATCTTCTGGACGTTCTTTAACAAAATTATTAACTGTTTTTGTAATTAAAGAAGGGTGCTTTCTACCAATTGTTATTAGTGCTTGTATAGCTTTTTCAATAACAAAATCTTTTTCGTCAGTTAGAGTATTCACGATCTTTTTCACTAGTGATTCATCTTCAATATCGGTTTTTCCTCCAGCCATAAAAATTATAAGTTGCAAGTCGGCTTCTCGAACATTTGGGTCAGGAGAATCTAATAAATCTTCACTATGGGGGAGGAACAAATCGCATTCGTTCTCGCAAAGTGTTTTTAAAAGTAATAAAAACGAATATCTAAGAACAGAATCACGTTTTGAGAGATTTTCAAGTAAAGAAGGAATATCTATTACGAGTTGCTCTATTAAAAATCTTAATACTATCCTCCCTCCAAGAAGGGATAGTAGCATTTCGATGATGTTCTCTAACCGGTCCAAATAATTATCTTGATTCGAATCTCCGAGGTACAAGGCAATTATTTTAACTGCGTCATCTAGTCTATCATCTTTCACAAAATCTTTAATTTTATTTATTTCAGAATTATCTTGGTTATTTTCGGTCATTTTTACTCAACATTTTATTGTTATATCTTAATTTTAAATATGTAATATGTAGAAATCGTTATACAAGCGAAATAGAATGTTAAATACTAAACGCAAATCTCGGTATCGGATTTCTGCTTTTCCACTAATGCTTAGTTTTATTGCTAAATTTTGCTTTCTGTCAATAAATATGTTAATTTCTTCACAAAATTGGCTTAAAACATCTAAATCACTAGCAAAATCGTTCCAAATGTAGTTATCTCGCTTATTATCTTCATTTTCGGGTATTTCATTGCTGATGGAAGAAAGCGTTTCTTTTGGAATAAAGATTGTAATCTCTACGCGTTCGTCATGAATTAAATTTAATTTAACCTCAGGAAAGTATATCTGGGAAAAGAGTTTACATAAACCATATAAGAGTTTCAAATCCGTAATATTTTCTCTATTTGCATTACATAACGCATAGTTCTCGTTTATGAAGCAGACATGGATTTTATCATCGTATTTAAATAGCATAAATTCGCGATCTTTCGTTAAAAGATAACGAAAATTCTCGTCCCTGTTCTTTATTCTATCCTTAAAAATCTTGCCTGCTCCTTTAAAATCTCCTTTTGAGAAGAATTGGTGTAACTTCCTATAATCTCCATGGAAAAAAACATCAAAGAAATCAATCAGATATAAATAGGCATCGTTAGGCTTATAGATTACAGTTTTATTTCTAAAATCTCGAAATATTATATTTTTATGAACACTATAACAGAATTTTGGTTGATCTTCGATTGTAAGCCCATTTAATAATCGAATTTTCAGTAAAGTTCTTCTCGTACAGAGTGGAGTCAATGTACATTGAATTCTATCGATTTCACATTCTTTAAAACACAGTCTATCAATATTCTTTCGTAAAAGTTCAAGTAATTCTGTCTTGAACTTCACATCTACATCTTCGTCCAAGAATTTAGCAATATGTTCAGGTTGGAGTGGCATTTTTCAGAGTTTTTTTAGTTTAGAAAATAATAACTTTACAATTTAAATAACATTTAACACCAATTCTAAACTTTTCTATTGTGTTTCGAACCAACTCACTGAAAGTAAGTACTTTGAATTGTAAAATATATTAATGAGAGATTTAATATATATAATTAAAGCGTTTAAAGAAAGAAAAAGAGGAGATAAAAATACTTCGACAAATCCACATTTTTTATTCTGGAAAAAATATTTATAATCATACATACGCTCTCGCACTCGGAGATGAGGAGTTGAACAATGTTAGGACGGTTATCCAGTCGTTTCTAGATATGCCTACGATGGGCAAAATCTTTCATCGACCTGTTTCAGAAAACTTCCAAATATTCCATAAATCAGAGAAAAATGTATTATTTTTATTTATTACCGACTTAGTTGATAGTCTTGAATATATCTCTCCTATATTAGACAACACAATAATAAAGTTTAATGAATTGTTTCCAAATCCGACAGATGTGAGCAATCCAGATGATAAAAAACGAGAATTTGTGGACTTTTTGAGAGAGCAGCAACACCAAATGCATTCAAAAATTGTAATTATTGGACCAACTAGTTCTGGAAAATCCTACCTATTTAATATGATAAAGAGCGACCAAGTACGTCAGATTATGAATTTCGCAAAAGCTTCGGTTATCACTATTGATAATTTGAAGTTCGATCTCTGGGATTTTGAATTAAAAGATAATTTTTCACTTTTATGGTCAAAATTTGTACAAGGGTCTGACTTGGTTGTTTTATTGTTCGATTTGTCAAGTTATCATATCAGAGTTATTGAACATTTTTTAAACTTACAAAAACAAGAAAGCAAATTCTCCAAGCTCCTTATTCTTGGAAATAACCGTGATAAGATAAATAAAAAAGACTTAAAAATCGTAAAAAACGCGCTAGACATTTCTGATATAGAAGAAATTTCGTTAGTTGAAAAGGGAGTGCGAGAAAAAATTTTACTCTTAATCGCTAGAACCCTCAATTTAAAAAAACTATTACCTCATCATTTTATAGAATCGTTTAATGAAGCTGAAAGCGTTGAAAACGACGGGAATTTAATACTCGCAATTGCCAAATACAAAGAACTTATAAAAATTTCAAATAATTATCAAGATTTTACCTATATCTCTACATTAAAGACAAAAGTAAAGAAAATACAAGAAGAGATCGACGAACAAAGTGAAATAAGAAAAAAAATCGAAAGTAAAAAGAAATTCGAGATGCCAGGAAAAATTCAATTTACGCATCGAGTTCAAGTGCAACCGCTACCATCTAGTAAATCCCAAATTAAGCCGCCCCCAATCGAGGTACCTAAGGCTACAATTAAGGCATCACGTACACCAGCAGTTAAGCAAGAGACGGAGGATTTATTATTATTTTCAGAATCAGATGCTTCAGAAACAGTAGATATAGATAAAGAAGACATTACACTCCACATAGATGAAGTTATCCCCGAAGAGAAACGTCCAACGCTAGCACAAAGCGAAAGCGAGAGCAAAAAGAATTATCCAAAAATGCTTCAAGAAATGATTGAGCTAAGTGGAAGCACACTAAGTATAAATTTATGCTCTCAGCTAATAACAGAACTACAAAAAACTTTAGCAAGACCTCTTACAGATGAGGATGTCGAAGCTGCAGCTAACTTTTTTGTGAAACACGATTCATTGTAGAGGTTTTAGACTACGCTTTCCAGTTTTCTCATAATAAGAGAGATATAAGCTTGTTAAAAAAAACTATTTCTCTTCTAATTGAACTTATAGTAATTAATATCACGAATAATTGCAGCAGTTTTCTATCAAATGACAAACTTTTTTTTTCTCTTTACACTAAAATGCTTAACTTCTATTGATTTTAAAAGAGTAAACATAATGACAACTATTAATGATTTAAAGGAATATTTTATAGAAATTAAAAGGTTAAATTATATAAATTCATTGTTGAGCTGGGATCAACAAACGTACATGCCAAGTGGTTCAGTATCGGGAAGAGCTAAGCAGCTTTCTTTGATGCAAAAACTAATTCATCAGAGATTAACCTCATCAAGGATTGGTGAATTAATCCGAGAAGCAAAGAAAATGAATAACTTGAGCGACATGGAAACCGCAATGATCAGAGAATCAGAAAGAGAGCACTTATTAGCGACAAAATTACCAGAAAAATTAGTAATGGATATTACTGAAACTGGTGCCCAAGCTGTAGAAGCTTGGAAAAAAGCGAGGGAAGAGAAGAAGTTCAAAGGATCTACTTTTGTGCCATTATTAGAAAAAAATGTGTCTTTACAAATAGAACAAGCAGAAAAACTTGGAACTCATCCAGATTTATACTCAACATTAATAGATTTATTTGAACCTGGAGCGACTTACGATTGGATTGCTAAAATATTCAATAAAATAAAACCAAAATTAGTTGATTTTGTTAAAAAGTTGGGCTCCTCCTCAAGTAAACCTAAACAAACAATTTTAAGAAAAAATTATGACGAGGATCTTCAATTTAAACTAAGCGTTGAGATGATTAAAAAACTCAATTTTGATCTCAATCATGGTCGACAAGATAGATCAACTCACCCATTCACAAGCTCTCTTTCCTCAGTAGATACTAGAATCACAACAAGAACAACCGAAAATTTCCTCAATGAGTGCATCTTTGGAACTATTCATGAATGTGGACATGCTTTATATGATATGGGATTTAAGAAAGAAATCCATGATACAGTCTTAGCGAATGGTTGTTCAATGGGCATTCACGAAAGTCAATCAAGAATGTGGGAGAATATCGTAGGACGAAGTAAGGAATTTTGGCAATATTGGTATCCAACTTTTCAAAAATATTTTCCAGAAAACTTGAAAGATTATCCCTTGGAAGAATTTTATGGTGCAGTTAATGTCGTAAAACCTTCCTTCATTAGAGTAAATGCCGATGAAGTTACTTACGGTTTACATGTAATTCTGCGATTTGAAATAGAAAAAGATTTGATTGAAGGAAAAATCCAAGTCAATGAATTAGACGAAATATGGAATTCAAAATTCGAAGATCTTTTAGGATTAACTCCTCCTGACGATGCTAAAGGAGTACTACAAGACATTCATTGGGGATGGGGTTTAATAGGATACTTTCCAACATACTTCTTAGGAAGTTTATATGCTTCACAAATCTATAATGACGCACTTAATAAGAGACCTTCCTTACCAGAGCGCTATGCCAAAGGTGAATTTTCTTACTTACTTGCTTATCTAAGAGAAAATGTTCATCAACATGGCAGTATTTACAGGGCAAATGATCTCATTAACCGAATAACTGGTGAAGATTTAAATCCAGATTACTTCTTAAAATACATTGAGGAAAAATTTTATCCAATTTATGGACTTTAATTTTCTTAAAATTTCTTTATCTTTATCTTTTTATTCATGAATTTAAGGGCTAATTAATTATTAATTACCATAAATCTTTTATTTAAAAAATAATACAACTCTTTAATTATATCGGTGTAAAACAAGATGTTATTAGGAGTAAAAAAGTATTCAGAAAAACTATTACTTCCATTGGGGAAAAAGATAAAAAAAATACCTGCTAACTTTATTACAGCTTTAGGTCTTTTTTTCGCGTTTTTAACCCTTTTAAGTTTCCTGGTCCAAAACATAGTTTTTATTATTATAACGCTATTTATCGTTGAATTTTTTGATCAATTAGATGGAGTAGTTGCTCGATTGCAAGGACCAACTAAATTGGGGGCTTTTTTAGATTCAACTTTAGATAGAATAGGAGATTTCTTCATTTTCTTTGGCATCATTCTTGGTGGATATACTAATCTCTATATTGGACTAGTTACGTTAGCTGGAGCATTTTTAACTTCGTATACTAGAGCCAAAATAGAAAGTTTAGGAGTTCCAAACTTATACGGTGTCGGATTGCTTGAAAGAACAGATAGAGTTCCAATCCTTTTTATAGGCTCCATATTTCAAATCTGGTTTCCCACCGCAATCTGGTGGACAATGGTTATTCTTGCCATTGGTACTAATGTAACAGTTCTCCAAAGATTTATCTACGCTTTTAAAAAATTTTCAGAGAAAAATCACGACATTCCTTCCAATTAGAAGAATATTTGATACTTTCTTCTACTAGATTCTGCTTCTAAATAAAGCATATTTAAATAGACCTTTTTTTATATGCTAATAAATTATCAATATTTTTTTTAATTACTGTCAATGCTAGTCTCTGAAATCAATATTAAGCTCACAATATTGGGTCAATGGGGCGTCGGTAAAACATCCGTAGTCAATATGCTCGTGGGAAAAGAATTTTCTTCCATGTATATCCCCACTATTGGCAGTAATATTGCCAAAAAAGAATACAAGTCTAAAGATAATTATATAAGATTAAATATATGGGATATTGGAGGGCAAAGAAGTTTCAATCCTCTGAATCCCGTGTTTTTCAGTAATTTGGATTCAGCTCTACTATTATTTGACTTGAATAACCCAAAGGAGTCTCTCCAAGAAATAAAAGACACATATCTTAAAAACTTATCAAAACACTCTCCTGAATGCATTATTTATTTAATAGGAAATAAATCTGATTTAGTAAAACCAGAGGATTCTGAAATTCTCTTGAATATTATAAGAAATTATCAAATTCAAGAATTCCCAATAGTATTCGTGTCTGCGAAAACCCAAGATAATATTACAGAGCTATTTACACTTGTAGTTTTTGATTTTTTAAAAAAATTGGAAGAAAGTGGTAATGAAGCACAATTTCGAGGTATATCGAATAATTTTTTAACTTCTGCCGATAAATCTGAAGACGAATTAGACGATTTAATTATCAACATTGATGAAATTGATTCAAATACGCTTCATAAGAAGATCACTCCCCAAATTATTAAAAAAAATATTAAGTTATCAGAAAAGGAACAGGTTCCCCTTAAAGAAATCAGAGATCTTAAAAAAATCGCTAAATTTGACATTGATAAAAATAAAATCAAAGAAAATATAGTTAGCGCTTTTAAGAATAATTTAGTTGTTATTTCTGAGCTTATTTCAGAACTAAAAAAATCTCCAATTAATGCTCTAATAGATAATATTGATAAATCCTTAACTGACTTATCAAATTTAAACAATGATTTTGAATTAAAATTAGATTCAATTTTGGAGATTGAGAAACCAGACAAGAATAATTAAAATTTATTATACAAACATACGATTGATCATTAATGGTGAACTATAATTCCTAAAAAGGATAAAATTGAAGAAATTACTCCGAAAGATTTTCAAGAGTTAATTGAACAAGTTGATAACCTCGAAAAAGATTTCAATTCAATGAAAAATGTCCCCAAAAGCTTGCACCATTTAGCAGACCAATATGAAAAGATTGTATCTAAAATGGACTCGGTTAAATCAAACACTAAAGCTATCCAAAATCTAATGGAGCAAGTTTCTAATTTAGCGAGTGAAATGAAGTTCGTAAAACAAGAGATAATATCGATCAAGGGTGATATCATATCTAGTCAAGAACGAATAGAGCAAACCATTAGAACTCAAGAAGAAATCATTATGGATATGATAAATAAGTTTAACGAAGTATTATTACAACACAAATCATCGATGAAGGAAGATATTGAAAACCTCAAATCCCAGCAAGATGTTTTAAGAATCTCTTATACTATAAATGAAAAGAAATTTATGGATAAAGTCAATTCATCAATTAGTACCATCATCAGGAAACAAGTCGAAGGAAAAGAAAACGAGATACTTATGAAAATTTGGATTAACGAATTCAAAGAAATCATACGCGATTTTGAAAAATTAAAAAAATTAAAACCAAAAGAATTTTCTGTGCGGTTAAATGAAATTTCGGATACAATCGATATCTTTAAACAGAAAATTTTGAGTTAAATCCATTTATTACTCTTCTTGAATAATTTTAAAGACTATTATTAGTAAAAGAGGTTCTTTTTTTTTAAAAATCACCTTTTAAACTATAGTTGAAATAACTTTTTCACAAACAAAAATTTTTAAATAGACTTAGAGCAAAAGGTAACTAGTTCTAAAATAAATTTGAGGATATGAGTATGGAAGAATTTTCAAAAAAACTAAATAAAAGAGTATTTGAAATTAAATTATTATCGTTAAAAATTAACATATACTTTTATAACTAATTCTAGAGCGTACCTTAAAACTTAATTTGTTTAACATTTATATGTTTCAAGAACGAATAAATATCATAAATAACAATTAAATAATAAATAAAAACAGATTAAAAATAAGGAGAATAATATTATGAATAATAATGTCAAGGAATCGCTAAAAGCTGGAATAATTGGAGCACTTATGGGTTTGATAATGAGCTTCCTCATAAATTTTTTCTTAATACCATTTCCAGCGGATAATATAATAAATGGAATGAATCATGCTATTAGTGGTTTAATTAGTGGATTTATGGGAGGTTTTATGGGAGTATTAATGTATATCAAAATAGCGGGAAAGAAAAAAGAGAAATCTTAGAAATATAGAAAAAAAAAATTTAGAAATTTAAAGTTTATATTTATCAAAAATGAATTAAAATCATAAATTAAAAATTTAGAGGTATTAAAAATGGAAGAATTTTCAAAAAAACCAAATTATGCAGATAAAGACGAAATGTATGAGGCAATAGGAAAAGTCCTTTGGGGCAAAAATGGTAAGAAATTCTCAATGAGGCGTTTAATTATGGCTTTTATGAAAAAAAAAGTGGGAGGTAAGTAAAGGTAATGGTAACAAAAGAAGAGCTTATCCAAGCTGTTGAGGAGATAGAAGAAGAAAAATCTTATTCTCTTGTAAAGGCATTATTAGACGAAGGAACCAATCCAAAAGAAATTATAGATATGTTGCGCAAAGGAGTAGAAACCGTTGGAGAAAGATTTAATAAAAAAGAATATTTTCTTACCGAATTAGTTATGGCAGGCGAGATTTTCCAGCAATCTGCTAAAATTCTTGAAACAGCAATGAAAGATGAGGCCGAAACGAGTGAGAGCTTGGGAGTCGTTGTAGTAGGAACAGTTAAAGGCGATGTACATGATATCGGGAAAAATATTTTCGTAACTCTTTTACAAGCAGCAGGTTTTGAAGTTCATGATTTAGGAGTTGATATAGCCGTTGAAAAATTTATTAGTAAAGTTAAAGAAACTAAAGCAGATATAGTTGCTTATTCCGGATTATTAACTGTAGCACTTGAATCAATGAAAGAGACAACAGAGGCATTAAAATCGGCAGGATTAAGAGAAAAAGTAAAGATTATTATTGGAGGATTGCCTGTAGATGAAATGTGGATGAAAGAAGCAGGAGCAGACGCATATACCGATAATGCATTTAAAGGTGTAAAGATAATAACTAACTGGTTGAGGAAGGGATAAAAATGGAGCCTATTAAAGAAGAGCCGATGACCTCGGTTGAAAGAGTCATGACAGCAATAGCTTTAAAAGAACCTGATAGAGTTCCCGTCTGGCCGTTAATAGATTATTTGCCCGTTTCCTATTATGATGTTACAGCTCAAGAAATGGTTGAAGATCCAGACAAAGCACAAGAAGCTTACGAATGGATTTATCACAAATTAGGGGGGTACGACATAGCTATGGCTGGTGGTGGAATGTATATGATGCACGTAAACCCATTTCCAGATATTTTTTCTATGTATTACCTTGACTGGAGATTACCTGGACGGATGTTAGGTCAAAAAGAGTTTCCTCAACTAGTTGAACAAAGTCTTGATGATCCTTTCATGAAAGTATCAGATTACGATAAAATCATTGATGAAGGTTTCTTAAGGCTCGCTAATTTTAAAAGAGCTGGAATAAAAGATATGACAAAACTAAGTAAAATTGGAGCGAAAGTTGCCGAAAATACAGAAAGATGGTGGAATCACTTTCAAGTTCCTACATTTAGTGATGGTGGTACGGCTATTCCCTTCGAATTATTTTCTGTATTTCGAGGTTCTACTAACTTTATGAAAGATATATATCGAATCCCTGAAAAAATAATCGAAGTAAGCGATTTTTTGGTTGATAACTTGATATTAATGGGAGAATATGGAATTTCGATGAGTGGTGGAAAAACTCTTATCGTTGGTGCATCAAGAGCTAGCTCTGATTTCATTTCAATAAAACATTTTGAAGAGCTTTTTTGGCCATATTTTAAGAAAATGGTAACGAAATATGTTAAAGATGGCTATATAGTTCAAATGCACATGGATACGGATTGGACAGATCGATTGCATTACTTTAAAGAATTACCAAAGGGCAAATTATATTTACATATGGACGAAAGAACAGATATATTCAAAGCAAAAGAAATTCTTGGTGATCATATATGCATTCAAGGAAATCTTAAACCTTCCCTCTTTAAATTAGGGACACCCACTATGATTGAAAAGCAAGTAAAAGAAATCATTGACAAATGCGCCGAAGGAGGAGGCCTTTTTGTTGGAGCTGAAATTCCTGACGACGCAAAACTCGAAAATGTAAAAGCAATGATAGATACCTGCAAGACATATGGAGTGTATAGAAAATAGTTAGTATATCTTTAATCTCTTTAATTTTTTTTTTTTTTTTATTATTCCAACAATTTAAAAAATTGGGCTCCAAATGTTATATATTTACTTTAACTAATTTTATAGTATA
>Ga0209979_1003833_pt1 | contig 12921 bp, 18 predicted proteins | sample AnhtaG_FD_183114 | JGI IMG/M metagenome (GOLD analysis project Ga0209979, IMG submission 183114) | Deep subsurface microbial communities from Anholt, Denmark to uncover new lineages of life (NeLLi) - Anholt_01485 metaG (SPAdes) (version 2) | ecosystem: Environmental > Aquatic > Marine > Oceanic...
TCATCATTGCCGGTATACTATTTTTCATTGGCGGCTATTTTGGCACCTGGTATAATGATAAGAAAGTAAAGAAACTAATAAAGCAGCTAGAGAAGGGGCAGAAATAGGAGAAACACCTATACGCCCTTTTATTTAACATTCCTGCCTCTGTCCGGTTACTCTATCCAGCACCATAATAAATGGGTGTGTTGTAAATTACTTCATTCATACAAATACGCTCAACAAAATAGTATTTTGTTAATTTATGAGAATACAAGCGGTAATCACTTGAAATTTTGGCTGGAAAACAATAAAATCAGGGTGTCGGTTGACCTAGTGTATTGACACCCTGATTCTTTGAAAAACTCTTCGGTATGGAAGGTCTACTAGCTTTGGTAGGCCGTACAGGTCTCGAACCTGTGACACCCTGATTAAAAGTCAGGTAGACATTTTTTCAATTTTCAGGGTGTTTTCGTAGCTGGAATCGGCCCGAAAACTATTCAGTTTTTAAACAATCAGGTTGACATCAGGAATAAAATCAGGTTGACAACCTATCTAAAAACACCTAAAGCCCTTTTCAGGGCTTTCTAGTATAATACCACACTTTAGATCCAATTGTCAATAGTTTATACGCAAGACCCGCCACGCCCTTACAAATTCAGTTGACCAAAACGCTTCTCATAAAACAAGGTTTTAATACACTACGGCTTGAAAAATAATGGATCTTATCTTTCGGTAAATCCAAGAGTCATTTTATTAAGCGAAGTAACAAAATAAGCAATTAGTATAAGGGTTGATGGCTCCCGGCTAGAATAGAGGAGTGTGTGAAGGCACACTAAATATCTAGCATAGGAGGAGCCATCAGATGAAAAATAGCACAGCGAAGAAACTCGAGCAAGTTCCAGAAGGGTATCTCATAATAGGAGTGGATCCACACAAAAAGAAGCATGCGGTGGTGGTTATGACACAGGGAGCCATTGTCCAGACGAAATTTAAGTTCAATAACTCTAGAAACGGCTTTGAGGAAGTGTTGCAACGGGTCAGGGTAGAGATGCTTAAAACTGGCAGCAGGGGTGTTATCTTCGCCATAGAGGCGGCAAGCCACTATTGGCGCAATCTAGCCTACTTCTTGGATGCCCATGGTGTTCCTTTCCGTCTTGTAAACCCATTCACTCTTAAGAGAAGACGAGAAGGTGAAGACATCAATCGTAGGAAGAATGACTTTCGGGATGCTGAAATGGCAGCAGAGCTGTTACGCACCGGGAAATTCACTAGTACGAGGTTACTCTATGGTGTTTATGCCCAGTTACGCGCTACCTATAATACCTATCGACGTCTCGTAAAAGAAAGGACAAGACATATGAACCTGCTTAAGGGGTTACTGGACGGGCTTTTCCCTGAATTCACCCAGGTGTTCAAGAATCCTTGTGGCAAGACAGCATTGACCCTGCTCTTCCTGTGTGCAGTGCCAGAGTTCATAGCTGGGATGAAGCTGGAAGACTTTGTAGACAGCATTCGGAAAGAATTTAAAGGGCGAGCGCCCAAGGTACAGAAATTGCACGCCATCTACTTAGTTGCCGGGACATCCATTGGTATAGGTGCAGCAGCAGAATCGGTCTCTATAGAGGTCTCCCTCTTAGTACAAAGGATTCGCTTAAATGCGGAGCAGATAGAGAAGACAGAGGACATCCTGGTAAGCCTGGTAAGTTCCATAGGAGATAGTCGATACCTGCTATCAATAAGAGGCCTTAGCTACATTACAGTGGCTGGGCTGCTGGCGGAGCTGGGGCCGCTAAGCTACTATCAAAATGCAAAGCAGTTGATAAAGATGGCCGGCACCAACCCTACCGAGTCAGAATCAGCAGGTAAACGAGGTAGTCGCACACCTATGAGCAAGAAGGGACGTCCTGGCCTGCGCTGGTGTATATGGACAGCCGCTCTCTCCCTTCTGCGGCATAATCCTGACTTCCGTTATTGGGCGGAACAAAGGCAAGAGCGCCCTGTGCAATCACATCCGCTTAAGAAGAGGGAGGTGATCGGAGCTACGGCTAATAGGTTACTGCGTGTGGCTTATGCTCTCGTGAGGAAACAGATCTTGTATCAGGTGCCCCAGATGGTAGAGATAGCAGCTTAAGGAGGTAAAAGTGATGTATCAGGGCGGGTGGGGAGACACCGCTAAGCGATTTGGGAGCTCAGTCGAGCAAACCCGTGTCACAACATGGTGCCCCCACCCTCCTGGCCAATCCTGCATGAAGTACGATGGAGCCTCCCCTGAAAGGAGCGACTCCGCATCTAGATGCTAATTTAGGAACCAGGAAAGTATGGGGCCGGGGCCACTCGCCGTGATGCAGCCCGCCTATAAAGAATTAAATTGCCAGGGGCTATTGACTGAACACAGATAGTACGTTGTGATATCGATTGAACAAAATGCAAAACTGTTGCATGTATATTTTCTACAGTTGCGCTATTCGCTAGTCACTACAACTAAGTTACTTTTCAATCAATTGGGGCTTCTCATATTGTCTCGACTTAATAGGGAAGGCCTTGGTAGATTCTTGCGATGCTTCTGGACGGTGAGTCCGGCCCTCCCCTGTCTCCACCAAAGACAATAAATAGAAACGCTAGCCTTTTACTGCGAGCGTTTCTTTGTCTCAATAGGGTTTTGGGGGAGATGCAAATCGGGTTCCCCCCCATCTCCCCGTCCATCAGGCATATTCATAGAATGATAGGTAATATCGAAGCTTTCAAGACCTGTAGAGTCTCTGATACAGTTCAAGGTGCCTGTGAGCGGCATTAACCCAAGTGAACCTCTGAGAACGTTCGAGCCCTCGCTCCACCAACTTGCAGCGTAACTGGTTGTCTAGCAGAACCTTACGGAGCACCTCAGCTAAGGCTTCGGTATCTAATGGGTCAAAAAGCAGCGCAGCATTACCGAGAATCTCGGGCATGGCTGGAGCATTACTAGATACCACAGGTGTCCCACAAGCCATTGCCTCCAGCGGCGGTAAGCCGAAGCCTTCGTAGAGAGACGGAAAGGCAAAGACATCGGCAAGACAAATCAGAGCCGGCAGGTCTTCATCAGGGACATACCCCAGAAATCTAACATCGCACCTCACATCTAGCTTTTTGACTTGTGTAAGGAGATCGTCAGCAAGCCAGTGCTCTTTACCAACGAGCAGTAATTGGTGCATGAGATTTGGATCTTGCCGGAGGATAGCATAAGCTGCCACCAGTCGCAGTAGATTCTTGCGTGGTTGGACACTTCCAATGCTCAGGATAAAAGGTCGGTCTATAGCATACCGACGTCGTATGTTTAAGAGTTTGTTCTCATCGCGGATTGGAACAAACCTAGTGTTCAGTCCATTGTGGATAACTTCTATTCTGTCCTCGTTTATTCTGAGCAACCTGACTAGATCCCGCTTAGTCGCTTCGGAAACTGCTATTATCAGTTGGGCCCGTTCAAGGCTTCCCCGCACCGCTTTGTCAAAGTATTTCGCCTGTCTGGGATGAGTATATTGAGGATAGACCATGTGGCTCATGTCATGTATGGTGACGCACCCGGGGCACCGCGTCAGAGGTAGTAGGAAATCAGGCTGATGATAGACATCCAGTTTCCCGGTAAAGAATTCTAGTGGCAGTGGTAAGTTGATTCGGTGCCAGACCACCCTTCGCCCCCACTCGCTAAAGGGAAGCTTGTGTATGATGACTTTTCGGGGCAGGGTACCGACTATATCCCCCTTGGCATCGCTGGTAACTGTCAAAACGTATTCATTGACATGGTCAATTTGTAGCAGCGCTGCCACAAGCTCGCGAACGTGTCGCGCTATTCCTGCTGTCTCACGAGTAGCCACGCCATAATCGATACCAATACGCATAGACTACCTCGACGAAGTAATGATAGCACTCCAATAGTTGGACAAGCTGAAATAATGTTGTGCTCAAGCTCTAAAATCCTTTCGAGAAATTCATCTTGCTCTTTTCTTGCTCTGGACTTGCGCCGTTCTCCAGTATCAGCGTAGGTCTGGTCAACGAAGATACTCTGATAAACATTCTTCAGAACGCTAGTGTGGGTTCCATCAACTGTTACTACCTTTGCATCATCTAGTTTGAGAATTTCCGTATGGGTGAGACTGCTCCTTGCATTCACACTTAGCCCTTCCCGTTACCATCAGCTCATAGAACTCGGTGGCATTGGCCTCATCGTGCTCCGCTTAGATGAAGCCAAAATGCTTTAGCCCTTCTATTATCCCGGCACCGTACTCCGCGTCAGCATGGTAAGCATTTTCACCCTCAAAATTCTTCAACTCAGCATAGGCATTACCTACAATTACACCTTTGAATCCGGCCTTAAACATGTCTAAGTCATTACCAGAATCACCACAAACCACCACTGCTTCTGTCCTGATGTCAAATTTGTCTGAGAGATATCTTACAGCTTCTCCCTTGCCGGATTTCACCGGTAAAAGATCTAAGAATTCATCGTTGCTATAGATGATGTTTGCTTCCAGTCCTGACTTTTCTATACGCTCACTTATTTCCTTTAACACTTTAGGCTGGTTTTCTCTCAAAAAATAGCTTATCTTGAACCTTGTTTGCCACTCCTCAGCTTGTGGGCGTAACTCCTTGATATCGTCGAGCATCTGACTCCTGATTGTGATTGGTCCAGATCCTGTGGGAGGCACAAACTGGCCTAGTTACAGCCGCTTCATGTTAGCGGCTGCCCGGAAAAAGAAATCTACCCACCAGAAAATATCACGCCTTGCGACGGATTGTCGGAGCTTTCGCATTCGCCGTTGCTGCTCATCCGGGCCCATTCTGTATGCTTGGTAAATCGCATCGGCTACGCCTTCGATATCATAAGGATTGACCAGTAACGAATTCTTACGCAACTGGCTAGCCGCACCGGCAAAATCACTCAGTATCAGCACCCCACTCTTATTTGTCTTAGCAGCACAATACTCCTTGGCCACCAAGTTCATTCCGTCTTTCAACGGGGTGATTAGAGCAATATCAGCAGCCCGATAGTATGCGAGGAGGTCGGTTCGTGCAAAACTGCGGTACATATAGTGAACTGGTATCCAGCCAGGTAGGGTGAATTTTCCGTTAATCTCACTCACCAAGCCTTCAATTTCAGCTCTTAGTGCCTGATACTCAGGAATATCCTCGCGGCTAGGTACAACAATTTGAATCAGCGATATCTTACCACGTAGACTATTAAAGCGTTCCAGAGCATATTTGAACGCTCGCAGCTTTTCAGGTATCCCCTTGGAGTAATCGAGGCGGTCCACACCGAGGACCATCTGCTGGTTTGGTAAGGTTTCCCGCAAGTGCTTGGCGCCTTCTGCCACGACCTCAGACGCCGCTTGATGAGCAAATTCCCTGAAGTCTATGCTTATCGGAAAGCTGCCAGCGCCAACTAGGCGTTTTGGGGTTGTAATCGTAGATACTTTTCTCCTAGCATCTACCTTAAGTCCTTTGAGCATAGCTTCAATACAATGAAGGAAGTTGTTTCTATCACGCGGAGTTTGAAAGCCAAGTAGATCGTACTCCAACAAGTCCCCTAGAATCCGCCTATACCATGGAAGTTTGACACAGATGTCTGGTGGGGGGAAGGGAGTATGAAGAAAGAATCCAAGTTCATTTTCCACACCCATGCCGCGTAACTCTTTAGCCACAAGCATAAGGTGGTAATCATGGACCCAAATGTAATCGTCCATTTCAGTATTCTCTACAATCACCTGTGCGAATTTTTGATTCACCCTCTGGTATGCCTTCCAATAGGCTGGATCGAAATTACAGCGTGTTTGGAGGTCATGGAAAAGCGGCCATATAACTTCATTGGAAAATCCGAAATAATAAAGATTGACCTCTTTCTCAGTTAGCGAGACTGGCTTAAGAGTGCAGCCAAGATCTCGGCCCGCCACGGCTAGGAGCTCATCTAAGTTAACCTTTTTCAGCATTCCAAGCCAGCCAATCCACAGGCCCCCTCTCACACGCAATATCGGCCCAAGGGCAGTAACCAACCCCCCAGTACTTAGCTGAACGTCCCACTGGCCCGTATTCCCTCTGCTCAGAGTGACAGGTAAACGGTTTGATACGATTACTAATCGGCCGACCTCTGTCTCGTTGCTTTGGCGCTTTGTAACTGGCATGGATTCCGTTCCTGAATGATGCTTATATGACAATGCTATACCCGCACCCTTTTGTTGTCAATCAAAGTGAGATGAGAATCGCCATTCGCCACGGGTCCAGCGTTCGTACCAACCGAAGCGTCCAGCCTCGCTTAGTCGCGTAGGGGATAACTTTGTCGCCTTTGCCAAATCGCCGTCCTGAATAAGCATGGCAATCGTCAACACATACTATAGCGTCAGGAGATAGCTTCGTCTCCGCAGCCTTGAACTCCTCAAGATTCGTCTCCGCGTCATCGCTCCCATCGAGATATAGGAAATCTATTGAACCAGCGAACTCCTTCAGCCAATTGCCGCCCTGCCCTTGATGGAATCTGGCGCTATTGCTCAAGTTCCGGGCTGCGACTGCTGCCCGGGCGGCTCTGATATTGCGTGGATTGAGGTCAACAGAATGCAACAGGCCATGCCGTGCTTTTGCTTCCTGCGCCAGATAGATAGTGCTAAATCCGTCGTCGGCAATTTCGGCTGCCTTCCGAGCACAACCTATTTCCACAAAGACACGAGCACGGGGCCTTAAGGCGATCGCAGCAAGCAACACCTCAGCTTTTGGATTCACGTAACTTCCTCCTGTTTTTCCCTGAGACCTGTGATAACAACTCCTCTTCAGCCCCAACCATGTTCTGATTCCTCTTTGGAGATGCATAAAATATGAGAATGTTATTGTCGTGATAGAAGATTTGCGAACCAGCTAAGTGCTTTTCAACCAGGTATTTGAGCTCTCTTTTTCTTAGTGGATGCCCTAATTCCCCCCACCACTTAATGAGGCCGTTCTTTATCGGCTCTCTAATAAAGATTAGAGCATAGTTTTCCTTGACTCTTTTAAGGCAACCCTCTACGTCTTCAATATGATGTAAAACACCCCACATTACAGCTAGCTCTCCTGTTGGCATGTCCTCCTCTAGATTTTTGACCTCAGCTTCAATTCCTCTGCCTTTGGCTCGTCTAACTTGACGAGGATTAATATCAAAGCCCCGGAGCTTGGTTGGCAGGAGAATCTCTTTTAGAAGCAAGGTCACTTTCCCATCACCACAACCCAAATCATCCATCTTTCTATACTTAAAAGCGGGAGAAACTTTCTCCTCTAGAAATTTAAGTCGCCTTCTCGCGCGAGGGCCAATAACCGCATTATTACCTAAGAAGAAGTAAGCAATCCTCTCTATTTTCATAAGTCAACTTAATTTCCTCCTGCTATCAAAGTTAATCACTCACCCCTAACCAGCGAAGCAAGGTGCCTAACCCAAAATAGCCACAATAGGCAATAGTCAAGCTCTTCACTGTGTTGCCTGCCCAGCACATAAGGAAAAACTTCCATAAGCTATAGCGGAGCACCCCCATAGCAATAGCCGCAGGGGCAAAAATAGGATTAAATACTGCCGATATTATAAAAACAACTATTGCGCCTCTCCGCTGCGCCCAGTCTACAATGCGAGACATCCAGCGAGAGGCAGCCCCACTATCGGGAGAAAGAAAACCAATCCTGGGGAAAAATTCACGACCACTACGACCAGCCAAATAAACAAGTGTCCCACCTACACCGGCACCTAGCCCAGAGGTCGCCCCCACTAATGCTGGATTTAATACGCTACTTATAGTGAATACGACTACGATATAGGGAAGGGGATTTGGTAAGCTACATCCAGCAAGGAAACTAACCAGAAAAACAAAAAGATAGCCATAATTCCTGAGATACTCTATCTTTTCCCAGTAGCAAATTACAGCAAGGCAGGAGGCGATGGTCAGTGCTAGGAAAAAGCCACCCAGAATATACTTTCTTTTCGAGTCTATCCTAGCATCCACCCTCACCTTTCTTCCGTCGGATGCACTCTACTGCTAAAGTAGGCCCCAATTACTCCATGCGGATGACTAGCTTTGGCCCCTCAGGGGTATCCTCAGTCGTCAACGTCAGCTCGTCAACCACATCGGCCAGCTCCTTCCCTATTAGCAGCACCCTCGTCTCCTCATGTTCCACTACATAGTCGCCAGGTGCCTCCCTGTCGAGTACCAGGCCAAGTTGCCCACCGGGCTCTCCTTTTAACCTCAAGCACATCTCCGGGTCATCGGTATTAGCTAGTAATTTCTCCTTCAATATTTGCTTGGCTTCTTCAGTCACTGTTAGCATTTTTTACCTCCTTTTTATTAAAGCCAGATAGCGGGCCCTTTACAATAACGAGCTTCTTATCTTCAAAAGCGAGAGTATGTCCCTCAAGACTGTTAGCCAGTTCTTTCTCCACTAGTAGCACTTTAGAGCCCTTATGTTTCACTACTTGATCACCCGGCACCTCTAAGTCTGTGTCTAAACTAAACTTGTCTGGGCCGCTAGCGGTAAGTCTCAAACTCGCTTCCGGGTTATCTACCTTTGCAGACAGTTTTCTCTTCAATTCCTCTTTGGCACGCTCAGTAACGCCTATCATTTCTTACCTCCCTTTGCTTTTTCCTTTCTTTCCCATTAAATCCAGTTTCGGCCTAACTCTCTATTTGATTATCTCCTTCGCTACTCTCGCGATATGGTTAGCCTTGACCCCTCAGGAGTATCCTGAGTACCTATGGTTACCCCATCAACTAGTGGTAGCAGCTCCTGTCTTACTAGCAATATTTTCAACCCCTCGTGTTTTATCACATAGTCACCAGGTGTTTCCTTATCGAGCACTAGCATTAGCCCAAGCTGTCCACGCGGCTTCATTGATAGCCTAAGGCCAATCTTTGAGTCATTGGTACAAGTTAACAATATTTCCTTCAAATTTTGTTTGGCACCTTCGGTCACTGTCAGCATTTTTACTTCCTCTACTTCACCTCCTTGTTTACTCCCCCGGCTTGTTCTTTCCTAAGAGTGCTAACCTCAACCATCTCTTGTTGTTCGTTACCATCCCACCTGACGTAAACAGCATCGTTATCAGCACAAAGTTTTACAATAGTGCCCCTCTCGTTAGAATCATTGGAAAGGATTCTATCCCCAACCTTAAATCTCACCTGTCTGTCTTTCCCAGTCATTTCCTACCTCCTTGCATAATCTATAAGTCCTAACACAACAACGAATAAACCAACTAGTGGTAAGAAGAACATTACAATCCACTCATTCCCTAGGCTAAAGAAATAGCTCAATATTATAGATGCTGGTAAAGCCACGAAAATCCCATATATTAGTGAGGTTACCCATAACTTCATTTTTACCTTCCTTTTGTTCACAGATACCCTTCCTAATCCAAGCCTGGCTTCAGATTATCCATTCGAACGCCTGGTCCGCCACGCCTCCAAAATCTGAGCGCAGATAACCTTGCTCTGCTCTTTGGTGGGGTCAGGGTCATTAAGCCGAGCCTCTAGAACCTCCTCAAACATATCATCAGGAAGTTCGCGGGTGATGAAATAATCTAAGATGCGTAACCTCAACTTGTTATCCGCACTAGTATCTTGCCTGGCTATTGCTTCAGACTTAAGCCTTTGGCATAGCTCCTTTACTCTATCACCCAATTTTTGCCTCCTTATATGTTTTAAGGAAAAACCCGCTATCAGGCTCATCCTGGTAATCAAGTTGGTATTCGCTGATTTGACCAGTAATGGACGGGTCCAAGAACACCTTGACACCACCTAGGTCTATAACCTTGTCTACTTCGTGTTGCCTATCAAGCTTGATACTGAAGGTTGCTTTCCCAGGCTCACCAGTGTTGACAAGCATCCTGAAACCTATCCCTGTCTCGAGGCACTTATGTAAGAGCTGTTCCCTGAGCCTCTGTGCTGCCTTATTGCTAATAGTGACCATGACCTTGTATCCCCCTTTCCAGACGTATCCTTTGAGTTATTGCCTTCCTCGCGTGCTTTGTGTGATAGTCACTCCAAGTATTCATGGAGCTTTCTGCTGTGCATAGGACGACGCAACTTCCTGAGCACCTTACCCTGAATCTGGCGGATACGCTCTCTGGTAACCCCTAATTCCTGTCCCACTTCCTCCAGGGTATGGTTTCGGTTATCAACTAAACCGAACCTTAATTCGATAACACGTCGTTCCTTTGCTGGAAGCTCCGCCAGTAAATCCTGTAACTGCTCCTTCAAAGCTACTTTGGCTGCTAGCTCGGCAGGCTGAGGCGACTCCTTATCTTCGATGAAGTCATACAGAGAAGCATCTCCCTCCTCTTCAATAGGCATCTCCAGTGAGTAGGGCTGTTTAGTTGCTTTGATTATCTCACTTACCTTCTTGGGTGAGAGGTGCATTTCAGTAGCCAATTCTTCCTCAGTAGGCTCTCGCCCGTATTCCTGGGTCAAGCTGTATTTAGTGCGAAAGAGACGATTTATTGCACCAACCATATGAACCGGGATGCGAATAGTTCGGGCTTTGTCAGCAATAGCTCGCCCGATCCCTTGCCGTATCCAGTGAGTAGCATAGGTGCTGAACTTGTAGCCTTTTCGGTAGTCAAATTTGTCTACAGCCCGTATCAGCCCTAGGTTGCCTTCCTGAATCAGGTCCATTAACGACAGCCCCCGACCGAGATATCTCTTGGCAATACTAACCACAAGCAGTAAATTAGCCACGATAAGGCGCCTTCTAGCCTCCTCAGCCTCATCCTTGCTACCATGTTTGACTTGGCTAGCTAGCAACTTCTCCTCTTTAGCATCGAGAAGAGGAAGCTTGCCAATCTCAGTGAGATAAAGGCTAACCGAACTAGGTAGCGTTTTTGCATCCAGGTCTGTAGTAGCCCTTGTTGTCCCTTGGCCTGCTTCCATTCCTAGGTCATACCTCCTCAGTGTCTGACGATTCAACTTGCTGCCCTTTTTCAAATTCCTCTTCACTTAGCGGTTCGATGGACTTGAGCTTTCTATTTGTTATCCTGACGGTAAATAACCCTCTACATTTCCCACAACGGAAAGGCCCTTCGTAGGTTGACTGAGTCAATAAGAAACCGGTCTTCAAACCACACCTAGGACATTGTATTTGCATTACTGATACCAGCTCTTACCCCTACCGTGTCTCGCTCAGTTCATCACAGGAAATATTGAGCCTAATCCCAGTACTCGTCACTTCGAGCACCTCTTCAGGTGACAGGAATAGGTCCCCATCAGGCGCTTTTCGGCGAACCATAAACTTGCTGATTTCCCCAGTCCAGGCATTGCGCATTACGTAATCAACTGTGCCTAGGACCTTATTGTTCCTATCCATTACCTCAGCACCGTATTCTATCTCCATTTCTTCTCTAACCCTCGACTGTCTGATGCTCAATACCTTCCGCAACCACTTTAAGCTGAGTAAGCATCTTATCCAGACTTTGTTTCACCTTTCTCCGAAGCATAACCTTGTATAGGAAGCGTCCAATAGTCCAACCACCAATCTCATAAGCGAGGGTAACACTGGCTCTTGTCCCACGTGCATATAATTCCAACTGCCAATCCTCCCTGACCTTAGGCTGGGTCTTGAAAGCCCAACTTATGGAACGACAACGGCGGTATCGTAATATGGTTGCCAGAGACTCCAGTTTCTTTCCGCCTATACTTGAGGTTACCTGGCTAGTAGCACCAATGCACCTCCTGCTCTCGGATACAGGCTTGACATCAATAATCATTGGGTCCCACCGAGGTCGCCTTTCAAGCTGACTGGCAAGTATGCCGAAGCAGGACTCGGCAGAAGCGTCAATAAAGATTTCCTTTGTTGCTACCACTGCTCTATCACGTTGAAGTTTGCCCAGACCAGGCGGTAAGGAGGTTCTTTTCGCTGCCTTGGTTGACGGTGATGCTGTGCGGGGGCTCCGCCGTTTATCTCTTTTCTTTTTTCGACTAACTCTAGTCATAGCCTATTCAATACCCGAGGAACTTCTCTCACCTGAGATTTGAAGTACTATTTTACCTTTCTGCTGGCTCTTTTCTTATGCTTCTTAGCAGTTGATTTCTTTCCTGTTTTGAACTCTTTATGGTATTCTGTTCTCTGGTCTTTCTTCAGATACTTCTTACCCATTCACACCAACTTGACTGGTAGCCTTACATTTAGTCTACCCTGCCTCAAACTAAGTCGACATCCCGCATCTGAGTTATTTTGGCATACAAAAAGGGTTATCTTGCGATAACCCTTTTGGAAACACCCCAGTTTATTGACTTACAGCTTTAGTCCTTCTTTTCTCCTGTACCCCTTATCTCGGTCACCAAGCCCTGCTTGACAGCATAGGCTGCTGCATGCTGTCGGTTACGTAGTTGTAATTTCCCCAGGATGTGTTTGAGATGAACCTTGGCGGTATTCTCGGTAATAAATAGTGTCTCAGCTATCTCTTTATTAGTATCCCCTTTGGCTAACAGCTTTAGAATTTCCGTCTCTCTTTGTGAAAGACCTTCCTTAACCTCAGCTTCTTTTGTCTTCAAGATAACCTTACGAACAAGCTTTCCGGTAAGGGGGGGAGGTACAACAACTTCGCCCTTTCCAATCCGACCAATAGATTCAACCAGGTCACTAATTTTCATGTCTCTGAGGAGATAGCCTGTGGCCCCGTCCTCTATAGCCGAGAAGAGCTTCTCTTCGTCCCTGGAATCAGTAAGCATAGCCACCTTTACCCCTGGAGATGATTCGTTTATTTGCTGGGTGGCTTCCTTGCTATCGCACTCTGAGATGTTGCTACCCATTAAAACAACATCGGGCTCACTCTCTCTGACTTTCTCGATAGCTTCTTTCCCATTGGAGCATTGAGAAACAACCTCAATTTGTTCCTGTTCCTGTAACAGCTTGGCTAGTCCTTCACGGAAAATTTCCTTGTCGTCTACCAAAAGCACCTTTACTTGCTCCATC
>Ga0209979_1003834_pt1 | contig 12919 bp, 12 predicted proteins | sample AnhtaG_FD_183114 | JGI IMG/M metagenome (GOLD analysis project Ga0209979, IMG submission 183114) | Deep subsurface microbial communities from Anholt, Denmark to uncover new lineages of life (NeLLi) - Anholt_01485 metaG (SPAdes) (version 2) | ecosystem: Environmental > Aquatic > Marine > Oceanic...
CACTTGTCAGGCAAGAACATTTCTGCTCTCTTAGAAAGCAACATACTTCCACCCGGGATAAGAGATTTTGCATGTTTCCACAATTTTTGGCCACTCTTCATAGTAAGTCCTTTCGAGCCATTTTATTTATACATAAGACTATAGCCCTCTTTACAAAAGGGCGCAGTTAGCGCCTTAAGTTTTTTATTTTCGTCTAACCATTCAACTACTTCCAATAAAGGTATTAATGGGGCGCTATTTTTAAAGTGCTGATATACTTCACGACAAACCACAAGATCTTCTGGGTAATCTACAGTTAATCTTATGTCTTTTCTTATAAGTGAATCAGGTGCCGTTAAGTAGTGGATTTTAAATTGCCTCTTATTTTCGCGGATATATAGTGTGCATAATTCTGATCGATGCTTATCATCTCCCTTTTTGTGTGATATTTGAAGTGCTTCTAATTTAAAAATTTCAAAACTGCAACCGTCAATTATATTGTCTAAAAATGTAGCATCAGCTTCAATCGACAAATGTGCATTCCAACCCTCTTCGATTAAATTAAAATATGGATATGGAGATTCTGTTGTCATCCGGAAAATATCAGTGGCTTTTGATTCTTGGCCGCATTGAATTAATCGCATAAGCACATCTTTTTCATTACCGATGATATATTTTAATTTGTTTTCATTGGCATAATCGATGAACCCAAGGTTATGACTTCCCTCAGATATGCCCAATACGATTTCATCTATGCATTTTATTTTTGATAAACAGGCAATAATTTGATCCAAAATGCAAATTCCCTTTTCAGAGTCTAAATTCTGAAAGGGTTTCCCATATAAACGGTTTCCCTGATTTCTGCATGCCAATGCTGCTGTTAATTTTCTCATATGGCTTCCTTGGGTATTAGTGCATTACATTTGATATTTTTTTTTATACTTTTTCCAATCACATCGTTTATTTGGTATATTGGTGTACCAAAATTTAAATTCCCCACCCTCTTTAAGCAAACATCTTCTAATTTCAAAATATATCCTGCTCTTAAATCGTGATTTGCGACAACCACCTTTGTTGCTTTCCTTCGATACTTTTCTTCCAATTTTGTTAACTGCAAATTATCGCTGCCGAGTGCATTTTCAAATTTTCTGATAATTCTCACAAATTCCTTAAATCTACTGGGCTCTAATGCCGATACAAAATCTTCAATTTTTAAAGCCCTGTCTAGAGTGATGTGTTTTTCAATACAATCAATTTCCATTCCCAATGCAATTAACGAAAGAAACAAGGCATCCTCTTCTTCACCTGATGAATGATCCATGAATCCCAACTTAACCCCCGGATATCTTTTCTTTAAACTTTTTAACTTGTTTAAATTATTTTGTGCAAGTGGCGTTGGCTCTGCTTGGAAGCCATACATAAAACATATTTTATCCAAATCTCCTTTTAATATATGTTCAATAAGACTATCAATATCATCAACCGGTATACCTCCGATAGAAATATATATTTTACCAAAAGATTTTAATGTTTCTTTCAATAATAAACTATTATAAAATTCTGTTGTCGACAATTTAACCCCATCCGCATTTAAATTTTTTGCTATATTCAAACTTTTCAATCCATATACATCAAATAATACTTGCTTTTTTGCAGTTTGAATCATGGTAACCGTTTCTTCCCATATATTTATTTCCATTTCCAATGATTTAAACAATTCATAATACTCATAATCGGGTGTTGCCAACTCATCAGCATAAACCAATTGAAACTTAATATAATCGGCATCTGACTCGAGTGCTCCCTTAGTTAATAATTCTGTTAACTTTGGAGAACCTTCATAACCTTGCGCAATTTCAGCAATTATTTCAATCATGTTTCATACCTTAATATTGACAATTTTTACATTATTAATAAATGTAGGCTTTTTTAAATTTTTTAAATATAATTGAACTCTATGATATTTTTCATCTTCACTAATTATTTTGAATCCACAGGATAAAAATGATTTTACGGAGGGAATATTATCTTTTTCCATACCTGCTTCAAAAATTGTTTTATTGAATATATAACTTGCAATCAAACATGAAGCCCAAACTAACGTTTTCCCAAAACCTTTACCACGTATATTGGAACTAAAAACAAATATTCCTATTGTAGTATTACCATTACCCGTTATATTTTGTAATCCTGCGGTACCGATTAAGACACTATTAATAAATAAGCCACAAATAGTATCATTGTTGGATAAATTTTTTTTTAGCACATAATCCTTCTGTTTTTCCATATTAATATCTGATGGATTATTTACTAAATAACTATTCTGATTTTTTAAGCCACTAATATAATTCTTAGTTACATCCCCTGGCAAAATCGTTCTATATTCACATATATCGTTTTGACAAGTAAAAACTATCTTTTTATTGATTACCATTTTATAAACTCGTTATTTAGTTAACTTTTTTATTTGGATCTGTCCACAAACTTTGGAATATTATTGTCTTATCAATATTATTAAATATTTTTTTGTACATTGCATAAAATATGCTATTTCTTTTATATTTAAGAAGGCATTAATATCTTCTTCACTGTATGTCGTCAAATGATTCGGACACACCCTTAAGCGATGATTTTGCTTCTTCATTTTACTCCTAACTAAAACCTCCCATCAAGTCATTCATCAAAAATAAGCGATATATTTTCCTCCTCTGACGCATAGTCTCTGTTTTCGTCCTTTGCTTTTTTTTCAGCCTATTTTGGCAATATCATAGAATTTAATATTCAATTCTACTGGTGCCATTTTCTAGGATCTATCACTTCATGTGGGATGGCAGATCTCCAATTCTTAATAATTGTAGTATTTACAGAAATACTGAGATCTAAATTAAATAGTTGTTTCAGTTGCGATACTGAATCGACACCGAATATAAAAAAATCAATAGATTTTGATTCGGTTACATACTTGAATGCTTGCTGGATTAATCTCAAATTGTTTTTTTTATAATCTTCTATAAGAAGTGAATGATAATCTTTTAAGAAACCTGGCGCGTTTTCAGCTAAATCTGATGAAGCTAAAAATCCCTGAAGAAAAATTGAGCGAGCATACCTTTTGCCCTTTGAGACATTATTTTTGTCAAATCGATCATCCAATAAATTAAAAGGGAATTGGAAGGCTAGATCAAATCTGCAATTTCTTATTCTTTCTATTTCGTGGGGCTCGTATACAGATACTCCCAGAGAGCTAATTGAATAATCGTTTAACAAATTTTTAAAAAAATCTTCGTTTTCAAATAGGAGAAGAGAATCTTTTGCATTATGAAAAAATAAAACTTTAATTTGATGACACGTAAGATTATTTAAAGAATTTTCAATACTTCTTTCTATAAAGCTTTTCCAATCATTCTCCTTTCTCACCAGAGGTAATTTTGTCAGAATTTGAATTTCGTTGTGAATCCCGTATGATTTTACAAATTCTCCTATTATTAATTCAGATTTATAATCTGGAGCAGTGTCGAAATAGCGAATTCCTTCATTCCATGCAGTCTTTAAAAGTTTCAACGATTCTTTTTTTGATGGTTGCCCTCTTTTATTAGCGATCCCGTATTTCATCCCTAATTGAGCAGTTCCCAAAACCAGTTTTGAAATGATTTCTAATTTACTACTTTTATTGGGCATTTCACTCTGGAATTGTTTAGCTAAACACAGATTTTCGCGGAATTTTAACCGTCATAGGAATATAAAATTTTTACCCAAGATTCACCCAAACTTAAGTGTAATTTTTGTCCCATCAAGCCATGAAAGCGATTGGGGTAAACGCTGCTGCCATGGAACAGCCCTCAAAATGGGATTATGCGCTCTGCGGGGGTAGGTGATTACCACTTCTCCCTCTTTGACACTCAAGTTTGCCTTGCCTTGAACGAAATGTCTGTAGATTTTAGGCGCATCACAGTGTTCAAAGCCATGCAGTTTTTGGGCAAGCATACTGTAGAGAGTATCGGCTACCATGGTCATAACCACATCGAAGTGCATAGGGGCACGGATAGTTTGTAGTGCAATGCAAAAGAGTTATAGGTGGAAAATCAGAAGTGAAATGAGGTTGATTATCGATAATAGTTGAACCCGCCTTTTCAACTTCAGCGAAATTACACATTCCTGTCGACATTAGAATAGGCTTTCCCTTCTTGGCAGCATGCTTTAGAAAAGGTAAATTGGTGACCTCACCAGAAGACAACTTAATAATATCTACTAGATCGGAAATAGAATCAGCACTTTCAAAATCAAAGGGAGTTGTTAAAAATATAATGCCAACTTTATCACAATACTCTTTAAGACTGACAAAATCATCAAATTTCAGTTCTAATTTCTTTGCCATTTCAAGCTGTGATTCTTCTCTATTGCTAGTATTTATTGCCTGATATTTAGCTTTATTCGCCTTTTTAGAAATGTTTTTTTCAGAAATGAAAGTTTGAAATTTAACCGCATCTGCCTGAGCACCGACAGCTGCATCAATTAATTTATATGCAAATTTCATGTCTCCATTATGGTTTACACCAGCTTCAGCAATAATAAATGTTTTTTGCATCTTTAGTTCTCTGGGAAATCAAGCTGTTTTCTTAGGAATTTCTGATCTATTTTTATATCTTTAATAACATCAACCATCTTTTTTGCAGCATTTCCCTCGCCAAATTTATAATGTTCCGTCTTAGAAATTGGCAATTCAATCCAGCATAAACCACTCTCCGCCAATAATTGATACCTCCGGGTTAAGATTTGTACTAATCTGGGCACTTAATAGTCTCTTCCGAAACTCCTCATAAGAAGATTCATTATCTATCAGGTAGCAAATATAATCCTGACCTCCTTTACGTGTTCCTGCATATACTTGAACCCGTAATCGATTTTTTTTATCAACATATAAATTACTTTGATAATGCCTGGGTTTATAAGTAGGGTACCACTTTTCATTGCTCGGTCCCCTTAATTCAAGATTATCAAGATTATAATTATCTATTGGTATGTATGCATAAAGTTGTGGATCTTTTAATCGAGAAGCAGCTCTAATAAAGATACAAATTGAACGACCATCTTCCCCCTTCCAAAGAAAAAGCCGTACATTATTTGGAAGGGATATTCGCTCAATAAATTTAGCAGTTATCAAAAATGGTGTACCAGATACCGACAACTCAAAATCCTTCTCAAATGGGTTGGCCATTCCCAAATAATATGACAACATTGCCTTACATGATAAAGCACACAGAGCAAATCCTTCACCAAAAGCAACTCCTTCTAAAGTATCCGGATTATAAACAATACTATTTTTTTGTTAGATTCACTTTTAATAATAATCTGCATTTTTTACCCTTTGGGCGAGCCGATCTCACGGCATCTGCGGCAATCTCGACTCGTGAATAATCCAGGTTAATTCTTTATTTCTTAAATAAATTTTCATATAAAATATCCGCAACAACTTTATTTCCCATTGAATTCCAGTGCCCATCTTGTTGAAAATATAGCTTATGGCTATTGATTTCTTTATAGCGCTTAATTGCACTGTAAAGGTTTATATATTGTATATTATTTTCTCCACAAAAATCCTTTACTTTTTGCTCTATCCCTCCCATAGGGATTTCTAAGTCTTTTTTGAATTGGTATCCAATCCTTCCTTCAATAGTTTCATCTTTGAAATTCCATCCAATGGGTATGAACGTTACAACAAGCTTTCCTCCGTCTTTATTAATAACATCCTGTAATTTATTAACATTTGCTAAGGCCTCATCAACTACTTTCTTTGTTTTTTCATCCCATAAGTTTTCTGAACGCGTAAGCCGTATTATATCTTTCTTAATTTTATGTTCCCTGGTATTCTCAAAAAGCTTTTCCGCAATTCGGTCAAATTCTGTAGTGCGAATCCTCATAAGCGTTTTTAATTGCCTCTGAGTCAATTTTCTTTCTATAAGAGGTTCTATTGTCAAATATGCCCACTTAAAGAATTTCGATTTATCTCCTAGTCTCTCTATGAAGCTTTTGGGCTTATTCTCTACGGATGTTTTTTTGGATGCCTTTTTAAGAGAAAATCTTATAGGATAGCCGCTTTCATCTTTTATACATTCTTTTTCATAAGCAGCATCGCTTTGAGAATAGGTATCGGCAAAATAAAAATCATTAATTACCAAAAATAGCACAACTATGTCTGGCTTGAGTGTACGTCCAACTTTAAGATACCAATTAAGCTCTGTAAGCGGAGACCAGCTACTTACACCATGTTGGATCACATCAATTTTCTTATTAGAAATCTTTTTCTCAAACAATTTGCTAACTGTTTCTTCAAAGTTATTTAATCTATTTTCGATAAAGGAATCTCCCAAAATCAATATTCGTTCCCAATCTAAAGACTTCTTCTTGACGCCTTGACCGCGTATGCCCAAATTGTTAATTTCAAATACAATTGGAGGTAAATTTTCTTCACCTCTATACATGATAGCTTTAGTATTAGGTATAAGGTTGTGGTGAAAATCCTCAGATTTTTCTCTTATGGAAATGTTCGAGCCTTTTCGTTTTCTTGGGGGGAGGTTCTCCTTTATCTTATCGTATTTAGGTCCCCATAATCTTACCATAGTCTCACCAAACACGAAGACAATAAGCATCAAGATGAATATCAGTATAGAAGAGAAAACAACTTTCTTTTTTAATGTATACATGTAAGTTCTAAAATGTCTACTTTAATTCTTCCCGGTTACTGCAAGATGGTTAGCTATCGGGAACTATCTCCAGTTCAAAGCAAAAGAACTAAAAGATCTTTCTCTAGAATAGCGTATAGATAAAAGGTGCCACCGTACTGCTCGCGGAGAAAATAATCAGAGCACCGAGAAGGAGGAGCCCGATCACTAAGGGAAACAGCCAAAAGCGCTTTGTGACCTTCAAGAATTCCCAGAATTCCTTGAATATGGATTGATTCGCCATATTTTCCTCCTTAATATCGTTTTAAAAACCGTTCCTTGGGTTGTATGGGTTCAGTGCGAGCCACCCAGTAAGACGAAGCCTCTTTGTCTGGCTTGGTAGGAAGCAGAGGTCCACCAAAAAGACGCTTGATCACACCAAAAGGGGTTATAACCAGATAGTAGTAAAGAGTGAGAATCAGGATGGTAATAATTCTGCCCAAAAGATGGGCAATTTTCAGCCAGGTAACATAGACGGGCTTTAATTGCGCAGGGATCAAAACGAAGCCAGCTCCGAGAATGGACAGAAAACCAAAAAAGTAAGTAGAGAAAGGCTTTTTGCTTAAAATCCCTAGCAGGCATAGACACCCGAACAGAACAAAAGCAATTATTCCGAATTTCCGTATTTGTCTGGTCTCAGTCGAGTTCAAGTTCATTACGCCAGTCTCCCTTTTCTTGCCAGGACGGTTGTTCTTCCTTAAACAGCATACAATCTTCTATGATCAGCATATCCATCTCTGTCCGCATAAAACAACGGTAAGCATCTTCTAGAGAGCAAATGATGGGTTCGCCACGTATGTTGAAACTCGTATTAACTATTACAGCACAACCTGTCAATTTTTTAAACTCTGAAATGACTTCGTAATAATCGGGCTTATCTTTTTGATTAACAGTCTGAAGGCGGGTAGAATAATCAAGGTGAGTGACGGCAGGGATATCGCTTCTTTTAATTTTAAGACGCTCTAATATGGGCGTTGTATCTAAGGGGGGCTGAGGAAGACGTCTTTCCTTTAGGACATTGGCAACTAAAAGCATGTAAGGAGTTTTCCTGCCTATATCAAAGTATTCGGAGGCCTTCTCTTCTAATACCGAGGCAGCAAATGGTCTGAAAGATTCTCGGTACTTTATTTTTAGGTTCATCACACTCTGAGTATCTACATGTCTGGGATCTCCAAGGATACTTCTTGCCCCTAAAGCCCTTGGCCCGAACTCCATGCGTCCAGCCATGTACCCCACGATCTTTCCTGCAGCGAGCTGCTCGGCAATAATCCTCGATCTATTACCTCCGTCAAGGTTATAGTGGGAATAGCCTTTGCTTTCAAGGAAAATCTTGACGGCTTCACTGGAAAAAGAAGGACCAAGATATGAACCTTGTTGACTATCGTATCCATTTGGATTAGGTCTATCGTTTCCCAGATAACGGTGCCACACGCACAGAGCAGCTCCAATCGCTCCTCCTGCATCGCCAGCAGCAGGCTGTATCCAGATATCCTCAAAAGGGCCTTCCCTCAGTATGCGGCCGTTGGCAACGCAGTTAAGGGCAACGCCACCGGCAAAGCACAGGTTCTTTTGGTTCGTTTCCCTTTGGACGTGGCGTACCATTTTCATAACAATCTCTTCGGTAACGGCTTGAATACTCGCAGCAATGTCCATTTCCCTCTGTGTAATTTCCGTCTCAGGCTTGCGGGGAGGACCACCAAAGAGCTTGGCAAAACGCTTGTTGGTCATGCGCAGGCCGCACAAGAAATCAAAGTAAGAAAGATTTAGCCGGATGGAGCCGTCCTCTTTCAAGTCTACAAGTTCTGAGAGGATAAGGTCTTTATACCTAGGCATGCCATAGGGAGCCAAACCCATGAGTTTGTATTCGCCTGAGTTAACTTTAAACCCGATAAAATAGGTAAATGCGGAGTAAAGCAATCCCAAAGAATCAGGGAAACGGAGTTCTTTGAATAGAGTAATGTCCTTGTTTTTTCCAAATCCATAACTTGCAGTGGCCCACTCCCCCACGGCATCTATAGTTAAAATGGCTGCTTCGTCAAAAGGCGAGGGGTAAAAGGCGGAGGCCGCATGGGCTTCATGATGCTCTGTAAAAAGAATATTCCCTTCATAGCCAGTTTCTCTCTGGATGATTTTTGGGAGATATAGCTTCTGTCCGAGCCACACGGGCATAGCTTTTAGCCAGTGTATAAGACCCTTAGGAGCTACCGTTAAGTAGCTCATAAGGAGTCGCTCAAATGTTAAGAAGGGCTTATCATAAAAAACCACGTAATCCAAGTCTTGGATCCTAATATTCGCTTCCTTCAAACAGTATTTGACAGCGTTCTTGGGGAATCTCGGATCGTGTTTTTTCCGTGTAAATCGTTCTTCTTGAGCAGCAGCCAAAATATTGCCATCTTGGACAATGCATGCAGCACTGTCATGATAGAAGCAAGAGATGCCGAGGATATACATGTCAGACCCTAATTAATTTGGTTCGTACTGTATGCGTTGAAATTCAATTAATAATCCAAGACAAAGTGTAATTTCGCATAATTAAACAGATTCTCAAAGCTTGATTCCATACATACGCTTATAACCCCAGATTGAAGCATTATAGAGTTAAAATGGTAATTCTTGCTAATAAGGTATTTAGTTATGGAGAGAAAGATAGAAATATCGATAATTTGCTTATTAGCTTCCTTCCATATGAGGCAGTTTTCCCTTCAAAACAATAGCTTTATCAATTATTTGAATTAAAGAGAATGTGGATGTAATTAGCGTTTTATATCTACATTCTGATGCAATTCTTGGAATATGTTCGTCGCGCCTTTCCCCAAAAATATATTGATATAGCGACTTCCAACTAAATCACGTACTTCACTCCTTGAATTTGATTCTAAGTCCATTTCCTAACAGCATTTTTTATCTCATCAATGACTCTTTTAACATCCCCATTCGTCATAGCTGGGTAAAGAGGAATGGAAAGGCATTTCTGATAATATTTTTCAGCCACAGGACAATCTCCCCACGATGTTCCAAAGTTTTTCTGAAAAAATGGCTGGGTATGCACAGGAATATAATGCACCTGAGTTTGAATTCCCCGCTCCTTGAGCTCAATCATGAATTCAGTTCGCGTAATGCCTAAATTGTTAAAATCTAAAAGAAGAATGTAAAGATGGAAGTTGCTGTCACATTTATCATACTCAAACGGCGTTTGAATGCCTTCAATGTGGCTGAAGGCCTTGTTATATATCTCAACTATTTCACGCCGGCGTTTTCTTATAACATGGAGTTTTTTTAACTGAGAAATACCTAAAGCACTTTGAATATCAGTAATTCGGTAATTATAACCTAAAGCTACTTGTTCATAATACCATGGATTAAAAACAGGTTTTGAGCCGGAAATATCATATTGAAATGCACGATCACCATAGATAAATTCTTTCGGATTGTTTGTGATTCCGTGGGAGCGAAATAGTTTTAGTTTTTCATACAGCATTTCATCGTTAGTAAGGATTGCTCCGCCTTCTCCAGTTGTAATATGCTTAACAGGGTGAAAGCTCATCACTGTCATGTCAGAGTATTTACCTGAGCCTACTTTGAATTTATTATAAATTGATCCTAAAGCATGGCATGCGTCCTCTATCACGTAGATCTTTTTTCTGAGTTTTCTCTCATTTTGTTTTACGATGTATTGTATTGTCTCCATTTCACAACTCTGCCCTGCTAAATGCACAGGAATAATTGCTTTTGTCTTTTTGTTTATCTTTTTTTTGATTTCTTCAGGGTTAATTGTGTATGTTTTATAATCAATATCTGCAAAAATAGGTTTGGCTTGACAATATAAGCAACAGTTGGCAGAAGCCACGAATGTAATTGGTGAAGTGATAACTTCATCTCCTAATTTTATGCCAGCAGCAAGACAAGCGAGATGTAGTGCAGATGTACCTGAATTAACAGCAACTGCATATTCAGCATCACAATATTCTGCCAATCTTTTCTCAAATTCTTCAATTTTTGGTCCCTGTGTGATTCTGTTAGAATGGAGAGTATCAACTACTGCCTGAATATCATTTTCATCAATCCATTGTCTACCATAAGGTATTGTAAACGTTTTGCTTTCATAATCAGGCTTTATTTTTTTAATAACTTGTGGGACACCACACCTGAAATCTTTATAAAACTCATCAATTGTCTGGTCGATTGTAGGAAGTTTGTATGAGAGAGCTTGTTGTATTTTTGCATTATTCAATGAAAGATTTTCCCCCCTTTTAGCTTTAAAGTGAAAGTCTTCAAGAGAAATTGGCTCAACTAGCTTACCCTCTAGGCCAAATCTATTTGCGATTTTAAACGCAAATTCGTATTTCGAACATGAATCAGAGCTTCCACAATTATAGATTCCATGTAAATTATTTTGAATGGCTATATCAATTACTCTAGCAAGTTCAAAGGTATAAATTGACGAAAAATAAGCATCTTTGAAACCATTTATCTGTTCCCCTTCTCTTAATTTATTTAATATCCATTCCCCTATACTCTCTTTATCCTGAATATTCCATCCAAATAGATTTGTTCTTAGAATAAGGCTGCTGTTTTTCTTTAAAACTTCAAGTTCTCCTTCGTATTTTGAGCGGCCATAAGTATTCAATGGATTTATTTCGTCGGTCTCTGAAAAATCACCTTTCGATCCGTCATAAACTGAATCGGAAGATATATAGACTAGTTTTGTATCTAATTGGGAAATAATATTGACGATGTTTTCTGTTAATAAAACATTTACTTTTTTTGATTCTTTAGGGTATTTTTCACAATAATCTACATTTGCTAGTGAGGCGCAGTGGATAATAAAAGATGGATTGAACTCATTGATAATTTTCTTTGTATGAAGAAAGTCTAATAAATTTATTTTTTCTGTCTTTATACCTGGTATTGTCACCGAGTGCGAATGATATAATCCTAATATCTCATATTTGTTTTTAAAGTAGTGAGCAAGGTTATTTCCCAGAAGTCCTGAGACTCCAGTAATTAGCATTTTCATAAGTAGTCCTATTAAAAATGTTGATTAAATTTTCAAGTGATTTAAGACAAATAATTCTTTACTGAGGGACGTCTTCCATGGACCATCGAGTTTTTTCAATACTGTAGTCATCAGCTATATTCTCGATAATAGGTTTAATTTCTTCAGTTGAAATAAAATGAGGATTATTATCTGAATTATAGCTGAATCTTTCTGGACAAAGTTTGCCTCTGTTTTCTTTGGAGTACAATCCTTCAGCTTCTGTACTATTTTGTCTTATTACATAGCATTCATTATATTCGATACAGTCTCTACCTTCATTTTCACAGATAAGAGTTTCATGGACTTTTTCTCCAGGCCGAATTCCGACTATCTCTTGTTTACAATTCGGTCCAATTGCCTTTGCTAATTCAGTAATTTTCATTGATGGAATCTTTGGAACAAATATCTCTCCTCCTTTTGTAATTTCAAGTACTCTCAAGACAAAGTGGACTCCTTGATCTAGAGTAATCCAGAATCTTGTCATTCGTGGATCAGTAATTGGGAGAACACCTGTTTTTAATCTTTCCATAAAAAAAGGAACGACAGACCCACGACTCCCTAAAACGTTTCCGTAGCGAACTACTGAATAAATTTTATCATGTCCAATTTCACGGTATACATTAGCTGCAACAAACAATTTATCTGAACAAAGCTTTGTTGCGCCATACAAGTTTATTGGATTGCACGCTTTATCTGTGGAAAGAGCAATTACACGTTTCACATCATTATGAATTGCTGCATCAATGACATTCATTGCCCCAATAATATTTGTTTTTATAAATTCTGTTGGATTATATTCGGCAGCGGGAACCTGCTTTAGTGCTGCAGCATGAACTACATAATCGACGTTATGAAATGCTCTGATGAGTCTTTCTCTATCTCTTACATCACCCAGGAAGTATCTGATACATGGATATTTGTTTGCATTCCAGCGTTGAGACATTTCAAATTGTTTTAATTCGTCCCTGCTGAAAACGATGAGCTTTTCTGGTTTATAATTTTCTAAAACAATTTGTACGAACTTTTTTCCAAATGAGCCTGTTCCACCAGTAATTAGAACATTTTTTCCATTCAACATGCTATCTCCTTTTTTCCATTCATTTTAATAAGATTTTAGTCATTGTGAGCTACATAGTATTTGTTTGTTTCACTTTTAAAATTGATATGCTACCGCCCTTAGCTTTTA
>Ga0209979_1003835_pt1 | contig 12919 bp, 7 predicted proteins | sample AnhtaG_FD_183114 | JGI IMG/M metagenome (GOLD analysis project Ga0209979, IMG submission 183114) | Deep subsurface microbial communities from Anholt, Denmark to uncover new lineages of life (NeLLi) - Anholt_01485 metaG (SPAdes) (version 2) | ecosystem: Environmental > Aquatic > Marine > Oceanic >...
TTCAGGCTCTTGCCGTTGTCGCCATCCAGTTGAATGTCGAGGTAACCGGGCATGTCGATTCCGTTTTCAATCTCAAGAGTGAGGATAGCTGAGGTGAACTGGACCGAATCAAACCCGGTCGGCACATCGATATCCTGTTCGAGATCCTCAAAGCTGGCTGTTACCGTGTCAAAGACGCCCGTGACCGAACTGAACGTCATAGAGGTCAAAGCAGCCTCGACGAAAAAGCTGTCCGATTGATTGATTTCTACCTGTTGCGGCGCTGTCCCGGGGACAGAAGCGGTTACATTGATATCAATGTCCTGCGGGACCGTGACGTCACAGGGAATCAGGCGGTAGCCGCTGAGGTCGACAGCAACGACTGTATTCTGCCTTGCCGGGACGGGCTGGTCGATTGTCAGTGGCTGGCTTCCTGACGAGACAATATCAGGAATAGTGATTGTCACGTTGGCGTCAAGGTTGGTGCTGTTGACAATGGTCAGGTTCATACTTCCGTCGGACAGGCTGGCGGTATCGATACGATCACTTTCACTCAGGGCCACCTGCTGAGAGAACTCTCGCGACAGAGCCGGCACTTCTGCCACCGCTGATGTAACTTCCAGGCTGTCGGCAAAGACCAGCTCGGTGCTGATGTAGCGACTTGAAACAGAGTCAACCAAACCACCGGGCGTGTAGCAGTGACTGATCACTCGAAGGGTATTTGAGATTGTCTTCCCATCCAGCGAGAGAGGCAAAGAGTCGGTATCGCCGCTCGCTACTGGTGCCGGAAAGGTGTCGGTTGCTATTGTCCAGCCATTGCTAATGTCGAAGATTTCAATGATTACCGTGTCCAGGCTGATCCCCAGTTCGTTCTGCACCTCTATGGTGACCTGCCCGCTGGAGATCGTAGCCTGCGAGAAATTCGAAATCGTGGGCATGTCGTTGTAGAGGTCAAAGCTCATAGGAACTACCAGTGCGCTGTCGCCGGGCAGCGAGCTGGCCAGCCCGCTGATCGAAGATAGACTGACCGTTACCGAGTCCATGTTGGGAGGGTCAAGACTGACGGTTCCCACTTGTTCTGATACTACATATGACAGATCCGAGGTCGACAGCAGGTCTTCTTCCAGTTGGACGGTGTCGAGGTCTTCGGTAATCGAGTAGGTCACGATCCCGGAGGAGTCTATCTCCAGCCCTTCTTGGTCAATCTTGTGGATTAGTTCCTCCATGGGGTATGTCCTGTTCATCACGGGAACCGTGAGCCGCGTATTCCACTGCGGAGATTCCGGCTTTTTTATGGTGCACTGCGCCAGGGTCAAAAAGGCGACAACGACCGCCAGACTCAGAAACAGTTTGGACCCGAACTTGAACAGAAACGAATCCCCAAAGCCCTCTGACAGGTCAGTTCTCCTTTTTTGTCTTCTCGCCATAGTATCCCCCAATGCTCAAGGGTTGCTCCTGTGTTTCTCTTGGCGAGTCGTGCAAAGGGGATGCCGGGGTGGCCGGGCGCTGTAACTGTCTGAAACTCAATGCCTTGATGGGCAGGTATGGGGATGGCGCCACAGGATATTGCATTGCCGGTCAGCCAGCGCAGTGGGGAACTTCCCATATTGAATTGGCCGGATTATTTGGTTATATTTCACGAAGAGGATACAACTATGGGTATGCCCAAGTATGACAGATTGCTTTACATCCTTAATCTGCTGCGGGCTCGCAGGAACCTGAATGCCCGCAAGCTTGCCGAAGAATGTGGGGTTACCGAACGGTCGATTTATCGCGATATGATTGCTCTCTCAGAGGCCAACGTACCCATCTACTATGACAACGGGTACAAGCTGGCATCGGGTAACTTTCTGCCGCCGCTGAATTTCGATTTTGACGAGTACCACTGTCTCAAACTGGCTCTGGAGTCCTCGCCCCTGACAAAAACCGAAAAGTACCAAGCACCGCTGAGAAGAATAAAAGCCAAAGTGGAAGCCGGTCTATCGGATTCGGTGAGGAAAAAGCAGAGGTTCACCCCGGAAACAACACACATTGAAATTGCTACTTCGGCGGCGCAGGAAAAAGGGGAGAAGTTCTACGGTGTTATTGAAGAAGCCATTACATCCTGGCAGTGTCTTGAGCTGGAGTACGATTCGATTCAGTCCGGCGTGACCAAAAGAGTCGTCGAGCCATACTTTATCATCTTTCGGGGGAGAGCTTTTTATTTTGTTGCTTTTTGTCGCCTGCGCCGGGAAATCAGAACCTTTCGCGTTGACCGGGTCCTGCAACTCAGAATGCTCGATGAAAGATTCAACAAGCGTGACGACGTCACCCCGGAAACCTACTTCGAAGGGAGCTGGCAGTTGTTCAGCGGCAAACCTGTCGAGGTAGTCGTCAGGTTTCGAGGAGCCGCCGCTCGTGTGGTTCTATCGGGCAAACATCATCTGAGCGAGTCAATCGAACGAATCAGCGAAAACGAGGTACTGTACAAAGTCGTTACCCGGGGGTTTGAGGAAATCCAACGCTGGCTTTTGGGATTCGGGGCCGACGCCGAGGTCTTATCCCCGCCCCAACTGCAAAAGAACCTCGCCCGGATCGGTCAGTACCTGTCGTCAACGTACCTTGATAAGAAACACTGATACCTAGTTCGGGACAATCGATCAACCAAATCGGGCTTGGAAATCTGAACGTTCTTGTTATATTATAATAGATACGCTTGATATACTGCAAACGATCTGACGGAGAGTGCTCATGCTACAGAATAAATCTACGGCTATAAAGCTCTTGGCTTTGCTCACAATCCTGGTCGGTCAGGCCGCCGGCCAGGTACCGATAAATCCTAGCCCCTTCTGGCAGTCGGGTGAAGCTGGTGTGTACAGCACCGGGATGATCTGGCGTGATTGCAACAACGACGGCTATATTGACGTGTTTTTTTCCAACGGCAATGATATGGCTCTGGCGTCAAATACAATCTACCTCTCTCAATACGGCTTGTTACCCACCGCCGCCTCGTGGTATTCGTCCAATGCGGAATACTCCGGTCACTGCGCCGTCGGAGACATTGATGATGACGGTTTCCCCGATTTTGCCGTTGCCAACTATCTCGGTACCGGCGGATTTTCAACCGCAGGACTTTCCAACCTGTACTTCAATTCCAACGGCCTGCCACACACCACACCTGACTGGTACACCGGTGACAGCATCTACTCTTTTTCCTGTGCCCTGGGTGACGTCGATGGCGACGGTGACCTCGATCTGGCTTTCGCTACCGGCGAAGGATACACCACCAAGAAACAGCGGGACCTGATCTACTTCAACGTGAATGGCGTTCTTCAGACAGTACCGGGCTGGCAGTCAGCGATGCTCACGGAAGGCATGGACGTCACTTGGGGTGATGTCGACAACGACGGTGATCTTGATTTGGCTTTCTGCTATGATGATGTTGCGGCAGCGGTTTATTACAATAGTTCGGGAACTCTGGAAACGTCCCCGACGTGGCAGTCAAACGATGTGGAACCGGCCAACACACTGATATTCGGCGACGTCAACGGCGACGGCTGGCTTGATCTTATTATCGCCTACAACAATCAGGGCGGCGGCGGGGGTTACTATCGAGTCTACTATAATAACGGTGCCGGCAGTCTTAATCCGAATTATGGGTGGCAGTCATCCAACGGTGGTTACGGTTCGGCACTTTCGCTTTATGACTACGACAACGATGGCGATGACGACCTGTCGGCCGGCAGGTGGTGGGACCGACCCCGCGTGTATGAAAACCTGGGTGACTCTTTTACCTCTGCACCGATTTGGCAGGGTGGTCTCTCGACCGTTGTCGAGGAACTGGCGTGGGTTGATGTCGATGCCGACGGGGTCGAGATGAGAGCGGATACGATCTATTCCCCTCCCTCCCGCAAGCTCTTTTACGTCAAACACCATCCACTCTATTCTATCGACTCGGTCATTGTTGATGGTTCTCTGCTGGGCGACGCCGATTACTGTTATGATCTGGTTTCGGGTTGGGTCTCGCTTGGTCAAGCGCCGGTGAGCGATGTCATTATCTATTACCAATACTCCTTCAAGAACGATCTTACCGTCGCCAACTGGGACGTATACAACATCGCCTATGGCAACACCAATCAGCCATTTGTCAAGTTCTATGCCGATACGACCTTCGGCTGGGCGCCGCTGACCGTGCAGTTTTCCGACAGCACAGTTGGCGCTTCAAGCTGGCTGTGGCGCTTTAGCGACGGTGACAGCTCGACGGTGCAGAACCCGCTGCATATGTTTTACGTCGGCGGCGCCTACGACGTCTACCTGGAAAACGTGCAGCCCGACGGCTGGCATAACCGCACGCAAATGAAAATGATAGCGGTACTGGGGGATACGCTCTGGTTTGACGACATCAGCTCAGCGGTAAGTATTGGAGATACGCTGAGAGTCCCTATCTATCTGAGAAACGCCCATCCTATGGTTCATTTTGTTCTGCCTGTTACCTGGAACGGACCGGTTGGGTTGCAATACCTGTACTTCGATACTGCCGGCTGCCGCTCGAATTACTTTGAAAGAGTGCAACTGGTTGTCATTGATCCGGCCAACCGGAAACTTGTTTTTGATCTCGTTCCCGACTACGGCGGCGGCGCGCCACCGCTTGAGCCGGGATGGGGCACGATTATCAATCTGTATTTCACGCACATTTCGGGGCTTGGCACCGACATCTTTGATACCACCACCCATGCCTCAAAGTCACTTTATCTGGACGCCGGATATATCGAGTATCAACCTTTTGTTGATATCGGGGAAGTCTCCGTTGTTGCCCTGTGCGGCGATGTTGACGGCGACGGTAATGGGCCCAACGTCGTTGACCTGTATTACTTCGTCGATTGGCTGTTCTTCGCCGGCCCGCCTCCGCCCGTTATAGCTGCAGCCGATGTTGACGGCGACGGCGGCATCAACGTCGTCGATCTGATCTATCTGGTGGACTACATGTTTTTTAGTGGTCCATCCCTGAACTGCCCATAGGGGATTGCCATTGATGTCAACAGCGTTTAGCTGCTTCGCTTGACAATGAGCGCCCGATAAACCATCTTTGCTGTAACAACAACTGTAGGGCAGAACCCCTTGGGTTCTGCCTATTTACGACTGATGGAGGGATGCAGTGGAAGCGCCAACAGTCTTTATTAGCTATAGCCACAAGGATGAAGGTTGGAAGAACCTTCTCGTCACGCACCTCGGGGTGCTCAAATGTGAGGGTCTCTTAGACATATGGGATGACACCCTTATCGAGACCGGCGATGAATGGTACCCGGAAATACAGAAGGCTATTGGCAGTGCTAAAGTGGCTATCCTGCTAATCTCGGCAAATTTTCTTACTTCAAAATTCATCTTAACGGACGAAGTTCCTCGTTTACTGCAACGGAGAAGGACGGAGGGCCTACGAATCATCCCTGTCATTATTAAGCCTTGCGCATGGAAGCGGGTAGAATGGCTTTCCCGCATTCAAGTCAAGCTGAAGGATGGCAACCCCTTGTCTGGTGGTAGCGAATATGCAATTGACTCAGTTTTTGCAGAAATTACAAGTGAAATAGGAGATATCATTGGTCAAGCCTGGCGCGTAACGATCGAACTTGAAAAGATTTCCCTTTCCAAGCTTCCATCAACTAATCCACAATTATTTGGCCGAGAAAATGAAATAACGCTTCTGAATCAAGCGTGGGATGATCCTCACACCAACATTGTTAGTTTAGTGGCGTGGGGCGGGGTCGGTAAGACGGCCCTTACTCATGCCTGGCTCAATCGAATGCGAGCTGATCAGTTCCGCGGTGCGGAACGAGTGTTTGGCTGGTCCTTCTACAGTCAGGGTGCACGGGAAGGGGCACAGGTGTCCGCCGATGAGTTTATTGCTGCGGCATTAAAATGGTTTGGTGATCCTGATCCTAAAGAAGGGTCACCGTGGGATAAGGCTGAACGCTTGGCCAATCTCATCAGACAACAGCGGACGCTGCTGATCCTTGATGGCGTGGAGCCTTTGCAGAGTCCTTTTGAGCAGGGTCATATCAAGGATCCGGGGCTCTGCTGTCTGGTAAAGGAATTGGCTGCCGGGAACAATGGCCTGTGCGTTTTGACCACCCGACTTAAGGTTGATGACATTGAGCACCACATCGGTAGTTCCGTCAGACACGTCTCATTGGAACATCTCTCGGACGAAGCTGGCGCCCAGCTTCTCAAACAGCTTGGTGTCAATGGATCTGACGATGAACTCAAGCTGGCAGCTCGTGAATATGATGGTCATGCGCTTGCTCTTACACTGCTGGGGAGATATCTAACGATTGCACATGACGGAAATATTGGGAAGCGCGACCGTATTCCCAGGCTTACTGACGAACCTCAACTGGGCGCACATGCCCGCCGGGTGATGGAATCGTATGAGAGATTGTTTAAGGATAAACCTGAACTAGACATACTACAAATAATGGGTCTTTTCGATCGTCCTGCTGATGCGGGCGCTGTTGCTGTGCTGAGAGCTAAACCGGTTATTAAGGGTCTGACCAACCGCTTACTGGGATTGTCACAGGATAAATGGGGGTTCTCGATAAACAACCTGAGGCGACTCAGGCTTCTAGCCCTTGAAGATCCTTACCGTCCCGGCACTCTCGACTGCCACCCGCTGGTACGCGAATATTTTGGCGAGAAGCTACAAAAGCACAACCCCAAAGCATGGAAAGAGGCACATAGCAGACTATACCAGCACTACAAATCCGTAGCCAAAGAGCTTCCCGACACCATTGAGGAGATGGCCCCTCTTTATGCAGCCGTGGCTCACGGCTGTCACGCCGGGCGCTATCAAGAGACGTTTGATGAGGTGTACTGGCGACGGATCGCTCGCGGAAACGAGTATTTCGCCACTACAAAGCTCGGGACAATTGGCGCTGAACTGGCTTTATTATCAGGCTTTTTTGACCCACCATGGAGTAAGCCTGTTGCCGACCTAAGGGAGAGTAGCAAATCCCTTGTTCTCGGCGAGATTGGCTTTGACCTCCGAGCGCTGGGACGGCTGGGGGAGGCAGTGCAGCCGATGGAGGCGGCTCTTCAGTCTTCCATTGCACGAAAACACTGGCAAAACGTGGCCAAAGCGTCTGGCAATCTCAGCGAACTCTTTTTGACCATTGGAGACTTGCCACAAGCTTTGAAATACGCGCAAGAAAGTGTGGAGTACGCCGACCGCAGCGGCGATGAGTTTGAGCGGATTAGCATGCGAACGACTCTCGCTGATGCCCTCCACCAGGCAGGCCGCCTGTCAGAGGCGGAAGTCGCCTTCCGTGAGGCCGAAAAGATGCAAAAGGAGCGGCAGGCGGAGCTTCCCCTCCTCTACTCCCTCGGGGGCTATCGGTACTGCGATCTGCTGCTGAGCCAGGGGAAGTACCGGGAGGTGCAAAGACGGGCAGAGCAGATTCTGGAATGGTCAAGGCGAGCAAGGGGTGTTAGTCTTTTGGACACTGCAGTTGTCCACTTGTCACTGGGAGCGGCCTGCCTCCGGGCACGACAGGAAGCGACTACCGATTTCACTCATGCCGCTTCACATCTGAACCAGGCGGTGGATGGCCTGCGAAAGGCTGGGCAACAGGACGACTTGCCGCGTGGTCTGCTTGCGCGGGCGGAGCTGTACCGAGTGACAAAGGAGTTCAAAAAGGCGCAGAAGGACCTGGACGAAGCAATGACCATTACCACCCGCGGGCAGATGCGCCTGTACGAGGCCGACTGCCACTTAGAACAGGCGCGGCTGCACCTGGCCATGGGTAACAAGGACGAGGCACGCAAAAGCCACGCCAAAGCCAAAGAGATGATCGAAGAGATGGGCTACCACCGCCGGGACAAAGAGGTCAAGGAGATCGGGAAGCAGCTTGCGTGATGTGTTTTTGTGCGCGGCACATGTCCACATGTGCCCGACACTCGGCAGATGTGGACATCTGCCGCCCACAGCACCCACCGTCCGCCACTGGCGGATGGGCCACCCGCCCATCTTGGTGCCCCCATACCATAGTGGTGCGTAATCTATTGTCGGGTTTCTCATTCCACTTCGTTCCATTTGAAACCCGACCTACTGTTCTCCGCGTAGCGGCGGGCTTTACGTCCGCCGTCCACAGGCGGGAGGCAAGCCCCCGCCCTACGCGAGTCAAAATGGTCACCTTTTGAGGCAGCCTCTGAACAGTCCTTGTCAGCAGGCCATATTTGTCTTAATATCCCCTGAGAATGTGGAACAAGAGTCTCGCCTACCTTCGCCAGTTCGACAGAAATCTCTGGATTCTTTCGCTCGGCTGGTTTGTCAGCGCCCTCGGGTTTGCTGCTGCCATTCCGTTTATCGGTATCTACTTCTACGCTGAGTTTGGCATGTCAATCATCGAGATCGGCCTTTTCTTCGGCGTCATGGCTGTCGTCCGGTCGGTCTTCCAGGCGGTTGGGGGAGAAGTTTCCGACCGGATTGAACGGCGCTGGATGTTGATATTCGCTCAGTATAGTCGTGCTGTAGTATTTGTGTTTCTATCGGCAGCTATCTATTGGCACTGGGGCTTCTGGTGGTGTGCGGTCTTGCTAGCGGTCAACTCAGTCTTCGGGGCGATCTTCCAGCCGGTGGCAAACGCGATGGTGTCAGACATCTTGCCGAAAGGAAAACGTCTGGATGGGTACGCCATAACCCGCACCGCCGGAAATTTGGGCTGGGCCGCGGGGCCGGCCATAGGCGGCTTTTTGGCAACCTCTTCCTACGCTTTGCTGTTCTTGATAGCGGCCGTCGTTACGTTGCTTTCCTCATTTATCTTCCTGATCTTTTTAAGGGTGGTGCGGTCTGACCGGCAAACCGACCGTTTTAAGCTTTCAGACATAATCGCCATCAAGGACGATCCTCTCCTGGCCAGGCATGCGATCCTGATTTTCATTTTATACTTGGTCGTGGCACAGCTAATCCTTCCCTTTTCCGTTTACTCGGTGGAAATGGTCGGCATTTCAACAACGCAATTGGGTTACCTTTTCAGCTTGAACGGCCTGCTGGTTGTCTTGTTGCAGATTCCCATTACGCGGCTTCTGTCGAAATTCACCTTGACTACACAATTGGCGTACGGCGCCTTTCTGCATGCAATCGGCTACGGCATGATGGGAATACTGGTAGGGTTTGAGTACTTTATTTTGGCCATCACCACAGTTACGATTGGCGAGATATTTATGTCGCCACCATCCTTGACGCTGACCTCGCGCCTGGCGCCAGAGGGGCGTATGGGAAGATACATGGGCATTTATGGTTTCTTTGTCGCCGCAGGGTGGTCGTTCGGGCCGCTGTACGGGGGAGCGCTTCTCGATCATTTCGGGGACGCTCCTGCTACGGCGTGGCTGCTTATCTCCTCCCTGGCGGTGGTCTCGGGGGTGGGTTACCTGTTGTTCCGGCGGAAGCTTCCCGCTGAGATTGATGCAAGGGGTTAGCCTGGCTACTTGATAATGGCCAGCTTGCCGATCTGGGTGCGCCCTTCCGATTCAACGACATAGTAGTAAAGCCCGGAAACGACGGCCTGGAAATTATGTGATATCAGGTTCCACTGATCATGGGACGACTGCGGATCTGAGGGGTCTTTATCGTGCACGATTTTCTTTATCAGGTCGCCGTCAAGCGAGAATATACTAATGGTACACTTGGCGGGAAGATTGGCAAAATGAATAGCGCGTACCCGCTCAACCGGCCGGTCCGGCTCAAGGCGTCCCTCGAAACCGAGGGCACGGTAATGCCCGTCAATGCGGTAAGGGTTCGGATACACATAGACGTCAAGCCCATACGCTTCGACGGTGACAGCCATCGCCTGCGGATAGGCAGCTATTGTGTTATTCGTCGGGTCGGTTTCCAGAGAGGTCAACTCGACAAAAGGGGAACCGAAATCAAAGCAGGTTACTGCGACATTGTAGGGTACCGTAGGAAGGAGGCTATCGATGACATACTCGTACTCGTAGAACCTCGGCAGAGGCACGCCATACTCTTCGGTAACGTCCTCCGGCCTCCACTGGGAAGGATCAGGGCCGGGATTGACGGCATCGGGGTAAACTTTATGTATCCCGTAGGTCAATGATAGGGAAGAGGCATTGTAGTCCTGAGCGTCAAAGAAGTAGTTTTCACCCTCGAATTCGAAAGGCCTCTCTCTGGTATAAAAGAGGGGGTCAAAATCTGGGTCACCGAACATCCTGCGCAATGAGTCAACAGTGAACGGAATCTCTTCGAGGACCCACTCGGCGCCGCCCCCCATACTTTGTTCATACCGGTACTGGTTGTAGTCTTCGCGGTCATACGAGGCGACGACTGAAAAGCTGGCGGGGCGATTGTCCCGGCCAATGTGCACCCGGTACCCTTCGAAATCGATGATCTTAGAGAACATATCCGGTGTCGTTTCTGAGTAGAAACCGTTCCAGCGAACGATCAGTTTTCCCTCAGACGGGATAACACTCAGCTTTGGTGCCGGTGGCGGTCCGGCGGCCTTGAAATCGGGAACGCCGTCTCCAGCCGCATAGGATGTGTCGCAAATCCCGGTGACTGAGTCGCAACAGATTCTCTCCAGGCCGCGGTAGCCGTCACCATCGGTATCAACCCCCGGATTGTCGTACACCCAGGAAGCCCAGCGGGAGTTGGTGGCCAGCTCAGAAAAGTCAAGAGAGTTGTAATAAATCTCCGGCCGCTCGGATTTGAACAGCTTGTTGAAATCCAAAGGTTTTACGTGAAGGTTATCGCCTCCTACCCAGGCAAAGGAAACGGGAAGCTTCTGTCCCGGACTGATGTCAAAAGGCCCGAAGGAAAGCAGATACCTCGTATCCCACCCGACGCAATAGAGTCGGCGTTTGGAGGCGGCGGCAGCCAGCCCTCCTGGCTGTGGTTGATAGCTGTGAACATGAGGTCGTAGTCAAACTCCTCATGGCTCAGGACGTAGTATTTGTTTCGGTCGCCTTCCGGGGTGCCCAGACGGCTGCCGAAATATCGATACGGGTCGTCCGAGGTCCCCTGACGCCGCGGACCAAAGTCGCGGGCGGGGTTAGAATAGTTAATGATCCACCAGTTGTACGAGTATTTTAGTGACGGGGACGGCGTTCGGATGACTCGGACGCCCACGGCGCCGCGAGCGGAACGGTGATCCCACTGACCCGATTCATCGGGATCACCATCGTTGTCTGCGGTGTAGGCGATGTCGATGGTGTCTATGAAGCCACACCCTTCGGGGGCGGGATGGGTGCGGTAAAAGCCGACAATATCGTCATTCCAACCCGCCGGCCCCTGTCGGGTGGTATGCCAGACGTCTCCGTCAACGTAGATTCCAATGTAAACGTCTCTGAGGTCTTTTTCGCCTATGTTTTGAACCTGGAAGTCAAACAGGATGAAGTCGTCTGCGTAAGAGTAACTCCACGCCATCGACCTCTGGGTGACCTTGATGTTCAGCGGCTTGTGGGGTCTGTTGTCGGTGGGGTCCCGTTCCACCAGATTGGGTGAGGTAGTGGTGTCGGTATATTCACACAGAATGTCCTGTTCGGAGTAAGCGTCAGGGTCATAAAAGGGGCTGTTAATATCCAGAGATTTGTATACAAAATCTCTGCTTGGCCAGAACTCCAAGGTCCGATACCAGTCCTCGTTCGCGCATGAGACAAGAGTGTCGCGCTGTACAACAGCACCGATCCAGATGGCGGCCACCCAGAGGTAAACGATGTCGCTGCCTTTGGGGTAGATGCATGATGGGATAGATTCGCCGGTAAAGGGGTCCGGAATAGTACCTCCCAGGGTTCCAAAGGTGCCGTTGTTGGCAATTGCCAGTTGAATGTTGCCGCGATTGTGTGCGGTATAGACAATTGGGATGCCCGCTGCCACGGGTGGGAGAAGGTGCTTGCCACCAGCGCTGACTTTGGTATTTATTTCCCCCCAGACGGCGGTATCCGCAATCAAAAGCACAAGAAAGGCCGCCCACAAGATTGCCTGCCGACGGCCTTTCATAAACTTGCCCACCGCTCCCATCGGCGCCGTTTACATTATGATGACCAGCTTGCCTATCTGGATCTCTCCATCCTTCGCCTCAACGGTCCAGTAGTAAAGACCCGACACCACCAACTGCGTGTTGCGTGTGATCAAATTCCAGGTATCATGCGACGCATTCGGATCAGACGGATCCTTGTCATGTGCAATCTCTTGCACCAGGTCGCCGTCAAGAGTGTAAATTCGAATGGTGCAACTGTCCGGCAGGTTGGCAAAGTGAATTAACCGCAACTTGTCGGGAGGAAGCTGCATCTCAGGATTGCGACCCTCAAACCCCAGCTTCTGGTACCCGGCATCTATACGATATGGATTCGGATATACAAACACCTTCAAGTCCTTTTGCGCCACCTCGTCGGCCGAACTGAGAGGATAGGCGCTCTTGGCACCCACCGTCACCGAACTCTCCAAAGACGGCAATCCCGACGAGGGGGAACCAAAATCAAACGCCGTCACGTTCACCCAGTACGATACCGTCGGCAGCAGATTGTCGATCACATACTCGTATTCAAAGTACTTGAAATGCCCATCCTCGGTCAACTCCTCCGGACGAGCCGAATCAGGATCCGCATGCGAGGGAAACGGCTGATCAGGATACAGTTTGCGAATGCCGCCCGGCAAACCAAGTTCGGCCTGGTTGAAATCCTGCGCGGCAAAATAGAAAACCGAATCACCCCATGGGCCATAGTAGTGGTACGGTGAGGAGGGGGTATAGACCAAGGGGTCGAAGAAGGGATCGTTGCAGGAGTCGCCGTATACACATCGCAGCCTCTCAATCGTAAACGGCACGTCGTTCAGCTCCCACTCTCCCCGGCTCGCATCGTAGACAAACTTGTTGTAGTCCTCCAAATCATACGAGGTCACGACACTATAACTGGCAGCCCGGGCATCCCGGGCCAGGTAGATACGATACCCTTCAAAGTC
>Ga0209979_1003837_pt1 | contig 12918 bp, 9 predicted proteins | sample AnhtaG_FD_183114 | JGI IMG/M metagenome (GOLD analysis project Ga0209979, IMG submission 183114) | Deep subsurface microbial communities from Anholt, Denmark to uncover new lineages of life (NeLLi) - Anholt_01485 metaG (SPAdes) (version 2) | ecosystem: Environmental > Aquatic > Marine > Oceanic >...
GTCCTGGAGGACCACGAAGCGGCAGGGCTGGAGGTTCTTGGCGCTGCCCGCCATGCGTCCAGCCTGGAGTATGCGCTGTAGAGATTGCTCGGGAATAGGCTTGTCCTGATAGGCCCTGGTATCTCGCTTGGTACGAATGCAGGTGTAGGCGTCCATTGCTCCTCCTCAAGCTTCATCGCTAAGTTTACCCCCTAGGTGCTGCTCTTGAACACTGCGGGTGGTGCCGTCGGATACCGAAAGCTTCCTGTCATCCCGTCGGTCCAGGTCGTCCAAATGGTCTAGTACACTAGACCCATCCACGGCTGTTGCCGAGCAGGGGCTTCTTCATGATAGACTCTAGTTGCAGGAGGTGATCTGGTATGACTAACGCTATCGTTCAGGAGTCGAGGGACTGGGCGCGGAAGAGGTATTTCGATCTGTACGATAGGTCTCTTCGGCATCCTGAAGAGTTCTGGGCGGAAGAGGCCCGCAAGCTGGACTGGTTTAAGACCTGGGACAAGGTGCTGGAATGGAAGCCACCGTTCGCTCGATGGTTTGTCGGCGGCCAGCTCAATGCTTGCCACCAGTGCGTTGGCCGACACGTCAAGACGTGGAGAAAAAGCAAGGTAGCTATCTACTGGGAAGGAGAGCCCGGCGATAGCCGTGTTCTGAGCTACTCGACGCTCTACGGGGAGATCAACAGGTGTGCCTCGGTGTTGAAGAACCTGGGGCTGAGGAAAGGCGACACGGTGGCCCTGTATTTGCCAATGATTCCGGAGTTGCCCATCTTCATGCTGGCCTGCGGGAGAATTGGGGTTACCCACACAGTCATCTTCTCGGGATTCAGTGCCCAGTCCCTGGCCGATAGGATGAATGACATCGGGGCCAAGCTTTTGGTTACTGCCGATGGGGGTTTCCGAAGAGGCAACGTGATACCCCTCAAGGAAATAGCCGACGAAGCGCTAGCCCTCGCGCCCTGTGTGGAGAAGGCAGTGGTCGTCAACCGGGTGGGCAAGTCCGTCCCCATGAAAAAGGGGAGGGACTTCTGGTACCATCACCTCCTCGAGGATGCCGCCCCGTCAGTGGAGGCCGTGCCGGTCGAGTCCTCTCACCCCCTGTATATCCTGTACACCTCCGGCACCACAGGAAAGCCCAAGGGGATCGTCCACAGCACGGGTGGTTATCTGGTGTTCAACCACTCAAACTACCAGTGGGTCTTCGACATCAAAGAGGAGTCGGTGTACTGGTGCACGGCAGACGTGGGTTGGGTCACCGGCCACAGCTCCATCGTCTATGCTCCCCTGTCCCACGGAGCCGCCATTGTCCTGTATGAAGGGTCTCCCGACTATCCCAGCCTGGACAGGTGGTGGAACATTATCGAAACCTACGGGGTCACTACCTTCTATACCTCGCCTACCGCCATACGGATGTTCATGCAGCATGGGGAGGAGGGGCTAGCAGGGCACGACCTGAGCAGCCTGGAGTTGCTGGGGACGGTGGGGGAACCCATCAACCCTGAAGCCTGGCTCTGGTACTACAAGCACATCGGCGGCGAGCGCTGCCCGATTGTGGACACTTGGTGGCAAACGGAGACGGGCGGGATCATGATCTCCCATGCCCCAGGAATAGAGCAATTGCCCCTGAAGCCGGGCTCAGCGGGCTTCCCCCTGCCGGGCATCGACGCCGCTGTAGTCAACGAGAGTGGCGAGGCTGTCGCGCCTGGCGAGAAAGGGCTACTGGTGATCAAGAAGCCCTGGCCGGGGATGTTTGTGGGCCTCCACGGGGACCCCGAGAGGTACAAGCAGATCTACTGGGAGCGATTTCCAGGCTCCTACTACACCGGCGACTACGCCATGAAGGACGAGGAAGGCTACTTCTGGCTCCTCGGCAGGGCCGACGAGGTCATCAAGGTGGCAGGACACCGCCTGGGCACCCTCGAGCTGGAAAATGCTGTCGTCGCGCACCCGGCCGTCGCCGAAGGCGCCGCAGCGAGCAAGCCCGACCCCATAAAGGGCGAAGCCATCGTCCTGTTCGTCATCTTGAAGGACGGTTATGAGGCCTCTGATGCCTTGAGTAAGGAACTCGTGGCGCACATCCGGAAGGTGGTCGGGCCCGTCGCCACCCCCGAGCGGCTGTTCTTTGTGGCAAAACTGCCCAAGACCCGAAGCGGCAAGATCATGCGCCGGGTGCTCAAGGCGGTGGCAAGCGAGGTAGACATCGGCGACGTCAGCACCCTGGAAGACGGCGCATCCGTCGACGAGGCGAAGGCGGCGTACGAAGAGCTGAAGAAGGCGGTGTGAGGAGGGATAAGACTGACAAGCGGTAAGTCGGGAAGATGGTGGAGGTTGCGGAACGCTATTACATGACGCGGAGCAGGCTGGAGCGTTGGCTGGCCGAGCTGGAGCAGCCGGAGGGTGAGAGGGTTGCCCTGTACGTCAGGCCGGGCCACTTATTCCCGTACCTAGAATCGGTTGCCCATGCATGTGGCAAGTGGCTACAAGAGATGAGAGGCCTTCCCGCCAGCCTTGCTGAGTCCGAGACGGGCCTTGTCCTATTCTGGAGCGATGACGGTAAGTATGTGCTCTTGCCGCCTTTCCCCGTAGACCTGAACCAGTTCTTTCCGGCCTGGGATGCTTCTTATCTGCGGACACTGCTGGACAAGAAATACCTGCTGGGGGTCGTACTTCTGAGGCTGGGAGGATACTCGGTCGGTGTCTTTGAAGGCGACCGGCTCCTGACATCCAAGACCGGCACTAGGTTCGTGAAGGGGAGGCATAGGGCTGGCGGTCAGTCCCAGCGGCGCTTCGAACGGAGAAGGGAAGAGCAGAGCCGGGAGCTATTTGACAAAGCGTGCTCGGTTGTAACAACCAAGTTTGCTGACTATGAGAAGCGGCTGGACTACGTTTTCCTGGGCGGTGACAAGCTGACCCTGCGCTCCTTCCTCAAGAGGTGCGAATACCTGCAGGGGCTTGCGGATAAGACGCTGGCCAGAGTCCTGAACGTGGGGAAGCCCAGGTACGAGGCCTTGCGCAACGCCCCCTCCCAGATCTGGAAGACGCGGGTCTTCGTAGTTCGATAGGTCAGGGGGAGAGCCGCACAGCTCGATTCAGCCGCTACCCGCCGAGCGTTGAGAGAGCCGCCTCTGCCGCCTCGACGGTTCGGTCGATGTCTTGATCGCTGTGGGCCAGCGAGAGGAATCCCGCTTCGAACTGCGAGGGCGCCAGATAGACGCCGTTCTCCAGCATCGCCCGGAAGAAGAGGGCATACCTGTTGGTGTCAGACCTCTTCGCTGAGGCATAGTCCACGACGCTCTCGTTGGCGAAAAAGGTGCAGAACATGGAGCCAACGCGTGTCTGAAAGACGGGGGCCCTCGTAGCCTCGGCCGCCGCTCGGAGGCCTTCCGCTAGCCGCGCCGATTTCTCCTCCAGGCGCTCGTAGGTTCCAGGCTCAGCGAGGACTTTGAGGGTCTCGATGCCAGCGGTCATGGACAGCGGGTTACCGGAGAGGGTGCCTGCCTGATACATAGGGCCCAGGGGTGCCACCATCTCCATGATCTCCTTACGGCCACCGTAGGCCCCAACGGGAAGGCCGCCGCCGATGACCTTGCCCAAACAGGTCAAGTCGGGCATCACACTGTACAGGGTTTGGGCTCCGCCATAGACCACACGAAAGCCGGTGATCACCTCGTCGAAGATAAGGAGTGCTCCTTCCGCCTTTGTCGCCTCTCGCAGACCCTCGAGGAAGCCGGGTTCGGGAGGTATCACGCCCATGTTCCCTGCCACGGGCTCGACGATCACTGCGGCGATCTGATCGCGATTCTCGCTGAACAACCTGCCGACTGCCTGCAGGTCGTTGTAGGGAGCCGTTAGAGTGTCCCGGGCGGTTCCTGCTGGCACGCCGGCGCTGCCGGGAAGGCCGAGGGTGGTCACCCCCGAGCCCGCTCGGACCAGGAGGAAATCGGCATGCCCGTGGTAGCAGCCCTCGAACTTGATGATCTTGCTCCTCCCTGTGTGGGCGCGGGCCAGGCGCAGGGCGCTCATTGTAGCCTCGGTGCCCGAGTTGACGAAGCGCACCATTTCGATGGAGGGCACTGCCTCTACCACCCGTTTGGCCAGTTCGGTCTCCAGCGCGGTGGGGGCGCCGTAGCTAATCCCTCGCTCCGCGGCCTCTTTCAGGGCGCTTACCACCTGTGGATGGGCGTGCCCCAGGATCAGGGAACCCCAGGACAGAACGTAGTCAATGTAGCGCTGGCCGTCCACATCGTAGATATAGGGGCCGTCGCCCTTGGCAACGAACAGCGGCTCTCCTCCCACGGCACGGAAAGCCCTGACAGGGCTGTTGACGCCGCCCGGCATGTACCTTTGGGCCTCGGTGTAAAGGCTCTGCGATCTGCTTGTCGTGACCCCCTGGGCCGGGGCAAAGTACTTTAGTCGCGCCTTCTTGTATTCCTTCGTGCTGAACAGGATGACGTAGTCGCTGACACCCGTCTCTCGAGAGATCTTTCGAGCGACGGCCTGGCAGTTCTCTTTGCTTTTGGCGTGGATCATCGTGAAGAGGTTGTAGGGCCAGTCGGGATAGGTGAGGCGCTGGTAGCAGTGGCTGACCTGGGGTAGGGAGGTAGCGACTGTCGCCGCCCTCTCGATGCTGTCCTCCGGCACCCGCCAGACGGCCATGCCGTTGGCGACATAACCTGCCTGTCGCTGGCGCAGAATGGCGGCGAAGCGACGCAACCAGCCGACAGCCTTGGCCTGCTGTAGCCAGACGACGACTTCCTCCTGGCTCACCCCCAGGCGCTGGGCGACGCCAGCGAAGGGCTGAGGGACGATTTCGATATCCTCCTGCAGTTCGCGGACGAAGGCCCTATCGCGGGTGGTGGGAGCGGTGGCAGCGCGGCTCCCATGAGCGGTAGCGACGGGTGAGGCGTGTTCCGCACCCTCCATGCCGAGCTGCACGCCGATCTTGAAGACCCGCAGCGCCGGGAGTGGGCGATAGGGATAGCCGCCTGCACCGTCAACCAGCGCCACGACAGTGGTCTCCAGGTCGTCGTCGGCGGGCACGGCCAGGGTGAACCACAGGTTCCAGGTGTGGTCACGCTGGTAGTTGTGGCTGACCCCTGGATGGCGATTGATCGCCGCCGCCACCCGGTCGACGTCGTCTGGGGGGACCTGCATGGCCACCAGGGTGCTCTTGTAGCCCAATGCCATCGTGTCGAAGATGGCGCTGATCTGGCGGATGAGTCGTCCCTTCTCGGGGCCCTTGAGGCGCCGCACGCGCGCCAGCACTTCTTCCTCGGGCAGCCCGAGCCTCTGCCCGATTGCTGCGAAGGGCTGCACGGTTGGGGGGAAGTCTCGCTGCAAGATGTCCAGCAGGCGGCGATCGACGATGTCTAGCTGCTGAGCGGTCGCCTCTTCAGCCTTTGCCATGGTTAGCGCCTCCTGGGAGTGGGGGCCGATTGGGACGACCCCGCTGATTCATCGTGCACCGGCACCGGCCATCTGGCCGCCTCCTCGGCTGCTGGCGTCCCCGGCGCAACGCCGATCTCCTCGTCGGTCAGGTAGCAGGCGGGGTCGGGAGCCAGGAAATCGCCGAAGTACCGCTCGGCCCGCACCCGCAGGTTGCCATTGCAGACGTCCAGCCATTTGCAGACCCGGCAACGCCCCTTGAGGTGGGGCTTGCGGTCCTTCAACACTCTCATCAGCGGATCGCTGGTATCGCTCCAGATTTCGGCGAAGGGGCGCTGGCGAACGTCTCCCAGGGAGTAGTGCCAGGAGAACTGGTCGACGTGCAGGTGCCCCAGCGGATCGACGCTGGAGACGGCGATCCCCGACTGGTTCCCGCCGTTCCAGCGCAGCATCCGATAGACTTCCTCTGCCCGCTGGGGCTGCTCCTTCTGCACCCGCATGTAGAGGTAGGCGTTATCGGCGTGGTTGTCCACGGTGAGGACATCCTTCTCGATGCCCCGCGCGTGGAGGTCCTGCGACCGCTGGAAGATGTAGTCCACCACCGCCCGCGTCTGGCGGGGCTCCAGGTCGAACCGGCGCATCTTGGCCCCTCGCCCGGCGTAGGCGAGGTGATAGACGCAGAGGCGGGGGATTCTCTCCTCCTCCGCCAGGTCGAATATGCCTGGCAGTTCATCGACGTTCATTGCGTGGACGGTGAAGCGCAGGCCGACGGGGATGCCAGCATCCCGGCAGTAGCGGATGCCCTGCAGGGCCTCCTCGAAGGCCCCTTTCTTACCCCGGATCTTGTCGTGCACTCTCCCCACGCCGTCCAGGCTGACTCCCACGTACGAGGGGCCGGCTTCCTTGATCTGCTCTGCCACCTCGGGGGTGATCAGGGTGCCGTTAGTAGAGAGGACGCAGCGAATTCCCTTGCCCACGGCGTAGGCCGCCAGGTCGAACAGGTCCTGCCGTAGGAGGGGCTCGCCGCCGGAGAAGAGGAGGACGGGCACCCCGAAGTCGGCCAGGTCGTCGATCAGCCGCTTGCCCTCGGCTGTGGTCATCTCCCCTGGTTGGGGCTTGTCCGTGGCGTCGGCGTAGCAGTGGGCGCAGTAGAGGTTGCAGCGGCGGGTCAGGTTCCAGACCACGATGGGCTTCTTGTCCAGGGAGTAGTGGAGCAGGTGAGCTGGCACCTCGGACGTAAGGCGGCCGTAGCGCAGGGGGTCGCCGGGGGTGACCGTGCCAGTCAGCAGGCGGGAGACACTGAGCATCAGATGCTCTCTTTCAGGCGGGTCGCTTGTGGCAAGGGCGGCGGCTCGTAGACGCAGAAGGGCTCCTCGTCCAGATAGTTGCCGGTCATGCCGTACGCCCTCGCCCGACAGCCGCCGCAGACGCGCTTGAACTGGCACGGGCCGCACTTACCCTGTAGGAGCTCGGGGTCTCGCAATTCGCTGAAGATCTTCGCCTCTCGCCAGATCTCCTGCAGCGGCTGCTCCCGCACGCTTCCCGCTGGCAGCGGCAGGTAGCCGCAGGGGAAGACCTCGCCCTTGTGCGAGATGAAGCAGACCCCGGTTCCGGCCAAGCATCCCTTGGTCATGGCGTGAAGGTCGCTGGAGGCGGCTGCTCCAGCGAGTCGCTCACGCTCCTGGCTGGGCGGGGCTTGCCGCTCTTCCGCCGCCATTCGCTGGCGGACGATGCGGAAGTAGTGTGGGGCGCAGGTGGCCTTCAGCTCCAGCAGCCCTTCCTGACCCCTGTCGTAGAACCAGTTGAGCACTTCCTCGTACTGGCCGGGGGAGATCATCTGCTCGTCGGCGATCTCCAGCCCACAGCCCACCGGTACCAGGAGGAAGATGTGGAGGGCATCGGCCCCCAGGGAGAGGGCCAGGGCCAGGACCTGGGGCAGCTCATCGATGTTGTGGCGGGCCACGGTGGTATTGACCTGTACGCTCATCCCCAGTGCCCGCAGGTGGCGGATGCCCTCCAGGGCCTGAGCAAAGGAGCCCGGGAGGGCGCGGAAGCTGTCGTGGGTCTCCGCGGTAGCCCCGTCCAGGCTGATCGCTACCCGGCGAATGCCCGCATCCACGATGCGCTGGGCCATGGGCGCATCGATAAGGGTGCCGTTGGTCGCCAGCGCGACGCGCAGCCCCCTGGCCGCGGCGTGCTCGGCGATCTCGAAGATGTCGGGCCGGATGAGGGGCTCGCCACCCGAGAGGATAAGAATAGGATTGCAGAAGGCCACGATCTGGTCGATGAGCTGTTTCGACTCGGCGGTGGTCAGATCCTCCGGCACTAGCTTGTCGGCCACGTCCACGCGGCGGCAGTGGATGCAACGCAGGTTGCAGCCTGCTGTTGTCTCCCAGAAGATGAGACGGGGCAAGAATTCCAGCGTCATCTTCCCTCTACTCACTCAGCCAGCGGGCGGCATCCTTGGCGAAGTAGGTGAGGATCGTATCTGCCCCCGCCCGTTTGATGGCGGTGAGAAGCTCGAGAGTCACCCGCCTCTCGTCGATCCAGCCGCGCTGGGCTGCCGCCTTGACCATGGCGTACTCGCCGCTGACGCTGAAGGCAGCCAGGGGGTGGTCGAAGGCCTCGCGCACCTGGCGGATGACGTCCAGATAGGCCAGGGCGGGCTTAACCATCACCATGTCCGCTCCCTCGTCGATGTCCAGGGCCACCTCTCGCAGTGCCTCGCGGGCGTTGGCTGGGTCCATCTGATAGCCCTGGCGGTCGCCGAACTGGGGGGCGGACTCAGCCGCCTCGCGGAAGGGGCCGTAGAAGGCGGAGGCGTACTTGGCAGCGTATGAGAGGATGGCCACCTGGGGGAAGCCCGCCGCATCCAGCGCCGAGCGGATGGCGGCCACCTGGCCGTCCATCATCCCGCTGGGGGCCACCACGTCGGCCCCGGCGGCGGCGTGGGAGACCGCCACCCGCGCCAGGACCTCCAGCGTCTCGTCGTTGAGCACGCGGCCGTCCTCCACGATGCCGCAGTGGCCGTGGTCGGTGTACTGGCACATGCAAACATCGGTGATCACCACCAGGTCCGGCACAGCCTTCTTGATGGTTCGGATCGCCTCTTGGACGATGCCGTGGTCGTCGAAGTTCTCGCTGCCGATGGCGTCCTTGACAGCGGGGATGCCGAAGAGGATCACCCCTGGAATGCCCAGGCGGGCGACCTCCTCCGCCTCGGCCGGGAGAAGGTCAAGCGACCAGTGGTGGGTGCCGGGCATGGAATCGATCTCCTCCCTGATCCCCTGGCCGTGAACGACAAAGAGGGGATGGATGAGGTCACCGGCGGAGAGGCGCGTCTCGCGCACCAGGCGGCGCATACTGTCGAGCCGCCGCAGGCGACGGGGGCGGTGGAGAAGCGCAGCCGCTGTCTCTTCGGCCTCGCTCGTCTCCCTGCGAAGCCGTAGCTTGTCAACAGTCTCCCTAGCGCTCATCATCTCGCTCTCTTTCAGCAATAGCAGTGACAATAGCCTCCACCAGCCCGGGGATCGTGTGCTCTCTGGCCACCACGTCCACTCGGACGCCCAGTCCCTTCGCTGTCCTGGCCGTGACCGGTCCGATGCAGGCGACCAGGCAGCGCCCCAGAGCGTGGGCGGGTTCCTGGCCCTGCAGACCAGCCACCAGGTTGCGCACTGTGGACGAGCTGGTGAAGGTGACGATATCGATCTGTCCCTCCCCCAGCAGGGCTTTCAGCTCGTCCGCTGCGTCGACGGCCAGCGTTCGGTAGGCGACGACCTCATCGACCACTGCCCCCTTGCCTCGCAAAGCCTGCGCCAGTTGCTTGGGCGCTCGCTCGGCCCGGGGGAGCAGGATGCGTTGCCCTGAGACATCGCCGAGGCCAGCGGGGATCTCCTCGGTCGTATAGGCCTCGGGCAGATAGTCGACTTGCAGCCCATACCCCGCGAGCGTCTGGGCCGTGGCGGGGCCGATGGCAGCGATTTTCAGTCTCCCCAGGGCCTGGATATCCGTTCCCTTTTCGCTCATTCTGTCCACAAGGGCGCGCACAGCATTGGCGCTGGTGAAGATCAGCCAGTCGTAGGCGGAGAGCCTGGCGATGGCCTCATCCAGGGGGGCCATATCCTTAGGCGGGGCGATCTCGATGGCCGGGTACTCCAGTGGCTCCGCCCCCAGCTCACGCAATCGTTCGGAGAGGGCGCTGGCCTGCTGCCGCGAGCGGGTGACCAGGACTCGCCTACCGAAGAGGGGCTTTGTGTCGAACCAGCGCAGCTTCTGCCGCAAAGCCACCACCTCGCCAACGATCGTCACCGCTGGCGGCTTAATATCGGCGTCTCGCGCTTTGTCCACGATATCGGCCAGGGTGCCGGTCACTGTCTTCTGGCGCGCCTCCGTTCCCTGCTGGACGATGGCTACCGGCGTGCGGGGGTCTCGCCCGTGCTCGATCAACTTGGCCACGATCTGGGGCAGATTGCCGACGCCCATAAGGCAGACCAGAGTGCCCACACCCGTGGCCAGCTTCTGCCAGTCGAGGCTGGAATCGGCCTTGGTGGGGTCCTCGTGGCCGGTGACCACGGCAAAAGCGCTAGTCTGTTGGCGATGGGTGACAGGTATGCCGGCATAAGCCGGGGCAGCGATGGCGCTGGTCACGCCCGGCACCACCTCGAAGGGCACCGCCGCTTCTGCCAGGGCTTCCGCCTCCTCGCCACCGCGACCGAAGAGGAAGGGGTCACCTCCCTTCAGGCGCACCACTACCTTCCCGGCGAGGGCCTTTTCGACCAGGAGGGCGTTGATCGCCTCTTGAGGGAGGGTGTGCCGCTGGGGGCTCTTCCCCACATCGATCATCTCGCATCCTCGAGGGGCATGTCTGAGCAGGGCCGGGCTGATTAACCGATCGTAGACGATTACACCCGCCTTCTGGAGGCAGGCCAAGCCCTTCACCGTGATCAGCCCCGGGTCGCCAGGGCCAGCTCCCACTAGGTAGACCCGACCCTTACTGCACACTTGCCGCCTCGCGCAGAATCTGGGCAGCGCCCTGGCTCAGGATCCTGTCCGCCAGGCGTCGGCCAATGTCTTCGGCCTCGAGATGAGAACCGCTCAGGCTTTCGCGGATCACTTTCCTGCCGTTTAGGTCCGCCACCATGCCCTGGAGGTTCAGCCGTCCATCGGCTACTGCCGCGTGAGCGGCGACGGGCACAGCGCAGCCACCGCCCAGAGCGGAGAGGAAGGCCCGCTCGGCACTTACGGCTGCCTCAGTAGGGAGGTGATTCAACCGCTGGATCAATTCCATCACCTCTTCGTCGCTCTGTCTCACCTCGACTGCCAGGGCTCCCTGACCGGCGGCGGGCAGCATGAGCGCCGGGGGCAGATACTGGCTGACGGTCGAGGTGCGGCGAAGACGTATGAGCGCCGCCGCAGCCAGAATCAAGGCGTCATAGGATCCGTTCTTCAGCTTCCTCAGGCGGGTGTCGACGTTGCCCCGGACATCCCGAATCACCAGGTCGCTACGGTAGGCCAGAAGCTGGGCACGCCGGCGGACGCTCCCGGTTCCGACAACGGCGCCTTTCGGTAGATCGTCCAGGGTTGGGCCGCCGCGCGAGACCAGCGCGTCTCTGGCGTCCTCACGGGGGAGGACAGCCCCTATCTTCAGGCCCGTTGCCAGTCGTGTCGGCATGTCCTTCAGGCTGTGCACGGCTAGATCGATCTCGCTGGCCAGCAGCTTATCCTCGAGCGCCTTCACAAAGACCCCGCGGCCGCCGATGCTGGCCAGGCTGGCCCGCCGCTGGACATCGCCCTCGCTTCGTATTTCGCGCAGCAGCCAGGCCCTCTCTGGGTGGAGGGAGGAGAGCATCTCTCGCACTGTTTCGGCCTGTATTCTGGCTAGTCGGCTGCCGCGCGTGCCGATGAGCAAGGTGTGCCGGTTGGGTCTCAACATCCCTCCTCGAGCGTTATGCCTCGCTCTGCCTGTCTTGGAGGGAGGGGATTTCCCTGCGCCCGCGGCTCCTGACTTTCAGGACATGAGTGGCGAGGATGTCGTTCGCCAGCAGTTTCGCCTGTTGCCGTTTCCCCTGCTTGAGCAAGGTTAATATTTCTGAATCGGCCAGGGCGTTCCAGAAGCGAGAGCGGGCGCGGCCTGAAAGCTCTCTGCCGACGCGCTCTCTCAGAGCCCCCGCTATCTCCAGGAAAGCGGCATATTCGCGGCCAAAGCGGGGCTCAAGTTCCTGGCGCAAGCGAGCCGAAAGGGCTGGGTCTTGCCCTCCAGTGCAGATGCTGATCGTCAGGTCTCCCCTTCGCACTACAGAGGGCACGAAGAAGTTGCAGTGCTGGGGATCGTCAACCACGTTGACCAGAAGGCGCCTTTCCTGGGCCTCCTGCCACACTTGTCTGTTCACGTCTGGGTCGTCCGTTGCCGCGATGATAAGGAAAGCGCCCTCAAGGTCTCCCTGCTGGTAACCTCGAGGGCGATGCTCGATCCGCTTCGCTTGCAAGAGCGCCCTTAGCTTGCGAGTCAGGTGAGGGCTGATCACCGCTACTCGGTCTGCGCCCGCTTCCATGAGGGACTCCACCTTGCGCTGCGCCACCTCGCCACCTCCCACCACGACGCAGCGTCTGTCCGCCAGGCCGACCAGATTGATAGGGTATGATCTCAAAGGAATGCCATCCCTTGCGCACGCAGGGGGCCTTTGCCCCAGCATGCTTCTAGTACCAGCCTATCATCGGCAAAGCCATCTCGGTAGGGGAAAGCCGACAAATTTCCAGGAAATCTACCCGAAATTGCGACGAATTCTCACTAAATCTTCCAACTCGTGGCGGTGGCCAGCATCCAGCAGTCGCTTCGGAGATGCTTTTCCGGGAAAGGTGCTCTAGAATGAATCGAGGAGCGAGGTAGTACCGTGCCATATGAATTGCCGCCCATTAGGCCCCCTAGCGAGGCCTACTCTCTGCTCATAAGGGCCATGAGGGGTTGCCCCTGGAACTACTGCACGTTCTGCCCGGTCTACAAGGGCTTCCCCCGCAAGAACACCATCCGCTCCGTCGCTGAGGTAAAAGAAGACATAGATGAGTTGAGGGCTTCCTTAGACCATCTGTATCTCCAGGGTTACGAGGGGGAGCCGAGGACGGCGTTCGTGGCGGACTCCAACGCCATTGTGATCAAGACAGAGGACTTGACTCAGATAATTAGCTATCTGTATCAAGTATTCCCATCGCTGGAGCGGATTACCTCGTACGGGAGAGCGAAGACCGTTCTAAGTAAGAAGCCAGACGAACTAGAGAAACTGAGAGAGGCGGGCCTCACCAGGTTGCACCTGGGCCTGGAGACTGGCGACGATGAAGTGCTGAGGCGGGTGAAGAAGGGCGCAACCGCGGCCGAGATGATAGAAGCGGGCAGCAAAGCCAAGGAAGCGGGATTTGAGCTGTCGGAATATGTGATGCCTGGCCTGGGAGGCAAGGGCGCGTCGCGACAGCACGTGCAGGGAACGGCGAGGGTGCTGAACGCCATCGATCCTCACTACATCAGGGTGCGGTCCCTCATGCTCGT
>Ga0209979_1003839_pt1 | contig 12912 bp, 13 predicted proteins | sample AnhtaG_FD_183114 | JGI IMG/M metagenome (GOLD analysis project Ga0209979, IMG submission 183114) | Deep subsurface microbial communities from Anholt, Denmark to uncover new lineages of life (NeLLi) - Anholt_01485 metaG (SPAdes) (version 2) | ecosystem: Environmental > Aquatic > Marine > Oceanic...
GCAAGGTTTCCAATCCATAGCTAGTGGCTTGCTCATGGATAAGTTGTCCTAACTCAATACCTGAGATACCCTTGGGAAAGCCAGGATAATTCTCCACTCGCTCAGCGTTGGTTATTTGCCCGCCAACTACTCCCTTTTCGATAAGCAAAGTATTAAACCTTGAGCGGGCACAATATAGCCCGGCGGTGAGTCCCGCCGGTCCACCACCAATGATGACTACTTGGTAAGTTTTGCCCATGTCTTGAAATTTTAACCTGTAGCTGCTCCATCCCACAAATCACAGCGTCCCCCCCACCTTGCCAGAACCTTGCCCTCCACAGAGATTTGAGCAATCTCGCATAAGTTGGGACAAGCTTTACATTAATTATACCATCGACTTTTGCCTCTAGATAGTGTTCACCGGCACCAATTATAGCGGCTTCAAAAGACCAGTGCGGGGCGCCCCCCAACTTTGTCGTAGCGATATCGAGTGCTTCCTGCTCTGCCATCTCCGGAGTAAATACTCTAACTCCCATCGCCTGCAGTCGAGAAATGAGTCAATTCTCAGTAACCGCCCGTGAATTTCCTGCGGTAAAGATAGCTTTGTTAGTTGGCGCTGATACCACCGTTTCTGCGCCCAGGGCTTCAAAAAATGTTTTCCACCCAGGGTAATATTGATAATAAGATAAGGCTCTGGGAATGCCTACTCTAACCACGATAGAATTCCTGCTTAATCTTATCAAGCATTCCTGGCTGGAAAATATCAGCTATAGTCATAGCCATTGCCTTGGCTGTGTCCATTAATCCTTCGTGTCCTGCTTCAGAGGCGGCTGCTGCGGCAAACTCCTGTGTATGTATCAATACCTCAGGCGAAGCTATGGCTATCGTAGGATGTATGCTTGGTACCACTTGACTGACGTTTCCCATATCTGTGCTGCCAAAGCCAAAACGAGGGTCGAAGGCTTCGACATGTCGTCCCAGCGATTCCAGATTTTGGCTAAATAGCTGAGCTAGAGTTGCATTGTTTTTCATAGGAGCATAAGTCCTGTCTCTCCAGCGATATTCTAATCGTGCTCCGCTAGCTACAGATGCTCCTGTAAAACAGTTTAAAACCCTTTCCTTCAACTCAGCAAGATACTCATTATCTGGAGCGCGTATCAAAAACACAGCAGCGCTATGAGCAGGCACTATGTTAGGGGCTTCACCTCCGTCAGTGATTATGCCATGGATGCGTGCCTCCCCTCTTATGTGTTGACGCAATGAATTTATAGCAGTGAAAGCTAATATCATAGCTTCAAGGGCATTTATACCCTTGTAAGGTTGGGCGGCGGCGTGAGCCGGCCGGCCAAAAAATTCCACTTCCAGGGAGCTACAGGAAAGTGCCTGTATGGTTACCATGTTGCGCACATCGGGATGTACTATCATAGCCACGTCTATTTCCTTAAAGGCTCCTGCTTTCACCATGTCTATCTTGCCACCGAAGACTTCCTCTCCAGGAGTGCCCAGAACCACAATGCTGCCTCCTGACTGGGCAATGATAGACTTACTAGCCACAGCAGCCCCAAGTGCTGAAGTAGCTATTATATTATGCCCACAGCCATGTCCTATTTTGGGTAAAGCATCATATTCAGCAAGCAAGGCAATTCTCGGGCTCCCTTGGCCATATGTCGCTCGAAAGGCTGTAGCCAAGCCGGCAATGCCTTGTTCTACATGAAATCCACTGTCTTCAAGATAGCTAGTAAGCCAGGCCGACGCCTTTTCCTCCTCGAAGCCCAACTCAGGGTTATCATGGATATTCAGGCTCAACTGGATAAGCTGCTGCCTTTGTAATTCGACGCTATCCTTTATCTTTAGCTTCAGGTTTTCTATCTCCAAGGTTGTTTAGCACTCCCTTCTCTCATTCTGCCCATTAACCCTTCGCCTCTTGTCATTCTGAGCGAAGCAAAGAATCTAACTCCGCTCAGGGTGATAAAATGATCGTTTTCTATTTTCAATACTTGAACCTCTTATGATATAGTTTATTATACTTTGTGCTTGACCTAAATTTCTAGGCTATGACAGATGGAAAGAGAACCTCTGAACGCTTTAATAAATGTAGCTCAATTGCTGAAAGAGCCCGTTGGCTCTAGCCAAAGCCATGATATAAGTGGGATAATTGGTGAGGAAATTGAAGGTTTTGTTGAAGGAAAGGCAAAGGTGATTCATATCAGTCAGGGAGTTTTAGTTCAGTGTAAATTAACTGCTGAGGTAAAAATCATATGTAGCCGCTGCCTTGATACATTCTTATTCCCTGTAAGTTTCACTGCTGAAGAAGAATTTCTTCCGATATCTGATGTGTCTGGTGATTTAGCACTCTCTTCCCCGGAACAATCGGAAGAGTTCACTATTGATAATAAAAATATACTTGACCTGAGCGAGTTAATACGGCAATATATTTTGCTAAATTTGCCCATGAAACCCTTATGTCGACCTGACTGCCCAGGAATGAAGGAGGCGAATTCACATGGCACTACCCAAGAAAAAAACTGCTAAAGCGCGCCAGGGGAAAAGGCGCAGCCATCTTAAATTGACCCCGCCGGCCCTGGATGTATGCTCACATTGTCACAGTCCTAAGTTATCTCACCATGTTTGCCCTAACTGTGGCTGGTATGATGATAGAGAAGCAATCGAGGTCAAGTCCGCTAAGAAATAGTTCGCATGGCTGAGTTACCCAAGGTAGCTTATGTTTTCCCGGGGCAGGGCGCCCAAAGCGCTGGTATGGGACTGGACTTGTATAACAGCTATCCTTCAGCCAAGAAAGTCTTTGATGAAGCTGATGCTTCTTTAGGCTTTTCCCTCTCCCATTTATGCTTTGAAGGTCCAGAGGAGGAATTGACAAAGACGCATAACGTCCAGCCAGCGATACTAGTCGTCAGCATTGCCTGTCTTAAAGCACTTAAAGAGGCAGCCATAGCTAACTTTCCCTCTCCCATTTTTGTTGCTGGACATAGTCTGGGTGAATATACTGCTCTGGTGGCTGCTGGTGTGCTGGGCCTGGCTGATGCTGTTTTGCTTGTCAGGGAAAGAGGGAGATTAATGTATGAAGCTGGGCTAAAAAATCCTGGGAGCATGCTAGCTGTAATAGGGCTTGATGAAGAAACAGTTAAAGACATAAGTGTTCATAGTGGAACTGAAATTTCCAATGTAAACTGTCCTGGGCAGATTGTGATTAGTGGTGCTGCTCAAGCTCTGACTGAAGCTAATAAATTAGCTAAGACAAGAGGTGCTCGCGCCCTTCTTCCTTTAAAGGTTAGCGGGGCTTTTCATTCCGCCTTGATGGAGCCAGTCATAGCTGAATTCAGCAAAATCGTCTCGAATGTCAGGTTTCGACCACCAAATATTCCTGTAATATCCAATGTGACCGCTCGGCCGTTAACCGACGTTGATTCGATAAAAAAAGAATTAGTGAAGCAACTTCGCAATTGCATCCAATGGCAAGGGTCGGTGGAATATATAATGCACAGTGGGGTCACCACCTTTTATGAGATAGGTCCCGGGAGAGTGCTTAGCGGTTTGATCAGGCGAATCAATTCAGAACTCCAAACTTTCAATATATCAGGAATTGAGGATATAGCGCAGCTAGCATGTACAGAGAATCCAACTAACTAATGGCTGGCATCAGGCGACAGGCAAGAATCGCTGCTCTCCAGGCACTTTATGAGCTTGATTGCACGAAGCATAAGGTGGAGGAAGCTTTAGCTCGCTTAAGAGCAGAGGAAACACTGGCTCAAGAAGCACTTATCTTCAGTGAGGAGCTTGTGAAAGGAGTGCTACAGAACAAATCTGAGCTTGATGCGCTTATTAAAAAATTTGCCCCTGCCTTTCCCCCAGAACAGATGTCTATCATCGATAGAAATATTTTGCGCCTGGCTATTTTCGAAATTTTATTTAATGATAAAACTCCGTTCAAGGTAGCTATAAATGAGGCTGTAGAGTTAGCCAAGAAATTCGGAAGCGATTCTTCCCCCCGGTTAATCAACGGAGTGTTGGGCTCAATCACAACTGAACGTGGCGTAGGACAATAAAGCCTCACTAAGGGACGTGAGAGCCTTATCTTCTCTCCGGTAACCTCTTAATGGGGGATATCCCAGAAGAGCTTGCCTTTCTTGCCGAGGTTTGTTATCTTCCCTGCCCTGTTGTAAACTGCAGTGCTGATCCTGCGGATAGACATTCCTAGGAGCAAATCTCGGAACATTTTTTCCGCCACAATCTTGTTTTTTTAAACAGGGTTTGTTATACTTCCCTCTCATGTTTCAATTTATATTACGTAGGAAAAAGGTGGCGACAATGCTTTTGTGTGGCCACTTTTTTATGGCCAAATCTAAAGAGTCGAGGTAAATGTTAAAATGGAAGTGCTAAGTCCTTACAAAGAAGCTACAGATGTGATACTCGAGGCTGGTGGTGAACCTCTCAAGTTGTGTTACCAATGTGGTCTTTGCACCGGTATTTGTCCCTGGAATTTGGTTCGAAGTTTTCTTGTTCGCCGCATCATGCATCAAGCTCAGCTTGGGGTAACCGATTTTGGCAGCGAGGATATTTGGACTTGTGTTACTTGTCGAGCTTGCGTTCAGCGCTGCCCCCGAGGTGTCGAGATAATAGATGTCATGAGGGCTATGCGCCGAGCTGTAGCTAGCCTGGGTATCGGCGTTGTCCCTGATGCCCTGAGAATTTCAGCCAAGAACATCGCTGGTGTAGGTAATCCACTTGGTGAGGAACCGGAAAAGCGAAATGACTGGGCTAAAGATCTGGGGGTGAAAGAATTTGCTTCGGGCACCGAAATACTTTATTTCCCTTGCTGTATTCCGTCCTATGACCCTGATGTAAAAACAGTAGCTCGATCTACTGCCACAATCTTCAATAAGCTTGGGGTCGATTTTGGCCTTATAAGCACCGAGGCAAAATGCTGTGGCGAGTCAATTAGAAAAGCCGGGCACGAAGATACATTTCAAAGCTTGGCCCAAAATAATATTAGTCTCTTTAGCAATAATGGTGTTAAAACTGTGGTAGTTTCCTCACCGCACTGCTATCACACCTTTAAGAATGAGTATCCTGAGCTTGGAAGCAAATTTGAAGTAATTCATATCACTCAATATCTGGCTTCACTTATCGAGCAGGGAAAATTGAAGTTCTCTAAAGAGATAAACAAGAAAGTAATCTATTCCGACCCTTGTTATTTGGGGAGACATAATGATGTCTACGATGAGCCAAGAGAAATTCTGCAAAGTATTCCTGGCTTGGAGTTAATAGAATTCCCTGATGCTCGCGAGGACGGTCTTTGTTGTGGCGGAGGTGGGGGTAGAATCTGGATGGATACGCCGAAAGGGGAAAGGTTCTCTGACATAAGGGTGGAGCAAGCTGTTGGAAAAGGCGCTGATATAATAGCTCTGGCCTGCCCTTATTGTTTCCTCAACTATAGGGACAGTGTGCTCTCTATGGGCAAGGCAGAGACTGTGCAGGTTAAAGATATCGCTGAGCTTGTTGCTGAGGCGATATGATAGTGGAGGAGCCAGAATGGAAGAAGTAAAAATTGGTGTTTATGTTTGCCATTGCGGAACAAACATAGCTGGCACAGTTGATGTGGAAGAGGTAGCTAAGTATGCTGAAACCTTGCCCCATGTGGTGGTTGCGCGTCACTACCCATATACTTGTTCTGATCCAGGGCAAGAGCTCATCAAAAAGGATATTAAGGAGCTGGGAGTCAACCGGGTTGTGGTAGCCTCCTGCTCCCCTCGCCTTCACGAAAAGACTTTCCAAGGAGCACTCCGCGAGGCCGGGTTAAATCCTTATCTATTCCAGATGGCTAATATCCGGGAGCAGTGCTCGTGGCTTCATGAGCCGGGCCCCGAGCTTACCGAGAAGGCCAAGAGGATGGTTGGGGCAGCGGTGAACCGGGTAGCCCGACATGTGCCCTTAGAGATCCGCGCGGTGCCAATCTTCCCGGCTACTCTTGTTGTTGGCGGTGGCATTGCTGGTATGCAAGCTGCCCTGGAGATCGCTAACTCAAATCACATGGTTTATATCGTAGAACGAGAACCTAGCATCGGGGGGCATATGGCGCAGTTTGACAAAACCTTCCCGACATTGGATTGCGCCGCTTGCATTCTTACACCAAGGATGACCGAGGTTTCCCGTCACCCCTTCATCAGAATCTTAACTTATAGTGAGGTTGTGGCGATTTCTGGCTACGTAGGTAACTTCAAGGTCAAAATCAGGAGAAAGCCGCGCTATGTTGATGAAGGTAAATGCATTGGTTGTCTCGTCTGCCAGGAGAAATGTCCCTGGACAGCATTAAGTGAATTTAATGCTGGTACAAGCAAGCGCAAGGCAATTTACACGCCGTTCGCTCAGGCAGTGCCCAATATACCAGTCATTGATACGGAACACTGTGCTTACTTCCTCAAAGGAAAATGCCGTGCTTGTGAGAAATTCTGCGAGACCCATGCAATCAATTTCGAGCAGAGCGAGCTCATTTTTGAGCTGGAGGTGGGCAATATCATTATCGCTACAGGATTTGACACTTTCGACGCTTCCTCCATCCCTCAGTATGGCTATGGGCGTTATCCCAATGTGTTCACTAGTATTGAGTTTGAGAGGCTGTGTAGCCCGACTGGCCCCACTGAAGGACATATAATCCTTGCTGATGGGCGGCAGCCTGAGAGCGTGGCAATTGTCCACTGCGTTGGCAGCCGGGATAAGAACTACAATGAGTATTGCTCCCGTGTTTGCTGTATGCATGCTCTTAAATATTCCCACTTAATTAAGGAAAAAACCAGTGCCGAGATTTATCAGATGTATATCGACATGCGCTGTTTCGGCAAGGGTTACGAGGAGTTTTATAACCGTATTTCGAATGAGGGTGTTAATTTCATTCGGGGAAAAGTAGCTAAAGTTACCGATGAAGCCATAACTGAGGAGGAGAAGGGGAAACTGATTGTCCTTGTTGAGGATACTCTGCTAGGAACCATGCTCCGCGTTCCCGTGGATATGGTTATCCTGTGCATTGCTCTGGAGCCGCGCAAAGATGCCAAGGAAGTAGCCCAGCTTTTCCATATCGGTCGGAGTGCCGATGGCTTCTTCCTGGAAAGGCATCCCAAGCTTGATCCCGTGGCAACGATGTCCGAAGGCATCCTCATCGCCGGCTGTTGTCAAGGTCCTAAGGATATCCCGGACAGCGTAGCTCAGGCTTCAGCTGCAGCAGCTCGGGCTTTAGCAATGATTGCTCGGGGGAAGATAGAGGTCGCAGCAATAACAGCCTCTATTGATGAAACCAAATGCTCCGGGTGTAGAATCTGTAATCTTCTGTGCCCGTATGATGCCATATTCTTTGACGAAGAAACCAAGGTATCGCGAATTAATGAAGTCCTGTGCCAGGGCTGTGGTGTGTGTGCTGCTGCTTGTCCTAGCGGTGCCATTGCTCATAACTATTTCACCGCCGAGGAGATTGGGGCGGAGATAGAAGGAGTGTTAGCGTGATTTTCGAACCGAAGATTGTCGGCTTTCTGTGTAATTGGTGCTCTTACGCCGGAGCTGACCTGGCCGGAATTTCACGACTGAAATGTGCCCCTAATGTCTATATTATTCGCATGATGTGCAGTGGTGGAATAAGTCCATTCCTTATTTTGAAAGCCTTAGAAGCAGGGGCTGATGGCGTGCTTATCTGCGGGTGCAACCTTGGTGACTGCCATTATAAGGAAGGTAACTACAAAACACTACGGCGGATGACCTTACTTAAGAAAATGCTGGAGCAGCTCGGCATTGAACAGGAAAGAGTGCAGTTGCACTGGGTATGTGCCTCTTGCGGTGATGAGTTTGTCGATGTCGTCAATAAGATAACCGCCGAAATAAAGGAATTGGGGCCGTTGCAAGCTGGAGCAAAAAGTCGTGATTTGACCTGATAGAAAAAAAGCGGTAAACTTACCGCGAAATTAAGAAAAAAGCGAAAAGGAGAATAAGATGCCAAAGTGGCAGTGTGTGGAATGTGGATATTTTATTCAAGAAGCAAATAGGCCGCCGGACATTTGTCCCAGTTGCTCCTTGAGGTGCAGTTTTACCGACGTCACCTGTTATCGACCGGAATGTGGCGGACCTGTCAATCCCGATCCTACGGTAATGAAAACAGTTACCAGCAAGACTATAACGCCGCCGCTTCGTCCCTCTGTGGCAAAAGAAGAAGCTCCCGAAGCAGATGTTGTTTACGGCGAAAAGGTCAGGATGGCTACTTTATTTCACGGGGTCGGTGAAGAAGCAATGCAAAAAATACTAAGCATCGGTGAAAAGATGGTCTGTGAGCCAGGTACTGTCCTATTTAGAGCAGAGGATGATGCTACTACGATGTATTTCATTCAATCAGGGAGAATAGCTGTCCGGGTTAAGGAAGGCGAGACGGAAAAGACAGTCTATACCGCCTCTGAAGACGATGTCCTTGGCTGGTCAACGGTGGTGCTCCCCTATCAGCGAACTGCGACGGCTGTCGTGGTAGAAAGAGCCAAAGTTGTCGCTATTGACACGAACAAATTCCAGAACTTCTGTGATGAAAATGCTGCCATGTGCTACCGGGTGGCACAGAATCTTAACCGGGCTGTGATCGCCAGGCTGAGGTTTGCTAAAGCCACAGGAGTTGAAGAGGTGTATGGGTAAATAAGAATGTTAAGGAGGTTATTTTACAGCTTTCGTCGGTAGGCTGGGGGCAGCGACAGGAGGTTTAGTAGCTGCCTCTTTTTATGCCCTTTTGGACGTTGTCAAATCATAAACTTTGTGGTCAATAATATGCGGGTCAGAGAAAATGCAAGAACGGCAGTGAAGGAGGCCGATCTCTAAGAGCGTGAGTTAATAAAATGTTGTTCAACTGATATTAGTGGTGATATGAAATGGAAGAAATAAAGACTGGAGTTTATATCTGTCACTGTGGATTGAATATTGCGGGCACAGTTGATGTGGAAGAAGTAGCCAGATATGCCCAGGGTTTACCCTCGGTAGTAGTAGCTCGTGATTATCGCTATATGTGCTCCGACCCCGGGCAGGCACTTATTAAAGATGACATCAAGAACCTTGGTCTTAATCGGGTGGTGGTAGCCTCCTGTTCTCCTCGAATGCATGAGCCCACTTTCCGTCGAGCATGCCAGGATGCTGGATTAAATCCTTATCTCTATGAGCATGCCAATATTAGAGAGCATTGCTCCTGGGTTCATGCCGATACGAAACTGGCTACTAATAAAGCGAAAGACCTAGTGAGAGCAGCTGTAAGGCGAGTTTATCACCATGAGCCCCTTGTGATTAAGGAGGCACCACTCAACCCCAATGTGTTAGTTATCGGCGGTGGCATCGCCGGGATACAGGCTGCGCTAGACATCGCCAATGGCGAACACACAGTGTATCTGGTAGAGAGGGAGCCGTCAATTGGTGGTCATATGGCTCAGCTTGACAGGACATTTCCCACTCTGGATTGCTCCGAGTGCATTCTCACCCCAAAGATGACCGAAGTAGGGCAACATCCGTTTATAACACTTTTGGCCTATAGTGAAGTAGAGGAGGTTTTGGGCTCGGTAGGCAATTTCAAGGTTAAAGTAAGGAAGAAAGCTCGCTATGTAGATGAGAAGAAATGTACTGGCTGTGGCGTCTGTGAGGAAAAGTGTCCCTGGAAGGTGGACAGTGAATATGAGGTGGGCATGGGGAAAAGGGGAGTAGTCTATGTTCCCTTTGCTCAAGCCATTCCCCATGTGGCTACCATTGACAAAGAACACTGTGTTTACTTTCTGAAAGGTAAATGTCGGGCTTGCGAGAAGTTCTGCGATGCTAAAGCCATTGATTTTGAGCAGGAGGACGAAATTGTTGAGGTGGAAGTTGGCACAATTATTGTGGTGACAGGCTACGATCAGTTTGACCCTTCCGTAATACCTCAATATGGATACAAGAAATACGACAATGTGTTAACTGGACTTGAGCTTGAGAGAATGACCTGTGCTGCAGGACCAACTGAAGGCAAGATTCTGTTGAAGGATGGTCGGGAGCCGAAAAGTGTAGCCATTGTACACTGTGTGGGTAGTCGAGACCAAAACTACCACGAGTATTGTTCCAGAGTATGCTGCATGTATGGTCTTAAATATGCCCACCTCATAAAAGAGAATACAGAGGCTGAAGTGTATCAAATGTATATTGACATGCGTTGCTTCGGGGAGGGATATGAGGAATTTTATCGCCGTGTTTGCGATGAAGGTGTTAATTTTATTCGTGGCAAGGTAGCTAAAGTTACCAACGTGGCGCTAACTGAGGAAGAACAAGGGAAATTGATTGTAATCGCTGAGGACACGCTTTTGGGCGGGATAATCCGAGTTCCCGTAGATATGGTAATTTTGTGCCCGGCTTTGGAGCCTCGCTCTGATGCTGAGGATGTTGCCAAGCTATGCACCATCAACCGCCGAGCGGATGGCTTCTTTATGGAAAGGCATGTGAAACTTGACCCAGTAGCTACAGCTACAGAAGGAGTGTTCATCGCTGGTTGTTGCGAAGGTCCCAAAGACATTCCTGATACTGTGGCTCAGGCTTCAGCCGCCGCTGCTAAAGCTCTATCAGCGATAAGCAGAGGCCGGGTTGTAATCGAGCCTACCACAGCCCAGGTGAATGAAGTCTTGTGCCAGGCTTGTGGACGCTGCGAAGAGATTTGTGATTTTCATGCCCCCAGGGTTATCAGCAAGGATGGACTTAGAGTCTCCAGCATTGACGCGGCATTATGCAAGGGCTGCGGGGCTTGCGCTGTTGTTTGCCCCACCGGTGCTATGTCAGTAAGGCATTCCACCCGAGAGCAAATAAACGGAATGGTCGAGGCGTTATTAGAGGTATAGAATGGCTGAATTTGAACCTAGGATAATAGCTTTTTGCTGCAACTGGTGCACCTATGCTGCCGCTGACATTGCTGGAACAAGCCGTATTCATTACCCGGCTAACGTGCGTATTGTCAGAGTGATGTGCAGTGGAATGGTGGATCCGATATACATTCTCAAAGCCTTCGAAATGGGTGCTGATGGGGTTTTAATTGCTGGCTGTCATGAAGTAGATTGCCATTATCTTAATGGTCCGCCGAAGTGTGATGTTATGTTTGAGAAAATAAGGAGAGTGGTCAATACGCTTGGGTTGGAAGGTGAGCGTCTAAGGCGGGAGATGATTGCCGCCGCTGAGGCGCCAATATTTGCTGAATTAATCGAGGAGATGGTCAAACAGCTTAAGAAATTAGGTCCTTCGCCTCTCCGAGAAGGGGTTAAGGTTTGAATCTAGAAGATATTATCAAGGAAACAAAGACCTACTACTGTCTGGAATGTGGCAAGTGCACAAGCCTTTGCCCAGTTTCAAGGCATAATTCCAATTTTTCGCCAAGATTTATGCTGGAAAGAGCCTTGATGGGCTTTGGAGATGAGTTAATTCATGACCGGGAACTATTTTCCTGTCTTACGTGCTACGCTTGCTCGAATCTCTGCCCCTCAGACGTTGATTATCCTGTGTTTACGCAGAAAGTGAGGAATCTAGCTTCTGGCGAGGGCGAGCATGGTGATTGTGCTCACTCAGGAACCCTTCTTTCCTTAATGAGACTCATGTCTCGCCCTGATATCAGGCAAAGACGGCTGGACTGGCTCGATGGCTGCCGCACCTCACAAAAGAGCGAGGTACTGTATTTTGTGGGCTGCGCTCCTTATTTTGAGCCAATTTTCCAGGATATTGAAGTCAGCCCGGTGAGTATTGCCAGAAATAGTATCAAAGTACTTAACGCTTTGGGGATAGAGCCTATGGTGCTTCCTAATGAGAGATGTTGTGGACATGACCTCTTATGGACCGGGGATGTGGAGATGTTCAAGAAACTTGCTCAACTCAATGCTCAGATGATAAAGGAATCGGGTGCCAAAAAGATAGTTTTTTCCTGCCCTGAGGGCTACCGGACGTTCAAGATTGATTATCCCCAGTATGTAGAGCTTGATTGTGAGCTAATGCATATCACTGAGCTTTTAGCTCAGAATCTCTCTACTCTGTCATTGAGAGCGAAGCAAAGCAATCCAGAGGTTAAACGGGTAACTTATCAAGACCCTTGCCGGCTAGGAAGGCACCTTGGGATTTATGAACCGCCAAGGGAAATAATAAAGGCTATCCCGGGGATAAAGCTAACTGAGATGGAGCATAGTGGCGATGAAAGCATATGTTGTGGCACCAGCGCCTGGACTAACTGCGGCTCTTATTCCAAGCAGATAAGAGTGGAGCGGCTACTTGAAGCCAAGGCTACTGGCGCTGAGGTGCTGGTTACCGCTTGCCCCAAATGTCAGATCCATTTCAAGTGCGCTATGGTGGATAAAGGTGCCGAGAAAGGTACCGATATAGAAATGAAAGTCATGGACATCGTGACCCTGGTAGCTGATGCTCTAGGAGGCGAAAGTAGTGAATAATTCCGTTTTAGTTATCGGGGGAGGCATAGCCGGGATTCAGGCTTCACTCGATCTGGCTAACATGGGCTTCAAGGTGTATTTAGTGGAAAAGTCGCCCAGCATTGGGGGAAGAATGGCACAACTGGATAAGACCTTTCCCACTAATGATTGCGCCATGTGTATCCTCGCCCCTAAGATGATTGAGGCCAATTCCCACTCCAATATAGAGCTCCTGACTTATTCTGAAATAGAAAAAGTCTCTGGGAAAGCAGGCGACTTCCAGGTCAAGATAAATAGAAAGTCGTCTTTTGTTGATTGGAACAAATGTACGGGATGTGGCCTCTGTGTGGAAGGATGCCCCGTCATTATACCAAACGAATTCGATCAAGGGATTGGAAAGAGAAAGGCCATATACCTGTTCTTTCCCCAGGCTGTTCCCAAGAAATGTGTTATAGACAAAAGAGAAGAGCGCCCCTGTAAAGCGGCCTGTATA
>Ga0209979_1003840_pt1 | contig 12911 bp, 14 predicted proteins | sample AnhtaG_FD_183114 | JGI IMG/M metagenome (GOLD analysis project Ga0209979, IMG submission 183114) | Deep subsurface microbial communities from Anholt, Denmark to uncover new lineages of life (NeLLi) - Anholt_01485 metaG (SPAdes) (version 2) | ecosystem: Environmental > Aquatic > Marine > Oceanic...
GATTTTTCCCTCCTGTTGTTTCGGATAATTCTTCTTCGCTTACCTCTCTGTATGTATGACCTTACCTGTGTTATATGCAGGTATTATAGCATTTTTGTGGCTTTTTGTCAAATTTCTGGGCGGATTCAGGAAGGAAGTTATACTTCTCTCCCATTTTTTCCTTCTCTCACCGGGAAGGCGGTAATAATGATGATTTAGCCATGGCGTCTGCTGTCCGGACACTCCTCCTTATATGGCGGGCTGGAGTTAAGGCAAGGCTCTTTTTCATCTCACTTCCAGCTTTCCAAGGAATCTTCCCCTACCCCATCCTGATTCTGTGAACGTTTTTTTCAAGGTTGTTCTTGCCGGGTAGCTCGAATAACGCCGTGGTGGTCAAACTGATCTAAATCGAACCCACATGAAGGCCACGCACTACCGTGACGTGAGCGTTACATTGTTCAGTCCAGCAGGTCGCGTTCCTAAATGAGTTTCATGGAATTGCTTGCACATTAGTTCAAAGGTGCAGGGGCCAAAGAGGTTAGATTTTGGTGCTGGTTGAAATAGGAATTAGAAAATTGAGTCAGTATGAAACTAAGGATCATGGTCTAGCTGGTCGAAGGGTCCTGTCTTATTAGAACTGAAGTCCCGGCCTGAAGGTATTTCTATTTAGCGAGATTGCCATTAACGTTGTCATTCCTGTTTCTTATAGAGTGTTGTATATGGCTCAGGACTAGTCTCCCCATATACTTCCTTTACTTTCCTCAAGTGCTTCGCAGAAGCCTCTGATTCTATCTTGTTCAAATAATGCAGGAACTCTTCCTTAGTGTTTTGCGAGAAGATTTCTGTTTCATAATCACTAGCAGCTTGAGATAAGGGCCTTTCATTGAGATAAGCGTGGCATTCATTATCTATAAACATAGCATCACAATATGGTAGGAGTACTGATATTATCCTTATGTCAGTTGCCAACCCAAGATTAGGGGGCCTTCTCCTTCCTGCGGCAGCTTTTCGGGCGAGTGCTGCGTAGAGCATTGAGGAAATTCTATTGAAGGGAACGTTCTTAAGAGAGGGAGAGGCCAGGTACTTAACGGTCTTGGGAATTATGTCTGAATCTTGGATTCCTGTTCGTCTAAAAACCTGGTAGATTGAACGAATCAATATGACTGATGGCGGAGGAAGGAAATCATTAATTGTTAGTTTGGTTTGACCGGAGGAGGCTCCTGCAAGTTTTGCCAAATGACTGGAATAAACCTGCAGGGTTATTCTGCCGAAAGCCATACTTTCTTCCTCGTACCAATCTTCAAAGGTTTTGTCTTTATCGGTTTGCCATCTTTGGAAGACTCGGGTCTGTCCTTTATGCGTTTTTTCTCTTATTCTTCTCAGCTCTTCAACCCAGTCTTCTTTGTCCGGAAAATTTATTGAGAATATGAATTTATCTTGCCAGGCATCAATGTTCCCCGGGATCACAGAATGAGTATTTAGTTTTAGTTTCTTGTTCTCCTGTCCAGAAAGCCAATTCTCAGCATGTTCGCATATTTGAAATTTCTCAATCGTCTCATAGTCATAGAAACTAAGACCGTGAGATAGCAGTTCATACATCCGCTTTAATGGTCCATAATATGGTGACAGAAGAGATTCTTCTATATGAAAGCCGGAATAAGGGCAGATGATAAGCTGCAATTTGCAGAGGGTATCTAGCCTTTCGAAAAGTCTGAGCCAAAAGCCGTCTAGTGTTTCTTTATGATAGGCTTTAGTTTTGGGATTGAGCACCTTCATCATATTGCTGACAGCGAATTGATCGATATAAATGACCTTTTTATTTAGCCGAGGTAGCGGGAAATCGGAAGTATGCCAGCAGTTCTTGCATCTTCGCACATAGTGTTGTTCGCACACCATTAATACACCAAAACTTGAAGAAGCATTACATTTTGGGCATTTCCAATAAGGTGGGGATATAAAATCTTTCGGGTCGATAGTAATTCTTTTCATTGTAGCCACTGTTTAGAAATAATGGTAGTTTTCCATAACTCGTTTCATAGCGATTCGTTGTGTGGTCCGTAGGGTTATTTTAGCAGGGTAATGAAGGGCGTCAAAGAAGAGTCGGGTTGAGAAGGTTATCTGCGCTATTCATGGCCGAAGGCGAGGATGAAGAGGCTCATAGAGAAAGCTGACCTGCCTCAATTCCAAGTACTTTCTTAGATAGGTTTATCTGAAGGCGGTTTTTGACCAGGTTCGAATCAAAGTGTATGTTGAAATACCCAACAATTTTCTCCTAAATGGGCTATATTTCCAAAATTCTAAACCTGAGTTATATTAAATCTCCTAGACCCAATAGACAACTAGACCAATTTCCGCTAAAGTCATTCAGTAAACTAACAAAAATCGTCGGAAGGAACCAATGACGAACTTAAGCGAGAGTCTAGTGGATCTGCTTAATCAGAGCCACTTCTATAAAGAATTCTCTTTTGTGAAGAATAGGTTCTTCCCTGAACCCGGTTCAGAACAAGAATTTGCAGATCACGTAGTTTGGTTACGTGATACTCTTATTGTCTATCAAATAAAAGAGAGAGTAAGCGGCGGTAGCTCATCAATAAAAAGTGAGCGAGCTTGGTTTAGGAGAAAAGTCTTAGGTTTAGCCAAAAAGCAAGTTAAAGATAGTCTGGCTTTCCTACGGCGTTGCCCAAACATTGGAATAGTAAACCAACGGGGAGATGTTTTTGACATAAACACACCGGACATAAAGCGAATATTTAGTGTCGTGATTTACCAGACTCCGAACGTTCTTCCGCGTGACTGCCTTGCTCAGAAATTTGTGATTAGCAGCTCGGCAGGGTTAATACACGTTTTCTCCTGGCCAGATTATCTGATGGTTCTCGAGACTCTAATAACGCCAGGTGAATTCATTGAATACCTTACATGTCGTAAAGACATTTTAGGACAATATAGGCTCCCGGAGCAGATGACGGAGAAGAATGTACTTGGACGCTATCTCCGGCTTGCACCGTCGAAAGCCGTCACTGACTACCGTATCGATGAGGATTTCTCCAAACATGTTGACCGCCTGATTTCTGATGTGGGTGAATTCGACATATCATACATCTTGGATAATCTTCGAAATAACATTGAAGAAAGTGAATCGAACCTGGAGAAAAAGACTGATTACTATTATGTCTTGGTAGAATTAGTCAAGCTAGGACGGTTAGAATTAATGGCAGCTAAGAAACGCATAATAAAATGCCTTGAGGCAGTTGTAAGTGGTTCCTTGAAATTGCCTTACAGATTCACCTCGGCGTCCTCTCATTGCGGGTTTCTCTTCCTTCCGATACAGTCGTGCAACATTTCTGAGGAGACCAAGTTACTGATGAATCTTACTGTCACGTCGAAGTACGAACAGAAATTACAGAGGCACGTAGGTATTAGCTTCGCCAAACGTGACTCTAACATTATCTATATAAGATGGGTTCTGGTGGACTATCCGTGGAAGCATGATAGCCGGATTGATAAGCTTCTTGGAGAAGAATATCCGTTCAGGTCACTTCGAGAAAAGATAGAATTTCCATATCGATTTCAAAGGGACCAAAAAGACAAGTGAGCCCCTAAGCGTTTTTGTGAACTAAGTCCTCCGCTCCGTTCTCCCGTCTTGAGAGAACCAGTAGATATTGGGAACAAAATGATGAAGAGGACTTTTATCTACGTACTGGGTGGGCCGCCCAAGAAAGATTAGCTTGCTGCAAAGGGCATATGCTACAAATGAGCTAGAAAGCGCTGTCCGGACAGCAAAGGGACAATTAACCGATAGAAAGATTTTGAACGTCAACGGCAATCCAGTTGTCTTCAGTAGATTCCATCACCGAACTGATAGCGGTAGTATTCTTCTAAGAATCCTTGATACCTAGGACTTGCCGTGGGTGCATGCCATTGACTCTAGCTTAATAAGTGGCACTATTAATGGGAACCTCGCCAGTTAGCGAATGGCGAGCGTGCTCCATTATCTTCGATATAGCTTCACCATAGATTTACTGAAACAATTGCTTCTTTTTTCCATGAAATTGTTCTAGGAGGTTTTCACTCATTCCCATATTCTTGAGAAAAGAATATTCAAGAAGAAATGTAAGTTTATTAAAGTAAAAATATTTTTCTATATCATCTAAAATATACTTCTCATCCTCTTTTTCCATAGCGACATGAGATAATTTGTTTCGTGTAGCTCCTATTCTTTTATAATCCTTTTTTCGCGGATTAAGTGGTCTGTCATCCTTGGGGACTTCTTCATTGATTGTCTTTATTGCTTTTTCTAGGGATATGTTGAGATTATTCTTTGCAATTCGAACATATCCTTCAATAGCGCTAATGATATCTTTGAATTGATTATTGAGATTCCTGTTTGTACCCGAACTTACTACAGAAAAGAGATCAAAAACATCTTTATGCTTGTCCTTATCTGAAAACCACTTGCCAAAAATTGCCTGACTATCATCCTTTATGTCTAAGAATGTAAAATTCATATTGATTGGATGTATTTTTGTGTATTCCTTCTCTTTCAAGAACTGGGGAAATATTTGAATAGTATTCGAGTTTTTACCATTGTCTGTAATTGCTTGATAACTGACTGGTTCCAGGGTTTTACCAATAGCTATCATTAGAAATCTTTCAAGGTGCAAAATGATGGAATGAATATCTGTAAGACATAACTCTTTTTTAAGAACTGTAACTTTAATAAGACATTTTTGAGAGATATTCATTTTTTTTGATGGCATGAAAGGCATTTTGTCTGCCTGAATTATCCAGGCCAATTTAAAGTCTGCATTCTGAAAGACATCTATTTTTTTTTGCTTTTCTATTCTAATTAAAACTTCTTCTAACGATTGCTTCTTCTTTTTGTCCAGGAATCTTACTTCTGTGGAGACAACGCCATTATTTATCCATTCAAACAAATAAGGAAATTCGACATAATATTTTGAAAAGGACAGTTTATGGGTTTGGGGGAAGTGATCTCCTTCAAAAATGGTTCCCAGAGAATAGGTGTTAGCTTTATAACCCGGATAAGAAACATAAAATGAAGGTTCATCGTAAAATTCCAATGTATATTTTTTACCTCCTTTTTTAGAAATTCCTAGAATGGTGTTGTCTTTTTGGAGACTCATAATTCTGGAGGCTCCCCCAAAAGAACCACTTTTAAGTTCTTCAAAGCAACCATTTAGCTCAAGCTTTTTTTCCTTTATTGATAAGTCCCCGCTAATTCGAGTTTTCGGCTTATTAGAAAGCCACCATCGGCCTTGAATTGGTTCATTCTGGTTCATAATTAGTACCCCCAGGTTTACCGAAGCTTTTGCTGAGTTTCAGATTGTCGTGATTTCTTCATCGGTAAGGTCATGAAGTTCAAAAATCTTCTCGTCAATTTCTCGCTTTAATTGACCTGTCCCCATTAATAATACCACTTGTTAAATTAGAGTCAACGGAATAGGGTAGAGAGAAGATGGTTGGTAGATAGAAATGTTACCTGGGAGTAACCCCAAGAAACTAGATCGACAAATACTGAGTCTATGGTTTCGCCTGTTGCAACCCCAATAGTCTCCTGACCATCGCAAGGTTCTTGCAGGTCGGTTTGACATTCCTTAACTCCCAGTTTATGATTGTATCAGATGTGACTTTAGTTAATCTAGCTAGCTCTTTTATTTCTAGTCCTAAATCCATTCGTTTCTTTCTCAATCTTTGTCCAAAAGTTCTTGGGTTTCTGGGATAAGTTGGGTCTGCTAACACGTGTAGATTAACAAGTTCAGAGATTATGTGCGTGAGTGTTGATTTTTCTAATAAGTGTCCCGTATGGTTGGGCAAAGAGGCCATTTCGCCAAAAGGCTTCTGGAGTGTCCAATTTCATTAGAAATATCCATCAAGCATAAGAGACACATCCCTCCAAACCTCTAGTTGTCACTATCCATTTGTTCATGGCTTTTAATCCGACGGGGTCTTCGCCGTTCCCGTAATGTCTTCTTGCCACACTCTGTACAGCTCATCCCATATATCTTTTCCCCCTTCTTAACTTCGATACTTCCCTTAAAGGAACAACTAATACATTCAGCATTTACCTGATGAGATTCTTCCATGCTTCATTCCTCCGTAATAATGCCAATCCCTCTACTTGCTTTATTTATCTAACGGCTTCGCACAACTTCACCCCTCCCACAATCGCAGGGGGCGAAGCTCTAACTTCATGGATTATTATTACCCCCAACTCTAGGAGTAGGGGGTCTAAGTTTTCTCTTGAACGCTTGCACGATGGGCAGGAGAATAATACACTTATCCATCAAATCCGACCAGTTACCAATCTCGGAGTTAGCCAACGAGGCAAAGACTCCATGTTTCCCCAATCCATTACTATCGTTAATCTCTCTCGCCTTTTCGATAATTCTGATAAAATCTCTATAGGCTCCATCCTCAACCGCAGATCCAATCTTCTGCCTGCCCCTGTAATCCATTCTTGGTCATACTATCAGCCCGTGCAATTAAGCCGCGAAGTTGTCCTGCAATTATTGATATTTCCTTGTAATCGGTCATTGGTTGTCGGTATCTTTAGAGCTCGAAGGTTCTTTTCCTCGAAATTGTTCTAAAAATTTCAACTCTCTTATCTCTGCTTCTTTCTCCACTTCTTCTTTAATGGCAACTTCAGTCAAAGTTTTATGCTTAGGATCTCTCGGCTTTCGAATAGGCACTTGAGAATCAAATATCTCTCCTAGCATTGAATTCATCAACTCGATTCGATAATCAAATAGATAACTCTGGATTAACATGAGTTTATCACGGATTTTCACGCATTTTCTCTCAAAAATCGAAGAATCTCTTTCCTTTCGCAAATTATCCATGGTTGTGCAAACGAGATACTGTTGGAAACCTCTAAATACTTCATTGATGTCGTCCAGCTCAAACTGAATGTATTTTCTTAAGTGGTCAAACTGGATCACGACTATTTCATTCGCCTCGATAGCTAGGATGAAGCTGGCACATTTCTTCCATAAGTTCACGCGCTGTTGGCTTATCTTGGGGTCAAGCTCTGCCTTATTGAATTGGAACCCTTGTATATCTATCAGGTGTAGTTTCAACTGACTAGACCACGAGAAATATGCATTTGATATGTCCGCTATCGCGTCGACCAAATTAGTGACAGCTCTATTTATTTCTCGAAAGGCATCTATTTCCAATGACCTCCTGATTTCTTCTTTTTTTAGCTTTTGACTGTCTTTTCTGGTCTTACTCAGATAAATTACCGCTGTCAGCAAGGCTACTATCCATCCCATAAAGATAGTAATATTATTGATGAAATCACTTACTTGTAGATTGGATGTCCTCTTTACGACATAAAGAAACATGGCGTAGCCAGCCAAAACAACCAAAATTATTAAATAGGGAGCCCCCTGACCAAGTATTGTCCTATCTTTTTCTGTCATCTTCTTAGTCATTACATCTTGTCCCCAACCTTCCCCAGCATCCTCGAACCATTCTCCTCAATAATAATCATCCAACCGAGTTTCCGTCGGGGTTATTCCTTTCCAAATCATATTTCTTGGAAGGTGATTACTTTGACCAACCAGCCTTTTGGTTCTTTCCAAGAAGGCCCATAATCTACTTTTCCTTGGTCAGTACGCATATTGAGCACAGTTACAAGCGCAAAACCCTCTTTATGATTCTTTTGCCATATGTCCTTGATCTCGTCAAAGTGACCAAGATCTATTCCATGCTTAATGACGTGCCAACAAATCCGTTTGTAGTCTTCTTTCTTAGTTATTTTTTTGTTACCAAGGAAGGTCTTGGAAGCACTAGCATTAAGCGCATATTCTTCAGAGTCACATATTATTCGAAAGTCATACCCTGGTACGCCATTAGTCCCACGACGGGCTCCAAATCCTCGGTCCATTGGTTGACAATCAATAATTTTACACTTCATCTTCCTTTTCTCTTTGTTCTCTTCTCAATAATAATCATATCCATCCACGCCTCTGGTTACTAGATGGTTCGCCACGGCCTGCTCTTTCCTTAAGCGGCTAAGTTTCCATGATCCTCCTGTTGCTAGGAATCTTCGATAATCTTGTCTAGATAATGTCTCATTCCACCAATATTAAATCTCCAACGCACTATCTCATCTTTAGACAAGTCCTCTACTGGCTTATCCAAGAATGGGAGATTGTATATATCCCACTCTCGATTAGGGTAATACTCTGACAAGAATTTGAGTGCTTCCCGATAATATTCGGCACACAAGGGGCCTATCCACAGAGATTTTTGCTTCGGGTTATTCATCCCTTTCCCCAAATCCTCCCATACTATTCGCATATTAAGTTCGTGTTCTTTTGCCTTTTTCTTTACGTCTTTCGTTTGAATATTACCTCCTAGTAATAATCATCCACCAGGCTCATACTTGCTTTATTCCCTCCCTAAAATCGACATCCCAGCACCAGATATATGTAACTTCTACTCCCGATTGAGTCTCGGAATACCAAAATAGTAGCTACTAGGAAAGGACTTCAGGTATCTACATCTTCCTGATTAGCAGATCTCGGATCAACGACTTCTCATGGGCCCAACACCTGAATCCGATTGTGCCGAAATCTAGGTCTACTGGGAGAACAATCGTTTTGCGTTCTTTATCCTCTTCTCCGATTTTTTCCTTGTATCGGAAAACTTGTCTCTCTGGGATTGTCCAGATTCTATCGAAGATTGATTGCCATTCCTGGTCGCGTATCTGTATCCTTATGTTTGATTTCTCACAATAGACCGTTGCTCTGTACCATAAGTCAAGATGCAACTGAGTATCAAAAGTCAGATTCACTCCCGGATCTTTGCCGTGACTGATAAAGAATATACCATTTCGTTTTATATGAGGATTTATTTGATCCAAGCCACACTGGAGCATAACATAATTGGACAGGTCCCTTGCTCTTACAATCCATCCACAGTTGTCTCTTACAATTTTGAACTCGAAATCTGCGACGTAGTCTCCCCATAAGAGACACTTGTTAAATATGAATCCGTTCAGAGAATCAGTGATTAAGTAAGCATCGTTACTTTTGGAATAGTCCCAAGTTCCATTACCGATCCAGTTGGCTTTTTCTCTCGGCTTCATCAAGGGCAAGTAGTATAGGCTTTGTCTATCCTTCCTTGTGCGAATAAGCACCAAGAAGACTAGAACAGTCACAAGGGTGATTACGATTATGAGTAGTCCGGTAGATTGCTCCTCGGACATAATGTAAGAAACGCCGCTAACAGTAATAGCCGCCGCGACACTTATTATCTCAGCTAGGACTCCACGCAGAAAATAACGGAATCTTTTCATCAATCTCATGCAACCAATTCCCATTCTTGTTCGTTGGACTGGAATTCTGAGTTTCGAGGGTTTTTGCTGAACTCCACTGATTAAATAAACCGATGCTGCAACACCTGTATTTCGTGTTCTATGATTTGCACCCTCTTCACAACCCTTACTACCCTACCAATTATCTTAGGCCCATCTTCCTTTTTCCAAAACATAGGCGAACACACTCTTGAGAGTTACTACCACTCCTGATTTAATCGTAAATCAATGCCTCACGTACCAACAGAGGCCCAGCCAAGAGGTCACAACCTGTGAATGATATAATCCTTATTGAATAGAAACAAGCCTCTTATTCTGGCTAATCTAACGTCTCTTGTTATTCCTACTTTCTTCACCACGAAAAGATACGCTACATTAACTCAAAGATAATCTACTGTATTATCATAAATAGAGGCATTAAATTAAGTTCGGTATTATTTGTCTGATGGAAAGGTAAGGTGATATAATTTAGTTTGGAAGGAATTATGGTCTCATATTGATTGCCCATAAGCTACTCCATTGTAGCATACTGCCAATCTAAGAAAACCTTTCTAATATTATATATATTAGCCCAACTTCCGCATTATGGAAAATAAATGTGGTGTTTATGAGGTTTTGCGAGTTCGTTCAGTCACTATATTTGAAAACTACTCTGTTTCTATATGGTCACTATTGTAACACATATGATTTTCTTGTCAAAGCCTGAATCCTGCATATATTCGTCACTATTTTGCTGTTTTTCAAAGAATCAAAAAAAGAAATGCGACAAATAAACGATTTCAGTTGTTGGGATATTTAAAAATACTTCAATTTCCTTACTCGGTTGCGGAAGTTGGGTTAGCATAAATAAAGAGTTTGTCAAATTTGGATACTTTTTATATGATCATAACATCCACAAAGCAGATTGGCTGGTGCTGAGATTTGGCTGTGTGGGAAGAAAGAATTGAGGGAGTGTCCGACCTTAAAGGTAAATATGACCTAGTAAATGGTGGGATCTCCAAAGTCCTTGAATTACCTTCTGACTAAGGATTTCACCAACTCAAACTCATATGTCATATTGCGAGCATAACATAGTGAAGACCTCCCAGGCAGCTTCTGATTTTTTTCCTGGAGATTACTATCCATTGTACTGAAATGCTTCAAAATCATATTCACCTCAAGGATCATTGCCTTCCGTGAACTCACTGAACTTCCTGACTTTCTTGAAAATTTCATTGACCCCGTCCACCTCCCAAACTTGCAACTCACTTTGTTAGAACCGCAAGGTTAAAAAGACAAATACAGGGAAGACTTCTACGAAGCAGGTCATTTCTCTTAGCTATTTCCTTCGCTGACATTATTCTTCACCTGCTTTTTCGCAAAAGTAGTCAAATTATCGTTAAAGTTCCTCAACTTTCCTTTGAAAAGAAATTAAAGGTACTGACAACATCATTTTTCTGCGAAGGTTTTTCACCTCTCTCCTAGGGGAGCAGGTCAATCCAACTAGCAATCTTGCTGTTAGCTAATGAGGACCTCTACCGAACCCAACTGAGGCATGACTAACCGGACTCAGTCTTCAGCTCTGAGGTACAATAAGCACAACGAGTAGCCTTAATAGCAACAGAGGAGAGACAGTAGGGACACGTTTTCGTTGCCGGCTTGGGTGGTGGAGCTTCCTTCTGTTGGCGCATTTTATTGATATTGCGAACTAGCAGAAACACAGCAAGGGCGACTATAATGAAGCTGATAACGATATTCACGAATACACCGTAGTTGACCGTGACTGCACCAGCGCCATTTGCATCAGCCAGAGAAGTATACGGTCCGGGTGTTTTGCCTCCTTTAAGTACAATGAAAAGGTTAGCGAAATCAACGTTGCCTACGAGGAGTCCTATAGGTGGCATGATGATATCCGAGACCAGCGACCTCACAACGGAGCCAAAGGCTGCACCAATGATAATACCTACGGCCATGTCAACTACGTTTCCCCGCATGACAAATTGTTTGAAATCTTTAAACATATTCCTCCTCCTTTCAATTTGGGTGTGAGTGTCAACCCAAAAAACGACCTGACCTGCTCCCATTAATGGTACTACTTGTTAACTTAAAGTCAACGAAACGATGGCCTCGGGAGCAGGCAGTCGGTAGTTCAAGGATCCATACGATCATATTATCCCAAAACCCAGATTCATACTGTGTCACAATTGAAGTTCGGTAATCAAAGTGGACGGGAAAGGGCAAAAAGACACGAATTAGCGGGGTCTTCTCCCTATTTAGATCCAGTTTTGGACCCAAAGTGGGGGATTCTTTCAAAAAGATCCTAAGGAATTGAATCGTGACACAGCCTGATTACCAAGTGCTGAGATTTGGGCCGGATTGTTTCTAGAGGGATAGACACATGAACACTCCTGTCGTAGTCGTTGACTACGATCCCCAATGGTCAATCTTATATAAGAAAGAGAAGGCTGAAATTCTCCGTGTAATTGGAGATAAAGTAGTAGCAATAGAGCATATTGGAAGCACCGCCGTTCCCGGACTAGGAGCAAAGCCAATTATCGATATCATGACTGCTGTCCGTCATCTTTCCGATGCGGATCAGTGTATTCAACCACTCGAGAGTATTGGATATGAATATTTGCCCGAACCTGAGACTCAAATACCAGAGTGGCGCTACTTCCGAAAGGGACCTCAGAAAGCACATAGACACTTGCACATGGTTGAGCTAACGAGTGATTTCTGGAGACGAGTTTTACTCTTCCGTGATTATTTGAGGAGCCATCCCAGAATAGCCCGGGAGTATTATGACTTGAAGAAACAACTAGCTACCGAGCGTGGTTTAGATCGTAAGGATTACACTGACGCTAAAACAGCTTTCATCCGATCCATAATTGCCCGAGCTCAAACTCATAGTACACCGAAATCCTAGGGGGCTATTACAACACCTACTGCTGTACTGGGGCCATCCAAGAATCCAGACTGACAAGTGCTGAGATTTGGATCAGGTTGCGCATAGTTGCGGGGTGGACCCATAAACATAGAACGAGCTATTATTGATTCACATTCACTTTCCTAGGTATTCATCTACAGCTTGCCTGATAAGCTCAGTCTTACATTCTCCTGTATTCTTTGAGATTTCCTCCAAGAGCCTCCAATCAGATTTGGGAAAATAGGCTGACACAGATTTATGTTTATCTCTGGTTCCTTTTGGAAGATACGAGGCAGTTGCACTGACGGGAAAGTCTTCCTTCTTTACGAAATCGCATACGGCCTCTCGAATTATCTCAGATAGCGACTTACCTCTCTTTTTTGTTAGCCTATTGAGCTTCTCATACTGAGAAAGAGAAATCTTAACCCAGGGGCGAACCATTTTTTCTTTGCTGTTTTGGAGGTTTTTTAGACAGGATTCTCTTGGCCGAAAAAATGGTTCAATACTAATACAGAACAGTGTTTGAGTGCTTTTACCCCAATTGCACTGGGACTGGCTGGCCAAGGGAGTTTTTGGCTACGTCTGACATGTCGTCCTCCGATTCTCCTCGAAACATAATCTCCGGGCAGTTGCCTGTTTCGGGATGCTTTCAGTTCGAGTTCTGTCCAACGAGCTGGGAGGCAC
>Ga0209979_1003841_pt1 | contig 12910 bp, 10 predicted proteins | sample AnhtaG_FD_183114 | JGI IMG/M metagenome (GOLD analysis project Ga0209979, IMG submission 183114) | Deep subsurface microbial communities from Anholt, Denmark to uncover new lineages of life (NeLLi) - Anholt_01485 metaG (SPAdes) (version 2) | ecosystem: Environmental > Aquatic > Marine > Oceanic...
TTCCGATAGCGTTTCTTCATGCAGCGCAGGTACTTGTAGCGTTCATTGATGGTCATCTTGTCTTCTGTGAACATGGTTCCCTCCGGTAACATTTTCTGTTGGAGGAACCATATTACCCCAGTAACATTATACGTGAAAGAAAGCGGGATTTGACTGCTGGCCCTTTTGTCAGTACAATTAAACTGTAACCTGCCCCCATCGTCTAGAGGCCTAGGACACCACCCTTTCAAGGTGGCGACAGGGATTCGAATTCCCTTGGGGGCATATCCCCTGATCACTGCGAAAGCCACCATCAAATGACAAGGCCCGGTTTTGATACTGGGCCTTCATTGTACCAAGGGGGGAAACCTGTGAATCCCTGTCTGCCCATCCAAACCATCACCCCTGAGAGCTTCGCCAAGTTTGGCGACATCCTCGACTGGCAGGCTGATTTCGGCGAGGAAGGCTTCCGCATCATCAGCCGGGCAGAGGACCTCACCGGCTGGCGGCTAGCCGTGCTACTGATCAGGCACCACCACATCGCCCGCCTGGAGCGACACCCCACCAGCAAAGAATCCTTCGAGCCGGTGAGCGGCGTGGCGGTGCTGTGCCTGGCCCCACTGGAGGATCCCACAGCGATAGAGGCTTTCCTGTTGGACAGAGCTGTCGTGTTGGACAAGGGTATGTGGCACGATGTGTTCGCTCTGTCGGACGAGGCGCTCATCAAGATCGCCGAGAACCTGACAGTGACGGGCGAGCTCCACGAGCTAGATGCACCTCTGCGGGCCATGGTGGTTGGGGAGTAGCTATCTTCAACCCTCTCGGCCAGCCTGGTACGCAGCCACGATGAAGGGCGCGGCCTCCTCTCGCTTTCCCTGGGCTCACACCTCCTCGCCCCGAGCCAGGTTCTCCCGCAGCGCGGATACCTGATCCCGATTGTCGTCGCCCTCAACGATGGCCTCCTCAATGCTCTGGGCCAGCCAGCGAAACTCATCGAGCCGGCCGTAGCTCATGTAGGACAGGCTATCGTAGTAGAGCAGGAGCTCGGCAGCATTGGCGAAGGGCTGTGGATTTTGGATCAGTTCCACCCCTGCCCCGTTGGCCGGGAGTTGAGCGAGGGTGACGAGATTGCTGTTGGCACTCTGGCGCTCCAAGCCATCGAGACATCCAGCCATTGCGCTGGGCATCTGTGCATCCTGGTGGAGGAGGGCGAGCGGTGCGTGCTCTTCGCTGGCAACCACGTCTTCCACGGCGGGAGGATCTCCATCCAGAACATCCCCGATTGCAACCTCCAGGCCTACGCGCGCAGCATGGCCAAGCTAGCGGAACAGGAGGGTGACGCCCTACTCTCTGGACACCTCGCTCTATCCCTCCATCGTGGCCAACGGCACATCGCCTCCGCCCATCGCGCCTTCCAGGGCCTGGCCCTGCCACCCAGCATCCTGTAGCTGGGGTAGGCGTTCGGCCATCAGCGGTCAGCTTTCAGCTTCTGGACAAATGGGGTGAGCATTCGCTTTACCTCGGTCACTTCCCTTGTGAGCTGCTTGTAGTCCAGGCTGTTCAGCAGGCCGAGATCATGTCTGCCCGAGAGGACAGGCACCCATAGCAATCTGAAGAAAATGGGCCAACTCGGCGTCGGCTGATAGCTGATTGCCGACCGCTGAACGCTTATTTGCACTTTACACCCTCGGCAAGTACAATGTCATACACTGTCGAGCAGATCACCATCTGAGGAGAGGAATGATCGTCCTGCACGGGAGTTGGCTCCTCCATACCGAGCAAAGGGCAGGCACCTTCTTCATATGGGGTGAGGACTCCGACGCATTGCCATCCAGGTGCCGGGGAAGACCCCCCAGGGTCAGGCGCCACCCCTTCCAAGCCTCGTCCGAGCACCTCCTGGAAACATTGGCAGCCCTGGCACCGGAGCGTGACCTCGGCCCAGGCCCGGGGCAATCTGATCCGATGCAGGTTCAGGCCCTCCTGCCATCGTCAGAGCGCGAGCCCCTGGCCTCTCCAGAGTTGGTCCGCGACACCTCAGATGAAGAGACGGAGGCCGCCAGTTTCGCCCCCCGGCTGAGGCCCTGGAAGCTCGAGGGGCTGGCCCTTTCACCCTCCAACTCGCTGGCCCTCCTGGCCTCCCTACCGCAATCGGAGCTGAGCCCGTCGAAGCGCGTGTCGGCATACGCCCTGGGCCAGGACCTGCGCTTCTGGAGCGTGGCGGGCAAGTTCGCGCTGGAACTCCTGGCCCGGCAGCGCTTCCTGCCGGCGTTGGCCCAGGATGGGGCGGGGAGGTTCTGTGCCGTCTGGGTCCCTGCTTTCGACGATCCCCGGGATCGGGAACGGCTGGAGCGCCTGATCCGGGCCATGCCACCGGCCTGCCGTGGCTTGAGCACGAAAGGTACGGAAGAAGCGGAAAGCCGCAGGGTGCTGGTGGAGGATTTCCTGAGGGAGGTCACCGATGCCTGCATACGGCAGTCGGCAGGGCCACCCCGGCCCCGACGGGGAAGGAGATCGGCTCAGGCCGCATCCCGTTGGACTGAGGCGCTGCTGGCCGCCGATCCCATGGTGGAAGCCCCTTGGTCCCAACTGTCCACCCTGCATGATCAATGGCGGGCCTGGACGGAGTCCTTGCACGTCGCGGCCGACGTCCCCTTCCGCATTTGCTTCCGGCTGGAGCCGCCGGCCGCAGCATACGCTGAGCCTGTCGAGGACTGGACGCTGCGCTTCTTCCTGCAGGCCAGCGACGATCTGAGCCTGGTGGTGCCAGCCGAGAGGGTGTGGAGGGAGCGCGGCAGTGCTCTTCGCTTCCTCAACCGCCGCTTCGACCAGCCCCAGGAACGGCTGCTGGCCGGCCTGGGGCTCGCCTCACGCCTGTTTCCGCCGCTGGAACGCGGCCTCCGATCCGCCCGGCCGGAGGCCTGCCGACTCACCGTGCAGGAGGCCTATGCCTTCCTGCGGGAGACGGCCCCCCTCCTGGAGCAGAGCGGCTTTGGGGTGCTGGTGCCACCCTGGTGGAGCAAGCGGGGGGCGAGGCTGGGCGCCCGGGCGCGCCTGTCATCGAAGGGTGGGGCGGGCATCGTGGGGCGCGGCATCCTCAGCATGGACTCCATCGTGCAGTACAACTGGCAACTGGCACTGGGAGAGGAGGAGCTGAGCTGGGAGGAGTTCAACAAGCTGGCGGCACTGAAAACGCCGCTGGTACAGGTCCGCGGCCAGTGGGTGGAGCTGGACCCCGCTCAGGTGGAGGCGGCTATCCGCTTCTGGGAGGAGCATCGGGAGCAGGAGGAGATGCGCCTGCGCGATGCGCTGCGTCTGGGGCTGGGGCAGGAGGGAATGGTCGGGGGGCTGCCCATCACCGGCGTCGAGGCCGAGGGGTGGATTGCGGATTTGTTACACCAGTTGCGCGACGGCCAGCGATTGGCTGAGTTGGGCCAGCCGAAGGAGTTCGTGGGACAACTGCGTCCCTATCAGGTCCGGGGCTTCTCCTGGCTGGCCTTCCTGCGGCAGTGGGGGTTGGGGGCCTGTCTGGCCGATGACATGGGTCTGGGGAAGACCATCCAGGCCATCGCCCTGCTGCTTCACGACAAAGAGCGCGGTGCTGGGAACAGGCCAGTGCTGCTCATCTGCCCCACCTCGGTGGTGGGCAACTGGCATCGGGAGCTGGCCCGCTTCTCCCCTGCCTTGCGGGTGCTGGTGCACCACGGAAGTGATCGCGCCAGCGGGGAGGAGTTCGTGGCCCTGGCGGACGAGCGCGACCTGGTCATCTCCACCTATGCGCTGGCGCGCCGGGATGAGGAAACGCTGCGAGCTGTGGAGTGGGGCGGGGTGATCCTGGACGAGGCGCAGAACATCAAGAATCCCTCGGCCAGGCAGACGCAGTCCATCCGTAAGCTGCCGGCCGAATACCGGGTGGCCCTTACCGGGACGCCGGTGGAGAACCGCCTCTCGGAGCTGTGGTCCATCATGGAGTTCCTTAACCCTGGCTATCTGGGGTCTCAGAAAGAGTTCCGTTCCCGCTTCGCCCTGCCCATCGAACGGTACCAGGAAGAGGCGGCGGCGAAGCGGCTGCAATCGCTGGTGCGGCCCTTTGTGTTACGTCGGATGAAGACTGATCCGCGCATCATCCAGGACCTGCCGGAGAAGATGGAGATGAAGGTTTACTGCGCCCTGACCCCGGAGCAGGCGACCCTCTACGAGGCGGTGGTGCGCGATTCGCTGAAGCAGATCGAGGAGTCGGAGGGCATCCAGCGGCGGGGGATTGTGCTGGCCACGCTGCTCAAGCTGAAGCAGGTTTGCAACCACCCGGCCCAGTTCCTGGGCGATGGCAGCGCGCTGCCGGCGCGATCGGGCAAGCTGGCCCGGCTGACTGAGATGCTGGAGGAGGTATTGTCCATACGGGATAAGGCGCTGGTCTTCACCCAGTTCGCCCAGATGGGGAGGATGCTCAAAGTCCCCCTGGAGGAGGAGTTCGGGAGGGAGGTGCTGTTCCTGCACGGTGGCACGCCGCAGAAGGAGCGGGACAGGATGGTGGTGCGCTTCCAGCAGAACAGGCATGGCCCGCCGATATTCGTCCTGTCGCTCAAGGCGGGCGGCCTGGGGTTGAACCTGACCGAGGCCAACCACGTCTTCCACTTCGATCGCTGGTGGAACCCGGCGGTGGAGAACCAGGCCACTGATCGGGCCTTCCGCATTGGTCAGACGCGCGACGTGCTCGTGCACAAGTTCATCTGTGCTGGCACGCTGGAGGAGCGGATTGACGACCTGATCGAGAGCAAGAAGGAACTGGCGGAGATGGTCATCGGCGCGGGCGAGAGCTGGCTGACCGAGCTTTCCACCGACGCACTGCGAGACCTGATGCTGCTACGGCGGGAGGCGGTGGGGGAATAGGGAGCAGTTTCAGGTGACAGGTTGCGAGCTTGAAAGTGGATGCCCGCACTGCCGCGTGCAAGGTGAGGGTGTGGCTGATCCGATAGGTTGGCCGTCCCGCATTGGACTGAGGAGTCCACTGGCAGACGTGTACACCGGAGGCGATGTTGACTGTGGCATAGACTTCTCACGTAATGAGGACCGCCCTAAGGCCACTGGAGCCGACTCCAGTTATGGCATTGCCTAGGAGGTGATCAATGGCTCTCCCAGCTTTCAGGTCACGTCAAGAGCTCTTCGATTTTCTCGACGATTATGCCAGAGAGCGCAAAGAAGAAATTGACCGATGGCAACTAGGAAAAGAAAAGGGGCTGATCAAATCTTACGTACTGGAGACGGCCCCACCAAATGGATCGGCTCCGGCTGACATAGCCGCCATACTGCGCTCCGCCGGCTGGCAAATCACCCCCATTGATGCTGGAACGCTCTACCAGGTGGACAATGTTGAGGGTAAGCCCCTGGGGTATTTGGAGCCATTGTCCCAGCGTTACCTGATCTTACATTCGATAGAGGAAGCCCGGTGGATTGACAAGACAGTGAAAGGAGATGTGAAAGAAACCGCTTCTTTGGATTCAATGTGGCTGGCTGGTGGCTTCTTCTCCAATCTGTGGCAAATCCTGATCCTGCCCCAGTTGCCTGAGCGCTACGTGAAACTCAAATTTGAGCATCTGGCTCGTTTTGAAGGTAGTGCCGAAGAAGTTGAAGAAGAGATGGACGAAGACGAAGAACTGGAGGAAGGCTGGATGGGACAGGAGGTTGAAGAGCGCCGGGCATCGTCCCTGATGATCGCCGAGCGCGTCGACCGTATTGCTAGATTCCTTCCTCAGTTCCAGGATCTCCACCCGCCTTTCAAGGCCATTAAGATGCTGCGTATCCCTTCGACAACGGGCCGAGGAGGTTATGAGTTCTGGACGTGGGGCAAGATAACATATCGAGCCCATGACTTCCGGGATGGACGGTCTCAAGTTATCTCTATTACTCGTTTGTACGAGCGAGTGACCCAGGCCATTGAGCGCACCATCTGGTTACAGGTGGAAGAGACAAAACTCGAAGAAAGTACAGACACCACACTGAGAGGCGCACCGGTGACATTAGAATTTGACTCCCCATTAGATCTGCCCACATTCAAGAAGTTTGTGACCACGACGTTCGAGCGCGGGCAGGGCCCATTGCGTCTGTGGGGCAACCCTATCTATCTGAGCGATAAGAAAGTGCACGTGTATGGCGTTGATCTGCACCTGTGGCAGCGTATCTATTTGGACTTGACTCCTAAGCGTTTCGTTATGATTTTGCCCAGGGGAACGTGTGGAAACACTGTTCACCGCTTGGTAACCAATATACAGCGTTATCTTGACCCTGGCGTTAAGACCTTCATTGGTGACAGACCCTATGATGACCTGATCCGAGACGCTCTATTAGGCAGAGAGAATACATTATGAACGACACACCGTTTGCACCAACACCGTTGTTCCAGTTGAACTTGATGCTTTTCCTAGCTTGGCCAGCGCCGCTATCCTTTATCGAACCCATCTTCTGGAGAGAAGGTTTCGCATTGCGAAGCATTGCTCCACTCATCGGAGTCCCACTGGAAGCGCGTGCCAGAGCCCAGACGGCTAATCTGCCCATTCAGCTTACTGCCAGTTCCGATCTGCTCCTAGAACAAGGCAACCAGCAGCAGTTATTGTGCATTGAGTGCAAGTCAAGCAGCTTTGGCCCCGCTTCTTCTTCATCCCGGCAAGCGCGGGCCTTGCTGGCGTGCACTGGCCCTTACCTGGCTGAACGCATTGGTGTCACAGCAGCGCTGGATTGGAAGGGCTATTTACTCTATGCTGTTGGTGGTGGACAAGAAGATCCAATGCGAGATACGCTCCAGTCACTAAGTCAGGAACTGCACATGGCGCGCATCTCTACAGCCGATAGTGGCACAATGGGCATACACATCCGGATCGACGGTGTGTATATGACTCCTGATGCCCAGTCTCGGTCTAATATCCCAGTGCAAGCCTTGCAGCAAGCTTCAGTCAGTGGCGTGCGGGTAATGACGCTGGAAGAGGGCGAAGACCCCCGTCCACTCTACTTGATTCCGTTCGATCCCAGTATTGGTGTAGACGACCCGTTTGAGCGTCAGGTGCTGGAAGAACGGGTTCGGCAAGCCCTGACTTCGCTCATTGGTAGTCGCCTGGACATGCCCAGTTTTGAAGTTGCGATGGATGAGATTTTGACGGCAGTTACGGAGGTCTGGAGTGTGTGGGAAGATTCGCAGGCTACAAAGGGATTTCGCAATGCTGTCCGCGCCTACGTGAGAAAGGTACTGCGCCAGATGCGCAGACTTGGTGCTCACATTGAGTCTCGTGAGCATCACCTCGCCTTCACACAAGTCACACCGAAGATAGCCCGTGACCTGCGCCGGTATCTGGACAGCGTTGCCTTCCGGCGTGGTGAGATTGATCTATGGAGCGAGGCTGTGCAACTCGACTTTAGCAGCTTGGCCAAGGGATGGTAGCTTGGCCTAACACGACTATGTAAAAACGCAACTTCTCTGGAGAGCAAAAGCCACCAGCCTCAAGGACAGTTCCCTTTGGGATCAAAGGTAGCGAGCCCTTTGAATAAGGGCCCTGGGAGGATGTATCAAAGGCTGTGGGCCATTGAATCGAAGCAGGGAGATGTTGATGAATTCTAACCTCACAGCCGCCGAAAACCTGGCTCAAGCCATCCGCCAGGTGGCCAGGAAAGCGCACTCCGAGGAGGACCTGCGCGTGGGTGTCGAGCACGCCTTGGGTGCGACCTTGCAGACGTTGGGGCTGACGGCGACGCCCAAATACGAAAAGACCACCCTCAGTGGCTCCGCCGATGCCGTCTATGGCCACGTGGTCATCGAGTACAAGCAACCGGGTCGTCTGGCTGAAAAGGATTTCCCCACCAGGCTGGCCAGGCAGATCGCCAGGTATCTGACCGACGAGGTCCGCCGCGCCGGGGGCCAGGCCAAGCAGGTCGAGGCGTTGGAAAAGATGATCGGCGTCGGACTGGACGGGGAGCGGATCCTGTTCCTGCGCTACTCCGCCACCGGGCGGGTACGGGAATCTCCCATACCGGCACTGACCGGCGGCAAGGCGGGTTTTCTGAAGGTAGGCGAGTACCCAGGCGGCTTTCAGATGGTCGGCCCGGTGCCGGTGGGGCGAGAGAGCGTGGAACTGCTGCTGCTTTACCTGCGCTCCCTCTCGCGCAAGCCGCTCACGCCCGAAGCGCTGGCCGCCGACTTCGGCCCGCAGGGTGACATCGCCCCTAACCTGGTCAACGTCTTCTACACCGCTCTGCAGGCCCACCTCGACCATCCCCGCGTAGCCACCTTTTTCGCCGAGTGGGATCGCATCTTCGGCATCGTCTACGGCGAGGAGTTGGGCAAGGCAGAAAGGGACGCGCCCGAACTGGCGGCCCTCTACCGGGCGGTATCGGGGGCCGAACTCAAACCACTCTTTTTCGCCGTCCACACCTATTACGCGCTGCTGATGAAGTTCCTGGCGGTGGAACTGGCCTCGTTGCAGGGCGGTGCGCTGGTGGGCTCTGTCGTCGCGGCGCTGCCGGCCATGACAGAGAAGCAACTACGCCGCGAACTCACCACCCTGGAGAACGGCGGCACCTTTGCCCTGCTGGGCATCAACAATTTTCTCGAAGGCGACTTCTTCGGCTGGTATCTCGACGCCTGGAGCGACGGACTGGCCAATGGCATCCGAGCGATGGCCCGCACGTTGGCTGATTTCGAGCCCGCTACCACCACGCTGGAGCCAGAGCACACCCGCGACTTGCTCAAAAAGCTTTACCAATACCTGGTGCCCCGCAAGCTGCGCCATGACCTGGGCGAGTATTACACCCCCGACTGGCTGGCCGAACGGCTGCTGAACCAGGTGGGCTACAAGGGTGAACCGAACAAGCGGCTGATAGACCCCGGCTGTGGCAGCGGCACGTTTCTCATCCTGGCCCTGCGGCGGCTGCGCCAGTACGCCGCCGACCACCTCATTCCGCCCGCCGACGTGCTCGACGCCGCGCTGCGCAACATCGTCGGCTTTGACCTCAACCCCCTCAGCGTCATTGCTGCCCGCACCAACTACTTGCTGGCGCTGGGTGACCTGCTGCGCTATCGGCGCGGCCCGGTGGACCTGCCGGTGTACATGTGCGACAGCATCCTCACTCCCACCGAGCGGGCCGACATCTTTGGCAAGAGTTACCGGCTGCGCACCGTCGTCGGTGACTTTGACATCCCCGGCGAGACAATAGCCGCCAGCGAGATGGGCGTGCTCTCGTCACTGTTGGAGAGTTGCGTGCGCGACCAGTACACCCCTCAAGACTTCCTAGCCCGCGCCCGACGAGAGCTGACCGTGAGCGAGGCCATGACGGAGTCGGTGCTGGAAGGGCTGTACCGCCAGCTCTACCATCTGGACGAAGAGGGACGGAACGGCCTGTGGGCGCGGCTGCTCAAGAATGCCTTCGCCCCGGTGTTGGTGGGCGAGTTCGACTTTGTGGTGGGCAATCCGCCCTGGGTGAATTGGGAGAGCCTGAGCGCTGAGTACCGCGAGGCGACCAAGCGGCTGTGGGTGGACTACGGCCTGTTCAGCCTGAAGGGGCACGCCGCCCGCCTGGGTGGGGGCAAGAAGGACCTGGCTATGCTCTTTGCCTTCGCCAGCATTGACCACTACCTGAAGAAAGGCGGCAAACTGGGCTTCGTCATCACCCAGACCGTCTTCAAGACCAAAGGGGCGGGCGACGGCTTCCGCCGCTTCCGGCTGGGTGAGAAGGGCGAACACCTGCGCGTGCTGCATGTGGACGACCTGTCGCGCCTGCAACCCTTTGAGGGAGCCACCAACCGCACCAGCGTGGTGGTCTGCCAGCGGGGGCAGGAGACTCGCTACCCGGTGCCCTACACGCTCTGGGGCAAGGGAACAGGCCGCGCCCGCGTGGACATTGACAAGCCGTTGGACGAGGTGCTGACGGAGACGACGCGGGCCAACCTGTGGGCGCAGCCGGTGGACACTGACAAACCGACTTCACCCTGGATGACCGCACGCAAAGCGGCGCTCAAGGCGCTGCAAAAGGTTATTGGCCCGGCGACTTACCGGGCGCGGGCGAGGGCTGGCTGACCGAGCTTTCCACCGACGAGCTGCGAGACCTGATGACGCTGCGGCGGGAGATTAGGACGGATGGCGTTATATTAGACTGAGGGGAGAAGGAGCAAGAACGATGAAAGTCATGAATGCGCTTATCGAGAATTTCCGCCACATTGAGCGGTTGGAACTGAACTTCAGCGATTCAGTAGGACGTGTACGGGATATCTCGGTCCTTGTGGGACCCAACACCAGCGGCAAGACGACGGTGCTGGATGCTTTGGCGCTGGGGTTAGGTATCATCACCGAACTCTATAGCATACGACCTGGTCTCACCCTGACTCCTCCGTCCATCGTTCGCCGGGGAACATTGCAGGCCCGAGTAACATGTTGTGTGCGATTCTCGCCGGAGGAGATTGAGACCACACGTAAGTTGTATAGGCTGTCTGAGAGCAAACAAGCGATCCCTGATGTGGAGGAAGCTACCGTCACCTGGGAATACCCAGATCGCAGGGGACAGTATTCGACGGGCTATATCCGTTGTAGACCACGGGAGGCATGGCATCTCTTCAAGGGACGCATCAAGGTAGCGAGGTTATTGTCTACAGGCCGCCTGGACTGGAGTTGGTTCGCACGGGTAGGCGGGGTTTTCACTTTCGACCAGCAGCGCACTGGGATGGGCAAGACAATCCGCCGCGAGATATGGGATATTATCCACAGAGGGGGAAACGAAGGGGAGATAGATGAGCGGTACACTACCGATCCCCGTACTATCCTGTTGGCGCTGGCTGTTCAATCCCTCCTCCCACCGGTAGACGAGAGCCAGTCGGTAGACGAGAGCCAGTTTGATCAGTTCAAGCGCGTCCAAGAGCAATACGCCGAAATCTGCACCCCTCGTCGCATCAAGGGAGCTGCGCGGGATGAACTGGGCCAACCGGAACTTATCTTCACCGACGGGACCTATGAATACTATTACGACGGTCTCAGCAGCGGCGAGCAGATGTTATTGTTATTCCTGATCCGCATGGTCACTGAGCATGTTCACCAATCCATCGTCCTGGTGGACGAGATCGAACTGCACCAACATCCCCTGTGGCAGCGAAAACTGCTCTATCTTTTGCCTCGCATCGGACAGAACAACCAGATCATCGCCACTACTCATTCCTCCTATCTGCGGGATGTGCTCCCCCGAGAGGCGATCATTGACCTGGGAGCGCTGGGCGACCTGTCAGGACAAAAGGAGCATGGATGATGAGTGTCTACCTGGTCTGTGAAGGGCCAGCCGATGGGCTCGACGTTCGGGTCTTGGATCTGGTTATCGCCCAGAAACTGGGTCGGGCAGTACAAATCATACCTGCCGGAGGTGAGCGCAGTCTAGGCAGTGTGGCGAGTTGGCTGGAGGAACGCTCGCGTAGACCACTTGCGGATGGGGCGCTGAGTCCTCCTGCGGATCGAGCGTATGCTGTTGAGGATCGCAACTTTCGCTCCTTGGAGGAGGTGAAGCGAATCTGGCAACAGCCTCATCAAAAACGATGGGTATGGTGGCGGCACGAGATAGAGAACTACTTGCTCGATCCGCGCCTGGTTGCTGATGCGTTTCGCGCTCTCAAAACAGCCCACGTTCGTGGGGCTGACGCATTGCCGAGCGATCCCAATATTGTGCTTCATTTGCTTCAGGGACTGGCTCGGCCGATGCTCGAAGACCATGCTGGCTGGCTCACCTACTGGCGGCTGGTATCACATAAACGCGATACAGTAGACACTCGCTTGCTTTGGCCCCATCGCCCATTACAGCCTTCTCCAGGTTCGTCGTATCCAGGTCGAGCTGAATGGCTCGACTATCTGCGCTCCGAATGCCTACGGCTGAAGCGGGCCTGCCAACAGGTATCTGAGAACACGACCTTCGATGAGCCTTCCATTGTGGAGACATACGACGGTGTTCTGTCGCAGGTCATCCACCCCGATTTTCTCACCAGCGGGCGCTTCCTGCTCGATATGGGAGGGCACGAGTTGATGTCATCTCTGTGCGTGCACATCCATCAGGCTGGTGTGACACGTCTTTCGCGCTCCGACCTGGAGACAGAATTCCTCAATGCCCTGGACCGACTATATGAGCCTGGATTTTTCGATCCTGACGACTTTGCACAATTGGCGGAGAAGGTAGTTTAGCGGAGATGGATAAGAAATTGGTGCAGGAGAAGCTGCGCGGTTACGCGGAGTTCAATGAGTGGGAGCTACAGGAGGGCCGACAGAGGTTACCGAGTCTGACGGTGGAACAGGGAATCCAGCAGTTTCTCAGCCTGTGGCGCCTGGCTCGTCAGTTGGCCCCTGACGCAGAGAGAGTATTCGGGGAACAGAATCTCGCCCATCGCCTAAAGGTGCGTGCCAGGTTCAGGCGGATTGCGGAGAGGATGGGGGATGTTCACGAATTCTAACCTCACAGCCGCCGCAAACCTGGCTCAAGCCATCCGTCAAGTGGCCCGGAAAGCGCACACCGAGGAGGACCTGCGCGTGGGTGTCGAGCACGCCCTCAGTGCAACCTTGCAGGCGTTGGGGCTGACGCCGACGCCCGAATACGAGAAGACGACCCTCAGCGGCTCCGCCGACGCCGTCTACGGCCATGTGGTCATCGAGTACAAGCGACCGGGCCGCCTGGCTGAAAAGGATTTCCCCACCAGGCTGGCCGGGCAAATCGCCAGGTATCTGACCGACGAGGCCCGCCGCGCTGGGGGGCGGGCCAAACAGGCCGAAGCATTGGAGAAGATGATCGGCGTCGGGCTGGACGGAGAGCAAATCCTGTTCCTGCGCTATTCCGCCACCGGGCGGGTACGGGAATCTCCCATACCGGCACTGACCGGCGGCAAGGCGGGTTTTCTGAAGGTAGGCGAGTACCCAGGCGGCTTTCAGATGGT
>Ga0209979_1003842_pt1 | contig 12905 bp, 6 predicted proteins | sample AnhtaG_FD_183114 | JGI IMG/M metagenome (GOLD analysis project Ga0209979, IMG submission 183114) | Deep subsurface microbial communities from Anholt, Denmark to uncover new lineages of life (NeLLi) - Anholt_01485 metaG (SPAdes) (version 2) | ecosystem: Environmental > Aquatic > Marine > Oceanic >...
CGAGACGAACGCGCTGCCAGCCATCTGCGGCCGCGTATGTCCGCAGGAGGAGCAATGCGAGCAGACGTGCATTCTCGCCAAGCGGGGTCAGCCCGTGGCCGTAGGACGTCTGGAGCGCTTCGTGGCTGATTGGGAGCGCGGGCATGGCGAGATCTCGCTGCCCGAGAAGCGAGCACCGACGGGGAAGAGGGTGGGCATCGTCGGCAGTGGGCCTGCGGGGCTGACGGTGGCCGGTGACCTCACCGTGCTCGGGCACGAGGCGATGGTGTTCGAGGCACTCCACGAGATCGGCGGGGTGCTGGTGTACGGCATCCCGGAGTTTCGGCTGCCGAAAGAGATCGTGGGCGCTGAAGTGGCGTATCTGCAGAAGCTCGGGGTGCGCTTCGAGAGCAACTTCGTCGTCGGCCGCACCGCCACCATCGACGAGCTGTTTGCGGAGGGACACGATGCGATCTTCATCGGCACGGGGGCGGGCGCGCCGATGATGACGGGCCTCCCGGGCGAGAATCTGTGCGGGGTTTACTCGGCGAATGAGTATCTGACCCGGGTGAACCTGATGCATGCCTGGGAGTTCCCCAAGTATGACACGCCCATGGTGCGGAGGAAGAACGTGGCCGTCCTGGGCGGCGGCAACACGGCTATGGACGCCGCCAGAGCATCGCTGCGGCTGAGCGATGGCGGGAATGTCAGGATCGTGTACCGGCGCTCCCGGCAGGAAATGCCGGCTCGCGATGAGGAGATCGAGCACGGGGAGGAGGAGGGCATCGAGTTCCACTTCCTCACCACACCGACAAAGTTCATCGGCGACGAGAACGGTTGGATCAAGGGGATGGAGTGCATTCGGATGGAGCTGGGCGAACCGGACGAGAGCGGCCGGCGTCGCCCGCTGCCCATCGATGGCTCTGAGTTCCATATGCCCGTGGACATAGTGATCATCGCGTTCGGCACGAACGCCAATCCGATCATCCGCCAGACGACGCCGGGCCTGAAATGCAATGAGTGGGGTTACATCGAAACTGACCCGGAGACTTGTGCCACGAGCCGGGAGGGCGTATATGCCGGAGGGGACATCGTCACCGGTGCAGCGACGGTGATCGCCGCCATGGGAGCCGGCAAACGGGCTGCCAGAGCGATTCATGAGTACCTGACGGGAGAGAAACTGACGCCGCCGGGAGGGGAGGACGAGGTGAATGGAGAAGAGGCGGAAGAATAGTGCTACGTGGGCCGTCGGGGTGTGTTGACACCCACATGGCGCGATGATAGAATGCCGAGGCGGCGCCGCGTCCCGGGAGCGCCGTACGGCAGTGGCCGAGAAGCATAGTTCGGTCCCGCGAAGGAAACCCGGCCCGGGGGTTGAATACGTTGCCGTGGCGGCACGCCACGCCTGTGAGAGCGCTTCTGCGCAACGAAACGAGGTGCGAAGCGCCGCGGGGCGAACGTGCGCCACGAACCTCTGCCGCGTGCTGCCACCATGGGGCCGCCGCCGCGCAGGGAGGAAAGAATGGAAAGGCAGTCTGGGGCCGTCATCCAGCGGCAGATCAAACTGTCCCTCGGGCAGGCATTCAAGATTAGCCTCCGCAGCATCACGCTTCGGCTCGGTCGCGCCGCCGTCACAGCAGCCAGTATCTTCCTGGCCATCGCATTCCTCTCGTCAGTTCTTGCCACCAAGGTAATCCAGGATACGCTCGAGAAAGAGCGCCGGGAGCGTGGGCGTGTGATGACCGTTGGCGAGGCCGTCAGCCTCCCCGGCGTGGAGGGGGCCGCCGGGACTGGCGGGGCAGAAGGGGGCGGCCTCTCGGCGACGGGCGCGCAGGAAGAAGAGGCCCGGCGCTGGTGGCTGGTGACCATGTCGCTGCTGGTGTGCCTTGCCGGCATCACGAACGCCATGCTGATGTCGGTCACCGAGCGCTTCCGTGAGATCGGCACCATGAAGTGCCTGGGCGCGCTGGACAGCTTCATCGTCAGGCTGTTTCTCATTGAGTCCGCCCTACTGGGCGTCATTGGCTCTGCCGCCGGAGCCATCGTGGGGACGCTCTTGATACTGTTCCTCTATTCCATCAGAGAGGGCTTCTCGCTGCCGGGGCGAATCAATTGGCCGGAATTGCTCGCGTATATGGCCGCAAGTGTAGGAATCGGGGCGGTGATCGCACTGCTCGCGGCCATCGCACCGGCAGTTCGCGCTGCTCGGCTGCCACCGTCGGCGGCCCTGCGCACGGAGATCTAGAAGTCCGAAGCGAGCGGCCTTGCGTGGGTCCGGGCCTGCAAAGGAGTGCTAATTGTGCCGACGATAAAGTGTCCGGAATGCAAAGAAGAAGTGGACACTGGGGTGGTGGCGACTGTGTGTCCGAACTGCAAGGCCGACTTGCGGCCGGCAATTGAAGAGGAAGCGCGTATCCGCGAGGATCAAGACGTGTCGCGCAAAGCCGAAGAAGATGGGCTGGTCGCTGAGTTTATCGTCCGCACCAAGGACCTGGTGAAGGAGTTCGTACTCGGCGGGACGGTCCTTCGGGCGCTCAAGGGCGTGAAGCTGGACATTCGCCGGGGCGAGTATATCTCCATCATGGGGCCGTCCGGCTCCGGGAAAACGACACTGTTTAACATGGTGGGCGGCCTCGACAAGCCTACATCCGGCACCGTGTACATCGACGAGGTGGACATGGCCCAGCTCGACGCCTACGAATTGGCCTGGCTGCGATGTCGGAAGATCGGGTACATCTTCCAGACGTTCAACCTCATCCCGGTGATGACGGCCCTCGAGAACGTGACGCTCCCGATGATCTTCGCGGGCGCGACCCAGGACGAGATGATGGAGCGAGCCATTCACCTGCTCGAGACGGTGGGGCTGGGCGACCGACTGCATCACAAGCCGAACGAGCTCTCCGGGGGCCAGCAGCAGCGCGTTGCCGTGGCTCGCTCTCTTGCCAATGCGCCCGCCATCGTTCTGGCCGATGAGCCCACTGGCAACCTGGATCTGCGTACGGGCAAGGAGATCATTGATCTGCTCAGGCAGTTGAACGCGGAAGAGGGCGTCACCATCATTTCGGCCACCCATGACCTGAAGATGATCGACGTCTCCGATCGCATCGTGCACATCAGAGACGGCGTGATAGAGCGAATCGAGGACCGCAGCGAAATCGACCTGGAGATTGGGCGACTGGAGGGCGCCGAGGACTAAGATACCCGCGTCGCCTCTGGCGGAGCCGTGCCATCGGGCCGGGACGGGCTGTGGGACAGGAGCAGCTCGTTCGGCAGGGCGATGCGGCGGCGCGTTCGGAGTGGGGCGCCCATGAACAACCCGGGGCTGGCCGAGCTGCCGCCGACAACCGAATGGAGGGGGCTCACTGAGGGAAACACCACGAACCCGTAAGCCTCTCAGCGCAGCCGCCTCATGCCCCTGGACCGCACCGTCCTCGCCTGCCAGCACAGCCGATCTACGCTCGCTGCAGTCCCACAAGGTGGTGGAGCCGTTGGAACGCATAGTGCGCTTCGCATTCGTCCCTCTACTTGGTGTGCTCGTGGTCTCGGCATTCGGCACAGTGCCGGCAGCGTGGTCGGCCGAGGAGGACGAAGAGGAGGTCGCTCTCAGAAGCGAGACCGACTACCTCAGCGTCTCCTCTCTGGTCAGCCGAGACGAGATGAGTAAGACGGTCCGTCTTCTGTCGGAAAGGTACCAGAGCCGCGTGACCGGGTATCCGGATGCCGGTCTGGTGCTGGCTCCAAGGGGAACCCCTGCCCTGCAGGACTTCTACAGCCTCGCTCGGCAGTACCACCAGCGGCTGCGCAGTGCTGCACTGGAGATATGGGCCAATCTGCAGACCCAGTCCAAGCGCCTGCCGTCCGAAAAGGAGGTCCAGGAGCACTACGGTAAGCTTCCGACCCTCGCGGCGATCGTAAGCGATATCGACGGCGCCTTGCGGCACTATCAGCGCAAGCACCCGATGTCGAGGCCGGTCCGGCGTCACACGGCGGAGGAGAAGCTCGTCCGGATGACGCTGGAGGGGAGTTGCACGGACCTCGAGGATGGAGTGCGTGTTGCCGCAGATGCTCTCAAAGCGTGCGAGCGCGCCAAGGGCGGCAGGCTGGACGCTCGCCGCGAGGCGCTGCAAGCGATGAAGAAGGCGATCGCAAAGCTCGACGAGCTGTTGGACATGCCCGGCGACCGGTTCGATAGTCTCAGCAGCTACCTCAGCAGCTTCAAGCAGCTTGCCCCGAACGACTTGCAGGACATGCATAGAGCGGGCAGGCTCGGTGCGGCCGGGTATGTGTACGCGCAGTTCAGGATGCTGGGGCTGGACGACGTTGACATCGAGCCTTTCGACGTTGTGATCCCAATCAACGCCGGCGCGCGCGCGGCCGACGAGCTCGACGCGGAGCTGGTGATCGAGGACACGGGCAAGAGCTATCCGATTTACCCAATGTGGCCGAACCTGGTGCGGACGCCCAAGACGGTCCCCGCCGGCATGGTGGGACGTCTATCATATGCCGGCCGCAGCGATCTGCGCAGCTACAACGGCCTTGACCTCACGAACGCCATTGTCATGCTGGATTTCGACTCTGGGAGCCGGTGGTTCAACGCCCCGCTATTGGGCGCTCGAGCGGTGCTGTTCATCGAGCCGGAGCGCACCATACGCGGCGAGGCGGAGAACAAGTTCCTGAGCATCCCCGTGGACCTGCCGCGTTTCTGGGTGCCGAAGGACGTCGCGGATCGCCTCCTGGCTCTGCTCAAGCTGCGCGGCGACGTACGCATTCGGCTCAAGTGCAACGTGGTGTGGGAGACGCGCCCCGCGTACAACATCATCGGGCGATTGACCGGCACGGATCAGCGCCTGAATAAACAGCAGGTCATCATACAGTCCTACTACGACTCCATCTCGATAACCCCGTCACACGCGCCGGGCGCCGAGAGCGCCACGAACCTGGCCGCCCTGCTGCAAGTGGCGGATACGTTCGTCCACCATCGGCCCAAGCGAAGCGTGCTGTTCCTGGCCACCGGCGGCCACTTCCAGGGGCTCGCGGGCAGCAAGCAGTTTATCACCAAGCGCAAGCGCGGGGCGCGCACCGATTCGCGGGTGCGCCGCCTCTTTGAGCTGGCCGACGACTCGCGGAACGAGCTGGAGGAGGCCGCGGATCGCGTCTGGGAGGAGGAGCGGGCGCGGAAGGTCGACGAGCGCAAGAGCGCCGCGGAGAGGGCCGAAGAGCAGATTAAGGCACTTGGTCGCGTTGGGAAAGCGCTCCGTACGGTGCGCAAGAACGTCCGCAGGTACCGTAAGACCGTCGATGTAGCCCTGCGCGAAGACCCCAACAAGAAGCGACCCGAGGAGAAGCTCTTCAGCGATGTCGAGCTCACCGAGCGTGCACGCCTTCTGCAGGAGGTGTTCGAGCCGCGCGTGGCGGTCATGAATCGCGCCATGGATGCCCTCGAGCGCGAGCTGCAGGAGGCGGACGGGCTGGTCCGGGATGCCACTGTCGATGAGCGCACCGAGCAACTGGACAGTGCCAAGGCAGCCGTTGACGCTCTGGCCGACGCGCTGGACTTCTCCGAAGAGGGCATATCGCTCTGGTTCTCCATCGACCTCAGCAGCCATAACGGCACGTTCGGCATTTTCTACAAAGGCAACTTCTACAACTACTCCGAGAACATTCAGTGGAAGTTCTCCGACATCGGGAAGAAGGCGCGCGAGTACGCCGCCCTCATTGGCACGGCATTGGCCGTGGATCCCAAAAAGGCGCTCGTGGACGGCATCAATGCGATCCAGGGAAAGGACTGGCGGGTGTACATGGGCGGGAAGCTGGCGCTGGATAGCGAGGTGGCCACGCTCGCCGCGATCCCCGGCCTGGCGTTCGCCACTATCGACGATCAGCGCCATCTGGTGGACACGCCGCTGGACGTATGGGAGGCCGTTGATATAGCCAACGCGCATCGCCAGGTGCGCTTCCTGGCGTGTCTGCTCCACGACCTCGTCTCCATCAGCAAGCCCAAAGACCTGTATCGCCTGGATCTGGATGATAACTTCTGCGAGGTCTATGGGCATTTGGTGGAGTTCGATCCGAAGACGAGCTACTTCCCCGATGAGCCCATCCCGGGCGCCGTGGCGGTGGCCCGCGCGCACTTCAAGACCGCGATGGGCGTGCGCTGCGAGGTCATGGATCAGGTGGGGAACGACGGGAAACTGTCGCTGCTCGGCCTGCCGAATACCCGCGCCGTCAGGGGAAATGTGCGCATTGAGGGATACTACCTCGACCCGGTGGACGGGCACGTGTCCTACGCGCCGGATCTGGGGCGCACGGGCGATAAGACGTATCCCATCGAGATCCCCATGGACATGATGGAGAAGCCGGTCAGTGTCGTCATGTTCGAATGCCTGGGCATGACGATCTTCGACATGGTGGACCAGCGCTTCTTTACATTCCTGTCGGAGATGCACGTGTACGATGCGGCCTCGGAGGCCGAGCCCCAGGAATTCGGCACTTGTCTCCCGCTCCCGCCACAACAATGGGTGTCATACTACGAGCCCGTCGCGGTGGTGTATGCCAGGCCGGGAACACGCTTAAAGGTGACAATGGGCGCCAGCGTCCTGGGCCTGCGCTTCGTCCTGCTGAACGCCACTGACGAGAATTGGGCCGAGGGCCGGAAGCATACGAAAGACTGCCTGAGAGCCGCGGAGGGCCGGGGCTATCTGGTGGACGACCATCTGAGCATTCCCGCAACGCCCTATCGCGCGGCATGGGACATGTGGAAGGTGGACGATCACCGCGCCGGCGTGCTCGCCGACAAGGGCGTCCGGAACAGCCGCATTGAGGGTCTGCACGCGAGCGCCAAGGAGTATCTGGACCGGGCCGGCTATTGGCTGCAGCGCAAGGAGTACGATCGGTTCCTGGTCAACGCGCGCAGAGCCTGGAGCTACGAATCGCGTGCCTATCCCGATGTGCGCAAGACCTCAACCGACGTGGTCAAGGGCATCATCTTCTATCTCGCGCTGCTGCTCCCGTTCAGCTACTTCGCGGAACGGCTGCTGATCGCTGCCCGAAGCATCAAGTGGCAGATCGTTGGCTGGTTCGGCATCTTCCTGGGGATCTTCACGCTCATCGGCTTTGTACACCCGGCGTTCGCCATCACCTTTACGCCGGCCATCATCCTGCTCGCCTTCGTCATCCTGACGCTCACCGCCATCGTGGTGGGCATCATCGTGGGCAAGTTCGAGGAACAGATGAAGCAGGTGAAGTACGAGCAGACGGGCATCCACTCGGCCGACATGGGACGGCTGTCCGCCTCCTCGGCGGCCTTCTCGCTGGGTATCTCCAACATGCGCCGGCGCAAGGTGCGAACCATCCTGACGTGCGGGACCCTGGTGCTGCTCACCTTCACGGTGCTATCCTTCACGTCAGTAGTGCAGGGCGTACGCATCAACAGAATCTACTTGCCCAAGCAGGCGCCGTACAACGGGATTCTCATACGTGACAAGACGTGGAACGCCCTCAGCGAGCCCATGACCCGCATCATCACCAATGAGTTTGGCAGGCAATATGCGGTCGCCCCGCGGGCGTGGTTCCTGGCCGCGCAAGTCGGCCAACAGTCCTTCCTCAACGTCTACCGCGGGCCTGATACCGTGTATGCGGCCACCGCCATGGTCGGGTTGACACCGCAGGAGCAAGAGGTGTTGCGCCCATCCGAGAAGCTGGAGGCGGGCCGGTGGCTGGAGCCGGGCGATGAGAAGGTCTGCCTCCTGCCGAAGCGCATGGCCGAGAAGCTCGGGGTGACCAAGAGCGACGTCGGTACCGCCACCGTCCAGGTCTTTGGGGTGCCGCTCCGGGTCATCGGGTTAATAAGCACCAGCAGATTCAAGAAGCTTGTTGACCTGGATGGCGAGCAGCTCACCCCGGTGGACTATCTGCTCATGCAGGAGCAACAGCAGGAGCAACAGCAGCAGCCCATGTCGGAGGATGAGCTGCGTGAGTACATCCACCTTGACCCGGACCAAGTGCTCATCGTTCCCTACGAATTCGCGGTGAACACGGGTGCCACTCTGCGCTCCATCGCTATCGGCGGCTTCGAATCAGGTGCGGAGGTTCGCCAGAAGCTGGACGATCTGATGCGCCGCGTGGAGCTGAATCTGTACTCGGGCGAGGACGGCAAGACGTTCCTGTGCAGCGCCGTGGGCGGCACCAGCTTCCGCGGAATGCGCGACCTCGGCATCCCCATCGTCATCGCCGCGCTCATCGTGCTGAACACGATGTTGGGCTCCGTATATGAACGCACCAAGGAGATTGGGATCTACTCATCGCTGGGCCTCGCCCCCATTCACATCGCCATGCTGTTCGTGGCGGAGGCCTGTGTGTACGCTATCTTGGGCGCGATCGCCGGCTATCTGCTGGGGCAGGTAACGAGCAAAGTGCTCACGGTGACGCAGTGGGGCTTCATGCAAAGCCTGAACCTGAACTACTCGTCCCTGTCCGCCGTCGGCACCACGCTCATCGTGATGGCCACCGTGCTGCTCTCGACGCTGTATCCGGCAAAACGTGCCTCCGAGATCGCCGTCCCCGGCATCGAGCGGCGCTGGCGGCTCCCCGACCCGGCAGACGACGTCATTCACATGCAACTGCCCTTCACGGTGACGGGCGATCAGGCGCTCGGAGTGAACATGTTCCTCCATGAGTATCTGGAGGCACACGCGGATTACTCGCTGGGGCATTTCTCCACCGGCGACATCAGGCTGCGTACCTATGAGGCCGAACGCGGCACGAGCTACGATTTGAGCCTTATGGTGTGGCTCGCGCCGTACGACCTCGGTGTTTCCGAGCGGCTTTCTATCTTGACGGTGCCCAGCGAGGACGAGGAGGTGTTTGAGATCGCGCTGCACATGCAGCGCGAGAGCGGCGACGAGTCCTCGTGGATCCGGGTGACGCGGAACTTCGTCAACATGCTGCGTAAGCAGTATCTGCTGTGGCGTACCTTCCCGGTGGGGCTCAAGGCAGAATACGGAGAGCGGGCAAAGGAGCTGATCGAGGCAGGAGCGAAGAAGGCGCCCGTCGAAGAGGCCGGCAGCTAGCGTGCGGGCCCGCAGCGGGCTCCTCATGACGGTTGGGACAAGAGCGACAGACGGTGGCGGCCTCAAGGGCACTTCAGAGGGCGCGTGCAGCCGACGGAGCCTGTCGGGAGTATAGCGGCCGGAACACGGATAAAGGAGCGGCACGCTGTGCGATCCGAGACCGACGACGCGGAACTTGAGTTATACCGCGACCTGATCGACTATCCGGAATCCTTCGAAGACGGCTTTAACTACACTACGATTATTGGCGCCTTCTTCGTCGGCTTCGTCATGATGCCGGCGGCGATCTATCTTTCGCTGGTCGTCGGCATTCATCTGGGGCCAGCGGCCGAGTGGACCACAATTATTCTGTTCACGGAGGTCGCCCGCCGCTCATTTGTCACGCTGCGGAAGCAAGAGATATACGTGTTGTACTACGTTGCCGGCGGCCTGGCGGTAACGGGCGCGTTCTCCGGGCCCGTCTGGAACCAGTACCTGCTGCAGTCCGAGGCGGCGCGCGGCTTCGGGATCGCTGACAGCATCCCTCACTGGGTGGCTCCCCCACGCAACTCCCTCGGGATCATCGAGCGGAACCTGCTCCACGTGGACTGGTGGCTGCGGTGGCCGGCAGCGCTTCAGGTTCTGCTCATGGGCCAGATCCTGGCACGGCTCAACTGGTTTGGGGCCGGCTATACCATCTTCCGGATCACCTCGGATATCGAGCGCCTTCCCTTTCCCTTCGCACCCATTACCGCACAGGGCTGTCTGGCCCTGGCGGAAGCGAGCTCCAAGACCGAGACGTGGCGGTGGCGCACCTTCAGCATCGGTGCCATGATCGGCTTGGTGTTCGGCTCTCTCTACGTGGGCATCCCGGCGATCACCGGCGCCATGCTCGCGGAGCCGCTTCAGCTCATTCCCATTCCTTTCATTGAGCTGACGCGCAACACCGAAGGCATTATGCCGGCCACGCCGGTCGGCATCGCCACCGACATCGGGAACGTCATTCACGGCTTCATCGTCCCCTTCTGGGCGCAAGTCGGCTCGCTGGCGATGACGTGCGCCACCTTCGTCGTCAATCCGATCCTGTACTACAACAAAATCCTGGTGCACTGGAAGCCGGGGCTGGGCACTATCCAGACCCAGTTCGCCAACCAGGTTGATTTCTACCTGAGCCTGGGCATAGGAACCTCGTTCGCCGTCGCCTTCATCGGATTCGCCAGCGTCTACCGCAGCATCATGGCGCAGCGACGCCGGCGCCGCGAGCACCCCGAGGCGCACCGCATATTCGAGCCACCCACCGACCGCGGCGACTTCAGCATCTGGATTGCCGTGGGGCTGTTCGTGGTCTCCACGCTCGGCTACATCATGTTGTCGCGCCTCCTCGTGCCCCGCTTCCCTTGGGGGTGGTTCTTCTTCTTCGGCTTCGTGTACACGCCGTTTCAGTCCTACATTGATGCGCGCATGCACGGCCTCACGGGGCAATGGGTTCAGATCCCCATGGTCAAGCAGGCCGTCATTCTCGGCAGCCGCTACCGCGGCATAGACATCTGGTTTGCTCCCATCCCCAGCTTCGATCACGGTCGGCGGTGCGAGATGTTCCGCGTCGTTGAGCTCACGGGCACACGCTTTACCAGCATCATAAAGGCGGAGCTGCTCATTCTGCCCATCATCACCATTTGCAGCATGCTGTTCTGGCAGTTCCTCTGGCGACTGGCGCCGATCCCATCCGTCGCCTATCCCTACGCCAACGTCATGTGGCCGCTGCAGGCGCTCCAGGAGTGCATCTGGGTCAGCGCCACCTCGGAGCGCAGCCAGATGTTCTGGCAGGCGATCAACTACAACGTCATCCTCGGCGGCTTCGGCGGCGCCATCGCGGGGTATATGATATTGTGGCAAGTGCGTGCGCCTGTACTGCTCATATACGGCGTCATCCGCGGCATGGGGCACATGCCCCACTGGACGATTCCACAATTCGCCGGCGCACTGCTCAGCCGATACTACTTCGAGAAGCGCTTCGGCATGAAGCGCTGGAAGCAGTACGCGACGGTGTTGTCGGCGGGGTACGCGTGCGGCATGGGGCTCATCGGCATGGGCTCCGTGGCGATCGCCATGGTCCAGAAATCGGTGTCACTGCTCCCCTATTAAGTGGCTACGCCCACGGTGGGGGCGTTCCCGGTGGGTCGGCGCCCCTTCGCCCCGGCCCCCGGAACGGAACATTTCACCCTGCAAGCGGTTAGTACAGGCATACTCGGGGCCGGCCGCGTTATTGGCACCGCGGTGTGCGCCGCCCAACCCCGGTGGCCTTGTCGGAGAGAGGAAGTGAGGAGCGGATGTGCTGCAGCGCCGCAGCGGTCAGGCGGAGGGGCTTCACGCTAATTGAGCTGCTCGTGGTCATCGCCATAATATCGATCTTGGCAGCCATCCTGTTCCCCGTGTTCTCCCGGGTGCGGGAAAGGGCCCGTCGCACCAAGTGTCTGAGCAATGTCAAACAGCTCGTGATGGCGTTCCAGATGTACGCCGACGATCACGACGAGACACTGCCGCTCTGGTGCATGGACTGGCCCTGGAAGAGCGCTCTCAGCGATGGCGCGGGCAACACGTGGGACGCCGTGCTGCTTCCCTACTATCGCAACAGTGAGCTGCTGTACTGTCCGAGCAATCCGTTTGCGAAAACGAACTCGGACTGGACCGGTAGCCTGCCGCTGCGCGGCTACACCATGACCGGGTACACCGCCGGCAGCGACCATGCGGGCGCCTACGCCACGCCTGAGTATCTGTCCGAGTTCCCCGCCCCGACGAGGACGGTGCTGCTTTTCGAAAAGGGCGGCGCCCCCAAGGGCTTTTACGCCGACGCGAAGGCGGAGCACTTCTTCCAGATGGGTATGCTGCAGTGTCTGAAGACGACGCCGAAGCAGGACAGCTCTTACAAGTACTGCAACACCTACACGGACAACACTTGGCACGGGCGCGGGAAGAACTTCGGCTTCGTAGATGGCCACGCGGAGTTTCATAGGGAACGCACGGGGCCGTTCGCGGAGAACCAGAGCAAGAGTGGGATCCCCGGGCAGTGCGAGCATTATCTGGACTGGCCTGAGCCTCGGTAACACACGGGCGCCGGAGGTCCGCCGATCCCACAGACAGGCGTGCCAGGAGCGTGTGTAGGCGTGTCGGAGCGATCGGGAAAGAGGGTATGTGTGCCCTGGGTGATCCTGGGACTGGCGGCGGTAGTGGGCAGTGCGTGCTTCCCCGCCGATCAGCCCCAGAAGGTGCAGCTCCGAGTTCGGCCACGTCTCGGCCGCAACAGGGCATTGGACGTGCTGGCCCATTTCCGGCCGGGCCTGAAATCGGAGGAGCTGGAGAAGCTGGACTTCGACAAGTCCATCGGCTTCTTTCAGGGCCGGGAGCCCCATGCGGCTGTGCTGTGCATCAAGGACGACGAACTGAGATTCCCCGCCGAGCGCGCTCCCATCTTCCTCTTCGTCTCCGCCATTGACTTGCACCAATTCGATGGCGCCTTTGGCGGTTTGGGGCGGGGCATCTACGCGGCCGTCGGCTCCGGCGGCGACGACGCTATCGCCATCTACAGATTCGCCCAGCGCAAGAGTCCCCTCCGGAAGGCCACCACAAAAAAGCACGACATGCCCCGGGAGTCGCCGCAGCCTCGATACCTCGTTCAACAGCAGCGCGGCAGCGGGGCCTTTACGCTCCGCATGCTGGTGGGCAAGCGCCGCTACGAGTGGGTACTGCTCGAGCCAAAGCCCACCGAGCCCGAGAAGAAGCCTTAGAGCCTATCCTAAGACCAGCCGCTCCAAGAAATGTCATTCTGAGCAACGCGAAGAATCTCGTCCTGGAGGCTATTGCGAGATGCTTCGCCAGGCT
>Ga0209979_1003843_pt1 | contig 12895 bp, 13 predicted proteins | sample AnhtaG_FD_183114 | JGI IMG/M metagenome (GOLD analysis project Ga0209979, IMG submission 183114) | Deep subsurface microbial communities from Anholt, Denmark to uncover new lineages of life (NeLLi) - Anholt_01485 metaG (SPAdes) (version 2) | ecosystem: Environmental > Aquatic > Marine > Oceanic...
GACAAGAGGAAAGAAGCCGACTGGATAGCAAGACAGGTGGAATATGTAGAATTAACTGTGGAGCCGGATTTTGACAAGGTTTTTTGTAAGGCTATGTGGATTCCTCATATGAAGGATGATTTCCCTCACTTAAATCATCTTCTCCCTGAGAAGGCAGCGAAGTAAGCTTGAGAAAGGAGGTATATTACTAAATGTTCAGGTATGACTTGGAACAGAAGGTTTTTAACATTGGCGGCATCAAGGTGGGAGGTCAGCCAGGAGAGAACGCTCCGCTCCTAATCGGCAACATGTTCCAGAAGGGAGACACACTTATTGAAAGCAGGAAGGAGCACAAGTTCAACAGGAAGGAAGCTGAGGAGCGGATCCACGAGATGGAGAGCCTTTCCCGGGAGACAGGCTTGCCTAGCATGGTGGCTATGGTGGCGAACACACCGGCTGAGATGAAGACCTATGTGGATTTTTTCACCAGTGTGACCGACATGCCTTTTGCCATAGATATCTGGGTCCAGAAGACAAGAGTGGCTGCAGCACGCTATATAGCTGAGCTAGGACTGCAGGACCGCATGCTTTATAACAGCATCACCCCCTGGGATGAGGACATCGAAGCTCAGGTGGCGGAACTCAAGGAACTGGGTATCAAGCATGTGGTGATACAAGCCTTTGATATGGAGGACAAAGGTCCCACTGGGAGAATCAAGTCGCTACAAAAGATGCTGCCCCTGGTGGAGAAGGGGAATTTCGAGAGCATCTTGGTGGACACATCGGTTATGAGTTTGCCCTTTACTGCCTTCTCCTTGGTAGCTAATCGTCTTATCAAGCAGAAATTTGGGCTACCGGTGGGCTGCGCCCCCTCCAATGGCACCTACATGTGGCGGAAAGCGGTGGGAGAGGAGGGCAGAAGCAAGTTCCCGGCTGTGGATGCTGCTATAGAGGCAATAACCGCTATGGGAAGCGACTTTATTTTCTGCGGTCCCATGACCGGCTCTAGCCGGGTCTTTCCCGCGGTGGCTGCCGCTATCAGCCTGCTGGCTACATTGGCTTATGCCGAGGGAGCACCCTTACCCAGTGAGGTTCACCCTTTGAATCTGCTCTTCCCTGAGGTAGCAGAGCAATTATTAGGAGAGGAGGCAAAAGAATAATATGGCAACAGAACTCAGTTCTAGAGAACGAGTGCTTCGATTTCTTAGGAAGGAAAAGGTAGACCGCATCCCCTGTTTCGCTGGTATGGGGAATGTTCTGGTAGAAGAGGTAGACCGCCTTGGCTGGCATTTTGGAGACCTGCACCGAGATGCTTATAAAATGGCAATGGCGGCAGCGGCTACATACCCAGCCACCGGGTTTGAGTGTGCCGTAGTTCCCTATGATTACCACGTAGAGGGTGAATCCTTAGGCACGGAAGTTAGGTTTTACGAGGAGAAGAAACAAGAAAGAATCGTCTATCCCATAGTATCGCACGAATTGACGGAGAAGCTGGTGGACCTGGACTTTGAGGCGCTAAAGAAGAAAAAGCCATCCGAGTCAGGAAGGATACCTCTAATAGCTGAGGCCATTCGTATTTTGAAAAAGGAGATAGGCGATCAGGTAGCAATCGGCGCTTACACATTGGGACCCTACGGCGTAGCTGGGGCAGTAGATACTGTTGTTGACCTATCTAAGAGTGTACTGAAGAATAGAGACCTGGTGCACAAGCTACTGAAGGTTCTGACTGACTACATCGCTCAGGAGGTAAAGTTTTATCGAGAGGCTGGCGCCGACTATGTGTGTATCCGGGAGATGACATGTGCTACCGAGCTATTAAGCCCGAAGACTTATGAGGACCTGATATTGCCTCATTTGCAGGACTTGTTCTCCCAAATAGACCACCCAAGGATTCTGCATACCTGTGGCGACACCGATGACGATATGATATATATGATTAGAACCGGGGCTGATTTCATTTCTGTAGAGCAAAAGAATCATATATGGAAATCTAGGGAGACGATGAAGGGGACTGATGTACGCCTTATGGGGAACTTGGACGTCTACCAATTGCTGGCGATGTCAACACCTGAACAGATTGACCAGCAAGTGAAGCTAATTATTGGCGAAGGTGTTGATGCGGTATGGCCCGCCTGTGATGTTTGGCCAGAGGTACCTGTGCAGAACTTAAAAGCGATGGTGGAGGCAACCAAGAAATACAGCGATGCTGAGAACCCAGTCCCAGGGACTCTCTGGTCCAAGTGAAGACAGCTATCACTGAGGGTGTCAATGCCGTAATGGACTGGCTGTAATATCTGGCTGACTATCCCCAAGGAGAACATGGGACACTGACGGCAGCAACGGAAAAATATGGGAAGCCTGGGTGATAGCGGCTAAAATTTGCAGCACTGCCTTAACCATATTGCTGTCAGATATGCTGAACGGCATGTTTGAAATACAGTATACAGGAAAGGAATAGTATGAAAGCAGAACTCAATTCTAGAGAACGAGTGCTCAGACTTTTTAGAAAGGAAGAGATAGACTGCATTCCTGTCTTCAGTGGTCTGGGGAACATAACAGTAGATGGACTTGAGAAAAATGGTTTGAGATTTATAGACGTCCACTCAGACGCACGCAAAATGGCGACCGCGGCTGCATCCACATTCCAGTTGTACGGCTTTGAGTGTGCCGTAGTTCCTTTTGACTTCGGGATAGAACCCCAAACCCTGGGCTGCGAGGTTAATTTTTACCCTCACTATGATAAAAATGTTATTTATCCTACTATAAAAAAGAATCTAGCCGAGCATATACAGGATTTGGATATCCACATACCCTCGGATTTAGCCAAGGCAGGGAGAATACCTGTAGTAACAGAAGCGATTCGCCTCCTAAAAGAGGAAGTAGGCAAACAAGTAGCAGTAGGAGCCGTGATTCTAGGACCCTATACCTTAGCCGGGCAGATTACCGACCCCGGAAACATGGCGAAGCTGGCGTTTAAGAAGCCAGACATGGTACATAAGCTGTTGGACATCTTGGATGAGGTTGAAATCGAGACGGCTAGAATTTATAAAGAAGCCGGCGCCGATTATATAACCATGCATGAGATGGCAGCCGGAGGAGAAATATTAAGCCCGCGTATGTTTAGAAGTGTAGTAAAACCTCATATAGAACGAGTCATAGCTGCTATACCCTCGCCTAAGGTCCTGCACATGTGTGGTGATACAGATAGCATTGTTGAGGACATGGCTGACTGTGGAGCCGACGGCATCAGCGTAGAGCAAAAGAACCATATAGCTGAATCTCGGAAGAAGGTGGGACCTGATGTGCTTATCTTTGGAAATATTGATACTTCTAAGCTGCTGGTGAAAGGAACGCCCGAGGATGTCGACAATGCGGTGAAGGAGGCTATCGCTAATAGTGTCGATGCCGTATGGCCGGGGTGTGATATGTGGCCAACCGTGCCCAAGGAGAACATGGAGGCACTGATGGCAGCCACCAGGAAATATGGCAAACTGGGATAAGAACTGCTGTGATAGCGGTTATAGTTAGTGACTAACCGGCAGGGAATTTACTTATCACTCGTTGAAATTGGTTTAGCGGTAAGAGCGGACGGGATACCAGTGTCAGAGTTATAACTTTGTAGGATTTCCTGTCCGCTTGTTATTGCATTTTGTTATGGTGTGGACTGCTTTGTCCCGCTAAATCAGAGAGCCGGAAAGTCTTTGGGATAGTTCCGGCTCCAGAGCGGTGATATAGTCATCGTTTAATCTACAAGAATCAGCCCCACCCAGCCCCGGGCTTCATTCTGGGCAAAGTTCAACCGCATCCCAGCTCTTTTAGCTGTAGCAACCACATCTATGCCCAAAGCCTCCATTGACGGTCTGGCTTTAAAAGGATGACGACAGGGTAACCCAGGTGTAACACCAACGCATTCGTCACATAAGAAGCAACCACCGGCTGATAGTCCGGCGGCAAAATGATATCCTTCTCTAATGCAGAGAGACTCTATCTGTCCGCTTATTTTGCACAGTCTCTCCTGATTGTCTCTGAGAGCACGAGCATATTCCGTGGTTGCTGTCTGCGGCTCGTTTATCTTCTTTCTGACAGACTTGACTATCTCCCATGCCTCGGCTAACCCAACTGGGTCCGTCAACTCTTCACTTGGCACGGGTAGTGTATTGTCTAATTTGACCAGAATGGCACCATGATAACTCTTAAGGATATTCTTAAACTCCGAGATAGGCATCACATTAGGCGGACACATCAGGTTTGTAGCATAGAAAGAACACAGTGGCGCCAAGCATTTTAACGCTGCTCTCTCGTCCACCACTATATCAGTAGCTGGTATGGCTACCGATTCTGATGCTCCCAGCTCTAGCGCCTTCTGGCACAAGAACTTCAGGTAAGATTCAAGCCTCTTATCTATTTCACTCATTAATAATGTCAGTCGAGCTTTTAATTGAATCTAAATTTATATAATATCTAATACCCTTAATCCGCATTATTCTACATCAATCAAGACTAGAAATCAATACCCTTACCCAGCCCCATACTAGTTGGCAAGGGGTGCTTTATATCCACAAATTCAGTAACCAAGCCTGCTGTCTTGGCTATTACCTTCGGAGCGGATCGTCCAGTCAAAATGATGCTCACATTAGGCGGTCTATCTTCGATAATAGCTAACACTTGAGCAATATCGATACTTCCCCGGTCTAGTTGATGACCTATGTCATCAAGCACCAGAAGGTTACATTGCCTAATCCATATATTACACGCCATAGCCCAAGCATCGGCTACTGTATTGACTGTTTCATAGAAGTCATTTAGGTACGAGGGGTTGCTTGCCTCGCTCCTGATGCCGATCATTCTCAAACTATCACCAAGGACAGCAGCCGCTTTCACTTCTCCTAGCTCAGGATATTGGGGACCGCTGAAATGGATGAAGACCACCTTTCCGCCATATGTAATTACCCGTAACGCTATCCCCAGTGCGGTAGTGGTCTTGCCCCTGCCTATCCCCATAAGCAGGATTACCTCGCCCGTATCCTCCAATTTATTCCTCATCTCCAGGGTTCTAGCCTCTTATCGTCTCTGCACCAGACTCAGTGGAGATTACCATGGAGTATGCGGGTCCTTTTTCAGAGTCTCAATCAATTTGTCCAAAGGAATGGCAGCTAGGGTCATAGGTTGAACAGTTCCCGTCGCACTCAATCTTATTGCCACTTTGGCGACAGTTTCATCGCTCGGAGCTTCGATGAGGTTGACAAAATCAAACTGACCCAGAAGTGCATACTGAGTCAGTATTTTAACTCCCATTAGTTCCATATCTTTATTTAGCTCCTTAATCCATTCCGGGTTTTCCTCAAAATTCCTCCTTCCTTTATCGGTAAGAACCACCAGCTGTAAGTAGTAAGCCATTACGACCTCCTTGCTCAGGTATTTTATGCTTATAATAATGAATTCACCCATGACTTTTGTCAATAGTTAGCAGGATATTATCTATTCACTCCTCTGAGCCATGTTGAACTATAGATTAGACAATGGTAATATGATAAACGCTGATAAGGAGTACTTGGTTAAGCATGGTCAATTGGCAGGTAACGGCAACTACTATATATTGTGATGCGGTGGATGAAGAAGTAACCTTACTGGTGTACAAGGATTGGTCAACAAAGTGTACTGGCTACGGTAAGTATGGTGAGCCTAGTAAGGAGATGCTCAATCTACTCAAGAAAAAAAGTAAGCAGTCAAAACGGCGGTTGGAGTGTACCGGGCCGGAATGTCCCAGAGTAACTCAGTATAAGGAAAAGCTGTTTGCCGAGGAGGCTAAGGAAGGACACTCAGAGTAGACCAATAGAGAATGGCTGTGCCATTTCAGGATAGGGAGGTTGCCAAAGGTGGGAAGCGAAAACAACGCGAAAATACGAATTGATAATCTCTCCCTCTCCTTTGGAGGGGTGAAGGCTCTTATTGAGGTTAGCCTTGATATAAGGGACAATGAGATTCTAGCCATTATAGGTCCAAATGGTGCTGGTAAGACCTGTCTGTTAAACTGTATAAACGGCTTCTATAAGCCTCAAAAGGGTGAAATATATTATGAAGACCAGAGAATCACCCGGATCCGTCCCGATAAGGCAGCCCAGCTTGGTCTGGCTAGAACCTTCCAGAATATTGAGCTATATACCGGACTAAGCACTCTGGACAATATTATGGCGGCTAGACATGTCCTTATGAAACAGAACTTCGCCAGTGGTGCCCTGTATTTTGGCTGGGCTCATAAGGAGGAGATTGAACATCGCAAGACGGTGGAGGACATCATAGATTTTCTAGAAATAGAGCCAATTAGAAAGAAGGTAGTTGGTGCTCTTCCCTATGGAATGCGCAAGAGGGTTGAATTGGGTAGAGCCCTAGCTCTGGAACCGAAAGTTCTGCTTCTTGATGAACCGATGGCGGGAATGAATCTAGAGGAGAAGGAGGACATTGCCCGGTTCATCGTTGATATATTTGAGGGACAGGGAGATACCTATCCGGAATCGCCGGTTCTGAGGGATGGAGTTAGTTGTGTTGTTCTTATCGAGCATGATATGGAAGTGGTTATGGATTTAGCCGATAGGGTTGTGGTTCTTGATTTTGGACGAATAATCGCTGAGGGCACTCCGGCTGAAATTAGAACCAACCCGCAAGTTATATCAGCCTATCTAGGAGAGGCTAAGTAGTCCCTGATGTGGTCAGCTCACTCCCAGGTTCTCTCATCTACTATTTTTTGATGCTCTTCCGGGATGGTTCCCTTCTCCACAAATTCAATCTTGTCTATCTTAACCCGGCACAGGTTCTGGAATCTTTTATTCAAATCATCGGCTAATTTTTTCCTGTCTACGGCTTCATCCTTCAACTCAATCTTAATGGTCATTTGATCCCGCTGTCCCCTACGCCCAACCACTATTTGGAATCTGGAGATCGGCTCAAAGCTGAGAACTGCCTGTTCGGCTTGTTTAGCAACGATAAACATGCCTCTCACTTTGATGGCATCACCAGTTCTGCCGACGATAGCCACCAGCCGGTTGGCTGTCCGACCACAGGGGCAGGGTTCGGTAATATAGGAGGACATATCACCGGTGCCAAAGCGGATAAGTCCCCAGGCTTTATTATGAATCGGGGTTACCACTATTTCACCTATCTCCTCAGGTCCTAGCTGTTTTCCTGTATCGGGGTCAACTATCTCTACTACATATTCATCCATAAGGTGCATCCCCGATTTCTGACGGCATTCATAGGCGATGGCACCACCTGGTTCGGTAACAGCATAGGCTTGTGCAGTATTAATTTCGTAATCTTCCTCAAAGGCTTTGCGCAGTGAAGGGGATAGCATCTCACCGGTAAACCAGGCGCGCTTAAGAGCAAAATCCCGACGGATGTCATATCCTAGGTCTTTTGCTCTTTCAATGAGGGTCATTAGAAAGGATGGTGTGCCCACGAACCCGGTAACTTTCAAGTCATACATGGTCTGAATCTGAATCTCAGTGTTACCTGTGCCCATGGGTATGGCGGTTGCCCCACAATCCCTTAACGCTTCGTGAAACAGAATACCAGCCGGAGACATATGGTAGGTGAATGTGTTAACAACCAAGTCTCCCTTTCTAAATCCGGCAGCCCAAAATGACTTGGCAAACCATTTGATAGCCGCAGTTTGGATAGGCTCGTAGAGTGGGCCGGGTGAGATAAATATTCGGTCAATATCTTCGGGGGGAATAGCCAGGAAGCCACCATAGGGTGGATTTGCCCTTTGCATCTCTATGAGGTCAGTTTTTCTGTTGATGGGTAACTTTTCTAGGTCTTTTATGGTGCGAATTTGGGCTGGGCTAACCCCTGCCCTATCGAACACTTGCCTCACTACAGAAGCATGGTGGTAAGCATGGTCTATGGTCTCAGACAACCTCTGGCTAAGATATTCTTCTCTTTCCGCCGCCGGCATTATCTCCAGTTCATCAAAGAACTCATCTTGCCTACCTGTTAACTCTATAACCATCGTTTTCGCCTCTTATAGTGTTTTACTTCCCGGTAGCTCTTCTTCGTGCCCAGTGCCGACAGCCCCATGTAAAACTCCTTCACATCCTCGTTATTCTTGAGGAAATCTGCGGAACCGTCAAGAACAACCCGACCATTTTCCATAACATAACCGTAGTGGGCGATACTCAGGGCAATTCTGACATTCTGCTCGACGAGGATGACCGATGTTTTATGTTCAGTATTAAACCGCTGGATAATATTGTATATTTCTTCAACTAGCAGCGGTGCCAGACCCAATGATGGCTCGTCCAACATCATTAGCTTGGGGGCAGCCATCATTGCCCGGCCAATGACCAGCATCTGCTGCTCGCCTCCGGAAAGATAGCCAGCGGTATTATGCCGAAGCTCCTTGAGTCGTGGGAAGTATTCATAAACCATTTCCAGGTCTTGTCTGATGGCACGGCGGTCTTTGCGGTGATAAGCTCCGACCAGCAGGTTTTCCTCGGTACTGAGGTGCCCAAAGACGCGGCGTCCCTCCAGTGCCTGAATAATGCCCAGCTTACCTATTTCTTCAGCGCTTTTGTTGTCTATTCTTTCTCCGTTCCACTCGATGCTGCCATCGGTTACTTCCCCCTCCTCAATATGGAGTAGCCCCGATATTGCCTTGAGGGTGGTGCTTTTGCCAGCACCATTGGCGCCGAGGAGGGCAACAATTGAGCCGTCCTCTACATTCAGAGAAACACCGTGAAGCACTCGTATAACATTGAGATAAGCAACCTCAATGTTATTCAGTTTAAGCATAGCAAACCTTCTATTGGTAGGAACCCCTGCTCCAGACAGGGGCTCCTACCTAAATCCTTATTTACCAAATCAGTCAAACTCGTATGGTATCAGTGGTGCTTCTACCCAGCCAGTAATCGGCACAATTTCGCTATCCAGTATCTGGAAGACCCTGACCGATTTAGACAGCCGGTTGTCGCCTGGAGTATAGCTTACCGGACCGTGTAGACCACCAACATCAAAGTTATCCAGCTTCTTGAAGCCATATTCCTCCACTGCTTGTGGGGTCAGGTTATCAACGCCGACGTTCTCTATAGCTAGCCTCAGAATCTCCGCTACTACCAGCCCCTCTGCCCACGAGGTGATGTAGTCCATGTTACCGTAATCGTCGGGGTGATATTCGAGGCAGTATTCGGTCATCTTGGCCATAGCCGGCACATCATCGCCCCAGTTGACCGTGGGATAGACACCGTATACACCCTCAGTGTCAGCTCCAGCCAGCTCAACGAGGACGCTGGTGAAGCTAGCGTGGCCACAACCAATAGTGATACCCGGATACATACCCAGTTCAACAGCATTCTGGACAATGATAGAAGTCGGCTGAGGTGTGCTGGATATATATAGAATATCGGGATTCAACGCATTAATCCTGGTCAGGCTTTCTATTTCGGATATAGTAGTAGCGGTATGCTCCTCGGTAGCCACAATGTCAATACCTAGCTCATCAGCCAAGACCAGAGCTGCATCACGGGCGCCATAACCGGTGGGGTTATCTAAGAGATGCAGAACCATCTTGGGTCTTCCCTCGCCCTGCCAGATGTTCTCTAGGTAGTATTTGGCGAAGGCAGCCCAGTCATCACCATAGTCGGGCATCTGGGCATAGATGTGCTGCGGTGGATTGGTTAGTACTGGAGCGCTGAAGACAGCAAAGCCGGGGAATTCAGCCCGGTTGGCAATTTCTGCCGACGCCATCATCATCTTGGAAGAGTTAGTGGTGAAGAGCAGGCACCCGGCATTTATTAGCTCGTTAATGATGGTAGCTGCTTTAGCCGCATCATATTGGTTGTCACGCCATATCACCTCAATCTGGTATTCGGCAACACCACCGAGCTCTTCATTGATGTACTTCATGCAGTCCAGCTTGGCATTACCCATCGGGCGTCCCTTTTCGGCGGCAACACCAGTGTAACAGATACTAAAGCCTACCTTTAATGTTTTCTCCTCCTCTTTAGCGCAACCGGCGCCGAGTAGGGGTATTATAGCAATCACTAATGCCAGAGATACAACTCCCGCCATCTTTAGTAGCTTTTTCCAGTTCATTTATCCTGTCTCCTTTCTTAAGATTATTAGGCAAGGTCTTTAGCGACATTACATTACATTGTTTTATCCTCCTTCATCAAACTAGTAAGAGAAAGGCCAGAGCCGGTAGGAAGCCTTAAAGAGCTGCCACCGGTGGGCTAGCCCCCGGGGCTCCAGTATCAGGAACAGAACAATTGCCAGCCCAAATACCATTGGCCCGATGCCAGTGGTAAATCCGGCAGGTAGAGTGAAGATGTCTTCCAGCCACGGTGCAATGAATGTTATTCCCTGTTGCAACATCCGGATAAAAATAACGCCGAAGATAGGACCGGTGGTAGTACCTAAGCCACCAATTATTATCATGCCGATATACAGAATTGAGTCCATTAGGGTGAAATTCTCAGCGTTCATAAAACCGATCCAGTGGGCAAGTAGTGAACCGGCGATTCCAGCCAGGAAACAACCAATAAAGAAGGCGATAAGTTTATAGCGGAAGAGGTTAATCCCCATCACCTGGGCGGCCAGGTCATTGTCCCTGATGGCGATAAAGGCTCTCCCTGCCCTTGTCCTGGCTAGATTCTTGGCCAGGAAGACTACCAGCACTGTAATTACCATAATCAGGTAGAATTGACTGGACTGGCTGATGAAGGTAATACCACCAATTGAAGCTGGCGGCACACTTATACCCATAAAGCCCCCAGTTACGCTGGTCCAGTGATTAATAACCCAGATAATGATAAACTGGGCAGCGATAGTGCTGATTGCCAGGTAAAAACCCTTGACCCGGAGGGAAGGGATACCAAAAATCATCCCTATCAGCCCGGCAGTAAGCCCAGCACAGATTAATCCTACCAGGAAAGGGAGCTCAAGACGGTTGGTTATCACAGCCGAGGTATAGGCACCGACGGCAATGAAGCCGGCATGACCGATAGACAACTGCCCGCAGTATCCGGTTAAGATATTCAGTCCAGTGGCAGCAATAATGGTAATACCAATCAGGTTGGCCACACTTAGCCAGTAGTTTCCGCAGTACAGGGGAGCGGTGAACAGGATGACGAACAGAGCCAGCAGCAATGCCCAGTGGGTTTTGGTTCGGAAAATAGCCATATCCTGGGCATAGTTATAATTACGAGTACCGGCTGGTAAACCCAATTTGCTAAATCCTCTCTATACGGACTTCTCCAAATAACCCGTAGGGCTTCAGGAACAAAACAATTATGATGATAATGAACGGGATAACCTCCCTGACGCCGGGCCAGGTCAGCGGGGTCAGATAGCCACCACCAAGATTTTCGGCTAGTCCGATTATGGGACCGGCTATGATAGCGCCGAGGAAGGAGTTAAGACCACCAAGTATCACTACCGAAAACGCCTTGAGCCCGGTATGCACCAAGCCGAAGGTGATGCCGCCAATGCTGGACATAAGAACGCCGCCAACAGCAGCCAGCACACAGGCCAACATCCATGACATAGAAAAGATTTTGGTAACGGGGATGCCACAGGCCTGGACTGCCATCTGGTCATCAGCCGTGGCCCTCATAGCAATACCCATTTTGTGATACTTAAAGTACAGGGATAAAAGACCAAATAGGATTAAGGAGATAGCGGCTGCCCACAGGTATTCCTGGGAAACAACCGCCGTACCGATGTGGATAGGCTCTTGAGGGAATAAACGAGGTAAAGCAGCCACACTTTTTGGCCAGATAAAACTCACTGCGCCTTCAATAAAGAAGGCCAGCCCCAATGTTACCGTGATTAAGGACAGGATAGGCTGGGCAATAAGTGGACGCAGGACAAATCTCTCAATCACCCAACCTAGAACGAGGGCGAAGAGGATAATCAGCACCAAGCTAAGCCAGAGGGGAAGACCAGCCTGAACCAGCATCCCATAAGTGAACCATGAAGAAATTAGTACCAGTTGCCCTAGTGCCAGGTTGGCAACACCGCTGGATTTCCAGACCAGAACAAAGCCCAAGGCAATGAGGGCATAAATCATGCCCACGGTTATACCAGTAATCACAAATTGAAGAAGCTCAGTCATTCTCGGTAAGTCCTTCCGATACGGTTCTTACCTTGATACTGGTAGTCACCATACCCTTTCTGCCATCGCGATAGGTTACTGCAGCCTCAACTTTTATTTCTTCCCCATCGCTATAAATACGCTCTATTAAGTCTCTATACCGCTCTTCCATAAATTCTCTTCTTAACTTTCTAGTCCTGGTAAGTTCGGCTTCATCAGGGTCAAACTCTTTGTGCATCAGGACAAACTTCCTCACTCTGGCTGATTCAGGCAAATAGCTGTTTACCCGGACCAGGTCTTTTTGTACCAAGTCGGCAACCTCTTTTTTCTGTGATAGGTCAACAAAGGTAGTATAGGGCAACCGGTTACGTTCTGCCCACTTGCCTACCATGGCAAAATCCATGTTTATAATGGCTGAGACAAAATCTTTATCCTTACCCCCTATGACCATAGCATCCTTAATATATGGGCTGAATCTGAGCCTGCCTTCAATATACTGGGGAGCATATTTGATTCCCGAACTTAGCTCACCCATATGATCCAGCCGGTCCATAAATATCATGTGTCCCCTGTCATCAATATTGACAGCATCTCCAGTATGGCACCAGCCATCTATTAAGGTAGCCGCAGTTTTTTGGGGGTCTTTATGGTAGCCAAGAAACATACAATCACTTCTAACCAGAAGCTCTCCTTCATCAGTTATTCTGACCTCAGTGTTAAGTGCTGGTCGCCCCACGCTTTCAAACATTATTTCCCCTTTACCATGGGAAGAGATAAAGCCAGCTTCGGTACTACCATAGTTCTGCCTCAGCTCAATACCTATAGCATGGA
>Ga0209979_1003844_pt1 | contig 12895 bp, 8 predicted proteins | sample AnhtaG_FD_183114 | JGI IMG/M metagenome (GOLD analysis project Ga0209979, IMG submission 183114) | Deep subsurface microbial communities from Anholt, Denmark to uncover new lineages of life (NeLLi) - Anholt_01485 metaG (SPAdes) (version 2) | ecosystem: Environmental > Aquatic > Marine > Oceanic >...
CTTTGTCTGGCTTTCTTGGATAGCTCAACCTGAAGCCCTGCCAGACGAGAAACTCCAGGAACCGTTCCACTTATTATTCTCATAATAACACTATTATAGTGTCACCTATCTATCTGAACTAGATCAGTGGTAGTATTTCATGGCAGGATAGAAGTTAAAGTAATCTTTCACGTTGAGCCCCTCAGTAATCAAGAAGGTACTGCTGGCTACTTGATAAGGGGAGGGGATAAGTCGATAAACTCTAACAAGGGAGGTCAGGCAGTTTTAGCCACTTTGTGCTGGGTTCGCAGGCATCTGGTGCACAGGTTGAGTCGTTTTAGCTGACCGTCTATATTAACCGTGGCAGGGTGGATGTTAGGCAGCCAGCGACGGTTGGTGCGCCGTTTGGAGTGGCTGACATTATGGCCGAATTGGGGTGATTTTCCACATAAATCACACTTCAATATATTTTCTCCTTTGACTATTAGATAGACTTATTGTAAGATAAAGGCTATTTAAGGTACTATTCATAGTAGCACAACCAAGCCGGGCTTGGCAAGGATGGTACAAAATGAAGCGAATTAATGCTATCGGTGGCCAAGATTTACGGGATATGTTTGTGGCGGCTACCGGATGGTTGGAGAAAAGCTCTTCCGATATTGATGCCCTGAATGTTTTCCCGGTGCCTGATGGTGATACCGGGACCAATATGTTACTTACCATGCGTTCTACCATGGAGGAGGCCTACCGGGCTCCTGACCACAGCGCCTCGGCGGTGGCTGAAGCTATGGCTAAAGGGGCACTGATGGGGGCCAGGGGTAACAGCGGCGTAATTCTCTCGCAGATTCTGCGTGGTCTGGCACGGAGTTTTGCGGAAAAGGAAACGTTTACTGCGGTTGACCTGGCCAGCGGTTTGCAGCAATCAGCAGCGATGGCCTATCAGGGGATGAGCAACCCCGTGGAAGGAACCATGCTCACCGTCATTAAGGATATTGCCACGGCAGCTCAGGCGCAGGTTTCGGGTGACGGTGGTGACCTGATTTCGGTCATGGAGGCGATAGTGGACACGGCCAACGTGTCAGTGGCGAATACCCCCAATCTTCTCCAGGTTTTGCGGGAGGCCGGGGTGGTAGACGCTGGTGGACAAGGTTTATATACTATTCTGGATGGAGCTCTCCATTACCTTCGAGGGGAGACGGAGCAAATGCGGTTCCGCAAGCCCCAGATAATTGTTACCGACCTGCATGCCACCAAGTTACCACAGATGATAGCTGCCGATGAAGAGCCCTTTGGTTATTGCACCGAATTTCTTCTCAAAGGGGAAAAGATTGATACAGATAAGATTAAGAAGAAGCTGGAAAAGAAAGGGGAATCGCTAATTGTAGTTGGTGATGAATCGGCGGCCAGAATTCATATTCATACTTTAGAGCCGGGCGAGGTTGTTGCCTACGCTTCCAGCTTTGGCACTTTACATCAGGTATCAATTCGGAATATGGATGAGCAGCACCAGGACTACCTGGAGATGCAGAAAGATAGAGCCCCAGCCGTTGACACGGCGATTATCACGGTGGCCTCCGGGGACGGGCTGGCTGATGTTTTTACCAGCCTGGGGGCGTCAGCTATTGTTCCGGGCGGGCAGACGATGAATCCGAGTACTAAAGACCTGTTCCAAGCTGTAGAGTCAGTTATGCCGGACAAGGTTATCATTCTGCCCAATAATAAAAATATCGTGGCTACCGCCAACCAGGTCCAGTCATTGACCGAGAAAACGATTGAGGTGATACCTGCGGAGACAATTCCCCAGGGGATAGCGGCCCTTCTGGCTTTTGACTATGAGGCGAATTTGGAAACAAACGCTCAGATTATGAAAAAAGCGATGACAACGGTGAAGTCTATTGAGATTACGCGAGCTACGCGCTACACTAAAATAGGTGAATTGAAGATTAAGAAGAAGCAGTCTATAGGCCTTTTGGATGGTGACCTGGTAGCGGTGGGGAATAGTGCTGTTGACGTTCTCAATAAAATGCTGGCCAAGTTAGATCTAAACAAAGTTGAGGTAATTACCATCTACTACGGAGCTGATACCAAGTCGGCCGAGGCCGAAGAGGCTAGTAGCAGTATTCGGGAACAGTATCCTCAACTGCAGATTGAGGTGGTTCGAGGTGGTCAACCACACTACAACTATATTGTTTCTATTGAATAGTAGGGGGGATAACCATGACAGTTAAAATCGTTACTGATAGCCTGTCTGATATTACTGATGACATGGCCCGGGAGCTGGGGGTTACGGTGGTGCCACTCTATGTGCGTTTTGGCAAGGAGGTCTACCGGGATAGGGTGGAAATGACTACCGATGAGTTTTACCATAGACTGGTTCATGGTACTGCCTTTCCGACGACAACGCAGCCGCCACCGGGTGATTTTATTGATGTTTATAAAAAACTGGCCAAGGAAACTGATGAAATTCTGGTTATTGTTGTATCCAGCAAGCTCAGCGGTACCTATCAGTCGGCACTGCAAGCCAAGAGTTTGATAGAGGGGAAGTGCCGAATTGAAGTAATTGACTCACTAACGGTGGCAATGGGTTTTGGGTTGATAGTTATTAAAGCGGCCGAAGCGGCCAAGGCTGGGGCAAACCTTGATGAGCTGGCTGATTTGGTGCATAAAGCTCTGCCCCGGTCACACCTTATTGTGTATTTTGACACTCTCAAATATCTGGCCAAGGGGGGGCGTATCGGTAAAGCACAGGGGCTGCTGGGCGCAATGTTATCAATAAAGCCGATACTTACGATAAGGGATGGCGAGATGGCTCCCTTAACCAGGGTGCGGTCTCCAGCGGCGGGTATGGATTATCTATACAATTTTATGGCTGGCTTCTCCAAGATTGAGGCACTGGCAGTGGAGCATGCCGCCACACCTGATGAAGCGGATGAACTGGTTGAGCGCCTCAGCTCGCTTTTCCCCAAAGAGCGCATCTATCGGTCAATAGTTAGCCCGGTATTGGGGACACATGCCGGTCCCAATGCCGTGGCGTTAACTGTTCTGGAGGCGGAAGTCAAGTAGTTAATGACAGTTAGGATTGTAACTGATAGTGTCGCTGACCTGCCACCTCAGGTGGTTGAGGAGCTGGGGATTACGGTAATTCCACTGAATGTCCGCTTTGGCGAAAAAGTCTACCGCGATGGCATTGACCTGACGGCTGAGGAGTTCTACGATAAGCTAAAGCACAGCAAAATCCTACCGGTTACTTCGGTGCCAGCGCCGGCAGCCTTCGCTGAGGCGTATGATAAGCTGGCGGAAGAGACGGATGAAATCCTAGCCATCGAGCTTTCTGCCAAGCTCAGTGGCACCTGTGAGGTGGCACGACAAAGCATCGGCCTAATAAAGCGGAAATGCCGGGTGGAAGTTATTGATTCCCAGTGGGCGGTTATGGCGCAGGGATTTTTAGTTATGGCTGCTGCCAGGGCAGCTCAGGCTGGAGCTAGCCTGGATGAGTTGCTGGAGATAGTTCAGGGTAACATTCCTCGTGTCGATATGCGGGCCGCCTTTGACACGCTGGAATATCTGAAAAGGGGTGGGCGCATTGGCAAGGCCCAGGCTCTGCTGGGGTCAGCGCTGAAGATAAACCCCATCATCACCATAAGAGACGGTTTGGTTGAGCCGGCGGGTAGAACGCGTTCCCGGTCCAAGGCGATAGACCACCTATATGAATTTGTGACGAGCTATTCTCATATTGAGGAGTTGGCGGTGGAGGATGCTGCCTGTCCCGAAGATGCCGACCGGCTCGTTGAGCGGCTGGACGCTAAATTTCCTAAAGAGCGCATCTATCGGTCGAAAACAACGCCGGTAATCGGTACGCATACCGGTCCCGGTCTCCTTCTGGTGGCGGTGATGGGGGATAAGTAGTAACTATTTGCCGAGCAAGCGGAGGAGTGTCTTGTCAGTAAATTTTGAGCCTCTGCGGAAAATCCTTGAGCTTGAGCAGAAAAAGGGTTATACCGATTCCGCGGTAATTGGTGGTCTGGACAGGTTTCTCCACAACCGGGCCAGTCAAGCTAGAGAGTCGATAACTAACCCTCGCCTTCTGAACTGTTTTCATCGTCTTATTAACGCCGGCTATGCCTCTTTGACGAAACCACAGCGCAAGGAATGGGTAAACGACGTGCTTGACCTGGTAGCGGAGGTGGAGGGCGGGGAAAGCACTGAAGCCAAACCGAAAGGAAAGGTCGTCAGACCTTTAGCCAGGACCAAGAGACTCTCAGCGGGCAAATCACCTTCTCCGGAAAGAGGTTACAGTATTGAATCACCAATTACGATTGTTAAGGGTATCAGCACCAGCCTGGCGACTAAATTTGGCAAGTTAGGGGTAAAGACAGTCCGGGACCTGCTCTATTTCTTCCCCCACCGCCACCTTGACTACAGCCAGGTGAAGTTTATCTCGCAGCTCAGTGAGGGGGAGGAACAGACGATAATCGCCAATGTATGGCAGGCGGGTGTAACCAGGCTGGGTTACCGGCAGGGTACGGAAGCGATTGTGGGTGATGAGACCGGCAATGTCAGGGTAGTGTGGTTTAATCAGCCCTATCTGGCGAAGAAACTACCGACAAATACCAGGATAGTGCTCAGCGGGCGGGTAAGCCTGTTTAAAGGGCGGCATGTGTTTGAGTCCCCGGAATGGGAGCTTGTCGAGGATAAGGATTTAATTCATACCGGGCGCCTAGTGCCGGTCTATTCTCTGACACAGGGCCTGCGTCCCCGCCAGGTAAGAAAACTGCTGAAAGAGGTTCTCGACCAGTGGGCATGGCAGGTGGAAGACTTCTTGCCGTCAGAGTTGAGAAAGCGGTGTGAGCTGCTGGAGCTACCGCAGGCGATAAGTCAAGCCCATTATCCCGAAGATGAAGTAGCCAAGGATAAGGCAAGAGTGCGGCTGGCGTTTGACGAGCTCTTTCTTCTCCAACTGGGAGTGATGAGTAAGAAACATGACTGGCAGGTGAGCCAGCCGGACAGCGCCTTTGAGGCCAAGCCATCATTGCTGGAAGCTTTTCTAAAATCTTTGCCTTTCGAGCTGACCCCGGCTCAACATAAAGTACTCAGGGAGATACTGGCCGACTTGCAAAAACCGCAACCGATGTCCCGGTTACTGCAGGGTGAGGTGGGCAGCGGCAAGACAGTCGTCGCCGCGGCGGCCTTACTGTTAGCGGTGGCTAATGGCCATCAGGGAGCATTCATGGCACCTACCGAAATCCTGGCGGAGCAGCATTTCGCGACTATTGGTAAGCTCCTGTCCCGAGCGGGATATCAGGAGGAGAAGGAGTCCTATCTGCGCAGTTACCCCGGGCTTATATCCCGCCCGCTTACCGTGGCACTGCTTATCGGCGATATAAATCCAGCCAGGAAACAGGAACTCCAGCAACGTATCCAGGAGGGGGATATAGACATTGTTATTGGCACTCATGCCCTTATTCAGAAGGGGGTAGAGTTCCACCGACTGGGGCTAGCCGTAGTGGACGAGCAGCACCGATTTGGGGTTACGCAGCGCTCCGCGCTGCGGCAAAAAGGATTTAGACCTCATATGCTGGTCATGACGGCGACGCCTATTCCCCGAACCCTGGCGCTGACCTTATATGGCGACCTTGACCTATCGGTTATCGACGAGCTTCCTCCCGGAAGGCAGACGGTGAAAACAAAGTGGCTCAAACCGTGGCAGCGGGATAGCGCCCATGCCTTTTTGCGCAAGCAGGTGGCCAGCGGACGCCAGGCCTTTATTATCTGTCCACTGATTGAAGAATCAGAGGCGATTGCCGCGCAGGCGGCGGTAGTAGAGTACGAGCGTCTGTCCCAGGAGGTCTTTCCCGACTTAAAGTTGGGCTTACTTCATGGTCGCCTGTCGGCGAATGAGAAAGACGATGTAATGCATCGCTTTCGCTCCGATAAGCTGGACATTCTGGTTTCAACGCCGGTGGTGGAGGTGGGCATCGATGTGCCTAACGCCACGGTAATGCTGATCGAGAGCGCCGACCGTTTTGGCCTATCACAGTTGCACCAGTTCCGCGGTCGGGTGGGGCGGGGACAAGAGCAGAGCTACTGCATGCTGCTGGCCGAGCACCCCTCCGAGGTGGGCAGGGAACGACTTGACATAATAGAGAACGTTCAAGATGGTTTTGTCCTGGCGGAAGAGGACTTGAGACTGCGCGGTCCGGGGGAATTCTTCGGCACGCGGCAGAGCGGGCTTCCCGACCTGCGTATGGCCAAGCTTTCTGATATGGCGCTACTGGAGCTGGCCCGCAAGGAGGCAATAACACTATTTCAAGTAGACCCGGGTCTGGGAACACCTGAGCACCAACTGCTGGCAAAGGAACTGGCCAGGGTCTGGCCAGAGGCTGGTGAATGGAGTTAGGTGTTGTGTTAATCCACCCGATACTGCTTGACTACCGATTCATTGAGCTCGATACCCAGACCAGGTTTGGCAGGCAGGTCAATATAGCCATCCTTATTGATTGTTATCGGTTCCTGCAATAAGTTTTCCCTCAGCGGATTGTAATTTCGGTCAAATTCCTGAAACAGGCTGTTAGGTATCGAGGCACTGAAGTGTAGATTGGCGACCAGTGAGATTGCGGAAGAGAAGGAATGGGGCACGCAGATAATATTCCAGGCGCTGGCCATGGCGGCGATTTTTCTGGCCTCGGTGATACCCCCGCACCAGGTAGCATCAGGTTGGGCGATATCAATCGCCTTATTGATGATGAGGTCGCGGAAGCCGTAGCGGGTAAACTCGTTTTCCCCGGCGGCCAAGGGCGTATCTATGGCGGCGGCTACCTGAGCGCTGCCTTCAATATCTTCGGCCGGTACCGGCTCTTCAAACCAGAAAATGTCGTACTCCTCCATTTTTCGGGCGATTTTTATGGCCTGGTACGAGGTGTAGGCATTGTTGCCATCCACCAACAGGTCGATATTATCGCCAATCGCTTCCCTGACCGCTTTCACTCTGGCCACATCTTCTGATTGGTTCCTGCCAATTTTCATCTTGACCGCGGTGAAGCCTTCTTTGACGTAGGAAGCCATTTCATCGGCCAATTCTTTCAGTCCTTTGCCTTCGGCATAAAAGCCGGCGCTGGCGTAAGCCCGAATTTGCTCATAACAGCCGCCCAGCAGTTGATAAAGCGGCATCTTGGCGGCCTTGGCTTTGATGTCCCATAAAGCAATGTCAATGCCGCTCATGCTGGCAATGATGGCCCCTCTGCGTCCGTGTTTGATTGAGCGCTGGTACATTTTCTCCCAGAGCCTCTCAATATTGAGGGGATCCTCGCCAACCAGATATTCCTGCAGCTCTTTTTCAATAATCATCTTGGTTATCACTGGTGGCCCGCCAAAATAGGCAGCCTCACCGACTCCGGAAAGTCCTTCGTCAGTTTCGATTTTAACCAGAACGGCACTGCGATGGGGAAGGGTATAAGTGGCATCCATAATCGGTTTTTCCAGGTGACAGGTGAGAACCATGGCTTCAACTCTGGTGATTTTCACCGGACTTGCCTCCTTTATTAGGTTCATAACGCTTTAAGCGCTGCCAGTATTATAATACATTACGACTTATTGGAGAAGTTAAATATCTTTACAGCGATTGATTTTTGGGCTAAAATGGATACGATTCAGGCGGGTGTAACTCAGCGGAAGAGTGCTTGCTTCCCAAGCAACACCCTAATGTACATTCGTAGTATATATTGGTCCAAGTACCCTAATCCTGATGTACATACCTCACTCAGTCGTACTTTAGCTCTCTGTTACTTTCATATCCTCACTATTTAGCCTCACCTTGACAAAACATATCAAGGAATCATACCATAATTTATATCAACTAGCGGGAGTAGCTCAGTGGTAGAGCATCTGCTTCCCAAGCAGAGGGTCGCGAGTTCGATCCTCGTCTCCCGCTCCACTTGTATTTTTTCCATTTTTCGCACCTGGGTTCGAATCCCATCACCCGCTCCACTTCCAAAAAGACGTCAGTTCTAATCTTGATTTATCACTAGAAGAACTGCGACTTTCCCAAGCATTAGTAAAACAATGAAGTCTGTTGTAAAATATATGTATCCACAAACAGATTATTATTGAATATAGGGAGGTGGCCGCAATGGAAGAAAAGAAGTCGGATTTTGAGGAAAAGACAACTAGTATAGTAAAAATCGAAGAATTGAGTCTGGAAGAAGAACGAGTAGCAGAACAATTATATTACAGTGCGGGATTAGATCCAGTAGTTGATGCTGGGCTAAAGGACTATGACAAAACTGTTCAACAAGAGAACAAGTTGATAACCAAGGTATTAGGCCCACGGGCAACTGATATAAGGGGATACGGTGAATCAGTAGCCAAGAGGGTTGCCTTTGCCGTCTACAGCCTCTTAAATAAGCAATACGGTGGTAAAGTAGGAGATCTAAGGTCATATATACTGAGTCTAGAAGATGAGCGTAATCATGCGAATATTAAATATGATGAGCTCATGGGAAGGGTAATTGGGATACTCGGAGATGAATACAAGGAGCTTAGGACTGATTCTAAAGAATTCATAGAAAAATTAACAACTACATTGGGTGAGGATCTTAAGGAAGCCAAGATTGATCAGGGAGCGCTTGCGGAAAGATTGGCTGATATAGATGGTTTAAGATCACAAATAAGCACCCTTAACAAGGAAAAGGAACAAATAGAAGAAAAACATGAAGCACAAATAGCTGAGCTACAAAGTGAGCACAAAGAAGAAGCCAGGAATTTGAAATCACAGATAGATACCTTAGTTAAGGAAAAGGAACAGCTAAAGGAAAAACATGAATCGCAAATAGCTGAGCTGAATTCAAAAATAACAGGATTAGAATCAGATAAAACTACATTGTCAGGCGACCTTGAACAATTGAGAAAAGATTATAACGAACTTAAAACGGCGATAACTACGTTAGCTGAAGATATCCCCAATGAAGAAATGGGTAAGAAGATGAGTGAGGATCTATACAGTTTTCTTCTTAAAGATTCAAAAGTTCCAGGTGCGGTATTAAAGGGTGTGGGTCAATTCATTGATTTTAAAAAATATTTGGGACTGGGTGTTGATAGTGGTGCTAAAGAAATTCGTACGCGTATAGAAAAAATACTGGGAACAACTAGAAATGAATAATCATGACAGCATAGTTAAAGAACTACGACTATCCCAAGCAAGACGTCGTGGGTTCGAATCCCATCACCCGCTCCACTTGTATTTTTTTCATTTTTCGCACCTCCCGTTTTATTGAATTAAGTGGTCTTCGTTTAGATAATCATCTCGAATTGTGATGTAACAAATAGCCAGAAAGTGTTACGTAAACAGGTATGATCGCAACAGGCCAGGTTTGTTAGAGATGATTGGCAGACCTTTGACAATCCAAAAAATTATAATTGTCGTATCAATCCGTATACGAAAGTAGTACAAGCGGGCTATTAAGCAATGCCAGCAACTGTCTGACTTTGATTGATAGCAAATGTCAAGCTACAGAAGGAGGTCTGTGCCGCACCTAACGTGGGAATGCAAATTACCGAAGAATGGTTGCTATTTTTGAAGTTTTTGGACAGCTGATTAACCGGGTCTCATCAATATTGGCTGCGGAAGCCAAAGACCCAAACAATTATGCTGACGACGATGACGGCAACCGCAGCAAATATACCGACTATCAACCAGTTAACTGGTAGTGGTGCCACAGGTGCAGGTACCGGAGGTGGTACCGGCGCTGGAGGTGCCGCTGCCGGTGGTGGTGCTGGTGGTGCCGTCCATAGCGGTTGTGTTATCACGACTGGCCCTATGGGTGCTGGCTTGACGGTGAATGCGCCTGTTATACCGTTTACAGTCACCGTGTAGCTTCCAGGGGCACCCTGAACTGAGGTAAAGGTTACTTTCTCAGTAGCGTGACCGTCTAGGGTTACTTTCTTGGTAGATACGGCGACATTATTTATCTTGAGGGTCACTTCGTGACTACCAGCAAGATCGCCAGTGTTGGTGAGGGTGACACTTATCTGCACGCTTTTCGCGATATCAACTGTGGATGGAGATATGGTCAGGGCACTGGCAGTGATATCAGCCGGGCGCGTGTAAACGATGACACTGAAGTAGGTGAAGTGGCTTATATCGCAACTTATAATATTTCTTTCCGGATCAATAGTAATATCCTCAGCATCGAGCTCGACCCACCTTCTAGCATCTTCATCCCAGTAGGCAATGGTCAGGTTTTCTGGGGTAGCTCTTGGAGGTATCCAAGCCGGGTTATAGGTGAAAGTAAGGCTTATTTCTGGGTCAAAGGTAGCTCCATCGGGTTCAAGGTCATAGGTAAGACCGATAAAGTTAGTATCTGCTGGTGGGTCGGGCGGAGACACCTTAGTTATGGTTATTTTACTCAGAGGCTCGCCGTCCTGAGTTAGACCGGTGGTACCTTTAGGAATAAAGAGGTTAACATTGCCATCTAGAGATTTAAAAGTAGCTGATTTGGTAAATTCGCCCTCTTCATCGGTAATACCTGATACATCGCCAACGGCTGGCCGAGGCTTTGGTTCTCCTCCTTCTGCAACTACTGGGGCTGCATATCCATAGCCAGTTTGGCCGTAGGCGGTGTGATAGCTGAACTCTGTTGTTGGAGCAAACCATAATACAGCGCCGCATACTATTACCAAAGCAATGGCGACGGTTACCCTGGTGAAGTTTTTATAATTAAAAATTGGTATTCTTGGTTTTGTTACTTCGGACATAACCTTTTTCTTGGTGCGTTCTGATCTTAAGAGTTCCAAGGTCTTCCGATACTTCAGCATTTGGGCTATGTCGGCTGGGATCCTTCCGGCTAAAGTGATTAACTCATCTCTGTCCGCATTTAAGGCCTCAGCCAATCTTAATATTGCCTTTTCGCTGGGAGGTGGCAATACTCCATTTTCAATTTTGCTGAGATAAGAAAAATCAACACCAATCTTCTCAGCAAGTTCACGCTGAGTCAGACCAGCCTGGATTCGTAACTCTCTTAACCTTTTTCCAAATTGTGGAGCTTCTTCCATATTTCATCCGCTCCAAAAAAGAAGCTTGCATGTACAGTGTAAAATATGTTGAGTAAAAAGTCAAGTCTTTTTTTTGACCTTTATTAACCCTTTTGGCCAATTTTCAAAAAGAAGCACTATATTGAGCATGACCTGACCCCCAGGATAGTAAGTGACTTCAGTCGAAGCGGCGTTTATTTGCTAGTGGTCACTTACTAACCCGTGTTAGTTTGGTTGAGGTTCATAAGAAAGGACTTCTACAATTGCAGGTCAGTCACTGAGTCTAGTATGTCAGTGCGATTAACTCACAGTCTATCTTCTTTTGGCCTGGAGAAAATGTTCATTTCTCTTTCAAACCCTGCCTTTTCTGCGAAACAAATAGTACCCCAGTATTAGCGCTAGCGTTATTGAAGAGACGATGTAGCTGGGTAGATAGACGTTGTAGAATCTGGTGTAGATTACCTCCCCATCCTTTTCATTCAGGAGAAAGGCAGGCATAAAGCCCAAATTTTTCATTGACTCTTGACTATCATATTCCCAGTGCTCGGTGCTTACATCCTGTGGAACAGTGAAAACCACATACCTCTGGCTGTTGTTGGCAATCTGGTACTTCACCGGGCTCTTTTTCTTCAGGCCAAGTTTGTGCATCCCAGTATTATATCCACTGCTTTCGCCTTCTCCAATGATGTAAAGATACTCTGTTGCATCCTGTGTCTGGCTCAGCCTTAAATATTCCTCCCAATTCTTAATATAAGCGGGGCTTTCAACCCCATAGGCTCGAGCTATGGGATGCTTATTGCGAAACAGGGTCAACCCCTCCCCTTCGAAGTCGACTGTTAAATCCTTTTGCTGGTAAAGAAAATTGTAACTGGTGTAATCCACTTCATGGACCAAGAGAACATATTTCACGTTAAGGGGTGCCAGAAGTTCACCCAAATTGCTCACATTTGTGTTGTGTAGCAGGAATTCCACATACTTGCTGGTCGGATTTGTGCTGTCAGAATATTTCTCAACTGCTTCAATATTATCCGGCCTGATAATGGGCTTATCAAAAAACTGGTGAGCCGGACATGCCAGCCTCTTAAAAGTATTTGGCAACCAACTATAGTCCATATACTGATGCCAGGGTAAAAATAGTACATTGAAATCGTCTTTATCTTGGTTTAGGTAGTCATTAACCTCATACCACTCTCTGGGATAATCAGTAGCCTTAAGCTGTCCCCATGAGCCAAAGATGGGGAAGGAATAGAATAGAGGCACGAGCAGCGCTAGAATAATGAAAATGTTAGCCCCTACCCGGAGTAACATCCGTTTTCTCCTCTTCAACTCGGTAGTGATCTGCGCTACTCCCAAACCTCCCAGGTAGGCATAGCAAATGCAGAGCAAGGCCACAAACTTCTGCGAATCCCGAAATCCTTTGAAAAAAACCAGTTTATCAAAAAGCCATTCAAAAGGTGCACTGGTGGGCTTGAATGTTATCCCCAGTGAAAGTACGAAGGCGATTATTCCCGCAGAGGTAAGTGAAATTGCCACCCATCTTGTGTTTTTGGCTTCAAAAATTGATAAAAGGCCATAGATAGTGAAGAAAAGTATGATAATAAAAAGGACTGGCCAGAAGGGAATGAAGTTCAGGGCATAAATATAGGCAGGATTCCAGAATCCGTACATTGAGGCAACAGAAAACACTACTCCTGCGTTTCCGGCAGGTCTGGGGGCGAAAACGAATAGGTCCGGTTGACCTATTTGTTCCAGTCTTGCCGTTCCGGCAGTTAGAACAGGGATAAGCCAGTAGATATTTAGAATGAGAAACATTGCCGCAACTATGCCTACATATTGGCTTAACTGAAGAAGCCTTGCAGGGTTCTTACGTTCACTTATCAATTTGACTACA
>Ga0209979_1003845_pt1 | contig 12893 bp, 7 predicted proteins | sample AnhtaG_FD_183114 | JGI IMG/M metagenome (GOLD analysis project Ga0209979, IMG submission 183114) | Deep subsurface microbial communities from Anholt, Denmark to uncover new lineages of life (NeLLi) - Anholt_01485 metaG (SPAdes) (version 2) | ecosystem: Environmental > Aquatic > Marine > Oceanic >...
GATGTCTAGAGCAGTTCCATAGCAATCAAAAACTATGGGGTAATGAAAAGAGTAAAGAGTAACAATAGTTTGAGGAGGTCCCAAATGAATGCTGTAAAGACATCTTTTAAGATTATTTCACTCTTTTTGTTCTGCATGTTAGTAAGCCAGGGTCTGTTCAGTGAGACAAGAGGGGTCAAGAGCGGAGAGCGATATGACCGCCTGATCATACGAAATGTTTTTGTTATTGACGGCAATGGAACCCCTCCCAGTGGTCCTATGGACATCGTCATCGAGGGAAACAAAATAAGTTCTGTCCGGTCAGCCAACCGTGATGAAAAAGCCTATGAGGGCGAACAACATGTGCTTGACGGAACAGGAATGTATCTCCTTCCTGGTCTCATCAACATCCACGCCCATATCCAAGATAGCAGAGGAGGGTTGCCTATGCCCTTTGAATATTCCTACAAGGTATGGCTGTCCTGCGGCATAACTTCGATCCGGGATGTGGGAAGCGACTTAAGCAAGACCATAGAAGAGCGCCGTAAGAGTCAGGAAGGTCTGATTGCCGCTCCCCGTTTATTCCTCTATATGAGAGCTGGTGGAAACACTCCGGAAGAGGCTCGCCAAAGTGTTCGAGAGATAAAAAAGAGAGGCGGAGATGGGATAAAAATGGGTGGCAGAAACCGCGATATCATGGAAGCTACCCTTGATGAAGCTCATAAATTGGGGCTGCGATCAGCTATCCATGTAGGACTTGCGGAGACCGATGCCTGGGAATGTGCCGAATTCGGGGTGACTTCTATTGAGCACGCCTATGGAATCCCTGATGCCGCTCTCCACGGCTCCCAGAATTTTCCCTATTGGTTCGTTTCCAGCAACGAAAATGACCGCTTTCGCTACCATAATGGTCGCAGCTGGCATGAAGCCGACCCCGAGAAGCTCAAAAAAGTCCTCAAGACGTTGGCAGAAAAAGACGTTGCCTGGTGTCCAACCTTCGTCATCTACGAAGCTAACAGGGATTTGCTCCGAGCTATGAACCAACCCTGGTTCAAAGATTACCTCCATCCCACCCTTGGGGAATATTTCAAGCCCCGTCCTGGCAAGCATGGTTCCTACTTCTGGAATTGGACCACAACAGACGAAGTCTTCTTTAAAAGAAGCTATAAGCTATGGATGGCTGCTGTCCAGGATTTTGCCAGAATGGGAGGAGTGGTAGGTGTTGGTGAGGATGCTGGGTTTATCTATATGATGTACGGATTCAGCCTGATACGGGAGTTAGAGCTTCATCAGGAGGCAGGTTTTCATCCCATCGATGTCATTAAGCATGCCACCGGCAACAATGCCAAGATCTTAGGAATGGAAGACAAATTAGGTCGTGTTCGTCAGGGCTATCTTGCTGACATCATCCTTATCGATGAAAACCCTTTGGAGAATCTGAAATATCTCTATCCCACCGGAGTTCTTGAGGTTGAGGATGAAGATTGGCAATCTATTTCCCAGGGGAAATATAAGCTTATTAACAAAGGCGGCGTAAAATGGACCATCAAGGATGGTTTTGTTTACCATGCTCCCACACTGCTTGAGGATGTGGGGAAGATGGTCTCTCAGGCAAAGAAGTAATTAAAAGCCAAAAGATAAGATAGTCCATCTTATCTTTTAACTGATGCCCTGAGGCTTATGATTTTCATAGCTTGAGGAAGAGGTTTAGGTTTAATTTTTTCCTGGCTTTTCTTTATTTCGTCTTAAATTTTCTAACTATTGTAACATAGGAAAAATTGGATGTCAGATACCAGATATTGAAAGGATATTTTTTATAAACCTTTTTCACCTCTTATCAATAATGTTGTATTGGCTCAAGAGGTGGGGGTATATCTGTTGTTAATATGATTCTTTCAGGAAGAGGGGGGTCAAACTCGCCGTTACCGTCAACATCGACAAAAACGGGATTGGTCAGAGCATAGGGAAGGGCGACATCTACCAGGAGGCCACTGCTGGATGTGTCTTGCAATACAGGGTAGAGAGTCTTCTTGCCCAGTACCTCAATGGCTATATACGAATCCTTATCCAGATTCAGGCTAATCTGTTCCATGAATTTCTGGATGACCTTTTCTTGAGCTTCGACAGAGAAAATAATTTTTCTTTCTCCGTTTATGATGAGCCTCACTTCATCCACAGCCACCCAGGGGGCACTTTGAACTTTTAGCCAAATATCAACCTTTCCTCCCTTGACTGTAAAGGAATCGCCGGAAGTGTATTTACTGTTAATTTTGAATTCCACTAAAGGTCCATTGCTGGCAAAAGAGCGTCCTTTCTTTATAGCCTGAGCAAGAGCAGACAAGTCCAGGTTATCGCCTTTTTCTCCTTCATAAAAAATATATGTTCGGCAGTAGCCAGGCTCTCCTTTATCTGTGGTGTGGGAATCTGATGACCCTATAAGGGGAAAGTAGTAGCCTCGATTCAAGAGGTGAAACCAGTCCTCAATAGCCACATAATTTGATCCATAGAAACGAGCACCATTCATTACTTCCAGCACATCGAAGGATGTGTTAAAGGTTTTTCGAGCAAAAGCGGCAGTTTCTTGGTCAAGATGATAATTATTGAAATATCCTATAGTTCCAGAGCGGGGGTGATTCACTTGAAGAATGGCTTCGGGGTCTTTTTTACGGCTGGCTTCAAAAAGTCTTGATGCTTCCTCAGCCAGAGGACATGTTGCGCCGTTATTTTCCTCCTCTGGTCTGTATTTCAAAGGATAAGTGTTATAATGGATTACCCCTGATGTAGACACTTCATTTCCAGTTATAACAGCCAAATATTTGTTCAAACCAAGCTTCTTGAGAATTGGATAATAATTGGAGATATAGTTGTGGTCTGAGGCCACCGCCACCTCTACCCCTTCAGCCACCACCGATTTTATCCTCTCAGGAATGAGCACGTCGCCATCTGAGTTTTGGGTGTGCATATGGGGGTCAATAGAGACAAGGTTAGGGGTCTTGACCACTTTATCGATAACGAAAGTCAACTCCCGGTATTCATCCTTTAATACTTCTATGACTTTTTTATCGAGAGTGTATTCTGGCCCCCTTGAAGCGTAAACTAAATAAGTTCCTACAGGAAGTTTCACTTCCAGCCCATACATTTGAGGATAGAGGGAATTCTTGAAAGATGCCCATTCCCTCTCAGTCTCTACAGGGTTTTCGGGTTTGAAATAGGGGGTTTTGGTGGGATCCAGGCCGATAAATGTAACTTTGCCAGGGACAAACTCCCCCTGGCTGTTTCTAATTTTTACCTTCAAAGTCCCTTTAGGAAGGTCTTGAAGAGTGCATGAGTTTTCCTCCCCTGCTCCCACCACAAGGAGTTCTTCACAAACAGCCGGGAAAAAATTTGCTCTGACTAAATAGATTCCTTTCGGAAGAGAAAGTTCAAGGTAAAGGGGCTTTTCCATAACTGAGCGAAAGAAAACGGAAGAAGAAAAAGCATCCTTGACGACGACCTCCATTAAGTCTCCTTCAAAGTCCTTAAAATGGATGGCAGCCAGTATTGCGTCAATTTTTAAGATTTGATAAACTCGTTGGAGCAAGTTCTCGTATTGGGTATCAGTCAGAAGAATGTAGCGGACCTCAAAAACCTCTCCAGAAGCTAACTTTCCTGGCTGGGGTGTTTCTGCATAAGGATTCAAATTCAGCCAGGCCAGATAATAATCCTTTTTCTGATAGACCCGGAAATTTAGGTTTGGATATTTCTCCTCATGGAAAGGGCTGAAGTAGTACCTGTGAAAGGCATTAAAATAGACCGAGTAGCTCAGATCTTCAAATTCTACCTTTCCTGTATTCGTTATGGTGGAAATGATATCTATCCTTCCCTTATAGGGAGAGAAATGATAGGCAGTTTTGATCTGGGCTTTTCTCCCCTCTTTTCCGGTATAAAGGGCTGTAGCTTCGAAGCCAAGACCTCCTTCTGGAATATTTTCTTTTATTTGCTTCACAGAGGAATTAGTCAGATATTCGCTTTTGTCCTCTATCCTGATCACTGGCGAGCCTATGCACAGGTCGCTCACTAAAGATTTCCCAGCAGGAACAAAACTGAGGATACTTCCCATAGCATTAGCCACGGGAAAGTTCAGTATGTCTTGCAAAGTCCTCTTTACTCCACCGATTAAAGCCAGATTTTCCCCATCGGAGATTAATAAATCACCGTTTTTCCAGATACGGCAAAATTTCTCTGGCAAATCACCTGCATCCTTGATTACTTTAACCTGAAACTCTGCTCCTCGAAGAAGAAAGGTGATGAAGAAAAGAAGAATTATCAAGGTTGGGAATAAAAATTTATTGAAGGTTCTCATTTCAGCCCCCTTTTATTTAAGCACAGCTTTATTTAAAATAAAACACCTGTTCTAAAAAGATAATAGTTGGAGGGAGAGTTTTAAGCTTAATTTTCTTCGGGCTCAAAAATATATCTCCGGAGGCAGCCAGCTCCCGCTTAGTGGACGAGTCTTGCACCCCTAATCTGTTCCCGTACCTCCTTATCTTAAAATATAGGGACAATTCTGGAAGTTATCCCTCCTCTGGCAAGGTCTCCTGCTACAAGAAGAGAATGGCAGAGAGGAACTTGCTCACCTCGACCATATCCTTTCCAGCGAAGGAGATGGTCCTACCGTCCAGCTGCTTCACCCCAGGAAGCATCCCCACCAGAGAAGGCATAGACCCTCGTCCTTAAAGGTTATCTCCAGGGTGACAGGGGTCTGGAGCTTATAGGGTCGGAACTCCTTCAGCCTCTTGAGGGCTCTAATAGCCCCCTCCTTAATAAGCTGCTGGGCTTTCTCCGGATGGTCTTGGCAATCGTCCCTATCCCCTCTTTGACCACCACCCCTTCCACATCCCCCAGCAACTTCTTAACTTGGCCGACTGCTGTCTTGTCACCAGAAATCAGCGCCACCAGCACCTCGAAATGCCCAGCAATGGCGGCGTTGACCCCCCTCTCCGAAACTTATGGTCACCTCTCATAAGGCTATATTGTCTAAATTTATATCAGAGATGAGCCCATTAGTCAAGAGACAAGCAGAAGGAGAGAGATTATTGACAACCACTTAAGGAGGTGGGATAATGTTTTTTGCTGCTTTTAACACCAACAAGAAGGGGGATGAGATATTATGAAAGGAATCTTAAGGCTCTTTTTAGCATTGGGAATAATAGGGCTCCTTCTCATTGGGCTCTATCTCCTTTTTCCTCAACCCTTGCCCTACGATCTGGCGATCATCGGCGGCATGGTGGTCGACGGAACAGGGAATCCCTGGTTTAAGGCAGATGTAGGGATCAAGGGGGAAAGGATTACATACATCGGTGTCATCCCGGAAAGGGAAGCCACTGAGGCTATAAGAGGAGAGGGACTGGTGGTGTCACCTGGCTTCATCGACATCCATACCCACTCCGACCGTGGACTACTGGCTAACCCCCGGGCTGAGAACTACCTCTACCAAGGGGTTACCACTGTGATAGGAGGAAACTGCGGTGGCTCTTCATACCCCATTGGCGAGCACCTGGAAAAGCTCCGCCAGCAGGGCATCAGCCTGAACTTCGCCATCCTTGTTGGGCATAACACTATAAGAAGCAGGGTTATGGGTATGAAGGATGTCCCTCCCACCCCCGAGGAGCTGGCGGAGATGAAGCGGATGGTGGAGCTGGGGATGAAACAGGGGGCTGTGGGGCTTTCCACCGGGCTAAAATATGTCCCTGGAGCTTACGCCTCCACCGAGGAAGTAATCGAGCTGGCTAAGGTCGCCGCCCAATATCACGGCATCTACGCCACCCATATGCGAGAGGAGGGATTGGGGGTCATAGAGGCGGTAAAGGAAGCCCTCCTGATAGGGGAAGAGGCGCGTCTACCGGTACACATCTCCCATCATAAAGTGATGAGCGCTGACCTCTGGGGCGCCAGCAAGGAGACCCTCCGCCTGATAGAGGAGGCTCGTTCCCGCGGGGTGGAAGTAACCATCGACCAGTATCCCTACCCGGCTACTAGCACCGGCTTAACCGTTCTCTTCCCCCCCTGGTCCCTTGTTGGGGGTTCCGAAGAACTTAAGGGGAGGCTCAGCCACCCGGAGACCCGCCAGAAGATAAAAGAGGCTATCGTCTACAGCATAGTCCACGACAGGGGAGGAAGTGATATAGGCAACATCACCATCACCTCTTTCGAGGCTGACCAGTCGTTGGAGGGCAAGAACCTGGCGGAGATAGCCCGCCAGTGGGGCTTGGAACCCACCCCTCTAAATGGGGCGGAGATCGTCATGGATATTCAACTGGAAGGGGGTGGAAGCGCCATCTACCACTGCTTGAATGATGAGGATATTGAGCGGATAATGAGATACCGAGGCGCTATGGTCGGCTCCGATGGGGGAATAACCATCTTCGGGCAAGGAGTAGTCCATCCCCGGAACTACGGCACCTTTCCCAGAGTATTGGGACACTATGTAAGGGAGAAAGGGGTCCTCACCCTGGAGCATGCCATTCGTAAAATGACCTCCCTGCCTGCCCAGACCCTAAGACTTCCTGACAGAGGTGTGCTCAGGGTAGGAGCTTATGCTGATATTACGGTTTTTAACCCCCTCAGGGTGATTGACAAAGCCACCTGGGAGAACCCCCACCAGTATCCCGAAGGAATAGCCTATGTGCTTGTCAACGGCAAAGTGGTCATATCCAAGGGGAAGCATACCGGAGCCCTTTCCGGCTATGTGCTGAGGCGAGAGGATAAAAAATAGCGGATTGAAAGGGGCTCCACAAGAACCCTTCCTCCAATCCGCCTGAAAGTCTTTTTCAGGAGAGCTGTAAGAGATTGCTCACTGCTCCCCAATAATGGAGAAGCTCTCGATTAGCTTAATCCATCTCTGCTTCCGGGTTTTCTCATCCTCTTCCCCTAAGGATGCACCACCGTCTGGCAGCGATGGGGTGGAGGCAGATTCAAACTTGCGGATTTCCTCGATCTTCTTCGCCTCTTCGCGCAGCCAGTTGCGAGCCTCCTCCCCCTCGAGAAGCTGAGAAAGCTCAGCATCCGGCTCCGAAGGCTTTATGGCTAACACCCACCCAGAACCATAGGGGTCTGAATTCGCCAAAGCAGGCTCCTCGGCTAACCTCGTATTTACCTGCACCACCACTCCGCTAATGGGAACTCTCAATTTAGCAACACCGAACCTGGTCTTCACTTTGAACCCTGGCTCTCCAGAATCAACCTTGTCGCCCACCTGCGGCAGCGTTACCTCTTTTATCCCTCCTACCAGCTGCTGGGCAAAATCGTCTACGCCAACCTTCAGCAAATCTTTGCCCTCTCTCCGTATCCAGGTATGCCCCTTGTGGTAGTTGAGATCAATGGGGAGCGAGTAGCCCTCCACCTTGGTTTTCTTCTTGAGGTCGGAGACCTTGATGCGGGGTCTCTCCTTTACCAGATGGTAGTCGAGCATATCCTGCATCATCTGGTCGTAGGGGCAGGTGCCACATTCGTAATTTCTGGCGCAGATTTTATGGCTGACCGCCCCCTGCAACATGTAGCGGCACGGTCTCTGGTCACCAGGCAACCTACGCAGCTTGGACGATAGAGCAGTGAAGCCAACAGCATCCCCAGCCGCCGAACCGGGAGCTGCAGAATCCATCAGCATCTGATTGAATTCACAGGTGGCGCAGTTGTAGTCGTTGGTGCAAATCCGATAGGAGACCACCCCCGCTTTCATCCAGATGCACTGTTTCTCCTCAGCATTTTTTTTGTTGTTAGCCATTTTTCTCCCCTCTTTTCTATAAGTACCTTCCGATGAGAGCGCCTCTGGTGGGTTTTGATGGGCTACCTCCTTGAAGACTTCACACTCAAAGTGCTTCCCCCCGAGGCAGTAGCATGGCTCATTGGAGGCACCCTCCGGAATCATCACACTCTTAGGGTATGCCTTACAATAACGAACCACTATGCTTTCTAAAAATGGGCATCTCATTTTCTGACCTCTCTTTCCTGTTTCCATTTATTATAAGAGCAATTCCCGTGCCATAACCTTGAAATGGCAGCTTTTTATAACACATTGAAAAATAAGGAGTTATAGAGAGGATAAACTTTTCCCTTTTTATCTTAGCTGTAAGGGAGAAGGAGTGTAGATTTTTACAACGGTTAGTTTTTTGCGGGCAAAGGGGAATAAAGATAACTCTTTTGTTATTAGATAATTAATGCCACTGTTGAGAAAAACTACATGTAAGGACAAATCCACCAGGTGGTGGCCTAAGAGGGGGATAATCCGTATTGACGGATTTTCTTGTAAAGGGTGGAGCGGTCAATCCCCAGAACCTTAGAGGTTTGGCTGATGTTCCATCTATTCTCCTTTAGGGTGTGCAGAATATGCTCCCTTTCCACCTCTTTGATTGTTTTGGGCTTAACCCCTTTGCTTTCTTGAAAGTTCTGGATGTTGGCGGGGAGGTCTTCCGACTGAATAATGGGATGCTTGGTGATAACCACTGCCCGCTCTATAACATTCTCCAGCTCCCGCACATTCCCAGGCCAATCATATCGAACCAGCAGCGCCATAGCCTGAGGGGAAATCCCCTCCAACTTTTTCTTACTTTTGATGTTATATTTCATAAGAAACCGCTCAGCTAACAGAGGGATGTCGTCTTTTCGTTCCCGCAGGGGGGGGAGTTGTATGGTGACCACATTGAGGCGATAGTAGAGGTCTCCCCTGAAGCTACCTTCCTTCACTACCCTTTCCAAGTCTTTATTAGTGGCTGATATGATGCGGACATCTACCTTTATAACCCCCGTCCCTCCCAGCCTTCGTATCTCCCTCTCCTGGAGGACTCTGAGGAGGTGGAGCTGGGTCTCAGGCTTCATATCCCCTACCTCGTCGAGGAAGAGGGTTCCCCCATTAGCCTCTTCAAAGCGCCCCAGTTTGTCTTTTACTGCCCCGGTAAAGGCACCCTTTTCATATCCGAAGAGCTCACTTTCCAAGAGGGTTTCCGGCAAGGCGGAGCAGGAGACAGACACAAAGGGCTTATCCGCCCGGGGGCTACTGTAATGGATGGCGCGGGCTATGAGCTCCTTCCCGGTTCCGCTCTCCCCCAGAATGAGGACCGAGGCATCGCTATCGGCTACCGTTCCGATGAGCTCAAATATCTCCTGCATCTTGTAGTTCTTACCCACGATATCTCTGAACTGGTAAACTTTCTTCAGCTCCTGTCGCAGGAGGATGTTCTCTTGAAGTAGCTCCTGGTGGGAGATTATCTTCCGTATCAGGTGGCTTACCTCTTCGGGGTCGAAAGGCTTGACGACGTAATCGTAAGCCCCCTGCTTCATCGACTCTACTGCGGTGTTGACAGTAGCGTAAGCGGTTATGATTATCACCGGGAGGTCTTTGTTTATCTCCTTGATCTTTTTCATAGTTTCTATGCCATCCATCCCTACCATCTTTAAGTCACAGAGGACAACATTCCAGGGTTGGGTGCGTGCCAGCTTGATCGCCTTCTGACCATCCTCCACCGCTACCGGCTCATAACCCTCTTCCATAAGCCAGTCGGTGAGGGAGTCGCGCATAATGGCTTCGTCGTCCACTATTAGGATGCGGGCTGGGGATTTCATGTTTCCTCCTGTAAGATAAAGTGGGGGCTAATTACCCTTTGACATTCTTCACAAAAGGAACTCTTTTTAACATCGGTATGCCAGATGCTATGAGAGAAATACATCACGCAGTTCACATTGAGGCAGTGGGTCAGCCCGAAGGTGTGCCCGAGTTCATGGATGGCTCCCTTTATTACCCTGTTGAAAAGAAGCTCCCGGTTGAGTTCCAGACCATAAAATTCCGGGCGCAATCGATAGAGGGAGATGACTGCCGCCTTCCCTCTGAGATGGGCTTCCCCAAAGACATGGCTAAAGATAGGGATATATAAATCGACATCCACCACTCCCAGAATTTTCATCGTATCCGGGGAGGTATGCTTCACAAGCTCATTTAATACCTTGGAGGAAAAGTACTGGTTCCGTATGAAATTAAAGGCGTAAATGGGCTTTGCTATGGGCTTCAAGTTTCTAATTTCGTAAGGAAAGAGCTCTACCAGGTGCCGTGAAAGGAAGTTTGAGATATCGGGCTCTATATCACCCATAGGTAATATATCAATATATCTCATCTTATCCCCTTTTTAGTAGATAAGATGATAACCCTCTCCCCCGAAGGCTTCTCTATTCGGGAGGGGTGCGATATAGCCTACCAGAAGTTGCCCCCCTCCGAGGAAGCTTGACAATGAAGGTGGAGCCTTTCCCCACCTCGCTTTCTACTTCGATTCTCCCCCTATGCCTATTGATAATTCCATAAACCACCGATAGCCCAAGCCCTATTCCCCTTCCTTCTTTTTTAGTGCTGAAGAAGGGATCAAACAGTTTGGGGATATTCTCCTTAGCAATGCCACACCCGGTATCGGAGATCCTCACCTCAATGAAGTTGTCCTTTCCCTCAGCCGTAGTGACACTTATCTCCCCCGTGTTCGGCATCGCCTGAACGGCGTTTAGGATTATGTTCATAAATACCTGCTGGAGCTGGCTGGAGTCAGCTGATATTCTGGGCAAGGGGGTGAACTTTTTGGTCAGTTTAATATTCTGCAAGGTGATCTGATGCTCTACTAGGGCGAGGGTTTTCTTCAGAACCAAATTGACATCTAAGCTCTCGATTTTAAGCTCCGATTGACGGGCGAATTCAAGCAGACTGCGAACAATACTGCCACAACGGCTAGTCTCTTTTGCTACTATGTTGAGATACTTGCGAAAATTGGCTAACTCCTTATCAGACAGAGGTCTTCCATCGATCTTCTTCTGCATAAGCTTGATATAGGTCAGAACCCCGGAGATTGGGTTGTTGATCTCGTGGGCTACACTGGCTGCCAGTTGCCCCATAGAGACGAGCTTCTCCGACTGGACGAGCTGGTCCTGAGCCTCTTTAAGCTTATGATGCGACTTCTGCAAGGCGGTGAATCGCTCCTGGCATTTCCTGACCAAGTAGGGAAGACACATCTCCAGCTCAGCAACCCCCTGGCAGACAGCTATAGCTTTACTGCGGCAGGAATCGTAGCCACACACCTGGCAGTTGAGCTCATCCTCAGGCTGGCGTTTTCCTAATTTCCGCAAAATCCATTTGATCTGCTTCTCGGACGGCATCTCGATCTCCAGGAAGCGGTCGGCGAAACCCCGGCTCAGGTCGACCGATTCATACTCCTCCATCCATCGCTGGAACCTGGACTCATCGTGCCCGGCAGAGGCTCGGTCAACATAGTCCATCAGAAGCTCCCGGCGGGCATAGCGGGAGAGCTTATTGGATACCCTGGGACCCTGGGTGCACCCATGGCAGTATAGGAGCTCTAAGTACTTCACCCTCAGATTGCCGGCCTGGAGGTCTTCGAGGACGGTCTTCATCCCTTTCTTGCCGGTGACCACCGGGTTCTCTGGATTCAATATATCATGGGGTAGAGCCAGATTATTGAGCAAGCTCCCCGGCAGGGGGAGAAAACGGGCTTGGTGGGGGCGAGGACCGTCAAACTCAGCAGGGGGAAGCACTGAAGGGTCGATTTCTGCCTCTTTCAGCATAGTTTCCAACTCAGCGAAGGTTAAGACCACATCCACTGCCCCCTGCACCTCTTCATCCTTCATCTCCCACTTCTCGGCAATACAGGGGCCAATATAGACCACCTTGGCATCTGGTGCATACCTACCCTTAATCATCCTCCCCATAGCAATCATAGGTGAGACAACGGGAGCTAAGTGAGGAATCAAGGAGGGCACATATTTCTCAATATAAGAGACCACTGCCGGGCAGATAGAGCTTATGATCGGCTTCTCCCTCCCCTCCTGGAGGAGCTTCTGGTACTGCCTGATTACCAGCTCCCCTCCAAACGCCCCCTCCATCACCTCGTTAAAGCCCAACTTCTTCAGCGCAGCCACCAATTGCTGAGGAGCAAGGTTATCAAAAGCCGCTGGAAAAGTAGGGTCAACACAAGCGATGACCCTCTTCCCCTGCTGGAAAAAGCTCTCGGTGGCCTCTATGCCACTTTCGGCAAACTTGGCCTGGGAGGGACAGTGTTTCACACAGCTACCGCAGTAGATACATTTGGCATCAATTACCTTGGTCTTCCCCTCTTCCACCTTGATAGCCTTAACCAAGCAGGCTCTCAGGCAAGCATAACAGCTCTTACATCTTTCATCTACCGATTCAATAACACCCATTGCTTCTGCACCCTTTAAGGGTTAATCAATCCGTAGTCTTCAGCTTTATTCTCTTTGCTGAAAAGAGCCGGTAGAGGGTCTGAAAATTGGTTATAACCCCCAGGGCTAACAGCCCATATAGCACCTGGTCCAGAATGCCGCTCACCATAATTATAAAGAGCCGACCATCCCGGTTTGCCGGCAGATGCCTGGTCCAGCCATCCATCTGGTCGGGGACGAAGGGGACCCCAAAGGCGCTATAAAACCTCTCCTTACATAACATAGACATTGGTGCCCCCATAAGGGCTAAGAAGGATACCAGAAGCACCATAGCCGAAGGCTGCTGGGTATAGACATAGGAACTCATACCGAAAATCAGAAACAGGTCGGCATAGCGGTCAAGTATAGAGTCCATATACCCCCCAAATGGGGAGACCTGAAACTTCGCTCTCGCCAGCTCTCCGTCCACCCCATCGAGAATCGAGCTAAACTGGGCGATAAGCCCGGCGGAGAAGGGCATCTTCATAATAAAGAGAATAGCCGAAACTATAGCCACCAGGAAGGAAGTTATGGAGACCATATTAGGGGTGATATTGTAATTTATCAGCCTCTTGGTTATCAGGTTGGAGAGGCGGCGGTTAATTACCCGGGAGACCCAGCCCTCTTTCCCGGTATTCAAACGACTGAGGATTTTGTAGCGAGCTATCGAC
>Ga0209979_1003846_pt1 | contig 12890 bp, 14 predicted proteins | sample AnhtaG_FD_183114 | JGI IMG/M metagenome (GOLD analysis project Ga0209979, IMG submission 183114) | Deep subsurface microbial communities from Anholt, Denmark to uncover new lineages of life (NeLLi) - Anholt_01485 metaG (SPAdes) (version 2) | ecosystem: Environmental > Aquatic > Marine > Oceanic...
CTCTGCATGAATAGTACTACCTCAGGAAAATGTTGTCAACTTGAAAACCAAACCACCAATGTAATATGTTATGCCTAAAAACCAAGGAGGTTATTAGAAATGGGTGCTATTTCTCCCACTTTAGCTGTAAGGAACATGAAGCAAACAATTGAATTCTATAAGAATTCTCTCGGGTTTAAGGTGGGGATGACTTTTCCTAACGCAGACAATCCAGAGTATGCCGACCTCTCCAAGGACGGGATGGTCCTGATGTTTATTCCGGCGGAAAACGTCGGCATTGGCAGTGAAGAAAAGCTGGGCATTGGTGTGAACCTTTATATGAACATAGATGGGGATATTGATGAGTATTACAACGAATTGAAGGATAGGAAGGTGAGGATTGCGGTTGAGATAAAAGACGAACCTTATGGCATCAGGGACTTCACGGTCGAGGATATTGAGGGATATAAATTGACCTTCTGTCAGAAATCTAAAGCTATTAAGAACTGTATGAGCTGTGGCATGCCCATGACCAAGCCTGAAGACTTCAGTGGAGGAAACCCGGAAAATATATACTGCGTACACTGTTCAAAACCAGATGGCAGTCTCAAAAGCTACGATGAGGTGTTCGAGGGTATGGTCAACTTTATGATGAATTCCCAGCAGATGGACAGGAAAACCGCTGAGAGCGCAGCAAAAGAGCACATGGCAAGGATGCCTGCATGGAGTGGTGGAGCTTGAGTTATGGATATCTACCATTTTGCATTCCTTGTCAGTTACGGCCGCTCCTGTCGCCGCCCCCTGTAAATAAAAGTGGAACAACGGAAATCAAATATTCCACTAGATCGCCTTCGGGAAATCTCTTTTATCTGCAGACCGTTATATGAAATTCTGCTCCTGACCCTTGAAAACAAAGGTATTTATATAAGCTTAAACCCAAATTTGAAATATGGAAGGTGATAAAAACTGAAGACCGTAATAATTTATGTTTCCCTACATCATGGCAATACTGAAAGGGTCGCTAAAGTAATGTCAAATGTGCTGAGTGCCGACCTAATGCGAGTAGAGCAAGTAGATGTAAATGTGCTTGCGGAGTATGACTTAATCGGTTTTGGCTCAGGGATTTACTTTGGCAGATATCACAAGAGTTTACCGGAACTTGTGGATAAATTACCCAGGCTAGAAAACAAAAAAGCGTTCATTTTTTCAACAAGCGGGCTGAGAAAAATACCATTTATCCACGATTTCGATAAACCACTAAAAGAAAAACTACTACAGAAAGGTCTTAATGTTATAGGAGAATTTTCTTGTAGAGGATTCGATACATATGGGGCAGCCAAGATTATCGGTGGACTACATAAGGGCAGACCTAACGAAGAAGACTTAAAACAAGCAGAACATTTCGCCAGAGGTTTGAAAGATAGAAAATAATTTTGGTGCGACTTGGAACTTTACAGTTGTTTCGCCAAAACGTTGCAAATACCAATACCATTAAGAGAAACAAAATCAGAGGAATTAAGAAATGAGTGAAATGCTTGGATACGGAGAAGATGCTTTTACCTTCGGGGCATTAAAAAGACACCTCTCTGAAATCTTAGAGGAACATAGCCAATACACCTCAGGTAATTTTATTACCCTAGATTGTTAAAACACTCTGTCTCCCTCCCTGGCTCCTTCCCATTATTTCGAGCAAATGAAACAATCCTATGGTCATTTCTGAGATTGGCATGCTTCGGCTTTCACCCTCCCCTTTACCCCATGAAATAATATTTCACGGGGTGAATCCTCTCCCATTAAGGGAGAGGGGATAGATTGCCATGCTTAGCTCGTATAGCAAAACGCCCTTGACAGGAGTATACAATAAGTATACTATTGACTACAAAAAGTATACAGTCAGGCTTTAAGTGTTACAGGAGTTATTCTCTTCACAGGCTAGAGTCGCTATCCTGGGGCTCTTTCTATTGAACCCGAGCGACCGCTTCTACATGCGTGCGGTGGCCACTCGCAGCGGTCAGCCTATCCGCGCCGTGCAGCGTGAACTCGCCAGATTAGAGGCTGCAGGACTCCTCTCCCACACTATGGACGGCAACAGAAAATATTACCAGATTAATAAGAATTGCCCCATTTTCCCTGAGCTGAGGACCATATTTCTCAAGACCTTTGCCCTTGGCGATACTCTCAGGCAACACTTATCACAGGTTGAAAAGGACATTATTGTCGGGTTCATATATGGATCCTATGCCAAGGCTCAGGAAACAGCGACTAGCGACATTGACCTCTTTGTGGTTGGGGACATAACCGCCTCAGAACTCTCAAATGCCTTATCCCCGGCAAGGGAGGGATTGGCACGAGAGATTAACGCCGTAGCCATGCCGCCTCGAGAACTAAGAGCCAAGGTCAAGGCGCAAAATCACTTTGTCCTCACCATTTTGAGTGAGCCTAAAGTCTTTTTAATAGGAAATGACGATGACCTTAAAGCAATTACTGTCTGATGGGAAGTTAGTAAAACACAGAACATCGCGGCAAGAAATTGCCAGCCTGTTAAAGGTAGTTGAGCGTGATATCACCGATGCCTCAATTGAAGCAGTCTCTGCTGATCGCCGCTTTGCTATCGCCTACAATGCTGCCCTGCAGTTAGCTACTATTGTCCTCTACTGCAAGGGCTACAAAGCCGTAGGACCAGGGCAGCATTTTACTGTGCTACAAACTCTTAAAGAAACGATGGGGCAGGGATTTCGTAATAGAGCTGATTATTTTGATATGTGCCGCACCAAACGCAACATAACCGACTACGACCGGGCTGGGGAGGTTTCTGAGCATGAAGCAACCGAACTGCTGCAGGAGGTCAAGGATTTTAAACAAGAAGTAGAGGGCTGGCTACATCACTATTACCCCAAGCTAGCCGGAGACCGTTAAAGGACTCCTATTTAGTGAAATTAGTTAAATAATAGGGTGGAGTTTACCCCGGCTAAGTCGAAACTCTAAATCCTCACCATAGAAAGAAATTGACCAGGAGATTCTTCAGTCGATTCTTCCTCCTAAGAATCACAAACAATGAGGGGACTCAGAGTTTCGGATATACCTCACAGCAGCCTGTTGAGAGCATCTCTATAGTTATATTCCTGGCAGCCATGAGCTATAATTTAGCTTATAGAGGAGGTAAAAATGAAAATAAGCACAGTGGCTCAGATGGGGAATCTGGACAAGTCTGCCACGGAGGAATTTGGCATCGCGGATGACCTTTTGATGGAGAATGCCGGGCAGGCAGTATATTTCGTCATATTGGGGGAGTTTGGGATAAAGAACAAGAAATTCGCCGTTTTCTGCGGCAGCGGAAATAACGGTGGCGACGGGCTTGTTGTGGCCAGGAAGATTCACTCCAATGGTGGAGATGTGAAGATCTTTCTTTTAGACGACGAAACCAAATTTAAAGGGGCAGCAAAAAGGAACTTCGAGATAGCATCGAAGTTACCAATAGAAATTTCTAGGGTCAGTTCGATCGAAGCCATAAAATCTGCCGCTCTTAACTCCGATGCCATTGCGGATGCCATATTCGGTACAGGTCTTACCAGAGAAGTTGACGGGATATATAAAGACATCATTCAACTGATAAATGAGAGCAAAAAACCTGTATTCAGCGTTGACATCCCTTCGGGAATAAATGGCGATACTGGAGAGGTGATGGGCACAGCGGTGAAGGCAGATTACACCATAACATTCGGGCTTCCCAAGATAGGAAATATGCTTTATCCCGGCTATGACTACTGTGGGAAATTGTATGTCTCGCACATTTCTTTCCCACCTTCGCTCTATAATGCTGACTGGATGAAAGTGGGAGTCAACAGTCCAGTAGAGCTTCCTAAAAGAAGCAAGGATGCCCATAAGGGAGATTTTGGAGAGGTTCTCTTTATTGCCGGCGCTTCAAGTTATCTTGGGGCACCATATTTCTCCGCCTTGTCCTTTCTCAAAGCTGGAGGAGGATATTCCCGTTTAGCTACGCCACTGTCCATCTCGTCATTCCTGGCAAATAAAGGGAGTGAAATTGTCTTCGTTCCTCAGAAAGAGACATCTTCAGGAAGCATAGCGTTGGAAAATAAAGACGAGTTGCTCAAGCTTTCGGGAAGGATGGATATGGTGGTCATGGGCCCAGGTCTTTCTTTGAATGAAGGAACACAGGAACTAGTGAGACAACTGGCACAGGAGATTGAGAAGCCTTTGCTTATAGACGGCGACGGAATTACTGCTATTGCCAAAAATAGAGAGATAATTAAGAAGAGGAAAGCGGAAACAATTCTTACACCCCACATGGGCGAGATGTCGAGGATCGCAAAAATGGAGATAAGCGAGGTAAATAAAAACAGGATAGAGGTTTTACAACGCACAGCAAAGGAACTTGATGCCATAATTGTCTTGAAGGGAGCGCATTCTCTCATAGGCTATCCCGATGAGGCTGGTTACATCAATATGAGTGGAAATCCTGGCATGGCAACAGCCGGGAGTGGGGATGTCCTGACAGGAACAATCGCCGCTATGTTTGGTCTAGGATTATCTCTAGACGATGCAGTAAGAACAGGCGTGTTTATCCATGGATTTGCTGGAGACCTGGCTGCTGCCGATAAAGGCGAGGATGGCATAACTGCGCAGGATATACTGGACTATCTCCCGGCGGCAATGAAGCATTATAGGGAGAGTTTCGATGAAATCTCTGAGAACTTTTATGAGAGCATCTTCATTGTATAGGCGAGATCCTGAGCCCTATGCTTCCTGTTATTCTGAGTATAGCGAAGGATATCAGAGACCCTTCACTTCGTTCAGGGTGACAAAGGAGGATTGTCATTCTGAGGGAGCGAAGCGACCGAAGAATCTCGCTCAGGGTAAACTCCGTGAAGGAACCAAAAATGAAAGCGATGGTGATTAAGAAAATCTCCCTGGTTGAGGAAAAACCCTTAGAGCTAGTAGATTTGCCTGCCCCTGTTCCCGGCGCGGGTCAAATTCGAGTCAAGGTTTCCGCCTGTGGAGTCTGTCACACTGAGCTGGATGAAATTGAAGGCAGGGTTTCTCCTTCAAAGTTTCCCATGATTCTGGGGCATGAAATTGTGGGCAAGGTGGAAGCTTCAGGGCCAGGAGTAACCAAATTTAAAAAAGGAGATAGAGTGGGGATTGCCTGGATCAATTGGGCTTGTGGTCACTGTTCCTTTTGTCTTAAAGGCGAGGAAAATTTGTGTGATAAAGCGAAATGGACAGGGAAGGATGTTGATGGAGGTTATGCCCAATATACCGTGGTTTCAGAAGATTTTGCTTATCCTGTTCCGGAGAGATTTACCGACCTACAAGCAGCTCCACTCTTATGTGCCGGGGTGATCGGCTATAGAGCCTTAAAGCTCTCAGGGATGGAAGATGGTAAAGTCCTCGGCCTTTATGGATTTGGAGCCTCAGCCCACATTGTCATCCAGATTGCTAAATATAAATATCCCAATGGCAAGGTTTTCGCCTTTACCCGACCTAACCAGAAAGAGCATCAGAATCTAGCCCAAAATTTGGGAGCTGATTGGGTTGGAGCCACAGGAGATACCCCTCCAGAAAAGCTCAACTGCGCCATTGACTTTACTCCGGTGGGAGTGCCGGTGCGTGAAGCTTTGAGGAACTTAGAAAAGGGAGGAAGAGTGGTTATAAACGCAATCCGCAAGATAACACCTATCCCAGAGTTAGATTATGCTGAACATCTCTGGTATGAGAAAGAAATAAAAAGCGTGGCTAATGTAACTAGAAGGGATGCCCAAGAATTTTTGCCTCTGGCTGCTGAAATTCCTATTGTGCCTGAAGTTCGAGAGTTTAAGTTAGAAGAGGCAAACGAAGCCTTAATCTTGGTCAAAGAAGGGAAAATCCGCGGCGCCGGGGTTTTGAGGATGCCTGAATAGAAAGGAGGTTGAATTGAAACTAGGTATTATAGCTGATAGCCATGAGAACATGCCTTTGATTGCCAAAGCTGTAGAACTATTCAACAATGAGGAGGTGGACTTAATTTTACACGCAGGAGACTTCATCTCCCCCATCACAGCCAAGGAATTTAAAAGCCTTAAGGCCAAGCTTATCGGGGTATTCGGCGATAATGATGCCCAGAAACTTTTGCTGCAAAGGCGATTCCAGGATATCGGCGAATTCTACGAGGATTACCACGAGCTTGAGATAGAGGGCAAAAAGGTCGTGTTGATGCACCAGCCGAAGTTCTTGGAGATTCTCATCGCCAGTGGCAAATATGATTTGATCATTTATGGCGATACCCACGAAATTGATATTCGTGAAGGACATCCTCTAGTAGTTAACCCCGGTGAATGCGGCGGCTGGCTCACTGGAAGGAGCACAGTAGCCATAGTCGATCTGGAAACCATGAAAGCCGAGCTCTATGACCTTCAATGACTTTGTGCTTCCCTTAACTACAAAATGTGATACGCTATACTTAAGATAGCGAATGAAGAAATAAGCCATGATAACTCAGATTTTGCTTGCAGTTATTGTAATACTCTTGGGCGTGCTGATTTTCTTGATCCTCAAAGGGAGAGGTGTCAAGCCAAGGGATATTGAAAGCGCAGTATCAAGCACCTGAACGAAGCTGGGTCTGGAGGAAAAGATAGGCACACTGGGTGCTCATGCTCAGGATATTCGAAATTGCCACAGGTCAATTGAACAAATGCTCCGAGTGCCAACGGAGCGGGCTGCGCTGGGCGAACTGAGTTTGGAGACAATTCTCTCAGACCAGCTTCCTCCAGATATGTTTGGCATCAGGAAAATGATCCTCGATGGGAAAATCCCCGACGCACACATTAGATCCACCGTGGGGCTCATTTGCATAGATTCCAAGTTCCCTCTGGATAATTATAGAAGGATGGTGGAGATTCAGGATTCCAGAGAAAAGGAGCAATTCAAAAATGATTTCCGCAAGGATGTTAAAAGCCATCTCAGCAAAATAGCTGAAGATTATGTGTGCCCAGAGGAGGGCTCAGCGGAATTTGCTTTCGCCTATATTCCATCCGAGGCTGTTTATTATTTCTTAGTTGATGAAGAATTCGAAATGCTGCGAGACTATACCAAGAGAGGGGTCCAGGTTGTTTCACCACTGACTCTTTCTTCCAAGATCGAACTCATAAAAGCTGGTGTCCATGCCAAAAAGCTTTCCGAAGAAGCAGAAAGTGTGAGGAAGGACCTTAATATAATTTCCCAAAGGTTTAGCGAAATTGATGAGCTGTGGCGGGTGTTTTATAACACGCATTTAAGAAACGCCGGGGAAAGGGCAGAAGAACTGGATAGAGCATATAGGAAGCTAAGAGACGAGTTTGACAGGATTTCAAGGATGTCGAAGGAGTAACAACTCTAGAACAAGTTAAAGTAAGCTAATCACATAAACAAGTACAAGATATTGACATTATTGTATGAGGCTGTTTACAATAAGCTAAATGAAACTATTACTCATAGGTCTAGGTCAATGTGGTGGCAGGATCGCCGATAGGTTCGCTCGGCTAAATAAGAGGGCACATGCTCAGCGGGGAATGGATATACTTGCGGATGCCTTTGCTATTAATACAGATGTTGCTGATTTAAGTGGATTACGCACTATCAAATCCGATTACAAACATAGAATTCTTATCGGAGGCCAACGGGCCAACGGCCATGGAGTAGGTAAGATAAGTGAACTTGGCGCTGAGATAGCGAGCGAAGATAGTGATAAGATCATAGATGCTATAAGAGCAACGGAACGGTTCTATGAGACAGATGCCTTCTTATTGATTGCTGCTGCTGCTGGCGGCACTGGTTCTGGATCAATAGGAGTAATAACACAGCACCTGAAAGAGCGCTATATAGGAAAACCAGTTTACGATGTTGTTGTCCTGCCCTTTCGGCAAGAAGAAACAACAGAGGGAAGAACTATTTATAACACAGCTATGTGTCTCAAGTCTGCCTACTTAGCGGCTGACGCAATATTTCTTATTGACAATCAAAGGTATGTTAAGAAGGATTCGCCAGCTGAAACCAACTTAGCGACAATTAATGCCCGAGCAGTTGAGCCATTTTACAATTTGCTTTGCGCTGGTGAAGAGAGGAACAAAAAATACGTTGGGTCAAAAACACTTGACGCTGGAGATATAATACAGACTCTGGCAGGATGGACAGTGATTGGCGAAGGTAAATCGCAAATCCCGCGAAGGATACCTCTATTTGGGCAAAAACGTGATTTCAGAGACAAGATGGCTGAAACCAGCAAAGCAGCTCACGCTATGGATAAAGCCTTGAGTGAGTTATCGTTGACATGTGAGCCTAAAAACGCTGGGAGAGCTTTATACCTTGTCACTGCACCACCCAAGGAAATGAAAATGGAAGTAATAAAGCAACTTGGGGACAATTTAAAAACTGTAGCTCCAGATGCTTTAATACGGAGCGGTGATTATCCCAGACAAAAAGGTTCACTGGACGTCTCCGTAATCCTGTCTGAAATTAGCAGTGTGAGGAAAATCACGAACTACTTCACCAAAGCTATTGATTTAATCTCTGTTATGAAAGCCAAGCGCGGACTGGGGTACGCAAATAGAAAGCTCGAGGAAACCTTCGACGATATTCCTGTGTTACTATAATTAGTCCGCTGAGCCTGCGCAGAATAATCAGTGTATTCGCCTTTCTGCAAAGCTAGCCTAACAAGAAATATAGCCAGAGAAGCAGTTCGATTTATCTACCCTTTACCTTCTAGCTTTAGTAAAGATTGCCCATGTCCGCTCCATAGCCTCATTGTAGGCTTCTCGAGCCTTTCGTTCCACCTCATCACGGGTTCCTAACGCCTGGGCTGTACCTCTCTCATAAACCTTTCTAGCCTGGGTTGTGCTTTCCTCACAAGCCTTTCTAGCTTGTTCTACAACTTCATTATAGGCCCTTTCTGCTTGTCGTTCCTGCTCTTTATAAGCTTCCTCTAATTGGCGTTGAGCCTGTATGTAAGCTGTGTAAGCTGCCGCAGCTCGCTGTTGAGTTTCATCAAGGAGGTCAACAGCTTGCTCAGCTTTCTTAGGGGCTTTCTTGGCTTGCTGTTCAACTTCCTCCTTACCTTTAACAAAGATTTGCTCTGCATCCGACATAGTACACCTCCTTTGCTACTTACTTTATTTTAGCTCTTTTACTTACACTTAAACAAGAGGAGGATAAGTAAAGGAAAAGAGGTCCACTTCCATCCTTGCCTTTACTCAGCTTTACTCCTCCTCTTCGCTCTCGTCGGTTTCTTCCTCATCATGTCTATCTTTACTAGCTGCGTACATTCGAGTTAAGAAGTCCAAGCGTGCTTGGATTTCCTTTTTAGATTCTTTTGGCTTCTTCTTCTCTTCCACACTAGTTTCAGGCTTGCTTAAGGCCTCCTCGAATATTTTTGATGGTATTTTGGCAGCCTCTTCCTCAACCTCTTCGCTTATCTTTTCAGCTCCGCCTACTGCTTTCTCAAATACTCGTATTGATGCCTTTGCAGCCCTCCTAGCTGATTTAGTTGTTTTCTCAGCCGTATTGAGCGCCTCCTCAAATGCTCTTACCGATGCTATAACGGCCTCCCTGGCTATCCTTACCGATCTCTCGGTAGCTTCCCTGACTACCTGTGTAGATTCTTCAGTAACCTCCCTGGTTGCTTGGCTTACTTCCGCGGCTCTGCTTATAGCTCCTTGAGATGCTCTTTTTGCTTCCTCAGCAGCCTCCATAGCCGCTTGACCTATTCCCTCAGCCCTGCTTACTGCTTCCTGAGATGCTCTTTTCGCCTCTTCAGTAGTCTCCCTGGTTGCTTGGCTTATCTCCTCAGCTCTGCTTATAGCTCCCTGTGATGCCTTCTTTGCTTCTTCAGCTTTGCTTATTGCCTCTCGGGATGCTCTTGTTGACGTCTCAACAGCCTCATTAGCTGATTTGACCGATTCCTCAGCGCTGCTTACAGCTTGCTGAGATGCTTTTATCTGTGCTTTAACCTCTTTTTGGGTCGTTTTGCTTATTTCATTAGCTTTGTTTATTGCTTCCTGGAATGCCCTCGCCGATGCTTCGACAGACTCCTTGGCTGATTGGCTTACCTTTTCAGCTTTGCTTACTGCTTCCTCAAATGTCCTCCTTGATACTTCAGCAGACTCTGTAGTCGCTTGACTTAATCTCTCAGTTTTACTTGCTGCCTTCTGCGATGCCTTTCTCGATTCCTCAGCAGCCTTCACAACCACTCGGCTTATTTTATCAATCCTGCTTATAGCCTCCTGTGATGCCTTTCTTGATTCCTTAGCGGTTTCTATCGCCGTTTTACTTACTTCCTCAGCTCTGCTTATAGCTTCTCGGGATGCACTTTTTGCTTCTTGAGCAGTTTCTATCACCGCTTGGCTTATTCCCTCAGCTCTGCTTATGGCTTCCCGGGATGCTCTTATCGATGCTTCAGTAGACTCCTTGGCCGATTTGGCCAATGCCTCAGTCCTACTCACCGCCTCCTTAAATGCCCTCGCCGATGCTTCTGTAGCCTCTGTGGTTGATTTGACTGATTCCTCAGCCTTGCTTATAGCTTCTTGGGATGCTTTTATCGATGCTTCCGTAACCTTCTTGGATGCTTGGCTTATCCTCTCAGCTTTGCTTACTGCTTCCTGTGACGCTCTTTTGGATTCCTCAGCAGCCTTCATGGCCGCTTGGCTTATTTTCTCAACCCTGCTTATAGCTTCCTGGGATGCTTTTCTTGATGCTTCAGCAGCCTCCCTGGCCGCTTGGCTTAGCCTCTCAGCTTCAGCTACTGCCTGCTCAAATGTCCCAATGCTGCCTTTCATATTCCCTGAGAATTCTAGGAAACCTCGCTTGACCTCGCAAAGCCTAAAGGTTTTCGTAACCTCCTTTCACACCTTCTAATTTTAATAAGAACTGCCTAATTTTTCAATTTATATTCCGCCAGGAGCTATGAAATAGAAAAGAAGGCATTTAACATGCTAATCACTACCATTAAATAACGATCAAGAAACATCATCGCGGTGGGACAAAGCTCTGAGCCAAGTTGAAGGAACAGTTAAGCAATTTTAACGCACCAGTATATTCGAATACAGGATAAAAATAGCCAAAACACAAAACATGCCGGGAAAACTGGAGATAAAGCAAGCGCCTAAATTTCACTGGAGCTAAAGCTAAACGATGAAAAGCGAGCAAAAGAATAAGAACACAACAGCATAGATAGAGAGGATACTCACATGATTGTCTGCCAGGGAATTGCTTATTAATGGTTCAGGCTCTGAAGGTATATTCTGGAAGCCTGAATACAAAAGTTGAACAACCTTCGCAAACCCCTTTGTTATGGTAGAGTTCCCTGCAGTCCATGCTGGAGGCTCAGTTCAGCTATTTAATAATTTCATAGGCTAGCAAGCCACTTATCCAGCAACTTTGTAATTGCCTAATTTTTCTAAGGCAAGCACCAGAGCAGAATGGTCCAGGTTACTGCCACCCTCTTGTGCTGCAACTGCATTAAACAGCTCCTGAGCTATAGCCGTGCCAGGCAAGCTCAACCCCAGCTTGTGCGCTACTTCCAAAGCGTTATTCAGGTCTTTTTGCTGATGGCGAATACGAAAACCGGGAGCAAACTTGCGTTCGAGCATTCGCTGCCCATGTAAGTCTAAAATACGACTTTGGGCGAATCCTCCAAGCAGTGCCTCTCTTACCTTTGCCGGATCAGCACCTGCCTTAGAGGCAAATAAAAGAGCCTCGCTAACCGCCTCAATTGTCATGCCAACTACCATCTGATTAGCCACCTTGCAAGTCTGCCCATCCCCATTATCACCAATATGAACAATATTTTTGCCCATAATTTCAAAATAGGGTTTAATTTGTTCGAACACTTCGGGCTTACCTCCGACCATAATGGAAAGAGTGGCATTTTGAGCCCCTACCTGGCCGCCGGAAACAGGAGCATCGAGCATCTTTACACCTAAAGCACCAAGCTTTCGGGCAAACTCTTTTGTAGCTATTGGAGAGATGGAACTCATATCTACCACAATAGAACCCGGTTTTATGCCCTCAGTGACACCATCTTTGCCAAACAAAACGGCTTCCACATCAGGTGTGTCCGGTACCATGATGAAAATTATATTTGATTGTTGTGCCACTTCCTTACTATTGCTACAAGCCGCGGCTCCTTTCGAAGCTAATTCCTTAACCGATTCCGAGACCACGTCATAAACATAAACTGTATTGCCAGCGGCTAGCAGATGACCAGCCATTGGCTTGCCCATTATCCCTAACCCAATAAATCCAAGTTTTGCCATTATTTTCCTCCTTTTCCTATATAATTTTTGACCCACTCAAGGCCATCTTCTGTCACACCAGCAGGTTTGTATTCACATCCAATCCAACCATCGTATCCCGCCTCATCAATGAAACGAAACAGATTAGTGTAGTTAATTTCGCCGGTTCCTGGTTCATGTCGCCCTGGATTATCCGCGAGCTGAATATGAGCGATACGAGCAAGGTTATCTCGGATAGTTCTTGTTAGATTGCCCTCCATTATCTGCATATGATAGATATCATATTGAAGCCAGAGGTTGGGATGATTGATTTCTTTAAATAGCTGGAGAACATCCCGCGTATGCACCAGGTGGAATCCGGGAATATCCTGGTCATTTAGAGCCTCGACCAGGAAGCGAATACTCTCTCTTTCCAAGGCAATTGCGGCAAATCGAAGGTTATCTACCAGTGTCTGACGAACCTTTTCTGCTGGCACGTCCTTAGGAGTTAGCCCTACCAGGCAGTTCAAACGAGGACATCTCAAAGCCTTAGCATACTCGATAGCTAATCCAACACCTTCCTGAAATTCTCCCCTCCGTCCTGGCAGACAAGCTATACCTCTCTCTCCCGCAGCCCAATCACCAGCTGGCAGATTGTGCAATACCTGTTCA
>Ga0209979_1003847_pt1 | contig 12890 bp, 10 predicted proteins | sample AnhtaG_FD_183114 | JGI IMG/M metagenome (GOLD analysis project Ga0209979, IMG submission 183114) | Deep subsurface microbial communities from Anholt, Denmark to uncover new lineages of life (NeLLi) - Anholt_01485 metaG (SPAdes) (version 2) | ecosystem: Environmental > Aquatic > Marine > Oceanic...
CTCATCGCGGATCTTATGCACATTGACAAGCCAATCCAGCAGCGGGTGATTGAGAATCTGAGCAAAGCTGACTCGGAGTTAGGTAGATCAGTGGCTAAAGGACTGAAAATCTAGCAGATGATTAAGGTCAGGTACTTGTACATCTACTATGTATATTTTATCTAGTTTTCTTGCCATCTTGTTTCTTTTTATTCTGATACACGCTTTTTCGATTTTCTTTCATTTTTAGTTAAGTATCGCTTTCTTAAACGAATATTTTTTGGGGTTATCTCAACCAATTCATCGTCTTCAATAAATGCCATAGCAAATTCAAGTGTTATTTCTCTTGGAGGACCAAGTTTTACAGCGTCATCAGCATTTGATGCTCGTATATTTGTAAGCTTTTTCCCCCGAAGTGTATTAACGACAAGATCATGGTTTTTATTATTAACTCCAATAATCATCCCTTCGTAAACATCATCACCCGGATTAATAAAGATTTCCCCTCTTTCCCGAATATGACGCGAAGTTAAAAACCTTCCCCCATCTTTTCCTGCTAATGGACTGGTATTGTGTGAAAAAACCATCGAAAGCGTAGGCTCATCTTCTTATTTTTCCGTGAAAAATACGGCCTATTGAGATACGACCGACATATGAGTCATACTCCAGCATAGTTATCAACATTTGAAAAGATTTGGTGGAATCTGCAACCGGAGGCAGTACGCGATGAAGTATTGTATCAAGAATCGGCTTCATGTCTTTGCCTTTTTCCTCCAGATCAAGAGTTGCTGTTCCGTCTTTCCCTGAAGCAAAAACAATGGGAAAATCCAACTGTTCGTCAGTTGCATTTAATTCGCAAAAAAGATCAAAAGTTATGTCAGCCACTTCATGAGGCTCTATATTCGGCCTGTCGATTTTATTTATAACCAGAATCGGTTTAAGATGTAGTTCAAGGGATTTCTTTAAAACAAATTTTGTCTGCGGCATGGGACCTTCACATGCATCTACCAGCAAAAGCACACCATCTACCATTTTAAGAATTCTTTCTACTTCGCTTCCAAAATCAGCATGGCCTGGCGTATCAACTATATTAAACTGGACGCCTTTATACAAAAAAGAGGCATTTTTTGAAAAAATGGTCATGCCTCGTTCTTTTTCGAGTGGATTTGAATCCATGATTGTACTTTCTCCATCTTTAAATTTATAGGCTCCTGTTTGTTTTAAAAGAGCATCTATAAGTGTTGTTTTTCCGTGGTCAACGTGTGCTATAATAGCAACGTTCCTTACATTTTTTCGGCGTTTCTGACTAGGCATACTTATAACTTTACTTTCATATGTTTAATTTTGTTTTTTACAACGGTTTTCGGCGATATACTGGCAGATTGCCAGACCAAGGCCACTGCGCTTTACTTCCTTTCGATCCTTCCGTCATCTAGCGTTTTGTCGTGGTATTCTGCAATTGTCTGTCAAAAACAAAAAACCCATCCCCTCTTATTCGAAAAAATGGGTTCATCTATGAGTAACCCCGCTAGGCCCATTTCCTTTCCCTCAGAAGGCTCCTGGATTGACCCTCTGCTGTTTTGGATAGTTAGCCTTTTGGGTTATTGTCTTATGGACTACGTTACTCAAGACATCAGTATTATAGCATTTTTGGAGCTCATTGTCAAATCGAATAGGACGTATAAGCAGTGTTCATAAAGATAAGAAAAGCAGGGCGTTTTTAGCCATGATTTTCTTGACCCGGGTTTCCTTTAGCGGAATTGGATATTCACCAAGACTTGCTTATAGACTGCGGATTAAACGCTACCCAAGGCCGCTGGCTTAGCATGCGTCTCCCAAAAGTGCCGGTTATTAATGGTACCGTGCGACATAATAACCTCAAACTGTCCCCAAGTTGGATAACCGCCGTCTCGCCAATACGGGCTCGATAATTGTAACCAAACTCATCAAACCCGCTTTTCGCCAGTGCCGGAACTTCCATCATTCCTAATAGAATGACCACACACCCTAGTATCACTGCCATTTTCTTCATTGTTCTTCACCTCGCTTTCCTTTCTGGGTAGTACGTTCTCAAACTCTTTTCTCACCCCCTCTTTTCTAGTCATTCTGCTAATTCGCAAGGTCATCCAACAAAAAAAGCCCACTCTTTCATTCGAAAGAATGGGCAGTTACAGATCGCGATGTAACTTCGGTAACCCGGCCACCATTTAAAAGGCCCGTGGTTTTGCGCCCTATTCTTTCGAATAGTTTGCCTTTGTCGGTTACCCCCTTCTGGGGTCTTAATCTCCTATCAAAGATCCGGTTTGCTGCCAGACATGTCCAGATACAGCATAATACGCCTTTATTGTAGTAAATAAGGAATATTTGTCAATCGGCGTGGTGATAGAAAATGATAGATAGGGATTATGGCAGTCTTGGTGGTGAAGACAACCAACCAGTTAGAATAAGATGAGCATTTCATTCTGAGTTTGCTGGAAGTGTGCGAGGGAGCTAACCGTATTGGTGGGTCAATTCAGTATTCTTCTCCTCTCCTGCCGAAGATTTTCCTTCTCAGCCACTGAATAAAATTCTCCCTATGGACAAGACAAAATTCCTTGGGTTCGGTTCCCCTGATGAAGGCCTCATGCACTACGTTGGGACATGCACCTGTCGCTAGTCTACCTGTTTCCTTGTCTATCTCCTTGAAGGCTATTTCCTCAGGCACGGTAAAATCGGGTGTAGAATCTTCCCTCTCAATACTCGCCATAAACTCCATCCACAAAGGGAGAGAGACCTCGGAACCGGAAAGATTAAGAGGTTTGTTGTGGTCAAAACCCACCCACACACCTAACACCATGTCAGGCGTGTACCCAACAAACCATGCATCTTTGTAGCTGCTGCTCGTTCCTGTCTTTGCCGCAACTGGTCCTGTGAAACCCATTTCTCTGAGCTTCGAAGCGGTTCCCTCTTTCACTACCCCCTTCAATAGGTAAGTAATGAGGTAGGACGCTTCTTGAGATAGAACTCTTGTCCCTTTGAACTTGTTCTCCAGTAGAACCCTCCCAGATCTATCGACGACAGTGGTAACCGCCATGCTCTTACGTCTTATGCCGCCATTGGCCATAACAGCATAGGCTTCTGTGATCTCCAGGGGAGTGAGTTCGACAGAACCCAGTGCCAATGAAGGTATCTCAGGCAGGGGAGTGCCGATTCCCAGGGAATGTGCTAATTCTACTACTTTCGCGATTCCTATCTCTTGAGTTAATCTCACCGTAGCAGTATTCAATGATTCCTCCAAAGCCTTTCGCAGAGTAACTTTTCCATGGTACTGCCCATCATAATTCCGGGGACTCCACTCCCCAGACTTCAACTTGATGATTACCGGCGCATCGTCAATTAGGCTGGCTAATGTATAGCCTTGTCCCTCTAAGGCCGCAAGATAGACAATAGGTTTAAAAACGGAACCCGGCTGTCGACGAGCTTGCGATACCCTGTTGAATTGACTCATCCCATAATTCCTTCCTCCAACCATAGCAGTGATGTACCCGGTGCTGTGATCAATAGCCACCAGGGCACCCTGAAGCTCCTCTCCGGTTTCTCCGATCTGTAGATGGGGATAGCTCATTTCCAAACGCTTCAATCCATCTTCCAAGGTGTTCTCCGCCTCCAGCTGCATTCTCATGTCCAGGGTGGTGAAAATTCTCATTCCCTTTGAGATTAGGGTTTCTCGGGAAAATTTCTTCTCCAGTTTACGAGCAACGAAGTCAAGAAAATAGGGCGCTCTGTTCTTGGTCTCGGTAGCTTCAGCCAGGATCATTTTTTCACTGGAGGCTATTCTCAACTCCTCTTCCGTAATCTTTCCCCGCTCTCTCATCTTCCTGAGTACTGAGTTGCGTCTGTCCAGGGCTTCTTTCATATCCCTGTAGGGGGAGTATCTCCAGGGATTTTTGATGATACCCGCTATCAGGGCAGCCTGGCCCAGGGTTAGCTCACTTACTTTCCTACCAAAGAAGAATTCTGCTGCCTGTCCCACTCCGCATACGCTAACCGGACCCCTTTGGCCCAGGTAAATCTCGTTTAGATAAGCCTCAAGAATATCTCTTTTGGAATAAGTCACTTCCACCAGGAGGGCCATTATTATTTCGTCTATTTTTCGGAAGGGATCGCGCTTCTGCTCAAGGAAGAGATTCTTTACCAGCTGCTGGGTAATGGTGCTTCCCCCCTGGCTTATTCTCCTTTCTCGCAAATTAGTAAGGGCAGCCCGGACGATTCCTCGAAGGTCGATCCCGTGATGCTGATAGAATCTCCGATCTTCTACGGTTATCACTGCATCGAGTAAATAGAGAGGCACCTCGGGTAGAGAAACGATCTTCCTTTCTTCTCTTTGAGCACCATGGAAACTCCCGATTAACTCTGGTTCAAGCTTCAACGAGGGAAGGAGATCATACGAAGGTAGTTTGAGTATACTATGGACTACTCCATTTCTTAATTCTAGTCTTATTTTGGATCCCTCAAACCTTCCCTCAGGATACTCAAAGTCGTGCAAGAATATCTCCACAGAGTCCGGAGAATAATCGAAATCCCCTGAAGCATTGACATCTTCTGTAGTGCGATAATTGAGCCTCCTCAACCGCTCTAATAGCCCGATCTTATTGACGTCCATGCCTGAAGAGATGACAAAAGTACTAGAATATACGTGAGAGGGAATATCCCACGTCTTTCCCTCGAATCTTTCACTGACAGTTCTCTGTAGATAGGTAGAGTACAAGACAACTATCAGGAGAAGAATCAAAAGACATCGACCGAAAACATGCTTGCTTCTAATGCTGCCCTTCATCTCTTTCTTTCGGGAAAATGTTGCTGAACCTTGCCCACGCTACAATTACGCCTCTCCCTGACCTACTAGCCTCGAGCAGCCTTGTCAGCCTTTAGCTTCTGGTACTTCCTTCTCTTTGCCCGCTGCTACACGATTCCACCTGCCGGAAAACCAACCATGAACATTGGGGTCATTCAGAACAATAGAAGCTATCTGGTCGAGTATGTTTGAAGGCAAGATTGCTCAAGGTTCTTGTTTGCACGTATGGGATTGCTGAGAGTAACCAGTTTGCCATTCTGCTGCTGTAGACGAAAAACTCCATGGCTATGAAGAGCTGCCTAGGCAGGTTTTTCCTCCCCAGCAGCTACCAAACATGGCTCATCGTCGTCCCATATTGTTCAAGAGAAGATCAGTGCTCGCAGTCGTTCCTTCAAGTCGTAATACATAGCTTGTCTGGTTAAGATGTCAACCAGACATCTTAACTACTCTAACCTGTCTTGTCCAGCTTCGGGGGTTCACTCCAAACCATCCGAACCATTTTTGGTTGCTTATCAGTTATGCTGCAAATAACCTCTCTTTTGTCTAGCTAGTAATATCTTTAGGATCACCGAGAATCTTCAAAGACTGGATTTCTCCATCAAGAACAAAAACCCATTCTCCCTATTCGAAAGAATGGGTTCACCCGGAGATAACCTGCGTAGGCATATTGCCTTTTCCTCAGAAGGCCTCTGAGATGACTCTCTGTACTCTCGGATACCTCGCCTTCTTGGTTATCCTCCCACGGACAACATTGTTTAGTGCACCAAATTATCGCGTTTTTGGAGCCATTTGTCAAATGGAATGGGACTTATAAGCAGTAATAGTAAGCATTATGGCAGAGCGTGCGGTGTCCGGACACTCCTCCTTGTATGGCGGGCTGGAGTCAAGACAAGGTTCTTCTTCTGTCAGACACGCCAATCGTCCGGAGTGCTAATCGCTGACGCTTTCTTAGGGGCGGTAGCGCTCTCACTTACAGCTTTTCTCGGCAATTTCTCGGCAATTTCTCGGCAACAGGCTAAGCTAACACATAATACCTACCTTTCTGAGGTCCTACAGGTTTGATTAAATCCAGCTTTACCAATTCGTTCAAATGACTCCGTGCTGTTCGTTCAGAGACATCAAACATATTCTGATATTCCTTAGTGGTTATTTTCAAATTTGTTTGTAAATGCTTTAAGATTTTTCTCTGTCTTTCGTTCAAGAATATTTGTCCCTTTTTCTCTTTTACCCTTCTATCAAAGCTTAGTTCTAAGACCGCATCTTTAACCCGACTCATACTAACAGCAACGCCCTCACAGAAATACTCTAGCCAGAGTGTTATATCCAATGTCTTTTGATCTACTGTTTGCAGCGCAGCATAATATCTCTCTCTATCCTCATTGTAATAATCGTCAAGGGCAAAGAATCTTTTAGTATCAAAACCTTTCAGATAGAGAATTAGCGTAGCTAACGCTCTTGCAGTCCTACCATTTCCATCTACGAAGGGGTGAATTCTAACGAACTCGTAATGAGAAATCCCACTTAATAATACAGGGTATAGCTCATGTGCCTGATCACTGTTTAACCACAAGGCAAAATCCTTCATAAGATCGGGAACTCTGTTTTTAGGGGGTGGTTGAAAGACGACTCTCCCATGCCCATCCACAACCGCAACAGGCACCTTTCGATAGCATCCTGATTCATTCTCGGTCAAAATGCCTTGTGTGGTAAGCTGATGTATCTTGAGAATAATCTCCTCGCTGATATGTTTGACTCCTTCCTCACCAAGCCTATCAATATATTCAAGCACCTTGACATAGTTTATTACCTCTCTTTTATCTTTCTCCCAGGCAGCTATCTCCTTCCCAGCAAGCAGATTCCTTACCTGCTCCAAAGTTAAAGGATTACCCTCTATGCTTGTAGAATGATGAGCCATTTTAACAACTGCCTCTTTGCGTAGTTTCACTTCCCATCGTGGAAGAAGTGAGGCATTGAGAATCAATTCTCTGGCAGCAGCGATATCCACAATGTGGTTGATTATTTTATTAGTTATTCTAAAGTTTGGTTCAAACATTCGTCCCTCTCCTCAAACTCAAAAAATTAAGATTATATTCTTCAATCAAAATTATCATTTCGGGACCACGACGCATTTCTCTATTAATTTATCAAAAAGAAAAACCCCCATTCCTCCCCTTTGAAAGAATGGGTTCACCTGTAGATAACCTTGGTAGGTACATTCCCTTTTCCTCAGAAGGTCTCTCAGCCTCCCTTCTGCTCTCTTGGGTAGTTCGCCTTCTTGGTCATCCTCTTATTGATAACATCACTTAAAACACAGAAATTATAGCATTTTTGGAGCTCATTGTCAAATGGAAAATTCTTTTAGCTATAACATAACCAGCCAAAAAAGGGCAATGTTGTCACTATCAATCGAGCATTCGCTTTTTCCCGGTCAATCCAGAGATGCGTCGCCAGTACCAATACAAGAAATTGTTCAGAGGCCAGCGTTGACGACCGTAGAGATCGAAGGACCACTCGATCAGCGCGCGTAGGGGCCCTGGGAGACGGATGGTGCCCCTCGGGAGCGCCGGTTTCCGCAGTGACATAGCTCTCGCAAGGTTCAGGAGCAGTTCAAGGCGAAGGTCTGAGGCATTGTGGCGCATGGTCTCCACATATGATGACTGTGGAAAATTTGAGGTCAGCGAGTACATCCGCCACAGCATTGACGGGAATTTCAGAACGCTGAGTTGCCGCCGAAAACCGAGCCGTGCCTTTGCAGCCAGGACACGCTGTAGGAAATCACGGTCGTCCCCGATCCTAATGGTTGATGACCAAGGGCCGACCACCTCGATCAGGTTCTTGCGGTGCAGCCAGTTGCTAGGCGAGATCGCGGTCCTCCCGTCCCACGCTGTTTTGGGTAGCGTGAAAGTACCGACGGCACCTTCTGGGCCCAACATCACACCCAGTGAGAATGCCAAGTCGCAGTTACTTTTCTCAATGCAGTCCACGAGCTCCGACAAATGCCAGGGGAACCACAGATCATCGTGTCCGAGATACGCGACCAGTCGTCCCCGCGCATGGCGCAAAGCCTCGTTTCGAGGCATGCTGGGAGCACCCGAGTTTGCAGGCAGGTTCACCCAGTGCACGCGCGTGTCGCCAAAGGAGGAGACGATCGTTTCGCTGTCATCAGTACAGCCATCGCCCACAACCCAGACCTCAAAATCAACGAAATCCTGCCAGAGGACAGTTTCGAGCGATAGTCGTAAAGTGCCGCTACTATTATAGGTGGGAATGACGACGGTAACGGTCGGCGATTGCTCAGTCATGTGACAACCTACAGAATGTGCGGAAAAAGGAATGTGTTTTTTGAAACGGGGAGCGACTCATCAGAAGCTTTCTGTCCAAGTTGCATGAGCTGTTCAACCAGGCTGTTGTACAACACACCTCTGTGCCGGCTGCCAATGGCAGAATAAGTCTGGCTGTTGACAGCTTGGATGCGCTGCAACCTTTGGCTTTGCCACAGGAAATCATTGCGCCAGTTGCCGGCAACGTCCGCAATAATGTGCTGCCGCTGGTATTTTACTTCAGCCCCAAGATAATTCATCCCATCAGCGCCAATGACAAGAAGAAAATGGGTCGCGTGGTATTCGTTGAATTCGATATCACCCTCCATGTACCGATCACGGAAGACAAAAACTCCAAAGCAGTCCAGTTGATCGGTCTGACACTCTTCGATCCGGTTCAACACATCCTTTTGATCAACGCGCAGGGGAGATCCAGAGTCCCAATTTGTACACAGAGGATGGAAATAGATCCAGTGCGCTCCTGACGATAGGACTTGCTGAGTGATCGTACTGAGCGCATTGGCGTTTTCCTTTGAAGTCAAGGCGCTAAGTCCAATCTGAAGCTGACTGCCTTCTCGATCGATCCTCGATCTCAATGCCTCGATCTGTTTGAGAGTAGGAAGCAGTCCTCTGCAAGACTCAGCGCTCCAATCGTACATGGATACCCGGACAGCCGAAGCATCCGTCAACAACGCGCTGGCAACCTTTCCTTCATTCAGAAAAGTACCATTGGTGACCACGACCACATCGACAAAGCCGTATCTCCGGGCCATGCGAAGGGTCTCAGGAAAGTTGGGAGCCATGGTGGGTTCCCCCCCCGTTAGGAGAAGCCCCCTCGTCTCTCCTTCCAAACGAGAAAACAGACGCTCGATAAAGTCATCGTCCAGGTTATAGGATGGTAGGTTTGTGGTGCTAGGGCAGTTGGGGCATTTCCTGTTGCATGCACTTGTCAAATCCAGTTCGAGGGTCGCGGGGAATATGGATTCGTTACGCAAGTAGGATTCTAACTTTTCTCTATGATATGTGATCTTGAAGGTTGATGCTATTTCGGACATGTATTCTCCTCTTTCCACTTGAATCGAATCAGCGATAGGGAATCGCAATGATAGATGCTATGTCAGTCGTATGATTCGTCATTCTATGCGACTACTTGAGCTTTAAACTAAAAGCAAGTGGTTTTTGAAAGCATAATTAAGAGCTGTGACCATGGTGCACAATAGCAATGTTCCCCAATTCTTGCAGGTAAAAATTCGGGGTCTAGGTCTACTGTGTACAAAGAAGTTGGCAATCTACCAATGAGCTAATATCTCCCAAATTATAATTATGTCATAATTCCTCCATTTTGCAACTTATGTGGTTCTTTTGTGGCGGGATTTAGGAAGCGAATGAAACTTGTCCCTCTTTTTTTCACTTATTTGCCGTAAGGGCAGTAATGATAATAATTGAGCGGTGATGTCCGATGTCCGGACACTCCTCCTTGTATGGCGGGCTGGAGTTAAGGTAAGGCTCTTCTTCTCGTTTTAATTTCCTCAAAAATTTTCCCCCTACCCTATTTGGTATCTTCTTGCTAATTAGTAGATGTAACTCAGTACAAGTTGACCTTCGCTGTCTCTTATGAAGATGGTGTCACCGTCGTTATTCCAGATAGGACTTCTACTTCCCCAGAAGAGCTCGCTCTCTGTGTTCTTTCCTAAACATGTCCGCAGCGTTACTGCGGCTTTTGCTCTCAGAATAAAACTCGGAAATAGATATCTATGATTAGCCTCATCGTAGACTGTCCATCCGGTGAGGTCCACGGAGGCATTGTCTCTATTTTCGATCACAATGTACTCATCGCATAGGTTCTCCCGGTCCTTTCCTTCGGCATCGGGGTGAATCTCGACAATGGCTACATTTCGTCCCGCTACTCTCGCCCAGATTCCTAGAGCTTCCTGCCATGCCGTCTTCTGAGCCGTAAGGAGCCTATCTCTATATTTAGCTGCTAGCGGACGCTGGATATGAGCATAACCTAGACGCAGAAGTTCTTCGTTAACGAAAACCTCATCTACAAAAAACGTAGGCTAAAAGGCGATCCTCTTTATCACGCGAAGGATCTTGAGGTGCAAGTCGGACTTGCTTCCCCACCACCAGGTTGTTGTTTGCTTGAGTAGCCTCGTTGAATTGCGGGTCCCCGCTCTCGGGAGCATTGATTCCAAGATACCGAACTCGCTCCTCATTCTCGAGAACGCAGGTATCACCATCAATTACTCGAACAACAGTGAATGTCTCTCTCTGGCCGGCTAAGACCGGAAGTCCCTGCAGGAAAATAAGGATAAGTACTGAGCGTTTTACCAAATTGGCCACTGCGCCTTACTTCCTTTCTCTCCTCCCGTCATCTAGCGTTTTGTCGTGGTATTCTGCAATTGTCTGTCAAAAACAAAAACCCATCCCCTCTATTCGAAAGAATGGACTCATCTGTCGATAACCTGGGTAGGCACATTTCCTTTTCCTCAGAAGGCCTGTGAGTTCACTCTCTGGAGTCTTGGATACCTCGCCTTCTTGGTTATCCTCCTGTGGACTACGTTGCTCAAGACATCAGTATTATAGTATTCTTGGAGCTCATTGTCAAATCGAATAAGTAGATGTGTCAGGATTGAAGTGTCGTTAAACCCCGGATTTTTTCTTTTGTTTTAGTCACCTCCCCTATTACTTTTATCCTCTTGAGTCTAGATGTATGTCCACTAATGATTTCTACCCCTGAGTTCTTGACACCTAATTTCCTAGCAAGAAACCCCACCAGGGCCTTGTTCGCTTTCCCCTTCAGGGGAGGAGCATTAATTTTTATCTTTAAAGCATCCCCCTGGACTCCCACAATTTCATTTTTGCCTGATGCAGGCTGCACCTTTACTCTAAATATAACTCCATTATCCATTTTTTGTAGGTCTAGCATTTTCCCCTACCCTATTGCAGCTTTATAAACACTTGTAGCCGAGACGTTGTCAAAGGAATATTTCCATTTTCTTTAACTATTTCCTTTTTTTATTGATTCATCAGGAAGACCTTTTTCTTGAAAGAGAACTCTCCTCCTTCGAATCCTTCCAGAATTGAAGAATCCAATAGTGAGAACTCAACCTCTTCCTTGCAGTATTTCCGGTATTTTCAAAAATCAAGACCTGATCCCCTAAACTCCCTAATTTAACTCACATTTAACCTCGAATCCGCTTTGCCTTCTTAGAAGAGCTAAAATATTCCTGCGCCAATTCTCTTATTTCTTCATAGTTATAATTCCGCTTCCGCCATAAGCGTTCGAAATCTTTGATGGTCGGCTCAATCCATAGCATTTTCAGTTTTAGACGGAAATATTCAAGGTTTTTATCTTTGTTTTCTAATGCCATTCCATGCTTTGAAAATCCGCTCTCTAATAGGATATTCCAGATTACATCGACGTAAGGATTGAGTTTCTTATTTGGTGGCTCATAATCGAATCCGCTCCTTTGCGCGTCCTGTAAATGTCCGAATTCGTGGCAAAGATTTCTATGAGAAAAAGGGTTCCTTCTACAACAATTCTTCAGACTATCAAATGTTTGGATTAAATTTCCTGGGGAAAAGAAAGGTGGAGATGGTAAAATAATTATCTGAGGCGGTACTTTTAAACAGGCAATCTCGTATTTTGGTGCACTTTCATCGAAGTATATTTTTATTCGTTCATATTTACAATCCACGTCGAGGTAGATCTTTTCTATTTTGATGGTATTGCCTATAGAATTTAACGTCTTCACTGCACAGCAAATCCTTTCTTTGACATACCTTTTTAGTTCCTCATCATCTGTTTCTGGAGAATGCTTGTTCAGATTTTCCTGGAAGGCCTGCGAGAAACAAATATCTAAATCTGTAGTCATTCATTCCCTTTCTTTAACAACCGCAAATCCGTGGTAAGAAGATATCAAACTGGAGGTAGATTGAAAGATCCACAAAATAGTATTGTTAATTATCTTTCAGTGCAACCCTAAACTAACCTTGAGTCCCATAAGGCTCTAGCAGAACTCTCAGTTTTTTTCACAAGCAATAAGCGCTGACATATAATGGTTTCATAATACTAGATGGAGTCAGGTCTTGATTTTTGATTGTCATTGTCAATTTTCTTTTTACTTTTCATCTTTGTCCTTTTCCAAAGCCTTGCTTGTTGGAGAATAGTGAATCCTCAGGAAGTTTCTCTTCTACTTTGTCCTCTTTTTTCTTTGTAAGCTCCTTTAGCTTTTTGAGGAAATATTGTCTATTTGGGGACGTCCCTGCCCGCAAATTCGCTCATATTAATTTCTTCTTAAACTCGCTCAGAGTATAGCGACCTTGAAAAACAAGTGCAGAGGTTGGTAGGGTTTTTCCTTTCTGCTCCTTAAGCCATTTTTCTGCAATAAGCTTCAAGTCTCTTGCAGTGACCAAGCAGAACGGAACATAAGGTTCAATCTTCATTTGCTTGATCTTATTTTCAATTGTATCAGTGAAGCTATGTGCTATAATAATGAAGCATTTCAGTGCAGTTTTTGCATGCGGTTCGAGTTTGTCGTATTGGTCTTTTATATATCTAGAGAATTGGTCACGATGTGCTATCGGTAGTTCATATGGTGGAGATAGGACAGTTTTGCATTCGTATAGTATTATTTTATCCTCTTTTATGATGCCATCCGGTTCTTCTCGACCTGGGGTTTGTGCCTTAACGGTAAGTCGGAAAATTGACTCAAAAATGTATCTTGTTGCTCTTTCAAAATCTGCAGTTACAG
>Ga0209979_1003848_pt1 | contig 12889 bp, 21 predicted proteins | sample AnhtaG_FD_183114 | JGI IMG/M metagenome (GOLD analysis project Ga0209979, IMG submission 183114) | Deep subsurface microbial communities from Anholt, Denmark to uncover new lineages of life (NeLLi) - Anholt_01485 metaG (SPAdes) (version 2) | ecosystem: Environmental > Aquatic > Marine > Oceanic...
CCACTTTACCCAGATAACCACAGGAAAATCCCATTTTAGCCAGAGCATAGATAGTATTAGCTGCTGAGCCTCCTCCATTTTTTATCCTCAGTTTGGCCTTATTTTTTAATGAATTTAAAAGATCCTCAAACTCATGGTAACTGCCCACTCTTTCTCTTCCTGCCTCCAATCCCAAAAGGGCGGGATCAACCTCGTAAATCAAATCCACATTTAAGGCCCCCAGGCCTACCACATCCATTTAATATCCCCATTTGAGGAATAGCTTTCCTATGATAGCATCTAGCTATGCCATGGTCAAGAAATTTTTCTACCCACACAAAAATAAAAAGTGTCAAGGGAGTGATTTTCAAGATAGTAACTGGACAAATAGGCATTTTTTGGTATTAATTAAAAGGTTCAGTCTTCCTCTTAAAGGTAAAAATGAGGAGGCAAAACCATTACCCTGGTCAAAATCTTGCGCCAATGGACTTGCTTTAAGAGAAAGAATGGTAGCTTGGCCCATTTTACATAAACAAGCCAATTTTAGGCTGAATAACGAGGAGGTGCTAAGAATGCCAAGCGCATGTGGTTTAGCTTGTGAGGTCTGCGGACTTCGAGAAAAAGGGTTTTGTCCTGGTGATGGTTGTGTAGCAGGGACCGATCCAAAGGCTCCGGAGAAGCTGGAGAAGTTCAAAGCAGCGGGGCATTCCTGCCTTATACTTAAGTGTGCTATAGAGAGTAAGGTGGATCACTGCTTAAGATGCGACAAATTCCCCTGCGAGGTTCATTATCAACAAGGGGGCCCTTTTAGTAAAAAAGTCCTTGACATGATTAAGGATACGCTAGGAAAGAAGTAAAGGAATTATGACCAACACCGTATAGCTTTGGGGGTTGCCTTTGGCTATGCCCTAGAAATTGAGATGATGAATACGATGCAGAGTGAACTCAGAGAGCTATTAGGAAGACAGGAAGTCACGGATAAAATTTTACCCTGCCAAAGGATGTGTTCAAGGTTACATATACATTGACCTAATACTAATGATAACTAGCCAGAGTTCAGGAAGACTATTGATAAGGTGTAGGATGCATATAAGGAGCTCCTTTGAGTAAGAAGGGAGGGAGACAGCGGTCGGAAGGCAGGTAGACAAACAAACATACCTCACATCCAGGATATAACATATTTTCAAAACTCAGAGATAGATGCACGAAATCAGATAGTATAAGGAGTGTGAAGATGAAAAAAGGAATTTCAATAATGGGAATTGTTTCACTGGTTATGTGTTTGGTGCTCTATACCAGTACTGGAAGTCAATCAAATGAGGCAGCCAAGTTCATCAAGTTGTTAGACGAAGCAAGAGATTATTTTTGGGATGAGGATTATGATCGGACCAGGATGGTTTTGGAGAAGGCACAAAAAATCCTCAAGCAACAGATAAAACTTCGCCAAAAAACTACACCTTTCTTTAATCTTTCTACCCCAGAAAACGCAGTAAAGTCTTTCCTGGAATCAGCCGTGTTAAATGATGAGGAAACAGCGAGGAGGTGTTGGTCAAAAAGGGTTCCGGATTACTTTGTCTCTATGATGGTCTCGGCAATGCAGAAAGAAATCGAAAGAAGGCTGCAAGAAGAGCTTAAGTTACCAAAGGGGCCTCAGCTAGTAAAGTGGGTAGCAAAAACGTTTCGTTACGAAAAGATATGGACCGGAGTAAACAGTTACTATGTCCGGGCAATACCTCCTGGAGAAGAGCGAAGTGAAGGTTTGCAATTTAGAGTAGTTAGAGAAAATAGCAATTGGAAGGTTTTGGTGTTTAAGGTTTGGGAAGAAGAAGGCTGGTTCAAGGCTCTTACTGGGAAGAAATAAGAGAATTTTACCAAGCCAGTTGTGGGATAGAGGGATTTTTAGGGAAAGGAGTGGAAATAAGAGGAATTGCTTTATCTGTGGGATCTCGGGACAACTTTTATACGGGAACTTTAAAATACTTAGTGGTTCTTTTCATGAATTGTGTTACGTATTATTTGTTGATTTTTGATTGAAATTGGGGTATGATATCTTCTGTAATATGGGAGGATATCATGCCGAGAAAAAGTCCATTTGAAATTATTCTGACTAACGAAGAACGAGAACATTTGATCTCCTTGGCCAGAAAATATACAGCGCCTTATAGAGATGTAATCAGAGCACAAGTAATTCTTATGGCGGCAGAGGGCTTGGAGAACAAGGAAATTGGTGAAAAGCTTAATCTTCCAAGAAAAACAGTTAGCAAGTGGCGTAAGCGTTTTTTCTATGAGCGAGAGAAGGGGCTTGTGGATAGGCCCAGAGCTGGCGGCCCATTCTTTTTTTCCCCCTGAAAGACGAGCGCAAATAAAAGCACTTGCCTGCCAACTTCCAGCTAGATGAGAGGTATTCCCCTAAGCCGGTTTAGTATCACTGAAATTGTCCGAGAGGTAATCTCTAGAGCCATTGTTCCTTCAGTAAGCGATTCTAGCATCTAGCGATGGTTACATGAAGATGCTCTTCGCCCTTGGTTTCACCGATCCTGGATTTACCCAAGAGATCCTCAGTTCCTGGAAAAAGCTGGCAGGGCACTGGATCTTTACGCCCAAGAGTGGGAGGGTAAATCCCTCAAGCCAGGCGATTATGTTATATCGGCTGATGAAAAGACCAGTATCCAGGCGAGAATTCGTAGGCACCCCACTTCCCCTCCATCCTCGGGAGAACCCATGAGAGTAGAACACGAGTATAGCCGTGCTGGGGCCTGGACTTACCTTGCTGCCTGGGATGTTCACAGGGCAAGAATCTTTGGTCGCTGTGAAAAGAAGAGCGGCATTAAACCATTTGATCAATTAGTGGACGAGGTAATGTCCCAAACACCCTACAGAACAGCCAAGAGGGTCTTTTGGATTATCGATAATGGTTCTTCTCATCGAGGAGAGCCCTTTGTTGAACGTCTCGAAAAGAAATGGCCAAATGCTATTGCGGTTCATTTACCTAACCATGCCAGCTGGCTTAACCAAATTGAAATCTATTTTGCTATTGTCCAGAAAAAAGCTCTAACTCCCAATGATTTTCTAAGCCTTGAGGCAGTGAAGAAACGCTTGTTGGATTTCCAGATTCGATATCAAGAGATAGCCCGTCCCTTTAGCTGGAAATTCACGCGTAAAGATCTGAAGGAAAAACTCAAGCTTATCAGTGACCATATTATTGAGCAATATGAACCAGCAGCTTTCCAAGCTTTAAAAACTGAGAACCTTTTGCCTTGGAATAAAATACAAGAAACATCATCTGTCTATGCGAATACGTAACACAATTCATGAAATAGACCACTTAGTTAGACCACTAAACATTTTGAGTAATGGAGAAATAATGTGCCAAGAGCGAAAAATGGAAATCAGACAAATTGGAAGTGGAGACCCAAACGTTGGTGGATAGGTCTAATTGTATTTTGGTTCATCAGTGTTGCTGGGGCCGGAATAATTGCCCGAAGTGTGGGTTCTCATGGAACAGAAAGCGGATTCATTATTGCGCTAATGTTGATTTTTGCCATTTGGGCCGCTTGTACTGATCGAAGCTGGAGTATTCCAATACGCATCGTTTGGGTAATTGGCGTCTGGATTATACATGCCCTTTTAACCCCTATAACATTTCCACTTGGTTCATTAGTCTATTCTGCAGGAAGGCGGCCTGACCTAGTTCATAGAGTAGTGTCTCTTTTTGCTGCATTTCCACTTGTTATTTGGGCTATGCGTAGATCAAAGTTTTTTATCGAACCAGTTGCTAAGAAAGACGAGAAGTAAAGAGATTTAACAGGGGGTTAAAATGAGGGACAAAAAATTATTAGCTGGTTTCTTGCTGGGTGTGGGTCTTTGTTTTGTGCCTGCTTTGGGGTATGGGGAGATTAAGGGTTGGATGATTGAGAAAAAAGCGCCAATCATACATTTTCTGCTTTTGGATGCTACAATTCGTTATCTCATGCGGAATCCCACTAACTTTTTGTATGTCGACCTTTATTATGATGAATATGGTGTATATGGGACTGCTGACCGACTTCCTGAGAGCCTTGATACCAAGGACAAAATCTATGTGCAAGTAGCGGATACTCGAGGTGTATTCTCTTGCGAACCTAAAAAAGCTTTATTGAGTGAATTTAAAAGGCAACTAGAACTTATATATTCATTCATAGAGGATGTTGCTACAGATATGGACACTGATATTGTAGCTATATTTTTTAGCAGAGAGGCAAGACCTTTGGGCTATTTTTATCAAGGGAAATATCATTTGTGGGAGGAATAGTGCTAGGTGAGAATTTCATTTTATATTAGATTAGGAGAATAAAGGAGGATTATATGTCAACACACAGTCTACAGCTTTTAGAGATCCCAGGTAATTACAAGAAGGGAACTTTGCCTTATAACCCAAGAGCGTATATTGCTCTCAAATGGCATGGCCCTATAGAATTACCTAGTGGACCCAAAAAAAAGAAAGTAAAGTTTCATACTCTGTCCCCAGAGTGCCAAGGGTTTAGCGAGATTGAGTATGAAATAGATAGGCTTATCCAAGAATTACAAACAATTAGAAAGCAAGCTAAAAAGTTCTTTCAGAGAAAAAGAAAGTAAATAATGGCCGGACTAGGAGAAAAAAGACTTGCTATTGTAAACCAGAAAGGGGGAACCGGAAAAACTACGGTATCGGTAGGCTAGCCAGACGCAAGCTTAAGGTCAAATGAGAAAAATAGCCATCCTAAACTCTAAAAGGTGAAACAAGTAAAACTACTATAGCAGTCAATCTCTCACATGCTTTAATGCTTGAGCATTGATACAAAGAAGATCCCGAGAGAGTATCTAAAAAATAAGTGAAGAAGGAAAGTATGTTTGAAGACTACTTTAAGGTAGCAGGCCTAGATGAGGGGAGAAGAGCGTTTGCGTTAGATTGTGTAATGAAGGCGATAGGAACGGAAGGTCAAAAATTAATGCAGGGACGAGGTGGGATAGCAGAGCGAATTGTGGAAAGAGCTAAAGTCCTTGAGAATTACTTGAAAGGCTAAGAGTAGAAAAAGACGAGAAATTTTCCAACTATGGCTTGCCTGCCACACCCAGGAGGAGATAGCTGAGGAAATGCCAGATATAAAAGAAAAGGCCAAGGAATATGTCCGTCTCATGGATATTTTGTGGAAAGATTTAGATAATGCTATTAAGCTAAAAGGAGATTATAGAAAATTAGGCCCTCGATGTTTTGAGAATTATCGAGAAGCCATAGATTGCTTGTCAAAGTGTCGTCCTGATACAAATTGGGATGACTTTGATTTGTCTTTCTTAAAACGTAAGCCAGCGGAAGATTTATCTGAAAGGGAATTATATAAGTGGAGACAACATGTGAGTTATATAAGGGGGTATTTGGCTAAATTTATTGAGGGGGAAAAATAGAGAAAGTCAAGAAGTACGCCTACTGGGAAGGGTTGAAGGTTTCTGAGGTAGTTAATCAAGCGTTGAGGGAGTTTTTTAAGGGCAAGAAGTTTACGAAGTAAACAATGTTTACACAAAGGGAGGTTAATTGTGAGAGTGAGACTCTACCAAAAACTTAATCTGGGAGGTCAAAAGGAAGACTCGCTTTTTCCTAGTCCCTTTAAATATCCTTGTGATAAAAAAGACTTTGAAGAAACGAAAAAAAAAATCGATAGTTATCTAGAAAAATACTACGAGACTTCGGACGATAGGGCTTTTGCGCTAATTGGGGCTTTGACTGTTGAAAATGAGTTAGACAACTTTTTATCTAAATGGATAAAAGATTACAAACATATTGCTAATAACAAAGATTTTAGCTTTTCTTTTAAAGTTGACCTGGCTATTTCGTCAAAACTTATTCCTAAAAAAATACTCAATGCAATTGAACCGATAAGGAGAATTAGAAACATTTTTGCCCATCATCTAGACATTGATACCTTTGAAAAAGCAAAGGAGTTTGATTCTAAATCCGATAAGCCCTCTTTTCCGATGTTGCACAACAAAATTAAAACGTTTAGTAAACCTTGGAGTGCCGAGGATGATAGATTATCAGGTGATAGATTATTATATCAACAGTTGATTCTCTCGATTGTTCTGGGACTTGATGTTTATGCCAAACACCTGGCTAAAGTCCAAGATTATATTTGGAAGTCTGAAAATTTGGATGAAATTATGAAGACTTAGGTTAGCTAAAGGAGATTAAGCGGCTGACGCTGGAGAAGGATAAGAATACAAGCGAATTAATGAGGGAGAGCCTGAGAGAGTATTTAAAAAAATAAGTGAGGGAGGAGAAAAACAAAGGAAATGGACATAAATACGAGCGCAATCGTTGTTACATGGCTATCAATATGGGGCCCTAGTGTTCTTTTAGCAATTATTGCACTTTTCACTCCCTATTTTGCCATGCGCATAAGGCATTGGTATCTTCGTCCACAACTGGATGTTGAGTTTAAGTATGAACCTCCTTATTTCCGCTTGTTTCCAACAAATACTGGTCGGTTAGTTTATTATGTTAGATTTGCGGTTATAAATAATGGTAAGACGCAGGCTAACGATTGTGAGGCTGTTTTGGAGAAAGTCTACTGGGTGGAGGACTTAAAGAATATACGTAAGTGGATATTTCTACCTGTTAACCTTAAATGGTCGGGTGAAGATCCTGTTAGAGATTTTGAGACTGCATGTTTTAGAACGATTTATCCAGGAGGACGAAAAACTTTTTGTGATATTGGTCACATAGAGGAAAATAAAGACGGATTCTCCTTTGAATTACCACGGCGTTTTCTTGAGCAGTCAGATATTTTAGCACCTGGTGACTTTAAAATCCAAATTTCAGTTTATGCTAAAAATGCAGAGAAAGTTACTAGAGAGTTTAAGATTAGTTGGTCAGGTGTATGGAAAAACACAGAAGAGGAAATGTCTGAAGAAATAATAATTAAAATGTTATGACTGGGAACTGTAAAGGGCAAAGTTCCGATAATAAGTGCTTATGTTATCTTATTCGGTGCTTTCTAGGGGGGGGTCAAGACAAAGAAGGACTGGTAGAGAGAACTACGTCAAACTGAGTAGAGGAAGAATGTTTTGGGGTTATATGATTTTTCTAGTAATCCCGGGATATCACGAGTAAAGAGAAGGGAGCTTTGTCCCTGTAATCCTTGTAGGGGGGGCTACGCGTTGGTAAAGGAGGTGAGGAGAGTGACTGAGGTGGGAAGGACACTGAAAATTAACGTTGCAGAGGAAATATCCGCTGGTGAAAAGGTTGGAGCGGAGCTTAGTGAGGAAGAAATAGGATTACTGAGAAACTTTACGAATAGACTTGTAGAGAAACTGCGTCAGACATGGGGTCTAGATATTACTGTACGTTATTCCTCTAAAAAGGAGTTTGAGTTTAGGCTGAAGAAATAAATAAGGGGCATTGATAGAAAGAGGGCCAAAGCCCCTAAAGGAGGGATGGGATGACATGACTGACCAGGAGATTAGAAACGCTATTTTGGAGACTGCTTATAAGGTCTGGAAAGAAAAAAGAAAGATTCCTTTTCCTTTGTTTGAAGAGAGTAAAGATTGGGGGGTAGAAGAGAAAGACCTTAAGAGGAGTCTTGACTATTTAGTTCAAAAAGGGTGGATGGAGATACCAGGATATAAGGCTGACCGTCCGTTAGTAAGAATTACTGTCGCAGGAGTAGATGAGTATGAGAGAATGCATAAGGACAGTTAAATAAAAAAGAGTCAAAGTCCCTAAGGAAAGGGGGAGTTAAAATGAGAGGCAAGAAACTATTAGCTGCTTTTTTGTTGGGTGTAGGGCTTTGTTTTGCGCCTGTTTTGGGGTATGGGACGGTCCACGAATGGATGGATGAGCTCAAACCATCAGTTATAGACTTTCACCTCTTACAGGCTAAAGTAGATTACATAATGCAGAACCCGACTAATTTCTTGATTGTTAGATTTGATTATGACCGATCTGGAGTTGTTGGAAAGATTGCGGAATCCGGAGAAGACATAGGCTTCGCGAAACTTCCCAAGGGTGTTGATACGAAGGGTAAGATCTTGGTAATGGTTTTCGATAGCAGAGGTGTGTTCTCTCATAAATCTCAAACAGCTTTGCTGGATCAATTTAAGAAGGAATTAGATCTTATATGGATGCACCTATTCGTAATATCTTCAAATATGGATACTGATATTGTGGCTTCGTTTTGGGCCCGAAGAGCCATATGGAAGGATATTCCTTTGGGCTATTTCTATCAAGGGGAATATCACCTATGGGAGAAATAGTACTTCTATCAGATGAAAGAAATTATTCAAATTCGGGCTAAAAAGGTGTCAAAGTTTGTGCCGGGGAAGGGTTTGAGGGAGAAGGTAAGATAAGGAAAGTGGGTAGGAAACAAGAAGTTGAAAAATGTGTTTACTGTGCACAATTAGCTGACACCAAAGACCACATTCCTTCAAAGAATTTATTTCCTACAGGCATGGGTCCTAAAAATCCCATTGTTGTGCCAAGCTGTGTAGAATGTAACCATAGATTTTCTCTCGACGAAGAGTGGTTCAGATATTTTGTCTGTGCCGTGGCTGAGCCATATTCATTTTGCGCTAGACAGATATTTTTTTCGCAAATAAAGAGGTCTATCTGGAGGAAACCTCAAATAGCGTTTAAACTCCTAAAACGGATGGAGATAGTTGACTTCTATACAAAAACTGGACTTTATCTAGGTAAAGTAACACAGATCAAACCTACCCGAGAGGACTGGAGCAGATTCTCTAACGTGCTAGATAAATACATAAAAGGTTTAGTTTTTTATGAATCGAAGAATGTTTTGCCCACTGAATATAGGATAAAACATAACATATTTGTAACGGAAGAATGCATTTCAGACCTTAGATCGAGAGCCAGGGTCCTAAAATGGAATACAGATAACAAAGACATCTTTATATACGGATTTAATTTTGTCGCAGGGACCTACAAATCCGCTTGGGTAACGGTTTTCTACGACTCGGTATTATGCAGAAGTGCAGTCTTTAAGGAGGAAGATATTAAAAGATTTTGAGAATTTTAACAGGCTAAAAAGCCACGGGTAAAATTTTACCCATGACAAAAGGGCTAGCCTAGGTTACCTATACATTGACCTATTTATATTAAGATGTATACTAAAATTGTGAGAGATGTGGCAAGAAAATAAAGATGGGTAGATACTGCTATTGGTGCGGGAAGTATAAAGGTTTGTGGTAGGCAAGATTCAGATACAACTTCCGAACTAATAAGCCATATTATAACCGCGGTAAAAATAGTGTAATAAAAGCGATGAAAATGCTCTATAACACAGAACAACAAACCTTATTTGAGATGGAAGGTCCAGAACAAGAATATTCCGAGCTTATCAATAGACAATACGACTTTTCAGATGCCATTAAAATTTTAGACAAAATCAACTGGGACTTTAAAGATTTTACAACCCAATACCTTACACACACATTTCATTCTTATCCAGCGAGATTTATCCCCCAAATACCTTTAACTTTTATAAAGTTATTTACAAAGGAAAAACAAACTATTTTAGACCCGCTTTGTGGCTGTGGCACGGCACTCGTAGAGGCATTTTTAAACAATCGGAATTCTATTGGCAACGACTTTAATCCACTTGCTGCTTTAATAACTAAGGTGAAAACAACTTTAATAGAAAATGAGAAATTTAGATATTTTAATAAAAAATTAATGGCAATGAAACGGTATCTAGATTTGGATTATAGAACAATTGATAAGAGAATTAGTAATTTGCCTAACAGAAAAATCAGTAAAATATTCAATAGGGTTATTATTTCAAAATTGGAGACTATTCGTGAAACTCTATTAGAAGTAAAACAGGAGGGACACGACGATTTATTTGATTTCGGTAGAGTTGCTTTATCATCAGCAATCTGGACATTGGTAGAAAATGGAGGTGGAATTGATGTTGACAATGTATTTCTAAAAAAAGTGAAGTCTATGCAGCACGAGCTAACCAGGATGGCTTCAGTCATTAAAAATATTCCGGAAGTAACAGTAAGTTGTGGTGATGCAAGAAAGTTAAACATTAAAACTGATTCAATAGACTTAATAGTAACTTCTCCCCCCTACGTAAACGCATTGGATTATTATAGAGCCCATATGTACAACATGCTTTGGCTTGGGATGGATTTTGACTTATTTAGAAAACATGAAATAGGTGGGCATTCTCATTTTATCGCGAACAGATTTAGATTGCTTTCCGAATATTTAGGTGACATGCTCCGTTCAATGATACAAATGAATAGGGCTCTAAAAAAAGATAAGTTATGTGTTATCGTAGTAGGTAACTCCAGTTTAGAATATGAACTGATTGAAAGCCATAAATTTTTTGCAGAGATGGGTAAAAACACCGGATTTAAGCCAACAAAGACGATATTCAGAAATATTGACAAAACAAAGAAATATACAAGTGCAGACATAGGAAAAATTGATGACGAATATATACTTGTAATGCAGAAGGTCAATAATACCAATACCTCCCCAACTGATGATGGTTTTATTTCCGGCATTGTCAGACAACAGATGATAAAATTTAGAGAGCAAATAAAGAATATTCAAGGTACGTCAATTAGAGCCAGAAAGCCCACAAAACAAAGATTGTTGAAAAATATTGATAAGATAAGCGAGGCTATAGAGACCATACGTCAAGACATCGAAATAAAGAGGTAAAATATGACAGAATTAATTACCAAAATAATACACTCAATTCTAATAGGTCAAGATTACAGGACTTACGTTCTTGCTACAATAAATAAAAGATTTATTGATAAGGCACAAGGATTAACAGGTGAAATCTTTGAGTACAAAAGAAAAGGTGAGAATTGGCTTGAAATGCTTTTAGATGATACTTACAAAAAGAAAGGGAAAGAAAATAAATTTAAACTCCTGTGGTTTGGCGGATTAAATGAGAAGACTGTAAAAAATATGACCGGGGGTACATCTAAAAAAGAAGTATGTTTAGAATTGGGAAAGAAAAATATAGAAGCGTTAAAACTCTTACTAAAGGAATTTAAGAGTGGTCAAAGCCTATATCAGATCAAAATAATAATTCGAAAAGACAACCAACAGGTTAAGTTGGATGATCTGGAGAGTTTATTTTTCGTTAACATTATCTCAGCGATGAAGTTAACAATTCAGGGTGGAGCGTGGAGTGAAGTAGGAAAAAAGACCGAAAAAAGCTTATTATTCACAATATTTCGGCTATTAAAAGTTCCAAAAGATGATTATGTTCTGGTACCTGATGAAATGAAGAGAAAGGGATTGGTCGAAAATAGAGAAATTGATGCTATAGTTTTTAATAGAGATAAAGAACCCTTAACCGTTGAGTTGAAATTACTTGGAATTGGGAATCCAGAAATTGGTGACGAGGCACTCGCCAGAAAAGTAGATTTATTTCTGATTGATAGACTAACAGATATGATGATGAAAGAATGTGAAAAAATAGGGATTAAGGTAGTTGAATTTAGACAAGAAAGCCCTCTTATGGAAATTTATAACTTCTTCACCTCCAGGAATGTAAATTGTAACCCACCTGAGGAAATGAAACCAGAGCAGTTAGAAAATAACATAAGTAAGATAGTGGATGAGTGGACAGAATCCAAAGAAGAATTAAGCATTCTTAGAAAACTGAAAGAATGGACGAAATCATAACCGGTAAGCTTGATTCCTCCCCCATCCGGTCGCAAAAATCTTCTCACTTTTTCCATTGTAGCACCCTCAGGGCTTTATACTGTCAAGGTCGTTCTTTCAGTAGGAAATCTGCAAAAAAATTGCACGAGATATATTGGGGATCAAACAAAAATTTTATTACTCCTAAAAGACATTCATATAAAATTATCCAAAATAATCCCATACGCTTGCAATATGTTCTTTGTCTGTCACAGAAATTTTAGCCAGCCACTACTTATCGCTTCTGAAGTAAAATAATCTTCCATGATTTCTGCCTCACTATCTAACCAAATTCCCATCATTTCCTCCTTTTAATCCCACAAGTCTCTAAAATGCTCAATAAATATCTTTAATCCTTATTTTGCCAGTTTAAAAATTGAAATCTCAACACCGCTCCATCAGCATAACGTCTTGTTCTATCTTCTTCTATTGTCTTTCCATCTTTATAAACTCTTGCAATTCCAATTTTGCTATTACCGTCTAAAATAAAATGATAAATCTGTGGATCTCCATCTGCATCGGGACCATATTCTAGATCGACTATTTTTCTACCGACTAATCTTTTGAAAATCTTTTTATTGAATGAATAATTTTTAAAGGCTTCGTCGAATTTCATTTTTTCACTCTATTTAAATTTTGTATTGCAATTATTCTTTTTTTCTTGAATAATAATTTGAATATTTCTTCAACGGTTTTACATTCTTTAACCTCTTTATATGTTAGAGGCGATATTAAAACAATTGTATCTTCTGGAATATGCTCAGTTTGCATAATTTTAAATAATTCTAACATTTTTCAGTCCCATAAATCCGGAAAATGCTCAATAAATATCTTCAATCCTTGTTTTGCTCTTTTTTCATTTATTTCTTTATTCTTTTCAGCCCGTTCCGATCCTATTCTTTCTACGTCTTGCCACCAGACATCACTGCTATCTCTATAATATTCAAATGCCCAAATCATATCTTTTAACATTTCTTCCCATTTTTCTAATGTGGAACTCGCTCTCCAATAAAAGCTCCTAAGATAAACAAGCTGCACATCGACCAAATTGATCTTCTAGCCCTCAGGATTGACATTTTCGGGTAGCTGTAGTAGGATAGCTTAGCCTTACTAAAGCATTCAGCTTTAAGCAATCAGCAAGTAAATACTCAGTGAACCCCGTCATCGCGAGCAAGGCAATCTCGGTAGTCGCCGGTAGCCGCAGGCTTC
>Ga0209979_1003849_pt1 | contig 12889 bp, 10 predicted proteins | sample AnhtaG_FD_183114 | JGI IMG/M metagenome (GOLD analysis project Ga0209979, IMG submission 183114) | Deep subsurface microbial communities from Anholt, Denmark to uncover new lineages of life (NeLLi) - Anholt_01485 metaG (SPAdes) (version 2) | ecosystem: Environmental > Aquatic > Marine > Oceanic...
TGTATCATCCCCCCCAATTCCTTCGTTCTGGGGAGAACTGTGGAGTATTTCAGAATCCCCCGCAACATCCTGACCATCTGCGTCGGGAAATCAACCTATGCCCGCTGTGGCATAATCGTTAATGTCACCCCCTTTGAGCCGGAGTGGGAGGGCTTCGCCACCCTCGAGATTTCCAACACCACTCCCCTTCCGGCGAAAATCTATGCCAATGAGGGAATCGCCCAGGTGATCTTTTTCGAGGCTGATGAGGTCTGTTCGGTATCTTATAAAGAGAAGCAGGGGAAATATCAACAGCAGAGAGAAATAACCTATCCGAGAATAGACGGCTAGATTGAAGTCCTCAGCGGTTGGCATTCATCCAGCCACCGAAGAGGAGGAGGAAGAATTTGAAAGAGATTAGAATACATGGTCGCGGTGGTCAGGGGGTGGTGACTGCCGCAGAGCTATTGGCGGTGGCGGCCTTCGAGGACGGCAAATATGCCCAGGCTTTCCCCTCCTTCGGATCCGAGAGGATGGGAGCCCCGGTGCAGTCCTTCGTGCGATTTGCAGACGAAAAAATCCGGGCCCGGTATCAGGTCCGTCATCCGGATTACCTCATAATTCAGGACCCCACCCTGATTGGAACAGTTGACGTCTTCCAGGGATTGAAAAAGAACGGTTTGGCAATTATCGACACCGAAAAGCGGCCGGAGGAGCTGGGGATCAACGTCGAGGCCCAAATCAAGACCATCCCCGCCACCAAGATTGCCCTGGAGGTCATTGGCAAGGCCATCCAGAATACCACCCTGATGGGAGCCTTTGCCGGAGCGACGGGGTCAATTTCGGTTGAGGCCATAAAGAGGAGCGTCAGGGAGCGTTTCCCCGGGCCGGTCGGCGAGAAAAACGCCCAGGCAGTCCAGCGAGCCTATGAAATGATGAAGAGTGGTAACGGAGGAGGCAACTGATGTCTAAGCCCGTTGGAATCGTGACCAAACCGGGCAGCTCCAAGGTCAACAAAACCGGAAGTTGGAGGACGACCCGCCCAGTTTTCTTACACAAGAATTGCAACGATTGCCGCATCTGTGTTATGGTCTGTCCCGACGGGGTCATCTTCGGTTCCGACTCCAGCTACGACGCCGACTTAGATTACTGCAAAGGCTGCGGGATCTGCGCCCGGGAGTGCCCCACAGACGACATCGAGATGGTTTTGGAGGTCAAGTAAGATGAAGAAGATAATAGAGGGGTCGCTAGCGCTGGCAGAGGCGGTCAAGCTATGTCGACCCCACGTTGTCTCCGCCTACCCCATAACCCCACAAACCCACATAGTTGAGAACCTGGCACAGATGGTGGCCGACGGCGAGTTGAAATGCGAGTTCGTCAATACCGAGTCGGAGTTCGGGGCCGCCTCCGTGGTCCTGGGAGCCTCCGCGGCCGGAGCGCGAGCCTTTTCCGCTTCAAGTTCTCAGGGGCTACTTCTGATGGCAGAAGTCCTTTTCAACATTGCCGGAATGAGGTTGCCAGTGGTGCTGGCTTGCGCTAATCGCTCCGTCTCCGCCCCCATTAACATCTGGAACGACCAGCAGGACGCTGCCGCCCTCCGGGATGCCGGCCTCATCCAGTTCTTTGCGGAGGACAACCAGGAAGTGCACGATATGATAATTCAGGCCTATAAGATCTGCGAGAACCCGGAGATTTGCCTCCCGGCTCTGGTTAACCTCGATGGCTTCATCCTCACCCACGCCTTTGAGCCGGTGGAGGTTTGTGACCAGAAGTTGGTAGACGAGTTTCTGCCCCCCTACAGGCCGGCCAATTATCTGAGCGTGGACAAGCCGATGACCTTCGGAGCCCTTTTCGAGCCGACCTGGTATCAGGAGACGCGCTACCGGATTCAACAGACCATGGAGGAGGCAAAACCGTTAATAGAGGAAGTGTCCAAGGATTTCGAGAAGACCTTCGGGCGCTTCAGCGGCGGGCTGTTAGAGAAATATCGGATGGAGAATGCTGACACCGTCTTTGTCTCCATGGGCTCGGTCGTCGGCACCATAAAAGATGCCGTCGATGAGCTTCGCAAGGGGGGAGAAAAGGCTGGGGTGTTGAAGGTCAGAGTCTTCCGCCCCTTCCCGACGGAGGCGATTACTGAGGCTTTGGAGGGTGTCAAAAACGTGATTGTGATGGAGAAGATGATCTCCCTGGGTGCCGGTGGAATCCTTGCCAGTGAAATCAAAAACGCCTTCTACAAGAATCCTCAGGCTCCCGATGTTTCTAATTTCATCTTCGGCCTGGGAGGCAGAGACATCCCTTTAGAGTCAATCTTAGAGGCATACACGAAGGCGAAAAAGCAAAAAAACCGGGACGTGTTTGTGGATTTGCGCAAAGAAGCCTTAGAGGTAACCTACTAAGCTAAAAGAAGGTACTTGCTGTCATGGCTGATAAGACCAAGAGAAAAGAGAAACCCCCGGTGGTTGAGAGCCTGTTGGCGCCAGGCCATCGGGCTTGTGCTGGATGCGGTGAGGCCCTGGCGGCCAGATTGATTATGGATGCCGCCGGATCAAACACCATCGTTGCCACCACTACCGGATGTTTAGAGGTCTTCTCTACCCCCTATCCGGAATCTGCCTGGAAGGTTGCCTGGATCCACTCTCTGTTTGAGAACTCCTCCGCAGTTGCGGCTGGGATTGAGGTTGGCCTCCGGGCTCTGGGCCGGGGGGCCGGGATCAACATCATCGCCCAGGGAGGCGATGGCGCCACCGCCGATATCGGGATCGGTTGTCTCTCGGGGATGTTCGAGAGGGGCCACAACATCCTTTACATCTGTTACGACAACGAAGCTTACATGAACACCGGGGTGCAGCGCTCCGGGCTCACCCCCTTCGATTCCCACACCAGCACCAGCCCCTCCGGGAGTGTCTCCTGGGGTAATCCCACCGAGAAAAAACCGTTGCCTCAGATCGCGGCCGCTCACGGCATTCCCTACGTTGCCGTCGCCACTGCCAGTTACTATGTGGACCTGCAGAACAAGGTTAAGAAGGCTCTGTCCATCAAGGGTCCGAAGTATCTTCAGGTGCACTCCCCCTGCCCTCTGGGGTGGGCTTACAAGCCGGAGGATACCATCGAGATCGGAAGGCTGGCGGTATTGACCGGGCTCTATCCCATCTACGAGATGGAAAACGGTGAGGTCACCAAGGTGCGGAAGCTGGGAAAGAAGAGATTACCGGTGGAGGCATATCTGAAGCCGCAGGGGCGGTTCCGACATCTTTTTGCTAAGCCAGAAGGCAAAGAGGAGATCAGAAGGATTCAAAAGATCGCAGACGGAAACATCGAAAGGTTCGGGCTGGTCTGATCTTTCATTCCAGCCCCGACCTCCATTTTGCGGTTGAATTTCACCGGCCTTTAACGGATATTGTCGAAAACTTTGAGGCCCCCTGCGGGGCTTTCTCGTAAGCCGTGAATTCTTTCTTCAAATAGGGAGTCCAGATGATAACCAAAGAAGAGCTTATCGCCAGGGCAGAGCAACCGGGAAAAGACGCCATGAAGCTCCATCCCCTTTACAAGGGAAAGGTGCAGGTGGTTCCCAAATGCTGCATTCGATCTTTCGATGACTTCGCGATCTGGTACACTCCCGGGGTGGCAAAACCCTGTTTGGATATCAAGGAGAATCCGGAGAAGGTCTTCGAGTATACCAACAAAGCCAACACCGTGGCGGTCATAACCGACGGAACCCGGGTTTTGGGGTTGGGGGACATCGGGCCGGAGGCCGGATTGCCGGTGATGGAGGGAAAAGCACTACTGTTCAAATACCTCGGAGGGGTTGACGTTTTCCCCCTCTGTCTGGACACCAAAGACCCCGACGAGATCGTCAAGACCGCTCTTCTTCTCCAGCCCTCCCTGGGAGGCATAAATCTGGAGGACATCGCCCAGCCGAAGTGTTTCTACGTGTTGAATACCTTAAGAGAGAAGGCCCGCATCCCGGTCTGGCACGACGACCAGCAGGGAACCGCCACCGTCACCGTAGCCGGTTTCGTTAACGCCTTGAGGCTTGTCCAAAAGCAGATCGACGAGGTCAAGGTGGTGATGGTGGGGGCCGGCAGCTCCAACATAAGAGTCGCCTGGCTTTTGATCGAAGCCGGGGTTAAGCCCGGCAACATTGTCATGGCGGACAGCAAGGGGATTCTACATCGTGGTCGAACCGAGCTTCAGGAAAAGTTCAAGGAGAAGTGGGAGCTCTGCCAGCTGACCAATGAAGGTCAGCTCAAAGGTGAAGTCTCGAGCGCATTCGTCAAAGCCGATGTCTGCATAGCGCTATCGACTCCGGGACCGGACGTGGTCAAGCAGGAGTGGGTCGCCAGCATGAATAAAAACTCGGTGGTCTTTGCCTGCGCCAATCCCATTCCCGAGATCTGGCCCTGGGATGCTAAGGAGGCCGGCGCCAAAATCGTCGCCACCGGCAGGTCCGATTTCCCCAATCAGGTCAACAACTCCCTGGGCTTCCCGGGAATCTTCCGAGGTACTCTCGATGTCAGGGCCCGGACCATCACCGACGAGATGTGCATCGCCGCCGCCCACGAGTTGGCCCAGTGCGCCGTCGACAAGGGCTTACATGACGAACACCTCCTCCCCACCATGGACGAGTGGGAAGTCTTTCCTCGAGAGGCGGTGGCGGTGGCAATGAAGGCTCAACAGCAGGGAGTGGCAGGTACGCATTACTCCAGCAGGGAGCTCTTCGAGATGGCCTCCGAAAGGATCAAGGAGGCGCGCCAGCTCACCAGAAATATGATGGACACCGGCTTCATTAAAGTCCCCAGCGAATACCTGACCCTGGGAGCGTGAAAGGGGGAGGATCCAGCGCTGGCATTGGGAACTTGTTCCCCGTGCCAGCGTTTTTTCACTAATGGTGTTGTTGGTGATCGGTTAGTCGTTATCGTGAATAGTCCTCAGCCTGAGGCTGACCCGCCTCTGGCGGGAAAGTCAGAGTTAAGGGTGGGGTGGGGAGTGGTCACCCTACCTACTATTTACTATCTACTACCTACTGTCTGAGATGACGATAGCAAGAGAACTGCGAAATATCCTGGGTGATAGCAAGGTCAAGGATGACCCCGGCACCATCACCGCCTATTCCACCGACGCCAGCATCTACAAACTGATCCCCAAGGCGGTGAGTTTTGTTGAGGAGGAAGAAGATGTTCCCAAGCTGTTGGATTTCGCCCACAGAAAGAATATCCCTCTGACAATCCGTGGCGGGGGTACCGGCTTGGCGGGAGCTGCTGTCGGCTCTGGAATAGTCGCCGATTTCTCCAAATACAATCAAATCCTCGAAGTCAATCCCGGAAAAAAACGGGTCAAAGTCCAGGTCGGGCATATCTACGAGGAGCTGAACATCTACCTCAAACGGTATGGATTGATGTTTGCACCTGACCCTGCCTCCGGAGATGCCTGCCAGATAGGAGGGATGCTGGCCAACAACTCCTCCGGACCGAGAACCGTCCACTACGGCACCACCAAAGACCATGTTCTCGCAATTGAGGGTTGCCTCGCCTCCGGACAAAGGATCCTGATCAAGAAATACAAACTCGGGGAGCCGGAGACCGACAAGTTCTTTTACAACCATCCGGAGTTCAAAAAGATCGTCCAGCTCGTCGAGGAAAAGCGGGAGGAGATTCTGAGAAGGGAAGTAAAAGTAAAGAAGAACTCCTCCGGCTATGATTTGGCCGCTCTGGTTCACGGTCTGGACCAAGGCTACCTCGATTTGCCCCGATTTTTCGTCGGCTCCGAGGGTACCCTGGCGGTCTTCACCAGCGCCACTCTGAACCTGGTTGAGGTCCCCGGAGAGAAGGTCACTCTGTTGGTCTTCTTCGAGGATATGGGGGAGATAGCGCACGCTGTAAGTGAGCTTCTGCCGATAGAGCTGACCAGTATCGAGATTGTGGACTCTAGCTCCATGGATCTGATCGGTCGAGATGAGTATAACCTCCCTGTGAATTCTGAGGCTATGCTCTTGATCGACCTCGATTACGGAGACCAGAGGGAGAAAGTTGAGAGAATTAAAGAGGTCTTAGCGAAGTATCGCCTCTCTGTTCCGCTGGTGGAGGAGTCGGAAGTCTCCAAACAGGAGGCTCTGTGGAGAGCGAGAAAGGCAATCCTCCCCGCTCTGTACAGATATGATCCCCTCAAGAAACCTCTCTCCTTCATCGAAGATGCCGCCCTCCCCTCCGAGAGAGTCCCGGAGATGCTCCTCTTCTTAAAAGAGCTGATGCAAGACTACAATTTCAAATTCGGTGCTCTCGGTCACATCGGTGACGGCAACCTCCACGTTCACCCTCTGGTCAACGGCAACGACCCCGTCGATTTAGCCAAGATCGAACCGCTCACCGAGGCGTTTTACTCCAAGGTGATTGAACTTGGCGGCACCATCGCCGGAGAACACGGCGACGGTCGCACCCGGGCTCCCTTCGTCGAGCGACAGTTCGGTCCGGAGGTCTACAAGCTCTTCTGGGAGATCAAAAACCTGCTCGACCCCGAACACATCTTGAATCCCGATGTCAAGCTCTCTAACAAGAAGGCTCTGGTGAATCTGGATTACGAGAAGCTCAACTGGGACTGTTCCTCCTGTGGGAAGTGCAACAGCTACTGCCCCTCCTTTGAAGCCCATCGAGAAGACTCCTTCGGCTCCCGGGGGCGCTTCCGAGTCATATCTTACAGCAACTACGACTTCAGAGAGGCCCGCGACATTCTAGACGACTGTCTGAATTGCAAGTCCTGTCGAGTGATCTGTCCGGCGGGATGCGATCCTGCCGAGGAGACCATAAAGCGCCGGGCCGAACATCCTCCGAAAATATTATCCCCATGGTTTGGTGCCATGAAACGACCGGAACTTTTAGAGAGAATCTTCTCTCTTCAAGGGAGATCCCAAAAACTCTGGGACAACAATTTCTTCCGACCGCTGGTGGAACTTCTTTCCCCTTCCTCCTTCAGATTGAGAAGTGAGGTCAAGCTCCCCAAGTTGGCAGGAGTTAGTCTTCGTAATCGTCATCCCGAGCTGGCGGAGAAACCGCAGGCGGATCTCGCCTACTTCTATGGTTGCGCCGATGGCTCCTTCGACAACCACACCGGGGAGGCTATCATCTCCACCTTTCAGAAGCTGGGTTTCACCGTGACATTACCGAAGCAAACGTGCTGTGGCCTACCTATGGAGACTTACGGGTTTATGGAGATGAAAACGGAGGTGGCCCGCTTCAATGTCGATTCTCTGCTGAGATTTGAGCACGTTGTCACCGGCTGCGGAAGTTGCCTTTTGGCCCTCAAAGAATACGACAAGCTTTTCGAGGAAGAAGACCCCTATCACCAGAAGGCCATAGAACTGGCAGGGAGATGTTACGATTTCTCCGAGTTCATCATTAAGAAAACGAAGCTGAGTTCTTTATCGAGTATTTCCAACGGCAAAAGGGTGACCTACCACGACCCCTGCCACCTCCGGGCCGCCGGCATCATCGATGAACCTCGACAGCTCCTAAAGGCTATGTTTGCCGATAAATTCGTGGAAATGGATTATGCCGACCGCTGCTGTGGTTTTGCGGGGACATACTATTTCTTTCATCCTGAACAATCCGAGAAGATTTTCGAAAGAAAAAGAGAAGCCCTGAAAGATAGCGGTGCTGAGTTGGTGGTCTCCAGCTGCCCCACCTGCCTTTTGCAGTTCAAGAATCAGATGGGAGAGCAGATTGAAGTCCGGCATCCGGCGGAGCTGATCTCGGAGGTGGTTTGAATGAAGCTACAGCCGAAAAAAGGAATGGTTATCGTTTACACCGGCGATGGTAAGGGAAAGACCACCGCCGCTTTAGGGATGTGCGTCCGTGCTGTGGGACACGGTCTAAAACTCTGCATCGTCCAGTTCGTGAAGGGGACCTGGAAATATGGAGAGCTGGAGGGACTTAAAAAGCTTGGCCCCAACGTGGAGCTTCACGTCATGGGTAAGGGGTGCGTCGGGATCCTGGGAGACAAGCTCCCGCTAGAAGAACATCGAAAGGAGGCTCTGTCGGCACTGGAATTGGCCACCGAGAAAATCAATTCCGAAAAGTACAACATCGTCATCTTAGATGAAATCAATGTCGCCGTCAAATTGGAATTAATACCGGTCGAAAAAGTGTTAGGGCTCATCGAATCCCGACCGAAGGAGGTCACTTTGGTCCTGACCGGTAGGGACGCCGACCCCCAAATCGTCAAGGTCGCAGATTTGGTCACCGAGATGCTGGACATAAAACATCCCTACCAGCTGGGGATCCTGGCGATGAAAGGAGTAGACTACTAGTTGGTTGTTGGTGAGTTGTGAGTGGTGAGTTGTTAGTTTTCAGTCAGTGAATCGCTATCGATCAACCTTGATTTAATCGGGAAACAGAATAATAAGTGGAAAGATTGGAGATGAAGGAATACGACATAATAATCGTCGGTGGGGGTCCCGGAGGTCTTACCGCCGGGATGTACGGGGCTCGCTCCATGCTCAAGACCCTCATTATCGAGCGATATCTCCCCGGGGGACAGGTCGCCAATACCGAGCTGATCGAGGATTACCCCGGCTTTGAGTCCATCTCCGGAGCGGAGTTGGCCACCAGAATGTCCGAGCACGCCAAAAAGTTCGGCGCCGAAATAATCTCCGAAAACGTTAGCGAAATCTACTGCGAGGGAAATGACCGCATGGTGGTCACCGACGAGGAGAAATATAAAGCCCCGGTGGTCATAATCGCTACCGGCGGACAGCCCCGGAAGCTGGGAGTTCCTGGAGAAGAGGAATTTGCCGGCAGGGGCGTCTCGTATTGCGCAATCTGTGATGGCGCCTTCTTCAAAGAGCAAAAGATCGCCGTAGTCGGGGGAGGCGATGCCGCCGTGGAGGAGGCAAACTTCTTGACCAAATATGGAAGCAAGGTCTACATCATCCATCGCCGCCATGAGCTTCGAGCCCAGAAAATCATTCAAGACAGAGCCTTCAAGAGCGAAAAAATCGAGTTTGTCTGGGACAGCGTCGTCGAGAAGATAAACGGCAAACAGAAGGTGGAATCCCTCACCCTGAAGAACAAGAAGACCGGAGAGACGACCCAACTCGAAGTCGGCGCGGTGTTCATCTTCGTCGGCTTCGTCCCCAACAGCCAGCTGGTGCGGGAGGGTCTGAAGCTAAACCCCGGCGGTTACATCCTCACCAACGACAGAATGGAAACCAATATCCCTGGTATCTATGCCGTCGGAGACGTCAGAGCCCAGCTCTGTCGCCAGGTGACCAACGCCGTCGGCGACGGCACCACCGCTGCGGTCGCCGCCGATAAGTACATCGAAAGCCTCCGGGATAGCCGGCTGTCAGTGAATGCTAAATTGTGAGCGGTCCCCCTGGGACCGATAAGCTCTCGTTGGACTCTACCGGCTCCGCCTGTCCCTGTTCGCCATGACGTCTTACAGCCCCACAATTGTGGTTTCTGGGCCAACTCCAACCGGGACTCTCCCGCACCGGCAGATACAGCTTTTCTCCCATAAGACATTGCTGCTGAGAACCTGAACAGTCTCTTACGGGGCTTCTCACCATATCCCTGATTGATAATTGCGCCCCCGTTTACCTTCCCATCTACCCTGACGATATAGCAACTAGCAAGCGGCGCTTTGAAACCAGAAGGAAAGGTGCGGCAAACGGGGAAAGCCCATGGGGACAGGTGTTAAGCTCGCTTCCCCTCTGGCGGGGGAGGAGAGAACCCCTCGCGGGGGAAAACCGACCATCCTGGTAATTGACGACGAGGAGAGCGTCTGTGAAATCGTCGCCGAGATGCTCGACGACGGCGAATATGATATCATCGCCACCACCGATCCTCACCAAGGTATAAAGCTCATAGAATCCCGCCCCCTGGAGGTCATCATCACCGATTTGATGATGGGGGAGATAAGCGGGGTGGATATACTCAACGCTGCGAATCGCTCTCAGCCGGATGTAGTTCTCATTCTGATGACCGGCCAACCCACCATCGAGAATGCAGTATCTGTGGTCAAATCCGGAGCTTTCGAGTACCTGGTCAAGCCCTTTACCGCCGAACAGCTCAAGACCACCGTCGAAGGGGGCCTCTCCAAACAGAAATTGGAGAGGGAGAACATAAAGCTCCGCGAGATCGTCTCCCTCCACGAGATCTGCGAGAAGATGGGCTCCACCGTTCAGCTAGAGCCCCTTCTGGACTTCATCATCGAGACCGCCCTCAAAGAGTTCGAGGCAGATATGGGAGCGATTCTGCTCTACGACAGCAAAAACGGGCAGTTGGAATTGAAAGCCACCAAGGGATTGAGCCCCGAGTTCGTGAACGAGAATCGATGGTTCAGCAAAGATAACGCTTCCCTGTGGATAGAGAACTCCTCCAAACCCTATCTTTATGATGTCAATTTCTCCGCAGGATCGCAAACGTTTTTCGGCACTGCCCGAGGGCTTGTTAAATCTGCGATTTCACAGCCGCTGTTGGCCCGCGGGGACTTCTTCGGGGTTTTGTTTCTGATGCGCACCCACAGCCTCAAACCCTTCACCTTGGGGCAGCTGGCCTCTCTGGCAATTCTGGGCTCCAAAGCCGCCACCGCCATTCAAAGCTACAAGCTTTATGATGACTTGCAGGAGACTTACCTTGCTACCATAATAGCGCTGGCCAACTCCATCGAGGCTCGAGACAAGTACACCCGGGGTCACACTGAGAGGGTATGGAGTTTCGCAACCGCAATTGCAAGCGAGCTGGGTTGGCCATCAGAGAAGAAAGTGGAACTTCGCATGGGAGCGATTCTTCACGACATCGGCAAAATAGCGGTTCCAGACAGAATCCTCAACAAGCAGGGTCTCTTGACCACCGAGGAGTTCGAGGTCATGAAGAGACATCCGGTCCAGGGGGCCAGAATTGTCGAGGGAATCCCGTTTCTGGAACCGGCACTCCCCTATATTCTGTATCATCACGAAAGATACGACGGCAAAGGCTACCCCTACGGCCTGAAAGGAGAGGAGGTACCCATCCAGGGAAGGCTGTTAGCGGTGGCGGACACCCTGGATGCGGTCAGCTCTGATAGACCTTATCGTAAGGGGAAGAAATTCTCGGAGGCGGTGGAAGAGGTGATCCGCTGCTCTCAAACCCAATTCGATCCCAGCATCGTCGAAGCCTGCCAAGGCGCATTTAAATGAGTTCACCAGAAGCTCGCAGATGGTTTTTCACTGGGCTCTCCGCCCAGGGCTGAAACTGTCTCTCCCCGAGGTCAACTTCTGAGCACCCCTTCCTAGAGAGGACAGCAAAAACCTCTTTTCAATTCCGGTTTTTCCCCTATATTCAAAATATGAGAGTTCTCAAGATTGTTGCTGCCAAAGCAGCTCTCTTAGCGCTTGGCTTTCCCTTTTCAATTCCGGGGGGCTCTTCGCAGAAGGCCTTTGCTCTGGATGAGCGTTATCACACCTATCGGGAGGTGTTCGTGGAGCTGGACTCCCTCCACAACACCTTTCCGGAGATCACCCGCCTCGATTCTATCCGACACACCACCCAAGACCGCCTGGCCATCTGGTGCCTGAAGATCTCAGACAATCCTTTTCTGGAGGAGGACCAACCTGCAATCCTGCTTCTGGGAAACCAGCGCGGCGACGAGGTCTTGGGGGTGGAGGTCTTGATGTGGATGTTGCATGTGCCGACAAGGGCCGCGGTCAAGCTGGAGATATTTGACCTCTCTGGGAGGAAAGCTCCCAGCTTTCTGGAGCCGGTTGAGGAGATGGAATCTCACTCCATCATCTGGGAGACCTTTGGAGTCTCCTCCGGCATCTATTTCCATAAGTTGACCACCGAGGCTCATTTCCTCACCCGGAAAATGATGCTTCTGAGGTAGCCAAAATGATAAGCCTTGAGAATCGTGGCAAAGAGAACTGCCTTTGTGAATGTGACTGTTAACCACTGACATCTTCGATAGTAGAATGTCGAAATTGAAAATACCAACATACCTTGTGGTCTTCTTGCTCTTCTGGGGGCAACCCTGTTCGGCACAAAATGTCGATTATGTCTCCAGCGCCTTGTGGACTAAAGCATACGGTGTCGCCGTAGCGGGCGATTATGCCTATTGTTCCTTTGTCAACGGGCTCTTGGTCTTGGAGGTGACAGACCCCACCAATCCAGCTTTTTTAAGCCAGTGCTATTTGGGAACTGGAGAGCGAGGCATTTTTGCTCAAGGGAATTACGTCTATCTTGCCGGTGGGGAGGTTGGTCTACACATAGTAGATGTCTCCAACCCGGCGCAACCCAATTTGGTCGGTAGTCTGGACACCCCCGGGTATGCACACGATGTTTACGTCTGTGGCAGTTATGCTTACGTGGCTGACGACACCTCGGGACTCTTGATAATTGATATCGACGATCCCATTCACCCATTTATCGTGGGCGACTATAATTCCTCTGGTAAAACCTGTGGCCTTTTCGTAAGCGACAGATATGCATATCTGGCTGATGGCCATGAAGGTTTGGTGATCCTCGATATTTACGACCCCGGGCATCCATTCTGGCTTGGTGGTTACGACACCCCTGGGAGTGCCAATGCGGTCTTCGTTAGTGGAGGTTATGCCTTCATCGCCGACGGCACCTCCGGTCTGCAGATAATAGATGTGTCCGAGCCCACCCAACCCAGCTTCGCTGGCGGCTGTGATACCCCCGGCAAGGCCGGTGACCTCTTTGTATGCGGACAGTATGCTTACATCGCCGATGGATACAGTGGCGTCCAGATTGTAGAGGTTACAGATCCAACGAATCCCGAATTGATTAGCGATTATCAGACTCAGGATTTCACCTTTTCGGTGTATGCAAGTGAAGAATATGTATACCTCGCTGACGGACGAGGAGGCGTTCCCGTGCTCGATGTCACCGATCCCCTTTATCCAGTTCTGGCGGGA
>Ga0209979_1003850_pt1 | contig 12886 bp, 13 predicted proteins | sample AnhtaG_FD_183114 | JGI IMG/M metagenome (GOLD analysis project Ga0209979, IMG submission 183114) | Deep subsurface microbial communities from Anholt, Denmark to uncover new lineages of life (NeLLi) - Anholt_01485 metaG (SPAdes) (version 2) | ecosystem: Environmental > Aquatic > Marine > Oceanic...
CTCTGGGCGTTGCATGCTCCAAAGAACTCGTCCTCGGAGGCTTCCTCTGCGAAAAATTAGGAGTAATAGGCCAAGGCATATCATTACTTAGAGACGGATGCATCAACACAATTGTAGACATGAAAGGCCTAAAAGAGACAATAAACGTCAGCTTGTTTTAAGTTCACAAATCAAAAGATGATCTGCCGATAGCTTCAAGAATTTTCTTCGGAGAAAAAGGAACAAGAACAACGGATTTAAGATAACGCCCAAGCTTTGGAATCAGCCCCACAGCATCAGTTCCCAACTTGCAAAGAACAACCTGCTCAAGAACACCCAAAGACTCAATTTTGATGATGTCCCGAGAGTGCCTCGAAAATTTCACAGCCCGTTCAACATCGGAGAAAAGGGAACCTAAAATAATCAACCGATCAAACCTACAGCGAACCCATCTGCTAAACAAAGAAAACTGTGCCTCAGAGAGACCTGCCTCAACATTTTTTCTCCCCTCCTCAACACCTTGAACAATCTTGACTTCAAGCGGCACATTATCATACAAACAAAAAAGCTCAACCAGCTCTTGAAGCGGAACCTCCTTACCGTCAGCCAACTGAGCACACAACCGCTTCCCCGGAACAACAGCATCCGAAACTTTCGGAGAAGAAACTCCCAAGTCCACATAAAGCTCATTTTCGCTTTTACTGGAAAAAACGACCTTACCTTGCATAACAGAAAACTTTTTCAGCTTATCTAAAGAAACGGGCGCCAACCCGATTTCGCGGTCAAGCAAACTCAAGGCTGCGGTTTCATCTTCGCCAGAGACCTCTAGTTGTATCCATCCGCGATTTGTTGTGCCAGCGAAACTCAACTGCACTTTAAGACCGCTGACCAAACTAGAATAGAGCTTCTCAAAGGTTTCAGGGGAGCCTGAACCGTAAACCTTCTCAAGTACTGTGACTGTCGGCATTCAGATCGCCTATCAAAGGGAAAAGCTCCTCGTGGAGCCTTATAACCCGATCTATAGCAGGATGGTTCTCTCCCAATTCCCTAGAAAAATTCTCTAATGTCTTTTCTATAGGCACCACCCTCAACCCTTCAATCAACTTGTCAGCGTAGGTCACAATTTTTTCTTCCAGAGTTGTTGGAAGATAATCTTTCACTGGCCAACCAAGTTCTTTTGCTTCATCAGCAGTTATGCCTCCGCCAACATGACACTCAATAATGGACACAATAGATTCTGGCAAGTTCAGGGACTTAGCTATTTCCACGCCGACAATAACATGATTTACACCATGCGTTTTTGAGCGCCCAATATCATGAAGAAGAGCACCAACCTCAACAAGATTAACATCAACATCTAATCCCTTATTTTCGCAGGCTTCAGCAAATTTCACAGCAAGCGCAGAAACCGCTTTACAATGGGCAATAACCCTGTTGGAACACCCACTTTCAGAAAGAAGACCCAGCGCCATCTGGGACGACGGCAGTTTCTCATTCACCTAATTCCTTCCTCAGCGCCTCAACCCGTTCCACCAAGGCAGCTTTTAGTTCAGTGTTGTCAAAATGCATCAACAGTTTGTTGCAGGTGGGGCATCGAAAAACAAGTTCCATAGCATCTTCAAAGGGAACCCGCTTACATCCTTCTGTGAAGCAGTAGTAAAAATCATGGTTCTGCTCATACGTGAGCCTCGTTTCCAGTTTTTCTAGAACACGACGCTTTTGGTTCAAAATGAAGCCTGCGAGCTGATCAAGCTGGAGTCTCCAGTGGAAGATAAACCATCCAGTGGTTTTGTCACGAGACCTTCTTAAGCCTACTAGAGAATGATCGTAGAGCTTGTAGAGAATCCTGCGAACGGTGTTGAGTCTTATCTCTGTTTGTGCTGCAATCTCATCATCCGTGGTTTCACCTGTTCCTTTAAGGACACTGACAATCTGAACCGCCTCTTCGCCCCCAAAAGCTTCAGCAACCTTTTGCAAAGTTTTATCATCCACGAAAGACAACATCGAAATCTTCTACTCCACTCATCTACTATAAAGGGGAAACAAGGCTTAAATCTGTTTATGTATGGTAAAACATTTCTTCGTTGTCGTCTTGTAAGAGAAGCCGCCCAAAAAGCTGAACCACTTTGGGTAATTTGGGGTCAAACTTATGGAGGAACAAAGAAGATGATGCTATTGTTTTGCGATTTGGTCAAAATTTCTTGACTGTAAAAGGTGTGTTTTGGTCAAGATTTCTTGACAAAAATGCTTTTCAGCTATGCTACGCCAGATTGTATTGGGTACTTTAAATGGGGGAGCAAAGAACAGCTCTAATTCTATTGCTGATTCTATTTTCGTTGCTTTTTTCTGTTCCAGAAATTGGAATAGTGAAGGCAGAGCCTAAGTTGATTGTTGTTCCAGACCATTATGCTTCTGTTCAGGAGGCGGTTGATAGTGCATTTGATGGTGATGTTGTTTTGGTTAAATGTGGAACGTATAATGGAAGCGTAGTAATTAACAAGTCGATATCACTGATTGGAGAAGATAAGGAAAAAACAATAATACTTGGAGATTGGAGCCTGAACGGAACAGTGGTTTTGGTCCAGTATGATGATGTTGTTGTTAAACATTTTACATTGAAAGCCATCCAAAACTCTGGTCCCAATGGAAGAGGAGTTCATCTGCTTCATGTTAAGCACTGTCAGGTAGCAGATTGCAATTTTGCATCCGGTATCGGAGTTTGGCTTTATGGAGCTTCTGACAACACAGTAGAAAAGAATCAGATTGATGGTACACATGTTTCTATGCCTCCTACTGCTGGAATAAAACTGCAATATTCTCAGGGTAACAGAATTATCAGGAATAATGTAATGGAATACACCTATGGTATTGGGATTAGTCTTGACTTTTCGAGCAGGAATTATTTGGTTGAAAATCAGCTTTCAAACAATTATTATGGAGTATTAGTCAAAGATTCCAATAGTAACAGCATTACAGATAATGAAGTTACGGTTTCTATGAGTGTATTTGTTACGCCTACGGAGCAAGTCATGCGGGGCAGTTATGGCATTAGGCTTCAGTTTTCTTCCAACAATTCGGTAGCAGGTAATACTTTTTTGGACTGTCCTAAAGGGGTTCGCATCGTATCCTCGTCGTGCTATAATCTTGTAGAAGGCAACACCGTATCTGGCAGTCGCTATGTTGGACTTGAATTGGCTGAAGATGCAAACTATAACCAGATAATAGCTAATAACATAGTGGATAACGGTGCTGGAGCCGAGTTTGTTAATTCTTCAAACAATATTGTTTACCATAACAACTTCATAGATAACAGTGTGTTAATTACTTCATTCTCGACGGATGATATAAACTTCTTTGATAATGGCTCTGAAGGCAACTACTGGAGCAGCTATCACGGAGAAGACAACGAGGGAGACGGCATAGGAGACACACCATACATCATAAATGAAAATAACCAAGACAACTATCCCATAATGAACATAATCCCAGAGTTTCCCTCATGGATAATTCCACCATTATTTTTGATGGCTACTTTATCTGCTATATTGTTCAAAAAGAGGCTATTCCATCAACGATCATAAGAACTATAAATCTCTTACCAAAACCGCCTGTGGACTAAACTTCAACGACTTTTTTGCCTCTAACCTGAGGAACTATTTTCATTTTCGCGTTATCAGCAAAATCTTTTGAAAGCTCCTGTCCCTCAAAAAAACGGTCAAGAAAAACAGCCAAGCTGGAGCATTCCGAATGCGGCTGGTTCCCCACAGCAACATTGAAATCTGAGATTGATTCCGCGAAGAAACCAGCGGGCACTTTTTGGCTGCCCACAATAACCAACACATCTTTTCCCGCCATCCTGATTCTTTGCATGACGTCACTTGTTTGGATGTTTTCTCCGTACGCAGTAAGATGAACTGTGACCCCGTTTTTTGCTCTCCATTCCTTGACCACATGTTTCCAAGGCCTTCCCATTTCAAAGTGGAAGATACCTCCCCAGCGTTCCGTAACCTTTTCAACGGTTTCTTTGACTTTATCATCTGCTATGTCTGCCATAATGAAACCAGAAGCGCCTAACGCACGGGCAGTCAAAGCCACATGAGAGGTAAGCCTTTTATCTCTGTGCCTGTGTCCCCATCTCAAAACAACAACTTTCGGCAACATTACCTCTTTATCCTTAGCTTTTGGCTTCACGCTTAAACACTCCCCCCAGTTTTTCCACGCGCCCCTTAACTCTGTCCGCAAACCAAGGAATCGACCTGAAAACAACATTCACGACGTCACCTTCATATTCTATGTTCTGTACATGGGCACGATCGAAGAGCTGTGAAACTAAGGACATGGTTTCGTCATTTATTGTCAGAGAAAATGACGCTTGGACGAAACCTTCGAGGTACCGGGTAATCTCCTGTTTCAACGCGGTTATGTTGGTTCCATGCAACGCTGAGATATGAACTGTGTTTGGTGCATGCTCCTTCAGATATTCAGTTTTGCGCTTCACTTCGTCTCTTTCAAGCAAATCGATTTTGTTGAGTGCTGTTACCACAGGTATTCCAGTTGCTCCAATTTTTTGGATTGTATCTAGACTGCAAGAAAGCTTCCTTTCAATGTCTTCGTCTGGTTCGCTCAGATCGACAACTAGGATAATCACGTCTGAAAGGATTGTTTCCTCAAGGGTGGAGTGGAAGGCTTTAACTAATTTTAAGGGCAGGCGGTCGATGAAACCAACTGTGTCCGTTAGCAAGACCTTTCTTTTGGAAAATTGCACCGCTCGGGTTGTTGTGGAAAGAGTGGTGAAGAGAGCATCGTCAACAGGAACAGTTTCCTCTGTGAGCAAATTAAACAGTGAACTTTTACCCGCGTTTGTGTACCCAGCTAAAGATATCGAAGAAAACCCCAGCTCGGCTCTTCGGACGCGGTGCAACTGGCGTTCCTCACGTTTCTTTTTCAGTTTCCTTTTGGTAGAACTGATTTGTCGTTTCACAGTTTCGAAGTAAAGGTCCACCTCATACTTTCCTAACCCCATAAAACCGGGCTGCTCTTCCATTCTCGCCAGTTTCACCCTTTCTTTTGCTCTTGACAACTCGTATCGAAGGCTAGCTAGCTGAATCTGAAGCTCCGCCTCGTAGGTTGAAGCTCTTATGGAAAAAATTTCGAGAATAAGTTGAAAACGGTCAATAACCATTACTCCCGTAACCTTAGCCAAGTTGTAGGCTTGAACAGGCGTCAGTTCGTTATCGAAAAGAATCTTCTCGGCACCAGTTTCTTTCACCAAATCGGCTAGTTCCCTTGTTTTTCCCCGCCCAATCTGGTAGCGAGAATCTCGTTTCCTGACCTGTTCAAGGGAACCTGCAACGGTGTATCCTGCTGCCTTAGCGAGGCTCCTGAGTTCATCTAGGCTTGAAGGCTCTGAGCTAAGCCGCCGTTGAACGATTATTGCTTTCGTTACTTCTGTGCCTCCTTTTCCTTCACCTTAAACTGAATAAGGTCTCCCAAGGTTGTTCCACGGGGTTTAGATGACAAAACAGGCTGAACGTTAGGCTCTGAAGGAGGCACACGAAGCTTTATCTTCAGTGCGTGTTCCAGTTTTTCTGCAAGCACAAGATCGGGAACCATTTTGCCGCTTTCGATCTTACGTAGAACCGAAACTTTCTCCCTTATCTTTCTACCCAAATCCTCATGGCTCAGTCCCAACCCTTCTCTAGCCTGTCTCACTCGCTGACCAAAGTCGCCCACAAGCTCCAAGGTTTCAGTCACCGTCGGACGCTGCTTTCTTTTAGAGAAAGAAATTGTTGGCTGACGTTTTATGCTCTTTTTTGCACGGCGTTGAGGCTTAGGTTCCCAGTAACCAGAACCTAGTTTAGCGCATTCAGAGCAGACAGTCATCTTGGCTCCTTCAATTATCGCCCTGATAGGTGCACCAAATATTTGACGACCACAGACTTCGCATTGCAAGAGAAGCTATCACCTAAACTATTTTATCACAAGCCGATTCTTTATACTTGTCGATTTTATATAACTTCGTCAAAGACCAAGAGAACATCCGAAAATTCCTGAAAATTGCCTGTCCAAATGTTGGGGGCTCCAAAGTGGGTTCTTTCTTTGGTTCAACAGGCACAAATTTTTTAGGGAGACTAAGGTAATATAGATTGTGGAGATGGTTTTATGCCTATGGCTTTCGTGTTGATAAACACTGAGATAGGATCTGAAAACGAAGTTTTAGATGAGTTGAAGAAGATCGATGCAGTGAAGGAAGCTTACATGGTTTACGGCGTTTACGACGTTGTAGCTAAGGTCGGTGCAGATACTATGGATAAACTTAAAGAGATTGTTACATGGAATGTGAGAAGACTGGACAAGGTTCGGTCAACCCTCACCATGATAGTAATCGAGGGACAAAAGTAGCCTCCACCTCCCCCATTTTCTATCCACATTTCAATCCGAAAGAAACAACATTTATGTGAATATTCTTATCCGCCCAACAACCTAATTACAGCCAACGAGCGGAAGCTAATGGTTAAGCTGCACATAGGATTCGACGACACCGATTCCCCCAAAGGAGGCTGCACCACCCACATAGCCGCCCTCCTCGTCGAAAAATTGAGCCTCATGGGCGTCTCCTTCACGGATTACCCCAACCTAATCAGGCTTAACCCCAATGTCCCATGGAAAACCCGAGGCAACGGAGCTCTCTGCTTGAGAATCAACTGCCCCGAAGACACCGTAGACAGAATCAAGGAGACAGCCTTAGACGCAATCGAGACAAACGCTAAGCTAAGTTACGGCGGAACCGACCCCGGGGTTGTCTTCCTTTTCGAGGACATTCCCCAAGAAATCAAGGACTTCGCAAAAAAAGCCGAGCAGTGCATAGTAAAAATGGAGGAAGCATTAAGGCTTGTTAAGCGGTTTGATGCTGAGGCTGTGGGATTCAAGAAGGGAAGAGGAATTATCGGAGGCTTAGCCGCCATCGGAGAGGACTTGACCGGAGACCACACTTTTGAGCTTATATCTTACAGAATGCCAGAAAATTGCGGTGAACCTCGCAGGGTACAAGCTTCTTCCGTGAAAATGATGGATACAAATTCGTCGCTCACCTTCAGCAACATAGACCCTGAAACGGGTAGAATCCTCATTACGCCCAGAGGACCCGACCCCATCCTTTACGGAATCAGAGGCGAGAATCCAGAGGCTGTTAAACAAGCCCACGAAATGGTTATCCGAAAAGAACCGATTGAAAGGTGGATAATTTTCCGCACAAACCAAGGAACTGACGCTCACCTGCGAAACGTCAGCGCCGTTAAAGAAATACAGCCCTACAATCCGGTGGTTGCTCAGGGAGTGGTATCCAAGGAACCACGAGTAATCCAAGGCGGTCATGTAATCTTTTCAATTAAGGACGAGACAGGAGAAGTAGATTGTGCCGCCTATGAGCCTACAGGAAATCTCTGCAAAACATCAAGAAAACTGATGGCTGGAGACGTTGTGAAAGTCTTCGGAGGTGTTCGCCCCTCTTCTTCAGAACATCAGTTGACCATCAATCTTGAAAAATTGAGGGTTCTGGAATTGGCTCCTAAAGCATCGTTTGTTAATCCAAGCTGCCCTGAATGCGGGAGGAGAATGAAGTCTATGGGAACAAATAAGGGGTTCAGGTGCGACAAATGTGGCTTTCGTTCTTCGCAACTGAAAAAGCTGGAAGTCAATGAAGAACGTGAACTAGAGAGGGGACTTTACATTACATCGCCAAGGTCTCAGAGGCATCTAACAAAGCCCCATTGCCGATACGGAAGAGAAAAAAACGGTGCACCCCAAGAAATGGTCAAAAACTGGCATTACCCATGAAAACCGGAATAACCTCTTGCACATCAGCATTCACAGGACTAAGGGTTAGAGGTTTCCAGATGCTTAACTGTCTTTTTGACAGTAAACTTAAATGCGTCTGCAGAAAAGTTACGGAATGAAAAAAAGTGAAAACCATGAAATTTTCGTTCATAAACCCGGGTCCAAATCCTGAACTGCCAATCGAAGATGTTAAGAAGATGGTGGGAGCAGCCCCTCCCCTCGGCATGCTTTACATAGCAACCTACCTCAGAGAAAATGGAATAGATGTTTCTATTATTGACGAGGCGGCACAGGGCTATTCCTTGAAAGGCACAGTTGACTGGGTGAAAAAAGAGGACCCGGACATTCTAGGTTTTTCCACATGCAGCAGTTCAGGACGCAAAGCAGCGCTTATCGCGGAAAGAGTGAAACAGGAGAACCCGGACATCGTTACCGTTTTCGGCAATTTTTATGCTACATTCAATGCTGAACGGGTTCTGAGAAAATATCCTTTTGTGGATGTTATTGTTCGGGGAGAAGGAGAATACACCAGCCTTGAACTGGCAAAGTGCCTAGAAAAAAAGAGAGACTTAAAGAAAGTGTTGGGGATCAACTTTAGAAAGAATGATCAGATAATTTCAACCCCTGATAGACCATTAATCAAGGACATTGACTCCCTACCTTTTCCAGACAGGGAAGTGCTGGACGTAGAATATCACAATACCACCGCTGGAATAGTTGTTGCACCAAAAAAGTTCAGCAGCTTCGTCTCCTCCAGAGGCTGTGTTTTTAAATGCCGTTTCTGTGGATGCCAAAGATTAGCACGAAACCTCTGGCGATCTAGGTCTGTGGAGAACATACTTGAGGAACTGCATCTTCTGTCCAGTCAAGGTTACAAACAGTTTCTTTTTGTAGATGACAACTTCACCTTGAACCCCAAAAGAGTGATCAAACTATGCCAGAGATTAAAGAAAGAGAGAGTGGACGTGGAATTTTTTGCCGAAGGCAGAGTTGACAACTGCCCCCAAGACATGCTGCAAGAGATGGAAAGGGCTAACTGTAAAATGATGTATTTTGGAATCGAAAACGCCACTCAGAAGGTTTTGGATTATTACGATAAAAGGACAACTCCAAAACAGGCAGAAGACGCAGTTAAAAAAGCTAGGAAAGCAGGCATAGACGTAATAGTGGCATCGTTTATTTTGGGGGCTCCCAACGAAACAAGAAAAGAAATTCAGAACACACTAAATTTTGCGCAGAAGATTCAGTTGGACATTCCCCAATTCAACATTCTAGCCACTTTCCCAGGAACCGATATTTGGGAGGAACTCAAAATGCAGGGCGTTTTGGATGAAGAAAAACACTGGGAGACTGGAGTTTTGGTGCCTGAAGTCTCGCCCGACGCTGTGCCCTGCGAAGAGATTGAACAGATGATCCATGATAGTTATCAACGATTTTTCATTCGTCCAGATTATGTCGTGAAGCAATTGCTTAGAATCGGCGCAAGTTCCTATCGATTCAATGTTTTACTTAGCAACCTGAAGAGAGCTGACACTGTCGCCGAGAGCGTGAAGCTGGTCACCTAAAATCTAATTAAAAACGCCAGATAATTTAGAGTCCCCTCACCTCTTTTTGTCAGCCTGTTCTTCCGAAAAAAGCTTGTTTTCAACAATACGCTGTTATTAGACTCCAAATATGATCGTGTCCTCTGTCGATTCTCCGGTATGTCGTGCCACTTTTAACCGACGAAAAATGGCAGAAAGCAGGCAGGGCCTATTCTGTGGTGCGGGGGACGGGATTCGAACCCGTGGAGGCCTGCGCCAGAGGATCTTAAGTCCTCCCCCTTTTCCTAGGGGATCTGTTTGACCCGCTACTTAGACCTGGCTCGGGTACCCCCGCCACCAAATATTCACAACGCACCTTCGACATAAATGTTACCTGACCAATAGATAATGGCATAACCGCCAGCAACTGATGACCTTTTATTGAGCACGTTCGCCTTGTTTTCCAGAGCCGTAATGGGGTTCAATGGTTGTCGGGGAAGCTTTTTTCGGGCGTTAGGGTTATAACAGTCAACATGTAAGAAATGTTTTGGCGGGAAAAAGCTGGGCGGGTATAGAAGGTTCCTTCAACTTTCTACCGAAGCCTAGCCAGGATAGGGCACGAACGGCAGAACCATAGCCGGTGTAAGCCTCCTAACAGGGAAAAGGGAGAGAGCTCGGGGTCACGGGTTCAAATCCCGTCCCGCCCGCCATCAATAGATGCAACAAAATTGGGTTTTTCAGCGTTTACAGTTACTCCAGTGACTTCAATAAGAATTAGATTGAGTTTTGCTTTCAAATCTTTGACGATGGAGAAAGAGAACGATGTTTATGATAGGGCGAGTGAACATCAATTCTATGGGAAATGGGTATTTGAAAACTTGTTGCATGTAAGAGGGGTTATCTCATTTTAGCGTGTAGCCAGCCTCTTCCACCCTTCTTTTGTTGTTGACCCTTTTTGCGAGTTGGTTTAGGCGGAGAAAATCTTCTAGTTGGTTTTTTCTGTTTACGTATGTTATTTCTGATGAATTTGCCCCATCCGCCTATTGTTGAATTTGGAGGAACTGCTTTTTCTGCGTCAAACTCCAGGTACTCTTTCACTATATCGAAGAATTCTAGAGGCTTGTAGTCTCTTGTTGCCATAATCACTGTTCCTCGCTCGACAAACAGCTTCGAATAGTCTTGTTTAGCTATCCCCTCTGCTCTCACCTTGTCATCTAACCGATTTCGCCACAAATGTTTCCAATCGGTCCTTAACTCGTCAACGAATTCTTTTACGTCATTAATTTCCATTGCTTGGTTCCTCCATGCACCTGCGGAGCCAGATTCTTGGGTTTTCTTGAGGTGCTTGGATTTCTTTACTGGATTTTGTTATTCAGTAATATAAACACATAAGAAAGGAAATTCTCTACCTGTTTTCTGTACTTATCTTCTATAATTAAAATCTAGAAAATATGTATCATTGTTCTATAAGATTTTGGGGAATAATATGAAAGGCAGATTCATAACACATTTATGCACTGTGACAACAACCTCACCTCTCTAGAGGGTAATAAATGTCAGCTATCGACGAGATTCTGTGCTTGCTCAAAGACGGTGAGTGGCATGACTTGAAAGAAATCACAGAAAAAGTTGCACTGCCTAAATTTAAGGCAGAAATGGCTGTCAGCTTCTTAGGGGAATACGACTTCATTCAGCTAAACGAAAACATCGGAAGAGTTAAACTTCAACCCTCAATACTTAAATTCATTGAGGAAATCCAACGCCTTGAAAAGAGGGATTAAGTCATTAGGCTTTTAAGGGCGCGGTATGCGTCAAGAAATTTGAGCCCCTTCGATGTAGTTTTAAAATAGTTCAGCTTTGCACCCTCTTTCTTCGAGTGGAACGCCAAGAATCCCATGTCACGAAGGATTCGTAGGTAAACCTGTAATTGGCTGTGACTTAGATTACATCTATACATTATACGGGTCTTCTTTGTGCCCTCATTAGCCTCACTCAAAATGTTAGCCATAATATCTATGTCACTTCTTTTTCGAACCCAAGGGTACGAATTTGATTTCGCTCGAATTTGACTCGCCATCAAAAAAACTCCAAAAATAGGTTTATCCAAGGATAATATTAGTTTAAGCTATGCCTCCATATTTAAAATTTTTGCAGATAATCCGCAGTAACACTTCAAACATGTATTAAACCAAAACTTCAGAGTCATTGAAGAGTGGAAAAAGGAGGAGACTCCTGCCCAGACGGGAACAGAGTTAGCCTCCAACGATTCAAGTTTTTGCGCACATGCACAATGGCTACTCAAGGTTCTGGAAGTCTCTTCCGCCACAGACGGTGGTGCCAGAAAAACATGAACCACAAAAAATAACTTCGAAAAACATTTACAAAAGATTTGGTGAACACGTTAGCGGGACAATTATGGAAAGGTTACCACCTGAAGCATGAAACTTAAATTTCCTTTAAGCATCCATTTTTACCTCTAGATGTGTAATATACGAGTGGAGCAGTCGCCAATGATATTCGATGCGTTGAAACTTTTTGCCAAACTGTTTCTCATCATTACAGTGCTCATCACGGTTTTCTTATACCTCCTCGCCATCGTCTTGGGACCAACATTGTTCTATTTCACGCCTGAAGGATTGAGCACCAGCATGCATCACTTGCCAGCTCTGCCAGTCTGGTTCTTCAATATAACAACATTTATTCCCATAGGGCTTGACTTAGGCGTAATCTTCTTTGGGCTTTGGAGCATATTCACTTTAAGCTTCGTTGCGGCTTGGAAACTCAGAGAAAACTTCCACAAAGTAATCAGAGAAAGCATTACACGACCAATGGAAAAACTTTTCAGCAACTGCCTCTTCACCATGCCCATCATAAACAGCATGACATTAATCGCTGTCGTAGCAATCCAAAGCCTTCAAGAAGTAGGCGGGATCCCAACAGGGACGCCCTCTCTGCCGGGCGAACCTTTCTTAGATTTTTTCGATCTGTCATATTCTGCCGTGGTTGAAGAAGTGGGTTTCCGCCTGATTCCAATCGGAGCTTTCCTCATCATCTACTTATTCGTGACTAAGAAGAAAGTAGCGACGTTTTCTTTGAGGCAAAAAATGAAACTTTTCTTTACGGCAATTTTGTTTCCAGATAGAGCCAAGAGAATGCTTGGCGCGAAAACGGTGGATGAATATGGAGTCAGGAGCGGAATCAGTTTAGGCGAGTGGGGCATGGTTATCTTTACTTCAATAATTTTCGGTTGTGCTCACTTTAACCCAGGGGTCAGTTGGGAGATCGGAAAGGTCAGCTCTGCTGCAGTTGCAGGTCTAGTTTTAGGCTTAAGTTATCTAGTGTATGGCGCCCAAGCAGCCATAATCATGCATTGGTTCTTTAACGCTTACACTGACACTTACATTCTCCTTTCAGAAATCTACCCGATTGTATTGCCCTTTGTTAACACAATACTGGTAATCACATTCATTCTAGGAACCCTCGGATGGCTAGCGGCAGCAACCTTAGGCTCCCTTAAGCTAGTTAGAGCCATTGAAAAAAGAGGCGAA
>Ga0209979_1003851_pt1 | contig 12883 bp, 13 predicted proteins | sample AnhtaG_FD_183114 | JGI IMG/M metagenome (GOLD analysis project Ga0209979, IMG submission 183114) | Deep subsurface microbial communities from Anholt, Denmark to uncover new lineages of life (NeLLi) - Anholt_01485 metaG (SPAdes) (version 2) | ecosystem: Environmental > Aquatic > Marine > Oceanic...
TTTTATGGCATTGGTCCGATAACTACCAATATCTTCCTTAGAGAATTGAGGCCTTTTTGGGAAAAGGCCAATCCGGAACCATTGCCAATTGTAAAGAAGATTGCCCAAAAATATGAGATAAACTTAGACAAGTACAATAGAAGAAGTTTAACATTTGTTAGAATTGAGGCAGGAATAATAAGATCGAGAAAGGAAATAAAAAATTTTAAATGAGTGTGGTTTTAATCCGATCGATGTTTATGGGGATTTAACTGGTGAGCCATACGACCATACGGCAAAAAGGTTGATTCTTGTAGCCCACAAAGGAAAGGACAAAACATAATTATCTTGAATAAGTTAATGGTGCTTTAAAGTTGTCTCTTTAAGAAGACAACTTTTGGGTGATAGTTGACTTTCTATTAGGACAACTATGGACTTTCCTAAATTCGCCCAGAAAGCGCCTTTTCCCTCCCCCTTGTAGCAGTAGGACTCCATATCCACAAATCTCCTCCCCCTTGAGGGGGGAGGATTAAGGTGGGGGTGAGTAATTTATTGTATTAATCTTGCACTTGCAGCCTGCACCTATGCGCTAAACGCTGTACGCTATACGCTGGTATGCGACGCGGCAATCTCTATCTGACAACCAATATAAAAAGGGGACAGTCTTCTTTTTGTCTTCCCGCATTTATTGCTAAATAAAAAGTAAAGCCTGAACTTCCCGAAGCTTTAAATCTTAAACTTGGAAATATTTTGTATCGTTTAAACTTTTTAGGCTGTTTCAGCAAACGCTGAAAAAGAACTTTTCAGTGAAAATTAAAAGTAGCTCTTGACTTATATTTCATTATATTATATAATTTCAGCAAACGCTGAAAGAGTAATATTAGGTGAAATAATGGTTACGGAAAAAGAAATTATTGATAGTATTAAAAAAAATATACGAAATCTGTTTGAATCTACTGATTTTATCAAAGTAAATAGTATAAAATCAGAAGTTAACAATCTATTCCCTGACCAGCAGGTTCAACCTGATTTAGTTGTAGAAGTAAAGACTAAAGATAAAAAGAAATATTTTATCGTTTTTGAAGTTAAATCGGCAGGACAACCACGTTATACAAGAATGGCGGTAAATCAACTAAAATATATTGTTAGTAATAGAAAAAACTATTATGGTGTATTTGCTGCGACCTTTATCTCTGAAGAGTCTAAACAGATTTGTAGTGAAAATGGTATTGGTTTTATAGACCTTGCTGGAAACTGTCTCTTTAAATTTGATAATGTCTATATAAGCATTGAGGGACGTCCTAATCTCTACCCTAATACTAGGCCATTAAAATCAATTTTCTCTACCAAATCCACCCGTGCCTTGAGAGTTTTCCTATGTAATCCAAAAAAGGAATGGTTTGTAAAGGACATTGCAAAAGAGGCAAATATAAGTCTCGGACAGACATCTAATATTAAGCAACGACTCCTGGAATTCGAATTTATTGCAGAAACAGGTAGTGGAAAGAATTCAAAAATCAGGCTAAAGAATGCAGAACTACTATTAGGGAAATGGTCTAATAATTACAGCTACCAAAAGAACAAGATAAGAAATTTTTACTCAATGGATGATGTAGAGGTTTTAGAAAGAAAATTAATCGATTATTTCAAAGAAAACCAAATATCATATGCATTTACCCTCACATCTGGGGCATCGAGGGTGGCTCCCTTTTTAAGATATAAAAGAATATTTACCTATGTAAACAACAATATTGATCGTATAGCGAAGGATCTAAATTTTAAAGAAGTATCCACAGGCCCGAATATTTCCTTCCTCGAACCTTACGACGAAGGAGTATTCTATTATTTGCAGGAAGTTAATGGTGTAAAAGTTGTTTCCGATATCCAGCTATATTTAGACCTCCAAAGTTATATGAAACGCGGAGAAGAAGCAGCAAAGTTTCTTCTTGAACAAAGGTTAAGAAAACAATGGTAATAAGATACGATTATGGCAAAAAAGAAGTTGATGCCTGTTTGTCAGTACTTGTAGAACTTATGACTATTCTGGGAGAGTTTCGGGATAACATAGTATTGGTAGGCGGTTGGATTCCATACTTTCTCACGGAAGAAAACCGACATGAACATGTAGGTAGTCTTGATATTGATATTGCATTGGATTTTCAAAAAATATCCGGTGATACATATAAAACAATTCTGCAAATATTAAAAAGTAGAGGTTACGAAGAAGGGAAACAACCTTTCATTTTTTATCGAACAATTCCAACTGAAAATGGTGGAATTATAACCGTAGAGGTAGATTTACTTACTGGTGAATATGGTGGAACTGGCAAATCTCATCGTACTCAGTCAATTCAAGATGTCAGAGCAAGGAAAGCAAGAGGTTGCGATTTAGTTTTTAAACAAAATTGCCTTTTAAAAATTTCTGCAAATATGCCAGATGGTGCGTTAAATGAGGTAACTATTAAAATTGCTACTGTTATTCCTTTTTTAGTAATGAAAGGGATGTGCATGTGGGATCGATATAAGGAAAAAGATGCTTATGACATTTACTTTACAACTTTACATTATCCAGGTGGCATTAACGAATTGGTTAAAATTTTTCAACCTTTTAAATCCAATAAACTTGTGCGTGAAGGTCTTGGTAAAATTAAAGCGAAATTTAAAGATATAGATGCTCCCGGACCTGTTTGGTTAATAAATTTTGAGGATATTAATGATGAGGAAGAAAAGGAAAGAGTTAAAAGAGACGCTTATGAAAGAATTAATGCTTTTTTAGACACCCTTGGGATAGAGAAGTTCAAAGAAGGATAATAGGGAATATTGGAAAAAACATTGGGGTCTTTTTCTATCGATTATCTATTTTTTAATTAGGTGATAAATTATGAATAAAAACGAATTACAACTAATACTTGAAGAAGGTGAAGGTTATAGAATTGAATTTGATAAATTCTTTATAGTAACTTTCCGGAGGCTAAAAACTGTGGAGAAAACTGTGTAGAAGACTGTGGAGAAAATACTTGACACAATTAGGAGCAGCCCAAAAAAACAGTAAATGTCGGCATAAATATCGATGTAAATTGTAGCAGTGCGGCATGCCGTAGCCCATTTTTAATTTTGATAAACTGACTAAGTGTTTAAAGCTAAGATGATACTATAAATGAGCCTATAAATAAGGGAGTAAATGAGGGAATAAATGAGGTAGTAAAAGTTCGATTAAGAAAAGAAATAGCGTATTTAAAGGAGCACCCAAAACAGGCAGATACATACTAACTGACAAAGGAAAAAATATTGTGGAGGAGACAAAAAAATAATACAGGCGGATACCTTTATGCAATCACAAGTCTATCCCTGGAGGAGATACTGGGCAAGATTATTTGATATTACCTTTATCATGCCCATCTATATATTTATAATTTCCCTATTCTCCCCGGGACTCAATTACACAATAATCCGAATGGAAAGTTTTATCGGTGGCGCATTACTATTACTATTTTACCTGATATTCTTCGAGCCCATGATGCTCTCCTCTTTCGGCACTACTCCCGGGAAGGTTTTACTGGGAATAAAGATACGCGCTCTATCCGGGGAAAAGATTTCTTATACCACGGGAATGAAAAGAGGATTCCTTATCTGGATATATGGCATGGGGATAGGAATTCCCTTTATTGCACTTTTCACCATGACAGTTGCTTACAACAAATTAAAGAGAAATGGAATAACCAGCTGGGATGAGAAATGCGGAATCAGCGTAATACACGACCAACTAAGTATTTTCAGGGTCATTTTGTTTATAACCATATTTATTTTCTTTTTATTTATATGGGTTGGATTTATGAGTAATTTTTAGAATATAAATGCTTAGCTATCTTCTCCGCTTAGAGACTTCGCTCATAAAGGCATGTGTCAGGAGTCCCAGAAAAATATTGTGGGAATGAGAAAAGAGATAAATAGAGGATTTTAAACCTTTTGTCGTATTATTTCAAATAGTTGTAAAAAAAATTTAAAAAAATTATATTTTTTCAATAATTGTTGCCATACTGTATTCACAGCACTGTGATATAATTACAAAAATATTTTTCATAAGACAAACCTCTCGCCTGTTTAATAAGCATATAAGCCAGGGTTTAAATTTTGAAAAGTAGGGGTCGGATTCATCCGACCCGCCCGGTCATTGAGAACGAACGAAGCGAGCGCGGTAATCTCATTACCTGCTCGGTCTCAACTATCTTACTCACGAGTATCTATTTCTTTAATCGGAGGTAAAAAGATGAACAAGATTGAAAGATTGATGAATACCATTATCATCTTAAAGACCCATCCCGGCCTCCAGGTAGAGAGTTTAGCTCGGATACTTAATATCTCCTGCCGTACCATCTATCGCGACTTCAAAACCTTAGGCCTTGCCGGCTTACCAGTACACTCCTCCACCGGACCTCATGGCGGCTATTATATCGATGAACACTACTTCCTCCCTCCCTTAAGATTTACCGGTGAAGAGGCAGCTTCCTTATTCTTAGCCGGAAACTTTCTCCTCCATCAGAAAGGATTCCCCTACCAGAAAGCTATGCACCTGGCTCTGCTCAAGATTGAAAACCTCCTGGAGAAGGATAATAAAAAATATATCCGTGAAGTAAAAGACTCTATCTCTTTTAATATCCAAAAGTTAAAAGACTATGAAGATTACAGCGTATAAATGGGGTCTTTATTATTGACAATTAAAATTAAATAAAATTATAGGGACAGACACCTATTTAAAAAAAGGATTAAAGTGTGACAAAGAACCGTCCCCTGTCACAATATAAAGAGATATCATTTTGAATTTTTCATTTTTCGAAGAAACAATTTGAAGCAGGTATTAGCGAGATAAAGATTAAAGGTTGTAAAATTCGTATTTATAATCCAGAAAAAACTATATGTGATTGTTTTCGATATCGAAACAAACTGGGTCTTGATATTGCCAAGGAAGGACTTTCTGAATATCTCAAGCGCAAGGATCGCAATCTGGAGAGACTGCTTGAATATGCTGAAATTTGTCGAATTAAGCCACTGCTACGAACCTGGCTTAATGCTATGATTTAGGAGGAACCAATGACTTCAACTAGAAGAGACAAACAATTATCAAGAAAAAGTAGACTGCAAGCTGCAAAACATTGGATACCAAAATATAATGGGAAGAATCTTGTAAGAAGGTATAGGAAATGTTTTAGAGTAGATTTATTATGTGCAGTTAAGGAATTAGAAATGTTAGGTTATAAAATTGATTTAGAATATAAGAAAAATTTAAGGCAGAGCGAGGAAGCTAAACGAAAGGAAAAAGAAAAGCAAAAGAAGATAAAAGATAAAGAAAGGCTTGAAATGGATTATTCAGATTCAGATGAAACGTTTTGTTTTATTGCGGGATATACTTTAGGAGGAGTACCCTTTGGGGTTACTTGGGAAGAAATTGGAAAACAGAGAGGATAATGGGGTCAAATCTTTAGGGGAGGATAATGGGGTCAAATCTTTATTCTTGACAGTCGACCCCTTTTAAGCTATCCTTTATTTATGGCCAGAGCATTAAGAATTAAATATAAAAATGCCTTATATCATATTATCTCTCGAGGGAATGAAAGAAGAAATATATTTGCAGACGACCCTGATCGGGATTTTTTCCTTAAAACTTTAAAAGAATCCTTAAATACCTATCATGTTATTCTCTACAGTTATGTACTCATGCCCAATCATTTCCACCTTCTCTTAGAAACTCCTCTGGCCAATCTCAGCGAATTTATGAGGCAATTTAATATTACCTATACCTCTTATTATAATCGAAAATATAACCGGGTCGGACATCTCTATCAAGGCAGATATAAAAGCATACTCGTTCAGAAAGATAATTATTTACATATCCTCTCCCGTTATATTCATCTTAATCCGCTAAGAGTACTAAAGATGGAGAATGTTCCCATATCAGAAAAAGAGAAATATTTAATACAATTCAAATGGAGTAGTCTGAAAGGTTATATAAATACAAACAATACACAATCCTTTGTGGATTACCAAACCGTCCTTTTAGAATATGGAGGAGATAATCCAAAAGGACGTAATAACTACTGGCAGGCTCTACAAAGTGATCTATCTTCAAAGCTGGAAATAAAAAAGCAAATCATCGGGAATTCTATTTTGGGAAATGAACAATTTATCCAAGAGATCAAAGAGAAATATTTAATGAAAAGGGAAAAAGAGATTCCTTCTGTAGGAAAGATTCATAGCTATTGTACAAAAGATAAAGTCATTGAAATCGCCTGTAGAGAGATAGGTAAAGCATGGGAACAACTAAAAAGTACACCAGATAGCCATCGCCAGATATTAATGGAAATGTTATATCGTTATGCCGGTTTAAAGAATCGAGAAATTGGAGAACTTATGGCTTTGGATTATAGTACGGTTAGTGTGGGAAGAAGAAGATTAAGAGAAAAACTATTTAATAAAAGTAATTTAAGGGATTTAGTTAGAAGGATTGAAGAAGGCTGTCAAGAATAAAGATTTGACCCCAATATTTTTATTCTGTCCTACATAAAATATTAGGAAATATAGACAGGAGGTAGGGAATGAAGAATTCACGTACACTTATTACTTCTTTGATCTTGATTATTATCTTTTTAACTTCGGTCAGTACTGTCAGCTTTAGTCAGGAGAAATTAATAGAAGAATTATACTTTCAGGGTGTTAATTTATTAGAAAATAAAGAGCAATTCGAAGAAGCACTTACTTGTTTCCAACAGATTATCGAATTAGACCCTGGTCATGCAGAAGCTCATTTCCAAATTGGAAGAATATTTAGAAATACTCGTCAATTCGAAAAAGCAATAACCCACTATAAAAATGCCATTAATTTGAAACCTGATTATAGTTCAGCTTATTACGGATTGGGGCTTTCCTATCTAGAGCTTCAAAAAAATAAGGAAGCATTGGAAGCCTTTAAACAGGCCATTCGCAGTAAGCCGGATTTTGCCAGTGCCCACTATGGCCTGGGATTGGCATATAATGAATTAGAAAGATATAATGAGTCTATTGCAGCATTCCAACAAGCCTTACTACTTGACCCCGATGATGCTCAAACTTATTATGGTTTAGGAATTACCTATGAGCAAATTGGTGAATATCAAAAATCAATTGATGCTTTGAAAAAAGCTGTACATTTCCAACCGGATTATGGTAAGGCATTTTATCATTTAGGAATGAATTACCAAAAGCTTGAAAAATATCCTGAAGCTGTTGAAAACCTGGAAAAGGCTGCAAGTTTCCTACCCGATTCTGCTGATGAAATTTACTACACCATGGGCATGATTTTCCAAAAAATGGAAAATTGTGAAGACTCTGCTATCGAAAGCTTTAAAAAAGCAACTCAAAAGAATCCCCAATATACCGATGCTTTTTTCTATTTAGGATGGCTCTATAATAAAAAAGAGGATTATGAGAAAACCGTAGAGGCTTACCAGGAAGTTATTCGCATTAATCCTGATTACACTTATATTTATTATAACTTAGGCTGGGCTTATGGAGAACTGGAAAAATATCAGGAAGCCGTTGATGCTTTTAAGGAGGCCGTTAAACAAAATCCGAAAGATGCAGATTTTCATTATGGCCTGGGATGGGCGTACAGCCAATTAAAGAATTATGAAAAAGCTATTGAATCCTTTAAACAGGTTATACGTATTCAGCCGGATTATACTTTTGCCCACTATGTCCACTATAGCTTGGGAATGATTTATCTGGTTCAGGGGGATAAAAATGCTGCCCTGGACGAATATAAAATTCTCAAAGATTTAGATCAGGAGATTGCAGATCGATTATTTGATATGATTTATAAATAATCAAGGAAACGCTCCCCTTAATATTTTATAAAAAAGTAGTCCCCTTTTTATAATAAATATCTTAAGAAGAGATAGACTGAAGATAGAACAATAGATATTAACATAATCGGAAGGCCGATTCTAAAAAAATCCTTGAAGGTTATTATTTTGCCCTGTCTTTTTAATATATTTACTCCTACTAAATTAGCAGCTGCCGCTATAAAAGTTCCATTTCCTCCCAGACAGGCACCCAAGGATAATGCCCACCAGACAGGGTTGAGGTTAAAGGAAGTTGCTGCCCCGATATTGTGAATTACCGGAACCATAGAGATGGTGTAAGAGATATTATTAATAAAAGAACAGGTGATTCCCGAAACCCACAAAACTGCCATAGTGGTTAGGGTAAGATTTCCTTTAGTTAGAGTAATGATTTTGTTGCTCAGCCATTGAATAATTCCCACTTTTTCAACTCCTGCTATCACAACGAAGAGTCCGATGAAAAAGAAGAGAGTAGACCACTCTACTTCTAAGAAAGTTTCCGCCGGGTCTATGTTGCTGACTAAAAGCAAGAGAGTTGCTCCTGCTAAAGCCACTGTAGCTGCTTCTAAACCTAAATTATGGTGGAAGACAAAGACTGATATGGTTAACAAAAAGACCATTAAAGATTTTTTTAATAATATGGGGTCTTCAATTGCTTTCTTTTCATCGAATTTTTCTACTTTCTCCCAGGCTTCCTTAACATTTTGCGACATTTCTTTTTTATAAAATAGTCTGACAAAGAGCGGCAAGAGAATTAATAGAATCAGGGCGAAAGGAGCGAGATTTATAATAAAATCCATAAAAGACAGATGGGCTGCACTTCCGATTATTATATTAGGAGGGTCACCGATAAGGGTTGCTGTTCCTCCTATGTTAGAGGCGAATATTTCAGATAGTACCAGAGGTATGGGAGATATTTCCAAGTTTTCACAGATAGCCAAAGTTATTGGGACAATTAATATTATAGTAGTGACATTATCCAGAATCGAGGATAGGATTCCGGTAATAATACTCAGAAAAAATAAGAGGTAAAAGATGTTTCCCCGAGCAAGTTTGGATATTTTGATGGCTAAATATTGAAATAATCCAGTCTTTTTAATTATAGAGACCAAGACCATCATTCCAGTCAATAGACCGATAGTGTTAAAATCTATAGCTAAAAAAGCTTCATTTTGATTTAATATTCCGAGCAATATAAAAAGGAGGGCTCCACTTAAAGCAATTACCGTGCGGTTAATCTTTTCCAGACTAACAAATGTAAGAGTAGTTATAAATATTATTAAGGCCATAAGTGTTTGATTCATCAATTATTCCTTTCTTTTAGTATCATGAGACAAAAGTTAAATCTATTTATCTTCCATTGCATTTTTACATAAAGATGAAGGAGTTAATATGCCTACCAATTTTCCTTCTCTTGCCACAGGCAAAACTCTTAGACGTTTTCTAAATAGCAAATTTGCTGCTTCGGTTCGGCTGGTATCTTCTTCAACCGTAAAAACTTCTCTGGTCATAAAATCTCTTACCGGTAGGTGGGCAATCTTTTTAGCTTGCTGGGAAAATTGGTCGAAATCAGGGATAAAAGATGGATTTTGTAATTCTTTATAGTAGCCCGGCAAACAGGCTTTGGTGATATCGCTTTCCGTGATTATTCCAATGACATTTTGATCATTGTCTACTACTGGTAACCCCACCATACGCTGTCGACTCATAATCTTGACAACCTCTTTTATCGGGGTATCGGCAGATACGGAAGTTAGGTCCAGAATCATAACTTCTTTTATTTTCAAGACTATCTCCCCCTTAATTAAAAAATCTTTCTTAATTATAATCCTTTTAATATTTTTAGCAAGCCAAATTAGTCGTTAGTCGTTGGTCGTTAGTATTTAGTGAAGAAAATACAGAGAATAAATTCAAGATACAAAATGAGATCGCTTTGGTCGTTTCGCTCACTCGCAATAACATTATAGATAGGATAGACTCCTGTCCTACGAAGGGGTGAATAGGAGAATTGGCGAATTGATCAATTAACTCGTATTTTGCATCTTGCATTTGAAACTAACGACTATTCACTAACGACTAATAACAAAGTGTTTCAATAAAAAACAAAATATTTATCTAATTTTAATAAAAAAAAGAGGGTTTTTAAAAATTTTGTAGAATTAATTATATATAAGGAAATATACACATAAATTTAAACTTAAAGAAAGAAGGGCAAAAAAGTGAAAGCTTTGTTGTTTGGTGAAATTCTTTGGGATATTATAGATAGTAAACCTTATATTGGCGGTGCCCCTTTTAACCTTGCTGCTCATCTGGCAAAGATGGGAATTAAATCAACACTTATTTCTTCTGTAGGCAAAGATGCTCTGGGCAGAAAAGCTCTAAAAGAAACTGAAAAACGGGGCATTAATTCTACATTTATCAAAGTTCATCCCGATTTACCTACTGGGATAGTTAAGGTAAGTCTGGATGGAGTAGGGCACCCTACTTATCTAATAAAAGAAAATGTTGCCTGGGATAATATTATTTTAGATCAAGACTTAATGGATAGTTTAACAAAAAATAAATGGGAGGTATTCTGTTTTGGGACTCTCGCTCAACGGACCAAAGAAAACCGAGAGCTACTCAGTCAAATTCTATCTTGGGCACGTCCTCATCACGTATTTTATGATTTAAATTTGAGACAAAATTACTACAAAAAGGAATGGATTGAAAAATCCTTATGCCAGAGCTCAATAGTAAAACTAAATGATAGAGAGGCTCTTGTTGTGTCTGAGCTTCTCTTCAGCCAAACATTAAGACAAGAAAACTTTACTGAGCGTTTTTGCCGGGAATATGACCTTTCTACTGTCTGCATCACCCATGGTAAGAATGGATCAACTATTTATAGTAATGGCAAGTTAGAAAAGGTAGCAGGTATAAATGGACCGGTAGCCGATACCGTAGGAGGGGGGGACAGCTATAGTGCAGGTTTTCTGTTTTCTTATTTATGCGGCACCAGCATATATGAGGCGGCAGAGTTTGCGGAAATGGTAGGTAACTTTGTGGTTTCCCAATCTGGCGCAGTACCCAAATATCCCGAATGGCTGGAAAAAGAAATAGAAAATTTAAAATATAAGATAAAAACCTGACAGGGGAGGGAACATGACAAAGAACCGTCCCCTGTTACAAAAAAGGAGGATAAAGTTATGAAATTAGAAAGTCTTGAATTCGAGAATAATGGGTTTATTCCCCAAAAATTTACTTGTGATGGTGAAGATATTAACCCCGGTCTGATTATTGAAGATATACCGGAAAGAACTAAAAGATTAGCACTAATTGTGGATGATCCCGATGCACCGATGGGGACCTGGGTGCATTGGGTAGTATTTAATATCCACGTTACTGATGTTATAGAGGAAAATACCGTACCGGGCACTCAAGGGACCAATGATTTTAGAAAATTAGAATATGGAGGACCCTGTCCTCCCTCGGGCACTCACCGTTATTTCTTTAAATTATATGCCCTTGATGAAAAACTCCACATAGAGGAGGGTTGTAAGAAGAAGGAATTAGAGGAAGCCATGGAGGGGCATATTTTAGCTACAGCAGAGTTAATTGGCCTATACGAAAGGAAGAAAAATAAAGAAAATTTATAAGATTTTAGTATTTTAAAAAATATTTTTCCGATAATGAAAGAAAGTTCCTCCTCTTTACGTATAAATAAGTGAATGACAAAAAAATATTGTCAACAAACAAAAATTTTAAGGAGGAATAAATTGAGTAGATGCTGGCGAATTGTTAGTAGAAATTAAGAATGAATTTGAACTTACTCAAATGTATAACGTGGGCAGCACCATAGATGATTTAAGAGGAGGAGATTTTCACCTTATCAGATAATGGAGATTGCAGAAAGAATTAAAACAGCACCAGTCGAATAAATTCTTAACCATCAAAATAAAATAACTAATTTTAATTAACAAATGAGATAACTCCCTTACTGATAAGAGTGAGGGAGTTATTTATTAATGCAATCATTTTAAGGACTGATAATATTAAAAGCCATAATCATTGTGTTTATAACTATAATTAAAAAGGGGGTAAATATAGATGACAAAAAAGTTAGAAGTTTACAAATGTGGAATTTGCGGGAATATTGTTGAGGTGTTACACCAGGGAAGGGGAACTTTAGTCTGCTGCGGACAAGAAATGAAGCTGATGGAAGAACAAACTGCTGATCAAACTACCGAAAAACATGTACCGGTGATGGAGAAAATTCCTTCCGGGATTAAAGCGGTAGTCGGCTCAACCCTGCATCCCATGGAAGAGAAACACTATATTGAGTGGATCGAAGTTGTTACTGAAAAAGGTGCTTCCCAAAAATTTTTGAAGCCGGGTGACAAACCAGAATCTCTATTTAAAGATGTAGAAGGATTAGAGAAGATTAGAGAATACTGTAATATTCATGGATTATGGGCACACAAAGAAGGTAAATAGTGTAGTAATTGCAAGCACAGGTAGAGGATTATAATTTTTCAGATGTAGGGGCGTATAGCCATACGCCCCTGACCCTTAATCTTTCAAAAGGAGATGAGCAAATGGATTTAAAAGCACTTTACAATATCAGTTATGGTATTTACATAGTTAGTTCGAAAAAAGAAGACCGGATAAATGGACAGATTGCTAATACAGTTTTTCAGACAACTTCAGAGCCGGCTACCATCGCGGTTTGTATTAATAAAAAAAATTTAACCCATGAGTTTATTACTGAAAGTAAAGTCTTTGCTGTCTCGGTATTAGAACAGGAAACTGATATGAAATTTATCGGAAGATTTGGTTTTAAATCAGGAAGAGATGAAGACAAATTTAAGGAAGTAAATTATAAGATTGGGGTAACCGGTTCGCCAATAATTATGGAAAATACTTTAGCTTCTATTGAGGCAGAGGTAATTATGGAAATGGATGCGGGCACCCATACTCTATTTGTAGGGAAAGTTGTCGAGGCAGAGAATATTAAAAAGGCGAAACCGTTGACTTACGATTATTACCATCAG
>Ga0209979_1003852_pt1 | contig 12878 bp, 14 predicted proteins | sample AnhtaG_FD_183114 | JGI IMG/M metagenome (GOLD analysis project Ga0209979, IMG submission 183114) | Deep subsurface microbial communities from Anholt, Denmark to uncover new lineages of life (NeLLi) - Anholt_01485 metaG (SPAdes) (version 2) | ecosystem: Environmental > Aquatic > Marine > Oceanic...
CTATAGCAGCTAAGCTATCAGCCAGCCAGCAAAATCCTTCTGCTAAACGCAGTACATCTCCCTCATAAAGAAAATACTCCTGTTCGAGGCTCTTCATCTCTTTATTTCCCTTTATCCAATCATATAATAAAAGGGTTTTTTTACAAGACAGATAATCCTCTAAAGTGGATGTTTCCTCATCTTTCTCTTTCAGTATAAATTTATCCTGATAGATTTCTTTATTTCTTTCACCCTGGTCAAAGATTAAACCTAAAATTTTATGCCAGTAAATTTCTTCCTGATCCCACTCATGATTATATCCTCCTCTTTTATCATCATTCCTATAAGACTGGGAGCAGGGGATGGGGAGGTCTTTACCATTTCTGCTTAAGGATAAGACTATAAGTAGTTCTAAATTGCTAATTTCCCCCTTCTTACTATTTTTCATCCAGTTCTTGAAATAAAGATAGGTTTCTACCTTAATTCCTTTAGCTATGACCAAGACACCATTAATAGTGGGAGATAAAATGCCACCTTTTTCTTCTATAATCAATTTGTTTTTGGCTAATAGGTCCAGACAATAATCTATTTCTTTCTCGATATTGTCTTTATCAAAATCGAACCTCCAGTAACCTGAAAAATTATTTTCCTCCTCGGGCTTGTTCTGATGGCAAGCAGAAGTAGCACTGATTTCCCTGAGGTATTGCTTTATTTTATTTGAACTGTATTCATCTTGATGGTTTACTAATAATATTAGGAGAAAAGTAAGCAGATCTTTTTCCTTCTTTACCAAATGGTTAATGGCCAGTATAGTACTGATACTGTTATTCAAGTTGGTTAGAGGATTGCCTGTACAAGGAGTAATTGAATATCTATCGGATGTTTCTGCTGCTCGAAGCGTTTTTTTAAGTGAGGAGAGATTCTTCTCCGGTTTATGATGATGATTATTTTGAAGATAGTTAAAGTAAAGCTTCTGATAGATAGTCTCAAAGAAAGGGATTATGTGGAAACAAAGAATATCCTTGAATCTTTGTTTAAGACACCAGGAGAAATCAGGGTTGTTTCAGATGAAGTGCTGAAGGATTGTATAAAAGAAGGTATCAATCAAGGGTTATTTGGAGTGGGAGATATAGAGAACGAAAAGCCTATATGCCGTCACTTCAAGGATGAATTTTCTCCTGAAATAGTAGATGGAGAGATTTTGATTAAAGCGGAATTGTGCCGGCCTAAAACTAAAGGAGAGATTTCAGATGAGGAACTTCAATTATACGTAAAGAAAATACGACAAAGTCAAACTATCGAATCACTCAATAAAATTGCTGAAGAAACCTCTCTGTACAGTTTCTCTTTAGGCCAAAGGGAAATAATTGAAGGTGAAATAAAGAGAAAAAGAGATGAATTAGCAGGTTTTACTCCTCCACTACTGCATAGAGAAAAATACCAAGAAATTAGCCTTAAATTGAATGTTCCTACAGGAAAATTATCGGATATTGTAAGAATGATTCCTTACCTTAAAACCAAGTTTAACCAAGTGAAAGTAAAAGTTGAGATATCTGCTCAAGAAGGTGAAATAACGATTTCAGATTATGAAGATAAAATTAAAGAAACAATTAATCAATCAAATATGATTGTTGAAGATGAAAATCTTGAATAAATAAAAAGGACAAGCTTAGTTCTGCAATATGAAATTAAATAATGATACAACTTTTTTAAATATTTTGTTTTAAAAAGAGGTAAATGTTAAATTTAGAATAAATAGGACACATCCCATTTCCTTGGATAATTAATATTTTACTTTTAAATTAGATAGAAGATTGGGGTTAGGAGATTGGGGTCAGGTCTCAACATTTGACATTAAATAAATAGGGAAGGTATGCTAGCTCAATAATTCGGTAACATAGATATTATTGGAGAAATATTATGAAAATAAGAATTGCAACCTGGAATATGGGATACTGGCAATATAAAAATTATTTTGAAGAAGCATGGAATTACTATCTCAAAGAAATTGATGCAGATATTATCTTTTTCCAAGAAGCTAGACCTTCAAAGATAATTGAAGATGATGAGGACCATCTTGTTTGGAATGAGATTGGCGGCAATCGTCCTTGGGGCTCAGGCGTATACAGTAAAAAATATAAAATAACTGAAGAAATTATAAAAACAGAATTCAAAGGTGCTTTTTCAATTGCCAATGCTAACGTAGAGGATAAAAAATTAACTTTTATCTCATTGTATGGACTTATGGAAAGCAATGGTCCTACAAAAGGTTATTCTATGACAAATCTTCATAGAATGCTTTCAGATCTAACGGGCATATTAAATGGTCATCTTAACGGTAAAAGAAAGATAGTTCTTGGTGGCGATTTCAATGCAAGCATACAATTTGATGATATATATGGACAAAAGTATACGCCTAACGCACATAAAATATTTTTTGAAAGGATTAAAGACTTTGAATTATTTAATTGTTTTAATCCATTCTATAAAGATTATGTTCAAACCCTCAGACATCAGAAAAGCAAAGTAAAATGGCAAAATGATTACTTTTTTGTTAGTAAATCAATCTCAAAAAAATTAATAAATTGTGAAGTTGTAGATAACAACAAAGTCCGAAAATACAGTGATCATAATCCCGTAGTTGTTACCTTAGATTTATAAAAAAAGTCGGTTCTTAACAACCCATTGAGTGTCAAAGGGGCGGTTCTTTTGACATGTAAAATATTGCAAAATTTATTATGTGAAAAAGTGGGATGATGTGACAATGATAAAAATAAATAAAAAAGAAAAAGATAAACTCCGGGATATACTTTATAAACGAGATGGAGAGAAATGTTATTATTGCGGAATAGAAGAAAAAGATTTTGTTCCGATATGGGGGGAATTTTATGGTGGAAAAACTAGAGGTAAAAAATTAGAGGTGGATCGTAAAGATAACGGAAAAGGTTATACTTTGGAGAATTGTGTTTTCTCTTGCTCTATATGTAACAATGCCAAGAGTGATAAATTTACAGGTGAGGAGTTTAAAAAAGTAGGTAAGTCGATAAAACAAATATGGCTTTCAAGGGGTAAAAAAGACAGGACCCCCTCAGGCTAGACAGTTAGGCAAGACAAGGGAGTAGGGCGGGTGTACCAGGTCAATAATTTGGTCACTTTTAGCGGAAAACCAATAGGATCTGAGGGATTTTTTAACCAGATAGTTGAGGCTTTAGGTATTATTATAGATAGACGTCCTAAAGAAAGACCTCATAAAATGGAAAGCTAAACTATAAAAAAAATAGGATGTATCTATTTTCTATCAAAGGATTTTTGTGTTGTTTGGTACCTAGAAAATTTTATAGATTTAATAAAGTGTTGAAGCTCCTGGAGGAGAAATAGATGAACAAATATAGAATTTATATTGATGAAACCGGTAATCCCGATCTTAAAAGTTCTAACAATGATAACCATAGATTTTTAAGCTTAACAGGAGTGATTATAAGGTTAGATTATGTAGATAATTTTCTCCATGATGACATGGAAAATTTAAAAAAAAGATTTTTTAATTATCATACTGATGACCCTATTATTTTTCATAGAAAGGAAATGTTAAATTGTATAAATGATTTTACGATATTAAAGGATAATAGAATAAAAGCGCAATTTAATCAGGAGTTACTAAATAAGTTAAAGAATTGGGAATATACAGTAATATCCGTGTTGATTGATAAAAGGGAACATAATGAAACTTATAAAGTGTGGAAATATGATCCATATCATTATTGTTTATCTGTTCTTTTGGAAAGATATTTATTCTTTTTAGAAGAGATACAAAGCAATGGAGACGTTATGATTGAGTCTAGAGGTGGTCATGAAGATAGGAGATTAAAAGAATCCTTTTCAAAGATTTACGAGAAAGGAACAGATTATATTCATGCGGAAAAATATCATAATTTATTGACATCAAAACAGCTGAAAGTCAAACCTAAAATACTCAATATTTCAGGTTTACAGATAGCTGATTTGATTGCTCATCCTTCCAGGAGGGATATTTTAATAGAATTTAACCTGAAGAAAAAAAAGAGAGAAGTTTTTGGGGACAAAGTTATCGATATATTAAGAGAGAAAAAATATTACAAAAAGTTTGAAAAGATAATTGGTTATGGTATAAAGAAATTACCATAAAAAAAAGCCCGCTTTCGCGGGCCGATGCACAAAGCATCCACCTCCAGAAATCTGGATTAATTTCAATATATCATATGAATCATCTTTTGTCAAACAAAACTAACAAAACTATGGCAAGATAAGGGGTCGTTTCAGTTGTCTTACCTAAATAAATAATAACACATCCCATTTTATTAGACAATTAATATTTTACTTTTAAATTAGATAAATAGGGAAGGTATGCCAGGTCAATAATTCGGTAACTTTTAGCGGAAAACCTATAGTATCTGAGGGGTTTCTTAACCAGATGGTTGAAACTTTAGATATTAATATATAGATAGAGTCCTAACGCAAGACCTCGTAAAAGGGAAAATTAAACCATAGAAAAAATAGGATGTGTTGTACTAGCTCAATAATTCGGTAACTTTTTCTAACTTTTCATTACTTCTCCAGATATATTCTGTAATTTGAAATAAGGGAAGTTTAAGTTGTCCTACCTGAAAATTGGCTCAAAATGCCTGTACGTGCAGGTAAGAAGAACTATCGATATTAAAAAAACCAAAAGAGAAATGATAAAATGCCGTGGGTAGATAAAAATGAATATGTAGGTTGTAGTATATGTGTTGAAGAATGTCCTGTAGACACGATCTATATAGATAACGAACATGCAGAAATAAACATGGATAACTGTATTCATTGCGGTATATGTCATGACCTATGTCCAGAAAATGCAGTAAAGCATGATAGTGAAAAAATAGCGGATGAAGTGAAAGCAAACATAGCCAAAACAAAGGAGTTTATGAACGCTTGTGCTAAGTATCTTGGTGATGCGAAAGAAAAGCAAAAATGTCTTAATAGGATGATAAAGCATTTCAATAAAGAGAAAATTGTTGCCGAAAAAACATTAGAAAAACTTGGTAAAGATAAACGTTTTGAATTGATAGAAAATATTACTTTGGTGGCAGCTATCAGCGGAGTGAAAATTAATTTTAAGGAATCGGTCCCTGATATAAAAATAGAAGAATTACTGAAACAAGAAATTTAATAAAGAAAGTAAAAGAAAAATTAGCTCCTTGAGAGTATACCTGAGTAAGGTCAAATATTAGATTTTTGAAAGGATTAAAAAATGATTAAAGTTGAAAAGAAAAATCAACAAGAATTCACAGTGAAAGTGGAAGAGAAAGAATATAATATTGGTTTAGATGATGAATATTGGCAAGATTTAACCGGAGGTAAAATAGCCAAAGAAGAATTAATCAAAAAGTCCTTTGAGTTTTTGTTAGAGAGAGAACCTAAAGAATCTATTCTTTCCAGATTTAATTTAAGGATTATCAACCAATATTTTCCAGAATTTGAGGAAGAAATAAGAACCTATCGCTCCGCTTGAGTGAGAAAATGGGGTCTTAATGTGATAGGAAAAATGGAGAGAGTGGATTTAAGGGAAGTATGGAAAAATGAGGTAAGAAATTTTATCTCGTGGCTTTTTGATAATATTGACATATTGGGAGATGAATTGAGTGTTAGTATCACTCCTATTGAAAAAGAAAAAAATGTCGGTTCTTTTTCGTGTGGGAGAAAAAAATTAAGAGATAAAATATTTAGCAAAGCGACTTTGCATGCTTAATAAAAGGAATATTTCTGAAAGATAAAATAAACATTGTATTTTGTTTTTTAAAGATATATTATTGATTATAAAAGATGGGAAAATTAGTTACTATAATTTTAGAAAAAAATTTGAGGGGGGGGTGGAAAGGTATAGGAATAATATTTTGAAGTAATTTTTTAAAAATTTTTAATAGGAGGTAATAGTAATGAAAGTATTAAGAAAAAAGATATTGTTTTTAGTAATTTTGCTGAGTTTTGGTATGAGTTTAATGGGTGTTTCCTGGGCGGCAGAGGCACCGATTAAAATTGGAGTAGTGCAAAATTTAACTGGGGCTTGGGCTTCAATTGATGGTCCTTGTTGGAATGGTATACAATTAGCCGTTGATGAGATCAATAAAGCGGGTGGTTTATTAGGAAGACAGGTAGAAGCTATATGTATTGACACCAAGGCAGATGAAGCGGAAGTGGTTGCTGCTGTTATCCGTCTGATCGAAAGGGAAAAAGCATCCATAATTGTGGGTTATTGTGATACTCACTGGGTTTTAGCCGCAGCTCCTCTGGCTGCAGAAAATAACATTCCTTTTATTACTCCTGGTGCTACTCATCCTCGTATTCCAGAACGTACTGGTGCCTGGCTAGCTTGTTTTGGTGATAATAGTCAAGGGGCAGTACTGGCAGAATATGCCATCACCAAAGAAAATTTGAAAAAGGTAGCAGTATGGGTAGATACGGCCTGTGATTTCAGTGTAGCAGTCTGTACATACTTTGTTGATGCCTTTGAACATTTTGGTGGAGAAGTAGTATATGAAGATTTTTATGAGACTGACTGGACTGATTATTCTACTCTGGTAGCCCGTTTGAAAGCCCATCAGGATGCCGGCAAGATTGATTGTGTCTCCCCTACTGGTGCCATCCCTGGGAATGTTGGATTAATTGTTAAACAGATAAGAGAAGGTGGAGTTACTATCCCCATAATAGGAGCAGATGGTTTCGATACCCCCTTACTGGTAGGAGTAGGAGGTAAATATGCAGAGGGAGTTCTATTTGTTACCCATGTTTCTTTAAGTAGTCCTGCCCCTGAAGTTCAAGAGTTTGTAAAGAATTATAAAGAGAAGTGGGGAGTAGAACCAGAGAATGCCTTTGCTGCTCTGGGATATGATACTGTGAATTTAACGGCTCAAGCTATAAAAATAGTCGGATCTGCTGAGCCAGCTAAAATTGAAGAAGGCTTAGCTTTAATAAAAGATTTCCCAGGCGTAACCGGTTCTATTACTTTTGCTGAAGATTGTAAAGTGCCTCAAAAGGGAGTATCTGTATTAGTAGTAAAAGATGGCGTATATGAGACCCTTGAAAGCACGGTCCCATCTTATCTCCCTCCAGCCGAAATGGCAGATTAGACAAAGAGAAAATAATTATCTGGGGGAGTCTCATCTTCCCCAGATAATTATTTTACCAGATATCCTCGATTGGAAAGGAAATAGGATATGTCCAATCTTTTAAAAATCGAAGGCCTTAGTAAAGCATTTGGCAGACTCTGGGCGGTGCAAGATTACTCTCTGGAACTTCCGGAAGGAAAACTTTTTGGATTAATCGGACCAAATGGTGCAGGAAAGACCACAATTTATAATTTGATTACCGGAATATTAAAACCAAATAGTGGTTCAATAAAATTTGATGATTTGGAGATAGTAGGGAAAAGGCCAGATCAGATTGCCTTTTTGGGTATTGCAAGGACTTTTCAGTTGCTTCATCTTTATGGATCTTTAACAGTGGAAATGAATTTAAAGATTTCTTATCACATTCATTTGAACTGTAACCTTGCTGAGGCACTTTTTGGTTTTCCCAAATATAGTAGTGAAGAAAAACAGATGAATGAGATGATAGAAACAATGTTAGAATTGTTCAAGTTGGAAAAATATAGAAATGTTAAAGCTTCAGCTTTGCCCTATGGATTACAACGGAAGTTAGATATTGCCCGCTGTCTGATGACAAAACCACGGCTCCTCCTTTTAGATGAACCTTCTTGTGGAATGAATACTGCAGAAGTGGAAGAACTTGTACATTTAATTGAGGATATTAAGCAAAAATTTTTCTTAACGATGATTATTGTAGAGCACCGAGTGCCCTTTATTATGGGATTGGTTGAGTATATCCAGGTGCTGGATCACGGAGTCTTAATTTCTGCCGGGGCTCCGGATAAAATTAGGAATGACCCTAAGGTTATCGAGGCATATCTTGGAGTGGAAAATGAAAAAGACGTTACTTAAAACAGAAACTATAGAAGTTTGTTATGGGATAGTTCCCGCGGTTAGGGATCTGTCTTTAGAAGTAAGAGAAGGTCAAATAGTAGCCTTGATTGGAGCCAATGGAGCAGGCAAGAGTACCACCCTTAAGGCACTGGCTGGTGTCCTTCGCCCTCGACAAGGTAAAATATTTTATAGAGAAAAAGAAATAACCAGCCTTTCTGCTGACAGAAGAGTCCCCTTAGGTATAACTTTGGTCCCGGAGGGCAGACAGCTTTTCAGCACTCTAACTACTAAAGAGAATCTTAGGTTGGGGGCTTATTGTTATACTGAAACAGAGTTCAAAGAAGGATTAGATTGGATATATTCGATATTTCCTATTTTAAAAGAGCGGGAAAACCAGATTGTGGGAACTTTAAGTGGGGGAGAACAGCAGATGTTAGCCTTTGGGAGGGCAATTATTTCTAAACCCCAATTGCTTTTATTGGATGAACCTTCTTTAGGTCTTGCTCCTCTAATTATTAAGGATGTGTATGAGATTATCGAAAAGATTAAATCAACCGGTATCACCATTATTTTAGTCGAGCAAAATATCAAGATGGCGATGCGGGTTACTGATTATATGTATCTGATGGAAGCCGGAGAAATTACTATACAGGGAGAGCCTTTAAAGGTTATGAAAGATGAAGATATTAGAAAAGCATATTTAGGTTAGGAGATAAATAGTGTTTAGTGCTCCCTATATATTTCAACAAATTTTTAACGGGATAGTTTTGGGTAGCATATATGCCTTGTTGGCTTTGGGCATGGCTATAATCTATGGAATTCTTGGGTTAATAAATTTTGCTCATGGAGCCTTAATTACGGTAGGGGCATTTTGTTTTTATTTTTTATTTTCTGTATATCATTGGCCTTTTATTCCGGCCATATTTTTGACGATTGCCCTGGGGGGTCTAATGGGATTTGTACTTGAAGCTATAGGATATCGAAAATTGAGGGGTGGTCCAGGACTTTCCCTATTGATAACCTCACTCGGGATTTATATTTTTATTGAAAACGCAGTTAAGTTATTGGTTTCTCCTCAACCGTATGCTTTTTCTATGCCTTCCCTCTTTGATAAGGTAATCAGTACTTTTATAACCTTTCGATTAATCGACCTCTTTATAATAGCAACTACAATAACTATTATGATTTGCTTTGCAATTTTTGTAAAAAGAAATAAGGTTGGAATAGCTATGAGGGGAATTTCAGAAAGTGTAGAGACGGCAAGATTGGTTGGGATAAATGTTAATCAGGTTATTATATGGAGTTTTATTGTGGCTTCAGCAATAGCTGCTCTTACCGGTTTCATGTGGGGGTCAAAGTATGGACAGATATCTTACAATATGGGTTTTCTGCCAGGAGTTATAGCCTTTGTTTCGATAGTAATCGGTGGTATTGGAAGTATCCCCGGAGCAGTATTAGGAGGATTTTTAATAGGATTAATCCAGACCTTCTCTGTTGGCTTTCTCCCTCCTGGTTGTGCTATGTATAGAGAGGCCATAGTCTTTGTTCTGCTAATTATAGTCTTACTAGTTAAGCCTACTGGAATTATGGGGAGGAAGGAGTCTATCTAATGAAGATGATTGGTTCAGATGGGAGATTAACAATTTTTAGAATTTGGATGCCTTTTATTGTAGGACTGGGTGTACTCTTCCTTGTTTTAGGAGTATGTAACCTGACCCTGGATAATTATACACTTCATATTATCACCGTAATTGGTATTTATATTATAGCTGCTACCAGTTTAAATCTGACCAATGGCTATACTGGTTTGTTTTCTTTAGGCCATGCCGGATTTATGGCTATAGGAGCTTACTCTTCAGTCCTTTTAACTTATACGGTATCTCTACGGGGGGCTTATAACCTTCCTCTTTTACCGGCAATATTGGGAGGAGCAGATTTCCAGTGGCCTTTTTTACCAGCACTTATTACAGGTGGAATATTAGCAGCAATAGCAGCAATAATTGTAGGCTTTCCCGTGCTTAGACTAAGAGGTCACTATCTTGCGGTAGCTTCATTAGGTTTTATGATTATAGTAACTACTTTAGCTAAGGGAATGAGATTCCTTACTCGAGGTGCCTCAGGGATACAGGTGATACCTCATTATACCAATATATGGAATGTCTATACCTGGTTGGCGATTACTATCTTTGTAATTTGGAGAATTCTTCAATCTGCACCAGGTAGGGCAATGCTGGCAATTAGAGAGTCTGAAGTTTCAGCTCAATCTCAGGGGATAAATTTAATGAAATATAAGCTATATTCCTTTGTTACTGGAGCGTTTTTTGCCGGAATTGCCGGAGGTTTGTATGCCCATTTTGCCCGTTCTATCCGCCCTTATGAATTCTCCTTTTTTATGACATTTTTTATTGTGATGATGCCCATTATTGGAGGAAGTAGAAATATATTTGGCCCGGCATTAGGAGCGATTTTATTGATAACTATAAGGTATGCCCTTAAACCAGTGGAAGAAGGATTAGGAATTTATGGATTAGTTGAACTGATTTATGCAGCTCTTTTAATAGCAATTATGCTGTGGAGGCCGGGAGGAATTTTAAGTAGAAAGTCTGATTCGAGTTGATTTAATTTTTTAATATATATCATAGAGTATTACCCAAAGAGAAGAAAAATGAGAAAAATAAAATTAAAATAAAAACAAGGGGGTTTTATTAATGAAAGATGTTGAATTATATAATATTAACGGAAATAAATATTTAACTGGTAAGTTTGATAAGGTTATTTTGCCAATTGGTTCTACGGAGAGACACGGAAATCATCTGCCTATGGGGACAGATTCTATGGTGGCCTATGAACTTTCAAAGTTGATTGCAGAAGAAGTGGATAATCTTTTAGTTCTTCCTCCCATTAATTATGGAGTGAGCGAACATTATGCTTCTTTTCCTCTTACTTTAGGTATTGAAGCCGACACCATGGTTAAGGTAATAGAAGATATATTGCAATCGTTGATAAAACATAAAATAGAAAAGATAATAATATTTAATGGTCATGATGGTAATATTGCTCCAATCGAAATAGCTACCCGTCATATCAAAGTTTTACATCCTCAAGTAAAAATTGCGGTACAGGATGCCTGGTGGATTACTGCCGGTAAATTGTTACCTCCGGGCACTTTTGAAGTGTGGGACGGATTAGGTCATGCAGGTGAAGGGGAAACCTCAATTGTATTGGCATTACATCCTGAATTGGTAGAGATGGAATATGCTCAAGGCCGAGTTCCTAAAGACCTTCCCGAAGATATGGATATCAAATGGCTATTTTGTGAATTAACTCCTTATGCAGCTACTGGTGATCCTACTAAAGGTACTAAAGAAAAAGGGGAAAAAATGAAAGAGGTGTTAGTCAGGTCTGTGGTAGAATTTATTAAAAAGATGGATGCCATAGATTGGAAATATGAACTTCTTGGAAAATCAAAATAAATTAAAAATTGCAAACTTATTGTTTTTAAGGAATTTATAAATTTGAGAAAGCGGCAACCAGCTTGCCGCTTTTATTTTTAGAGTGATATAATTATTTGCAGGAGTTGATGAAAATGAAAAGAATATTAGTTATATTTGGGGGAGGGACTATTGTTAGTAGTTTTCACATAAGATCAACCGGACCGGATGTGAGTGCCCACAAATCATTACATAATTATGTGGAAAAATTCTTTAAAGATAAAGATATCGAGTTAGTCTGCCGTGATCCCTGGGGGATTCCCGGAAAAGATAGTTCTAACCTTAATCCCAGTGATTGGCTAAAAATAACCTCTATTATTGTGAAGGAATTTAAGAAAGGACTTAATGGAGTATTAATTCTCTACGGGACAGATACTATGGCCTATTTATCCTCCTGGTTAAGTCTCTGTTTCCCTAAGGTATCCATTCCCATAATACTTACTGGTAGTCAGCTTACCCTGGATTATATACCAGAAGATGTAACGGTGAATTTACGCGGTGCAGCTCAGGTGGTATGCTCAAATATTTCCGGAGTATGGATTTATTGTAATTGGAAACTAATCCCTGGGGCTCGCGCCCATAAAGCACATGCCTTACATCCTGATGTCTTTGTTACTGTTAATGGTATCCCGGTTTATTTTAATCCCGACTGGGCTCTGGGGAGAAAGGGCAGGATTAAGTCAGAGAAAGATAAAGATTTTGAACTATCTTTATGGTTAAATAATATTTTAAGTTTTAATAAGGATGAAACAAGAGATATCTATGGTAAGATAAGCTGGATTATGTGTGTCCCGGGTATGAAGTTAAGATTCACAGATAATAAAGAGAAAATAGTTTGTATCTATGGTTATGGAGCAGGTAATGCCCCAACTGAAGTTTTGAATTATATACGAAATTTTTATATGGACAAACCAAAACCTTGTGTGATCGCCTGCAGTCAAGCGGAAGGAGATATAAAAAAGCCTGATTATTATAAAGAGGTAGGTATAGCTTTATTGACTAAAGATAAATTTAGAGTATGGAGTCAGATGGATTATCCTATTGAATTTATTCATGCTCTGGCCTGCTTTTCCTTGCTTGCTTCCTTTGATGACCCTGGTTTTATTCTCTCCAAGTATCTTAGAATGTGTAGATAATATGTAGATAATAGTGTGTAGTGTGTAGGGACAGTGTAGATTCAAGTTGCTAATGCAACAGTTTTACGAAAACCTCATGCGGCGTTAAAAAACCTAAAGTTTTCCGCGGCCGGTCGTTTAACATATCTTGTGCTTTTTTGATGCTTTCTAATGTTACTTTTGAAAAATCCGTACCCTTGGGGAAAAATTGGCGAATCAAAGCGTTGGTGTTTTCATTAGTGCCTCGTTCCCAAGGAGAATGGGGATGCGCAAAATAAACTTTAATCTGCGTGCTC
>Ga0209979_1003854_pt1 | contig 12872 bp, 13 predicted proteins | sample AnhtaG_FD_183114 | JGI IMG/M metagenome (GOLD analysis project Ga0209979, IMG submission 183114) | Deep subsurface microbial communities from Anholt, Denmark to uncover new lineages of life (NeLLi) - Anholt_01485 metaG (SPAdes) (version 2) | ecosystem: Environmental > Aquatic > Marine > Oceanic...
GCATCCGTACATTTACAGTGATATGGATATAGCAAGGTGCCCTAAAAGGGCTTAAAAGGGGAAGCTCGGTGAGAATCCGGCACTGTCCCGCAACTGTGATTTAGCCCTGATACCAATTCTGTTGGGCTAATAAGTCAGGTCGCCCGCCTTGTAGTGAGCCGAATGCCTCCGAGGAGAGGATGTAGGCAGAAATATTCAGGTATTTCTGACGAGTCCCTTGTCTTCTTGTGGAGGCAAGGGGATTTTAGTTTTAGGAGAAGGAAATGGCAGAAACAGGGGTAATAATATTAGCCCACGGTAGTCGCAATGAGTGTGAAGTCAGTGAAATTTTGACAGAGGTCTCCCGCACGGTAAAGGCATGGCTTCCTCCAGGGGTGGAGGTTATGGGGGCAGCGATGCAATTCAACCACCCCGACTTAGAAGAGGCAATTGAGCTTCTGGTGAAGCAGGGCGTAAAGCGGGTGGTGGTAATGCCCTACTTCCTTTTCCAAGGTATACACCCGACGAGGGATATTCCCAGCCGTATCGGGGTCATCAGGCAGACCAATCCGGAGGTGGAGTTCATTTTGGCAAACACGCTGGGGGTAGATAAGCATTTAGCCAACCTTGTTGTTAAGCGCATACAGGAGGCAGCACCGGAACTTTCCCTGGAACACAGCTTTTCAGTGATGCATAATGCTCCTCAGACCATCGAGCCACGCAGTATGGCGATAATAGAGGATTTGTTGCCGCCACTGGACTGCTCTGAGGAGGAACGCCAGGTAATAAAGCGTATTGTCCATGCCGCCGGCGACCCTCAGGTTGCTAGTCTCGTCCGCCTTCACCCGAATGCGGTTTCTGCGGGTATTGCCGCCATTCGCCAAGGAAAGCCGATATTCACTGATGTCAGGATGGTTGTTGTGGGTATCAATCACCATCTGGCTCGAAAGTTTGGCTGTTCCATACATTGCGCTTTTGATGAGCCTGAGGTGATGAGGCAGGCACCAGCGAAGAATACTACCCGTAGTGCGGCTGCCGTCCGCAGTCTAGGCATGAGACTCCATGGTGCCATCGTTGCTATTGGCAATGCCCCTACCGCTCTCCTCGCCCTGCTTGACCTAATCGACGGCGGAGACGTTCTGCCGGCACTCGTTGTGGGAATGCCCGTTGGTTTTGTGCAAGCTAGAGAGTCGAAGGCAGAGTTAATGAAGCGGGATATACCCTATATCACCATTGAGGGAACTCGGGGTGGAAGTGCCGCGGCTGTAGCTACCGTTAATGCACTGCTAAACCTTGCCTGGAAGGTTCATAAATGAGTCAATTATCACTGCCCAAAGAGCCGAGATTGAAGGAGGAACTGCGCCAGATATACCTTGATATTGAAGGTGTTCTTGAAGAAAGCACGGGTAAGGATGTCAGAATTGTTTCAACCTGAAGTTTGAGTGCCAATGATTACTATCGAAAATCTGACCAAGGTATACGGCGAGGTGAAGGCAGTCGAAGACCTGAACCTTGAGATACGCCCGGGCGAAATTTTTGGCTTTCTGGGTCCCAACGGGGCGGGCAAGACCACTACTATCCGCATTCTGACCACCTTAACTAAGCCGACTTCAGGGCATGCCCGGATAAACGGCTTTGACGTACTGAGGGAGCCTCTCAAGGTGAAGAGGGCGATCGGGGTAGTGCAACAGCACATAAGTTTAGACCGGGATTTGAGTGTGAGAGAAAACATGGAGGTGCATGCCCGCCTACACCATCTTAAGTCATCTGAGCGTAGACAGCGCATCACTGAGTTGCTCGATTATGTAGAGCTTGAAGACGAGTCCAATCGGATAGTTACCGACCTTTCTGGGGGGATGAAAAGGCGGCTTATGATTGCTCGCGCCCTTATCCACCGTCCCAAGCTGCTTTTCCTCGATGAGCCGACAGTGGGGTTGGATGCCCAAACGCGACGTCGTCTGTGGGAGTTGATACGGCGCATGAACATTGATGGCACTACCGTCTTACTTACCACTCACTATATTGAGGAGGCAGAGGCTCTCTGTGGGCGTGTCGGCATAATCCACCAAGGGCATCTGATTGCTCTTGGCAGTCCCCTGGAGCTACGTCAGCGGCTAGGGTTGGTCACTGTAGAAACACTGTCTAACAATAAAGATACTCACTATATCTATTTCCCTGACAGAACAGCGGCGACAAGCTATGCTCAGGGTTTGCCCCCTGAGGTTAAGACCATCATTGTCCGGGAGTCAAACCTGGAAGATGTCTTTGTGGAGCTAACCGGGCGAAAAGTGGGTGATGATTAAATGGTCAATATGTTGATGGACACATACTCAGTCTTGTGGACAGACCTAAGATTTCTGGCTCGTCACTGGCGCCGAACACTTGCTACCAGCCTGGTAAGTCCTGTTCTCTACCTCGTAGCCTTTGGCTGGGGGCTGGGGCGAGGCATCAATGTCGAAGGTGCCAGCTACCTAGAGTTTGTGATACCAGGCATTGTCGCTCTTACTGCGATGACCAGCAGCTTTAGTGGCGCCGGGATGAAACTCAATGTGGATCGCCTTTTCTACAGGTGCTTCGATGAATGCCTGATGTCACCCGTCAGCCCGCTTTCGCTAATCATTGGTAAAGCCTTGATAGGTGTAGTGCGTGGCCTGATCAGCTCGGTTGCCTTTTTGATAATAGCTTTCATTATTTCACCTACACTAACGTTTAGCCCGCTCTTTGCCGTGGCTTTGGTGCTCACCTGTTTTGTCTTTGCCTTCTTCGGGGTGTTTGCCGCATTACTGGCAAAATCGCATCAGGATATGGCCACCTTTAGCAGCCTGGTGATACTGCCGATGACTTTTCTTGGCGGCACTTTCTTCTCCCTAAGCCAGTTGCCAGAGGCGCTTAAGATCATCCTATATATTATCCCCCTGACCCATTCCAGCCAGTGCCTACGAGCAGTGACTCTTGGACAGCCCTTCCCCTGGCTCTCCCTGCTGGTTATCGTGGGCTTCGGGTTGGCCTTCTTTCTGGGGTGTGTGCTGGTGCTAAGGAGGTCCAGTGTATAAAAAGAGGAAGCGATGAACAAATCCTACCCTATTTTTCTAAATATCAACGCTAAGAGGTGTGTGGTTGTGGGCGGGGGACATGTTGCCGAAAGGAGAGTGAAGTCTCTCCTTGAGTGTGGGGCTAAGGTGAAGATAATCAGCCCGGAGCTTTCTGAGAACTTGGAACTAATGGCGGAAGAGAAGCTTATTGAAGTCGTGAAGCGGGGCTTTCGCTCTGGCGATCTAGAAGGTGCCCTTCTGGCTATTGCTGCCTCTGATCAGGTAGAGGTCAACAGGAGGGTGGTTGAGGAAGCAACGTGGAGAGGAATACTGGTTGACAACAGCACCGAGCCGAGCCAAGGCAACTTTATCCTGCCCTCTGTGGTTCGGAGCGGTAGCTTGGCAATAGCTATCTCTACCAGCGGGGGTAGTCCATCTCTAGCCAGAATGATAAGGGAGGAACTGGAGCAAAGCCTGGTCCCGGAGCATGCCACCCTCATCAAGCTCGTTTCCGAAGTGCGTGCAGAATTTGGAAGAAGAGGCAAGCGGCTTCCCTTTGAAGTCTGGCGGAACTGCATTGATCCAGAGTTACTGGGTCTAATTAAGAAGGGTAAGGTCGCCGCTGCTAGGAAAAGGCTTGCCCACAACTTAGAGAGTGGAGAGCAGCGGAGGAAGATAATCTTGGTTGTCGGTACAAATCATAAGGCAGCACCGATAGAGGTGCGGGAAAAGCTGGCATTGACCAGTAACCAACTGGAAAGAGCTCACCATCTCCTCACCAGCTATGTAAACCAAGGGGTCATCCTCAGCACCTGCAACCGGAGCGAGGTCTATGCCCTGGTATCCGACTTTAAGGAGGGAACCCAGGAAGTGGAAAGCCTTTTCAGTGAATGGTGTAGTCTCTCGTTGAATGAGCTATCGAGTTATCTGTACACCTATCTTCAAGAGGATGCGGTAAGGCACCTTTTTGAGGTATCTTCAGGATTAGATTCCATGATTTTGGGCGATGAACAGATTCAAGGTCAGGTGCGCCAGGCTTTAAAAGCAGCCTTGGCTGGGGGCTCACTAAAACATCCGCTCCTGCACTTGTTCCAGCAGGCACTAAGGGTGAGTAGGCGAGTGCGAAATGAGAGTGGAATCAGCAAATATGGGGCATCGGCGAGTCGTGCCTGTGTAGCCCTGGCTAGAGAGGTCTTGGGTGAGATTGGAGCTTGCTCGGTGCTCATTATCGGCGCTGGGCAGGCGGGAAGATTGACGGTGAAGGCGATGAGGGATAGCAATGCCCAGCAACTCACCATCATCAGCCGCACCCACCAGAAAGCGACAGCTCTGGCTGAGAGGTTCAAGGCTAAGGTGGCTACATTTGACCAGCTAACTGAATGTTTAGCCGACTCAGATATCGTCGTTAGCTCCACAGGGGCTAGTGGATTCATACTGGGCTTTGATGAGGTTAGACAAGCTATGCAGGGACGGGAGCATCGTCCTCTCCTACTCATTGATATTGCTGTTCCCCGTGATATTGACCCCCAGGTGAAAAGGTTAGGAAATGTTTTTCTATATGACATTGATGACCTTGAAGCGGTTTCTGCGTCCGACATTGAGGAGAAACAGAAGAAGCTATCAAAGGCAGCAGCTATTATCGATTCTGAGGTAGCTAAATTTATGGAGTGGTGGCACGCTTTGGAAGTGGTACCAACTATTATTGCCCTGCGAGGGAAAGCTGAGAATATGCGCCAAAAAGAGGTGAATAAGAACTTAGGCAAGATGTCAGAGCTTTCAGAAGAAGAGCGGATGAGAATTGATACTTTGACGAGGACCATTGTCAACAAAATACTTCACCATCCCACCGTCTGCCTCAAGGATAGGAACAAGGGGCAGAAATATCAGTCAATGGTCGAGGAGTTTTTCGCCTTAGAAGACGGCGATTTGAATTCCAGAGGTAAAAAATGAGACAAACAAAAGTGATTATCATTGGTTCTCGTGGCAGTCAACTTGCCCTTTGCCAGACGCAGCACATTGTTAATCGCCTGCAGGCTTTCCATCCTCAACTCAGGTTTGTCATCAAGCGAATAAGAACTAAAGGTGACGAGCTTGGTAGAGAACCCTCATCTCGCTTTGAAGGGAAGTGGGATTTCGTCAGAGAACTGGAAGCAGCTCTGCTGGCTGGGGAGATCGACCTGGCAGTACACAGCTTTAAGGATCTCCCTCTTAATCTCCTCCAGGGACTGGAGATAGCATCTGTTAGTCAGAGAGAGGATGCACGGGATGTGATGGTCTCCATGAAAGCTAATTCCCTAAGCCAGCTTCCCCGTGGTGCCAGCATTGGCACCAGTAGTCTAAGGCGCACTGCCCAGCTCAAGTTCTTCCGTCCCGATCTCGATATTCGTGACATCAGGGGGAATATTGACACTCGCCTGCGTAAAGTCTCCAGCGGGCAGTTTGATGGCATCATCCTCGCTGCCGCTGGGCTGATACGGCTGGGCTGGGAAGAGCAAATCACTGACTATCTTTCAATGGATATTTGCCTTCCCGCTGTGGCGCAGGGGGCGTTGGCGATAGAGGTGCGGGAAGAAGAAGAGGAAATAAAACGGTTGGTCTCATTTCTCAACCACAAAGCCACAAGGCAGGCTATCACTGCGGAACAAGTCTTCCTGCGTTGCCTCGGCGGTGGCTGTCACACTCCCATTGCTGCCTTTGGGCAAATCAATAGCGGAGTTCTGGAGCTAGAGGGTATGGTATCAACACCAGACGGGAGCAAATTGCTCCGAATGAAGGTAAAGGGCAGCGCTGAAATTCCGGAAGAGGTAGGCAGTCTCCTGGGGGAGAAGCTGATTGCCCTGGGAGCGAGAGAGATTTTGGGAGGGACAACCTGATGGAAGGAAAGGTCTACTTAGTGGGGGCTGGACCCGGTGACCCCGGACTTATCACGGTCAAGGGTCTCCATTGTTTGGGGGAAGCTGATGTCATCATTTATGACCATCTTGTAGATAAAGGTCTCCTTAATAAGGTCAGACAAGGAGTGGAACTCATATATGTTGGGAAGCAACCCAAGGCGCACCTGATGTCACAGGAGCAGATTAACGCTCTACTCGTTGCCAAAGCCAGGGAGGGAAAAGTAGTGGTTCGTCTTAAGGGTGGCGACCCCTTTGTCCTGGGGCGAGGGGGTGAGGAAGCTGAGGTCTTGGCAGCGGAGGGCATCCCCTTTGAAATAGTGCCCGGGGTGACGGCAGCAATAGCGGCACCCGCCTATGCCGGTATCCCGGTTACTCATCGTGGTCTCTCCTCCTCCTTGGCTGTGATTACTGGTCACGAAAGCTCGTCAGAATCCAGAGCCAGGATAGCCTGGGATAGAATAGCCACCGGTATTGATACTCTCATTTTTCTGATGGGGATGGAGAACCTCACCTCCATTACTGCCCAGCTGATAGAGAATGGTCGTTCCCCGGCTACTCCAGTGGCTTTGATCCAGTGGGGAACAACTCCGAAACAGCAGGTTGTGGAAGGAACCCTAGCTGATATCGTTTACCGCGCCAGGGAAGCAAACATCGGCTCACCGGCAGTGCTTATAGTGGGTGAGGTGGTCGAGCTTCGGCATAAACTCCGCTGGTTTGAGAATAAACCTCTCTTCGGCAAAAGGATATTGGTTACCAGGAGAAGGGAGCAAGCTGGTGCTCTCTCTGAAACCCTTTCCCTAGAAGGCGCTGAGCCAATTGAAATACCCACCATAGAGATTGAGATGGCTCCCAGCAAAGGTCACCTGGACGATGTCCTGCCACGGCTCTCTGAGTTTCACTGGCTGCTCTTCACCAGCGTTAACGGTGTTGAGTCCTTCTTTAATCATCTTCATCGGCATGGTCTGGACTCAAGGAAGCTATGTGGTCTCAAGGTTTGTGCCATAGGTGAGGTGACAGCCACAGAATTGCGCAAATATGGGATTCAACCTGATCTGGTGCCACAGAAGTATAGCTCTCATGACATCCTCATCTGCCTTAAAGAGGAGGGAATCAAGGGTAAGCGTCTCCTTTTGCCCTGCTCTCAGACAGTCAACAAAGAATTAGTTCAGGGGCTTTCGGAGCTGGGGGCAGAGGTCGAGCCGGTAGTAGCTTATCGCACCCTACCCGCTGGTGGTGGGGATAGCAAGGTAAAAGAGCTTCTTATAAAGGGAGAGGTAGATGTGATTACTTTTACCAGTCCATCCACAGTGCGAGGGCTTATCGCCCTGATGGAAGGCAATGTAGAAGCTTTAAATAAGGCGGTTATTGCCTGCATTGGACCTGTCACTGCTGCCGCAGCCACCGAATCCAAGTTAAGGGTAGATGTGATAGCCAAGAAATATACTATTGATGGACTGGTTAAGGCTTTAGTAGAAAGGTATAAGAAGGAGGCTGAGCAATGGGTTTCCCCCAAGTAAGGCTGCGTCGGTTGCGAAGAACGGAGGCTCTGCGGCAGATGGTCAGGGAGACAAGGCTGGAGATAGCCAACCTCATCTATCCTCTGTTTGTAACTCAGGGTAATGAGGTGAGGCAAGCAATTGAAGCAATGCCGGGAATATTTCGCTTCTCCGTGGATAAACTGCTTGAGGAGGTAGAGGAGGTAGCTAGTCTGGGAATACCGGCTGTTTTACTTTTTGGGTTGCCAGAAGCCAAGGACGAAGTGGGTTCAGGCGCTTACGAGCCAAAGGGCATTGTCCAACAGGCAGTGAAGGCGATCAAGGAAGCTAGACCCGAATTGGTGGTGATAGTTGACGTTTGCCTGTGCGAGTACACCAGCCATGGGCACTGCGGCGTGGTGATAGATGGGGAGGTGAATAACGATAAGACCTTGGAACTCTTGGCTGGAACGGCTCTTTCCCTGGCAGAAGCTGGTGCCGACATAGTAGCCCCCTCGGCTATGATGGATGGAATGGTTGCCGCTATCCGGGCAAAGTTGGATGAGAATGGCTACCAGACAATCCCCATTATGTCCTATGCTGCCAAGTATGCCTCGGCTTTTTATGGACCTTTCCGCGAGGTGGCGGAGTGTGCTCCCCAGTTCGGCGACCGCCGCAGCTACCAGATGGACCAGGCAAATGTGACAGAGGCTTTGCGTGAGGTGGAGCAGGACATTCAGGAGGGAGCCGATATTATTATGGTGAAGCCAGCTTTATCCTATCTTGATGTTCTCTCCAGGGTTAGAGCCGCCTTTAATCACCCTCTCGCCGCTTTTAATGTCAGTGGTGAATATAGTATGGTCAAAGCCGCAGCCCAAAATAGCTGGATTGACGAAAAGGAGGTTGTTTTGGAAATCCTCACTGCCATCAAGAGGGCTGGAGCAGATATGATAATCACCTATCACGCTAAAGAGGTGTCCAGATGGCTAACTCTTTTATAGTTCGGGATTCAAAGCAGCTTTTTCGGGAGGCAAAACAATATATGCCTGGTGGCGTGAATAGCCCGGTGCGTGCTTTTAAAGCTGTGGGGGGAGAGCCGCTCTTTATCCGTCGGGGGGCAGGCTGTCGCATTTATGACGAGGATGGCAATGAATTCATTGACTATGTTCTCTCCTGGGGGGCACTCATCTTGGGGCATGCTCACCCGAAGGTAGTGGCTGTCCTGAAGTCCACATTAGAAAGTGGCACCAGTTTTGGGGCTCCTACCAGGTTGGAAAATATCCTGGCTCAGGTGATATGTAATGCCGTGCCTTCAATAGAGATGATACGCTTTGTCAATTCCGGCACCGAGGCGGCAATGTCCGCCATTCGTCTTGCCCGAGCATTCACCCATCGCAATAAAGTTATCAAGTTTGTCGGATGCTATCACGGACACTCCGACGGGCTTCTAGTCAAGGCAGGGTCGGGAGCCGCTACCCTAGGCATACCAGACAGCCAGGGCATTCCACTCTCCCATGCCCAAGACACTCTGGTAGCACCATATAACAACCTTCCAGACGTAGAACGTCTTTTTGAGGCTCACCCTGAAGAAGTTGCTGCTGTCATTGTCGAGCCAGTGGCTGCCAATATGGGAGTAGTGCTCCCAAAGCCAGGTTTTCTCCAGGGGCTGCGTCAGCTCACCCAAGACTCTGGGGCATTGCTTATCTTTGATGAGGTTATTACCGGCTTTCGTCTCAACTATGGCAGCGCTCAAACAGTATATGGTGTTACTCCTGACCTCATTTGCCTGGGTAAAATCATAGGTGGGGGGCTTCCCATCGGCGCTTACGCCGGGAGGAAGGAAATCATGGAGATGATTGCCCCTATGGGTCCGGTCTATCAGGCGGGGACTCTTTCCGGCAACCCAATAGCAATGGCAGCTGGCATTGAGACCCTTAACCTTCTAAGAGAACCAGGAATATACCAAAGAGTTGAGGAGAGGGCTGCTTGTCTAGCCCAAGGGATAAGAGAGGCAGCCGCAGAAACGGGTATCCCTATATTCTTATCCAGAGCTGGCTCAATGCTCACCATCTTCTTCACTGCTCAGGAGGTGACAGACTACGGTACAGCCTGTTCCTCTGACCTCAAACTTTATGCTTTCTACTTTAACGAGATGTTGAAGAAGGGCATATATCTTCCTCCCTCTCAGTTTGAGGCGCAGTTTCTCTGCCTAGCTCATGGTAATGAGGAAATAGAGACTACAATAGCCGCCGTCAGACAAGCATTCTCGAAGCTCGGCAATATGAGGTAAGCATGGATAGGCAAAATATTAAATTGCTACGCTCAGGCTATACCACCGGTGCCTGTGCTGCGGCAGTTGCCAAGGGTGGGAAATTGGCTAAAAGAACCTATTAGGTATTAATTAATATAAAAGGAAGGAGTGTCTTACAGGAATGATAAACAAAAAAACCCACTGGCTTAAAAGTCATCTTACGTTACCGCTAATATTTGCTCTAGGACTATTCTTCCTGAACCCGACTCCGGCATATGCCATGCACATCGCCGAGGGAATTCTACCGGCAAGCTGGGCAGCGATATGGTATGTGATAGCTGCCATATTTGTGGGTATTGGTATTTTCGTGATCAGGAAAAGGATCAAAGAAATAAGGGGGCTTATGCCTCTTCTCGGTATAGCAGGGGCGTTAATCTTCCTAGTTTCGGTTTTCCCGGTTCCGGTGCCTGTTTCGGGAAGCTGTTCTCACCCCTGTGGCACGCCTTTGGGAGCAATTCTGGTGGGACCATTTATCAGCACCGTCCTGGGAGCTGTAGCCCTTCTTATCCAGGCATTATTTCTGGCACATGGCGGAATTAGCACCTGGGGGGCGAACATCGTTTCCATGGCCCTTGTCGGCTCTTTTGTCGGCTTTGGCGCCTTTATTCTATTCAGGAGATTTAATGCCCCAATATTTGTGGCTGCTTTCGCTGCCGGGCTCTTTGGTGATTGGGCGACGTACGCTACAACCGCTTTTGTGTTAGCCTCGGCTTTGCACGGTACTGGCTCATTATGGGGCATGTTCGGAGCAATTTGCGTAGCTTTTGCGCCTACTCAGTTGGCCTTGGGCATTTTGGAAGGATTATTCACTGGGGGAGTGGTAACACTTGTCTATCAGCGCCGACCTGAGCTGTTGTCCCGGATAATCCCAAGAGCTTTTAAGACGATGCCTAGCGCAGAAAAGGGAGGTAGCTAATGAAAAGTCTATCCAAAATAATCGCAACTGGTATTGTGGTCGTTTTTGTGGCTCTGGCAGTCTGGGGATGGCTCGCCCTATCCGGTCAAGTACCTGAGGGAGCAGAGGGTCCGTGGGGAGGGGTCGACGTTAATGTCATAGAGAAGTATGCCGTTGATGCCGGTAGGGAAGCGAGGGAGCCTTTCATTAACACTGACCAGGGTGACTTGTTGCTCTTTGTTTTCGCCTTAGGTGGAGCTGTGGGCGGATTTGTCGGAGGATACTACTGGAGAAGGCTTGTCACCGAAAAAAGCGGAAAGGAGAAGAGCAGCCAGTCGGGCTAATGTTTGGCTGGCTGCTTCTATAGCAGATGTTTGATAAAGACGCTCTTTTTTCGGATGTCTTCGCCCAGAAGCAGAATTTGATAACTGGGATGGAGGTACGGACCAAGATAGTCTTTACCGCTATCGCCCTAGTTATTAATCTTTTGTCAACTAACATCTATACGCCGATAGCCATTGCCATCTTCTGTTTGATTACCCTACTAGCTATTAGAATACCACCAAAGCTGCTTGTGTTAAGGCTAACTATGCCCCTGGTTATGGCCGCTGTAGTGCTGATTACGCAGATATTCTTCTATGGCGCTACCCCTTTGTTTACCATTTCCCTTTGGGGATTCCACCTGGTGGGTTATGAAGAGGGGCTGGCTCGTGGCTTTCTGATTATGTGTCGCGTAATTGGTGGCGTATCACTAATCCTATTCTTAAGTATGTCAACGCCAGCCAACAGGCTACTTCTGGCAGCTAGCTGGTTTAGGATGCCCAAGATCTTTATTGAACTGACACTACTTGTTTACCGCTATATCTTTGTCTTTATGGAAGAAGCGATAGCTATAAAGGACGCCCAGAGGGTACGTTTAGGCTACTGCAACTGGCGGCAAAGTATGAGATCTCTGGGTGTACTGGGCGGCAGTCTTATCTTACGAGCCTATAACCGTGCAGAGAGAGTCTTCGAAGCAATGTTAGCCCGAGGCTATACCGGTACTATAGCAATTAACTATCAACCAAAATATGGTAGAAAAGATTACCTGGCTACCTTTGGTTTAACTGCGATTCTGGTAGTTTTCTACCTGGTGGGACGCTTGAGAATATGATAAAAACTGAAGCTTTATCCTTTAGTTATGCTGATGGTACCCAAGCTCTACATGAGGTCAACTTAGAGGTAAGAAATGGCGAATTCTTAACTTTAATGGGTGCTAATGGATGTGGAAAGACCACTTTGTTAAAGCATTTTATTGGATTGTTGAAACCATCAGCTGGCAAGGTCTTCCTAAATGGAAAAGAGTTTCGATTTTTCAAAGATGAGGAAATTTTTAAGCGGGTGGGGATGGTCTTCCAGGACCCTAGCGACCAACTTTTTGCCTCTACCGTAGAGCAGGATGTTGCCTTTGGTGCCGTAAATCTGGGATTAAAGCCAGATGAGGTTGCCAGGAGAACCACTGAAGCTTTGAAAATGGTGGGTATATTGGGGCTTTCCGACAAGGCTATTCATACTTTGAGTTTTGGTCAAAAAAGGCGGGCAACTATTGCTGGGGTCCTGGCTATGGAGCCAAAAATAATTTTATTAGATGAGCCTACAAGTGGATTGGACCCTCGTGGCGTTAGTTTAATTATGCGTTTACTCAGGAAACTGAACAAGGAGAGGGGAATCACTATGGTAATGGCTACCCATGATGTTGAGCTGGTGCCTTTATTCTGTGACCGGGTCGCCATTATGGGTCAGGGTAAGATAGTTGGGGAAGGAACACCAGAGAGAATATTTGCGAACACTGCCATGACCAGAGAAGCCGGGCTAAGGCTACCACGAGTGAGTCATCTGATCGAGATTCTCAAAAAGGAAGACGGAATACATTTTCAAAAGATCCCAGTGACCATTGGACAGGCAAGACGGGAGTTGTTGAAATTCATGGAGAGCTGGCACGCGGGTGAAGAAAGCACCCACACAGAATTGACTCTGTCTGATCGTCACCGGTTGTATGTTGGTGACGAGGAGAGCTAGTGTATGAGGACTAGACGAAAAAAAGACAAACCCTTGCGCTCAGGCTATACCACCGGTGCCTGTGCTGCTGCGGCAGCCAAGGCAGCCGCTCTTGCCCTGCTCAACCAGAGGATGATTGAGGAGGTTCAAATTACTCTTCCTGCTGGGGAGAGGGTAAATTTTGCAGTGAGCCGCTGTGTATTCAATAGCCTTGAGGCATCCGGCTCGGTGATAAAGGATGCCGGGGAC